>Ga0126376_10000638_pt1 | contig 17428 bp, 14 predicted proteins | sample PanSoiMetPlot_15_FD_92760 | JGI IMG/M metagenome (GOLD analysis project Ga0126376, IMG submission 92760) | Tropical forest soil microbial communities from Panama - MetaG Plot_15 | ecosystem: Environmental > Terrestrial > Soil > Tropical forest > Bulk soil | place: Panama | collected 2016-02-17
GATGACTTCATTCGTGTCGCTGATTACCGGGCCGCCTGAGTTGCCATGGGTTGCGGCAGTGCTGGTCTGAAGGATCGGAGCACCGCTGGACGCCTGTTTCTTGGCGGAGATCTTGCCGTCGTTAATGGTCGCTTCGAAGGCGGATTTCGCGCTGAGCGTGCCGGTATTAAAGGTGTCGGCAGCGCCGGGATAGCCAATCACAGTCACGTGATCCTGTAACTGGACTTTGTCAGAATCGGCCAGCTTGAGAATGGGCGCGTTCTTCACCTCGATCTTGATAATGGCAACGTCCTTACCCTGATCGTTGCTTTCTCCGGTCGGAGCGCCATACTGCTTGATCTCAAAAGGAAAAGCACTGCCGTCGGGAATGATCACGTGGTGAATTATTTGGAAGCTCTGTAGCTGGCTGTGCTCCATGATGAAGTTCGTATTCAAGCTGCGCGGGTCTTTGCCGATCTGTCGTGCAATCTGTTCCACCATCTGGTAGAAGAGCGCCTGCTTTGCTTTGTCTTCCCCGTCGTGAGTCATGGAGACGACGTGTGCGTTAGTAGCGATGTATCCGTTAGAGCTGATGAAGAAGCCGGAGCCGAGACCAATCGCCGAGACGTCGAATGACTGTCCCTGATAACCCGGTGGTTGAAACCAGATCTTGCCGACCGCACCATCGACGATGCGAACTACTGCCGGCTTGCTGTACATGGCCAGGCGTTCGCCGTCGGACACGGCGCGCACGACGAAAGAGCGCTGCATCGGAAGCAGAGCAGCGATCACAAAAAAAGCGCCTGTTGCAACAAAAAGCAGTCTGCGCATAAAGAAGGCTCCTTGGGGGTGATGGTTAGCAGTCAATTATTTCGGCGTGCTTCTAAAGGAATTCCAAACGAAAGTCAATGAAAAAGGACGGGAGGATTTTGCCATAAAGAAGCACAAGAAGCACGAGTGTTTTATACTTTTGTGAATTTTTCCAAGATGATCTGCCGTATTGTTACTGAACGCTCAGAGCAGCAAACACTGGAGTTTTTTCAGTAACTGAATCTGGCACGTTGCTTGCTCAATTATGAATAGCTTTGCTCAGTTAGGAGGATAGAAGCGTGACGAAGAAGATATGCCTTTTTACGATACCGTTGATTGTGGCACTTGGTATCGGATGTTCAACTACGAACAGCCAGGAGACCGCCAATGCAAACGCGAATACAGCAGCTACCGACCAGGCGCAAGCTCAAGCCACCACCGCTCCCGGTCCGGACAATTCAGAGATTACAACCAGCGTAGATAAAGAGGGCACGCGGACTGAAACTCGAACCTTCCACAACAACCCGCGCATCTCGAAGGTTGAGGTCACGACGCACAACGGCCGGCGAACCGTGAAGGCGACTTCGGCAAGCGGCGAAGAGAAGGTCGTCGATACGACCGAGGACGTGCTGCACGCGACGGGCGACAAGGTTGCCGACGCGGCTGGGTTTGTTGCCGAGAAAGGTAAGGCGGGAGCGAACGAGGTAGGCGACAAGGCTGAAGACGTTAAGGACAAGACTGTCTCGACTACCAAGAAGGGAGCGAGCGAAGTAGGCGACAAAGCTGAAGACGTCAAAGACAAGACCGTCTCGACTACCAAGAAGGGCGTGAACGAAGTAGCGGACAAGACTGAGGACGCGAAAGATAAGACTGTATCGACCACTAAGAAAGCGGCCAAAAAGGTCGGCCATGCAGTCAAAAAAGTAATCCCATAGGAGCCACGAAAAGGCCCAAGCAGTAAATCAGCCACAAAGAGGCACAAATAACTCAAATGAATAGATAAGTCGTTTTGAGTTATTTGTGCCTCTTTGTGGCTTACTGGTTTGTCCGTTTGTGCCTCTTTGTGGCTATACTATCGGCGGCAAGGAGGATCTCATGGCAGATAATTCCAAGTTCACTATCATTTGCCCGTGCTGCGAGGCGACCTTGACGCTTGACGCGCAAACGGGCGCGCTCATCTCCCACGAAGAAAAGTCGAAGCCGCTGGCATCGTTTGACGAGATGGTCAAGGGCCTCGACAAGCAGAAACAGATGCGCGAACAGATCTTCGCGCAGGAGCAAAGCTCCTATAAAGACCGCGACCGCATTCTCCAGGAGAAGTTTCAGGAGGCAATGAAGCGCGCTGAAAAGGACAAAGACAAGCCCTACCGAAATCCCCTGGACATCGACTAAGACCGGAGAAACTTGATGGTTCGTACTTCAACTCGTTCATTTCTTCTCACTGCCTGTCTCCTCGCAATAATTCAGTTAACCGGGTTCGCACAAACCCGGATGCCACAACTCAAATTCATGGATCGCACGCTGCCGAACGGACTGCGCGTCCTGACTGTCGCCGACCACTCGAGTCCAACCGTCTCTATACAGGTTTGGTATCACGTCGGCTCAAAGGACGACCCGCCGAATCGCAGCGGCTTCGCTCATCTCTTCGAACACATAATGTTCAAGAGCACGAAGAACATGAAGTCGGAAATGATGGACCGGTTAACGGAAGACGTGGGCGGTTTCAATAACGCTTTCACTCAGGACGATGTTACTGTCTATTTCGAAGTCATACCTTCAAACTATGTCGAGACTCTGATTTGGGCTGAAGCCGACCGGCTCGCCAGCCTCAATGTCGACGATGCTAATTTCAAAAGCGAACGCGACGTGGTGAAGGAGGAGTATCGACAAAGTGTGCTGGCGCCACCTTACGGCCGCTTCGAATATTTACTCCAGGAGAAATCGTTTGTAGAACATCCTTACAAGCGTCCCACCATCGGCAGCATTGAAGATCTCGACGCCGCCTCGCTCAAAGACGTGCAGGAGTTTCACTCGACTTACTATCGCCCGGATAACGCGACACTTGTCGTCGTCGGCGATTTTGATCAGGCGCAGCTCGACGGCTGGATAGATAAGTATTTCGGTCCCATCGCGAAGCCTTCGCGCCCGCTGCCGCGTGTGCAGGTAAAAGAGCCCCCGCGCCAGAGTGAGATTCGTTTGAAGGAGAATGGCACAAACGATCTTCCGGCAGTTGGGTTGACATACTTGACGCCGCGACAGGCTGATCCCGATTCGGACGTGTTGCGCGTTGCGGATGTTATTCTATCCGGTGGCGAATCGTCGCGGCTCTATCATTCGCTGGTTTACACGCAGCAGTTGGCGGCTGAAGTCAATTCGAGTGCGGAAGTGCGTGAAGATGCGAGTCTGTTCGTGTTGACGGCAGTGTTGTCGGAAGGAAAGAAGCCGGAGGACGCTGAGAAGTCGTTGCTCGCCGAGATCAAGAAGCTGCAAGATGCGCCCGTGTCGGCGGCGGAATTGGATAAAGCGAAGAATCAGATCATTACCGAGCAACTTCACCAACGTGAGACGAGCAACGGAAAAGGCCATGCGCTAGGCGAGGCTGCGGTCCTGCTCGGGGATCCGAATCGAGTCAATACTGATCTCACTCGACTTCAGGCAGTCACGGCGGCTGACGTACAACGCGTGATGAAGAAGTATTTTACAGATGCGAATCGTTTGGTCTTGTATTACTTGCCTCAAGCGTCGAAGAGCAAGGAGGGCCGGTAACGATGCGTAAACTGAATTTCCTGTTCGCTGTTCTAATCATCTGCGTTGTTGGTGTTAATCTGCGAGCCCAAACTCCGCAAGCGACGCCGCCGCCTCCGGCGCAACCGCGTTCGGTCGCATTTCCGAAACCCGTCGAGGAAACTCTTCCTAACGGATTACGCGTTATCGTCATCGAGCGTCGCGAGTCACCACTCATTTCCGCTCAACTGCTGATCAAGAATGGCGGTGAAGTGGATCCGCCTGAGCTGGCCGGACTGGCTGACATGACTGCCAGTCTGCTCACTAAAGGCACTCAGACGCGCGATGCGACAAAGATCGCCGAGGAGATTGAAAGTCTCGGTGGATCGCTCGACTCCAGTGCGCGCTGGGATGCTTCATTCGCAAACGTCAGTGTGATGTCGTCGAAGATTTCCCCTGCGATGGAGATCCTCGCTGATGTGGTGCGGCGTCCGACGTTCAAGAGTGAAGAAGTCGAACGCTTGCGCCAGCAGTATCTCGACAATGTCACTCTCGCGCTGGGCGATCCCGGATCGATCGCGCGCTTTGTCGCAGCACGAGTCGTGTTTGGCGATAGTCCTTATGGTCATCCGATCAGCGGCACAGCCGAGTCGCTCACACGGATCACTGGGGCAGACATTGCGAAGATGCATTCGAGGTATTACCGGCCTGACAATGCGATTCTCGTGATTGGTGGTGACATTAGCGCGAAGGAGGGTTTCGCGTTAGCGACACGTTATTTCGGTGACTGGCAAAAGCCGACGCCGCCGTTACCTGTGTTAAGTGCGGCGATGAAGAGTGACGGCGCGAAGACCGGTCGTGTCGTCGTGATCGACAAGCCGGATGCCGGTCAGGCTGCGGTCTATCTCGCGCGCACCGGCATCAATCGTAAGGATCCTGATTACTTTCGCGGCATCGTCTCCAATTCGGTGCTGAATGGTTATTCGGGACGACTCAATCAGGAGGTACGTATCAAGCGCGGGTTGAGTTATGGCGCCGGCAGTAACCTCGACGCGCGCCGGGATGTTGGACCATTTGTGGCCCTGGCGCAGACGAAGAATGAGTCAGGCGCGCAGGTAGCGGAGCTGTTGTTAGGTGAAGTTAGTCGTCTATCGTCGTCGACGCCCGCGGATGTGGAGCTGACGCCGCGTAACGCGGTGTTGATTGGAAACTTTTCGCGCAATCTCGAGACGGCGAGTGGTTTGGTGGGCCAGGTGGGCTCGCTCGCGCTTTATGGGATGGGACTCGACGAGATCAATCGATACATAAACAACGTGCAGGCAATAAGCACGGCGGATATTCAGAAGTTCGCGGGTGAGAGACTGGATGCAAAGACGGCGAACATCATCATCGTTGGGAATGCAAAGGCGTTTTTGCCTGAGTTACAGAAGAAGTATCCGAATGTCGAGGTGATACCGATCGGAGATTTGGATCTGAATACGGCGCTGCTGCGGAAGAAGCAAGCTGCCGGGTGAGTATTCGAATCTTGAAAAATCTTGTAAGTCCTGTAAACAACTGACTCATGGAGAAAGTCGTTTACAGGATTTACAGGATTTGACAGGATTTACATGAGAAGAGCTATGACTAGAATTACACTTGCGCTTGTTTTAGTGTTTCTTATCGTGGGCGTTTCAAGATCTCAGCAGGCGCCCATCGATGGCGTCGACGCCCGCTCGAATCCCGCCGAGTTCGCCAAACAACTCAGCAACCCCGATCCACACGTCCGCCAGCGCAGCGCGGAAGCACTCGCGCGTCTCGCCGCCACAGATCAGCTCAAGCTCGTGGAAGGTTATCAACTTCAGGAGAAGAACAAAGAAGTCCGTTTGGCACTCGACTGGGCGCTCTATCGGATGGGCCGCACCGAAGCACTCTATCGCATCGTCAACGATCTCGATTCCGGCAGGCAGGAGCAGGCCGTCGGCTATTTATCCGAACTCGAGAGTCCCGACGTCCTTTACCCGTTTCTCAAGCGCACCAACAACGCACCACGCATCAACGCCGGTCTACTCAAAGCGCTTGCTCGCATCGGCGACGCACAGACACTCGAACTGGTCAAACCCTTCCGCGAGTCACATCAACGCTACGTCGCCGAAGCCGCTGAAATCGCACACGACGAAATCGAAAAGCGCCTCAGCGAAACATCGTCACCGGCAGCGCGGACACGACCTAGGAGTATTGAAAAGCCGTGACAGGTCTTTGTACTTAGTACTTTGTTCTTTGAATCAAGAACAAAGAACAAAGATCAAAGCACAAAGTTCCATATTGAATGTACTCCAGCCTTCGCACATTTCTCGATCGACTCACCAGAGAAAACGAAATCATCACCATTAAAGCCGAGGTCGATCCCTACCTCGAGCTCGCCGAGATTCATCGTCGCATTATCAGGGAAGGTGGACCGGCGTTGTTGTTCACGCACGTCAAAGGCAGCCGCTATCCGGTAGTCACAAACATGTTCGGCACCGAGCGACGCATCGATCTCGCATTTGGTCCGAAGCCGGAAGCATTAGTGCGCGAGCTGGTGCACATTGCCGAGTCGATCCTGCCGCCAAACGTTCCGGAGCTCTGGAAACATCGCTCCATTGCGCGGGAGTTTTTAAAACTAGGCACGAGAAACACATCACGCTCGCCAGTCACGCAGGTTGTCGATCGTCCGGCGCGTCTGGATCAATTGCCTGTACTGACGACGTGGCAGGAAGATGGCGGGCCTTTCATTACTTTGCCGCTCGTCTACACCGAGAACCCGATCACAAAAAAGCATAATCTCGGCATCTACCGCATGCAGGTTTATGACTCACATTCCACTGGATTGCACTGGCAGATCCAGAAGGGTGGTGGGTTTCATTACAACGAGGCCGAGCGTCTCGATCAGTCGCTGCCGGTGACAGTATTTCTCGGTGGACCACCAGCGCTCATTCTCGCAGCGATTGCGCCACTGCCTGAAGACGTGCCTGAGCTCGTGCTTGCATCTCTGCTCGGCGGAGAGAAACTCAAGCTCACTCGGAATCCGCTCGGCGCAGAAAGACATCGCCTTGCAGCAGAAGCCGAGTTTGCCCTGGTCGGGTATGCGCCTCCACATGAAGGGAGGCCGGAAGGACCGTTTGGCGATCACTACGGTTACTACTCGCTGCGTCACGATTATCCGGTCTTTAACGTCGAGGCGGTCTTTCATCGTCGCGACGCGATCTATCCGGCGACGGTCGTAGGCAAGCCGCGTCACGAAGACTTTTTCATTGGCGACTATTTACAGAAGCTGCTTTCGCCGCTGTTTCCGACTGTGATGCCATCGGTGCGTGATCTTTGGACGTATGGAGAGACGGGGTTTCATTCACTCTGCGCGGCCGTCGTGCGCGAGCGTTATGGTCGTGAAGCGCTCGTGTCGGGTTTTCGGATTTTGGGTGAAGGGCAGTTGTCGTTAACGAAGTTTTTGATATTGGTAGACCAGCCGCAGAATTTGAAAGATTTTCCTCGTTTGCTCGAGCACGTGCTGGAACGCTTCCGCCCGGAGACAGATCTGTTTGTTTTTTCAAACGTGTCGATGGATACGCTTGATTACACGAGCGGGAAAGTGAATGAGGGTAGCAAGGCGATCATGCTGGGACTCGGCGATCCAGTGCGCAAATTACCGCGAGAGTTTCAGGGAGAATTGCCGGGCTTCGTATCGCGCGCGGAAGTTTTTTGTGGCGGGTGTTTGGTGTTGCAAGGGGAATCAAATGAATCGCTGGCAGAGCGCGTTGCTAATGATCCTGCATTTGGTGACTGGCCGTTGATTGTCTTACATGATGATGCGAGCGTGGCGCGTTCGTCGCCGGATTTTTTGTGGGCTACGTGGACGCGATTCGAGCCTGCGGCTGATATATACGCTCTGCGGACGGACGTGCAGCGACATCATCTGGTCTACAAAGCACCGATTGTGATTGATGCGCGGACGAAGCCTGGTTTTCCTGATGAGCTCGTGGTGCGTGAGGACATAAAAAAGCTCGTCGATCGTAGATGGGGTGAGTATTTTTAGACATGATTTACAAGATTGTTCAAGATGAACAGGATAATCTTGTCTATCCTGAAAAATCTTGTAAATCCTGTCTCAACTGTATAGTAAACACCGCGCCACCTTCCGGTGCATTAGCCGCCGTCAGCGTCCCTCCATGTTGCGTGATAATGCGGTGAGTCAGCGCCAGCCCGATTCCATGCCCCTTCGCTTTCGTTGTAAAAAACGGAATGAAAATCTTTTGCAGGTCGGCCGCCGCGATGCCCGGACCAGTGTCCTGCACTTGTATCACGACAGCGTCATCTTCACGCGCAGCACTCGCGTGCACACGCCCGTCAGGATTTGCTTCCACGCCGTTGCGCATGAGATTGAGAAGCGCCAATCTCAACATTCGTTCATCCGCGTGAACTGTCAGCGACGCATCCACATCAACAACAATTTCCCCCTGCAGCTCCGCCGCACAATCTACGATCAACTCCGATAACGACACCTCTTCCAACTGTAACGGCTGTGGGCGCGCAAAGTTTAAGAACGCCGTCACCATACTCGAAAGATTCCTCACCTCATTGAGCAGCGAGCCCGCCGCAACCTGCGCCTTATCGTTCAACTCTAAACTCTGCAATAACTGTGCGTAACCTTGCAGCGTCGCGATCGCGTTTTTGAACTCATGGGCCAACCCCGCAGACATCTCTCCAAGACTCTCGAGGTTGTTCTTCAACGCGACCTGCTCGCGCAGTTCAGTAACTTCAGTGATGTCTGTCAAAAGGCAAAGCGCACCTCTTGGTCCACGCTCCGGAGGCAGTTCTATCGGTGCGATCGTGGCGCCGAGCCGGCGCAACTTTCCGTCTGTGCTGACTGCTTCGATCTCAGTGCGACGATAAACCGTCCCTGTTTTCAGACAATCTCCAACCATCTTCGCCAGTTCTTCATGTGCACCGAAGAGCTGTTGGTACGACTCTCCCAACGCCGCGCCGTTCACTTCCAGCAGCGTGCGACCAGGTGTGTTGATGGCCATCGAAAGACCCGCTGCATCGAAGGCGATCAATCCCGAAGGCAAGCTGGCGACGATACGCTCACTGAACTTCTCAGCAGAGTTAGCACGCTCGCGTGCTTCAGCACTAAGCAACTCCAGCGCTTTGCGTTGCTCCTGAAGCTGCGCGACTACGGATTGAAAGGTTTCCAAAACAAACTCCGCCTCATCGTGCGCTTTGACTTGATCGGTAACTGAAGCGCGCTGTGCCTCGCCGACAAGCTGGTGATAAGGACGAAGCAGCCAGCGCAGCAGAAAAAGTATGCACAGCAAACTGCCGATCAGAATCGCAATGAAAGAAGCGAGTAGAATCGGACCTCGCGCAGCAGGAGTTTCAGGCGTGAGTGCGTAAAGCAGAATTGCAAACAGGAGCGCCAGCAGGAAGAGCCCTGTGAGCATCGTCATTCCGGACTGGAAACGATTGTGATAATGCATGTGGCTTGGTACTTTGTTCTTTGTACTTGGTACTTTGTACTTAGTACTTCGGACGATGCAACTAATCAACAAAGTACAAAGCACAAAGTACAAAGCACAATTTTACCTAAACTGTCCTGCGTACCATTCGACTAATGGTGCGCCGAAGAGTAGTGCAGCAATAGCACCGAGCCCGAGAAACACTCCAAACGGCAGCAGCATCTGCATGTTTCGCCGGCCCTGTTTCGCCATCAACAAAATACCGATCACGGAACCACTCAGAACTCCGACGAAGATTGTCAGTATTGTCAGTCGCCAACCAAGATAAGCGCCGACCATAAACATCATCTTCACGTCGCCAAGCCCCATCGCCTCGATGCCGCGAAGTTTTTCCCAGGTCCAACCCATCAGCCAGAGTGAACCGCCACCGATCAGCGCCCCGATTAGTGCTCCCATGAGCGACACGAGCGATAGCGGCATGCCAAACAATCCTCCGTACAAAAGTGCAGGTACGTCGTCGAAGTGTGGCGTGCCGGTCAAATAAGGAATGACCACTCGAGCAATCAGCGCGAACACGATCCCCGGATAAGTAATAACGTTCGGAAGAATCATGTGCTCGGCGTCGATGAACACGAGTGCCAGCAATGCAGAAGCAAATACCAGATCGAACGGAAGCGCGACGCTGAATCCCGCATGCCACGCGACGGCGACAAACAACGCTGCAGTAAGTAGCTCGACCGCGGGATAACGAAACGAGATGTGCTCCTTGCAATGCCGGCATTTCGCGCGCAGCACCGCGTAACTGATCACTGGAATGTTGTCGTAGAAAGCGATCGTTGCGCCGCATGAGGGACAGCGTGAGTTGGGAAAGACAATCGACTCTTCGAGCGGAACTCGATGAATTACAACATTAAGAAAACTTCCGATGACCGCGCCAAACACGCCTGCGATCACATACCCAACAAACGGGGGAATCAAGGTTAGATTAGGCATCAATCCGGTTTTTAATCCTGTAATCCTGTTATATCTTGTAAATCCTGTCTAACTGTTGGATAGGATTTACAAGATTTTCCAGGATTCACAAGATGGGTTTTTTATTCGTGTTATCTGCGGTCTGCTTTTCCCAGAGCATTAAGTGTTTCAGGAATGCATGATGAGCGGCGAAGCTCGCGATCGTAAAGCCTGCGAAGCCGTCGCGTAACCCGCCTTTCAAGATCAAACTACGAATGAACGCCGCTGGTCCAGCCGAAGCGACTCCTAACACTGACGTGCGCCGGCCTTCTTCAAACATCTGTAGCGCACCCAGGGGCGCATAGCGCTCACCAATCATCCGGTGATGATGCGCGGCGTCCTGTGAAGTGTAATGCAGCAGATCGCCCGGCAGTCTTTCAACTCGCGCTCCCTGATCCATCGCTACCGACTCATGAATATGACGTTGTTTCCAATGACCTTTACTCTTTCGAAAGAGTCGCAACTGTCGATCAGGATACCAGCCGCCGCCGCGTATCCAGCGTCGTTGATAATACGTGCGACGCGCAATCTCGTAACCATCTGCGACCTCAGTATCCGGTTTCTTTCGTAACGCTTCAATGGATTGCCTGAGCTCGTCTGAAACGCGCTCGTCTGCATCGAGACTGAAGATCCACTCGTGTTGCGCCTGTTCGACCGCGAACTGTTTTTGTGCGCCAAAGCCCGGCCATGCGTTGGTTATGACTCGTGCGCCACAAGCTTCAGCAAGCTCGCGCGTGGCGTCGGTCGAATTAGAGTCTACCACCAACACTTCGTCGGCCCATGCAACTGATTCGCAGGCAGCCTTGATATTTGATTCTTCGTTGAGGGTGATGATGGTGGCGCTAATCTTCATCGTACAATAAAGCAGATTAACGCAGATCAGCCACAAAAAGGCACAAAAAACACAAAATGAAAGAAGGAATTTTTTGTGCTTTTTGTGCCTTTTTGCGGCTGGCTTTGTCTGTTTGGCCTTTTCCCCTATGGAACCGCGGGCGTCTCTACCACAACGTTATTAGCTCGCAACGTCGTCGAGGTCGCACGCTGCAAGTCAGCCAGCGCCTTGTTGTAGTCAGTCTCTGCTCGCAACTCCGACGCACGCGCGTTCGCGAGTGCATTCTCACGTTGGAAGAGCAAGAACGTCGTCGAGCGTCCCACCTGATACAACCGCTGTTCACCCTCGAGCTGCATTTCGGCGTTCACTCGCGCTTCACGAGCCGAAAGCACTCGCTGCCGCGCCGACTCAACCGCCTGGGCGGAGTTACGAACGTCAACTTCGATGACTTGCTCCTGCGATCTTATCGAAGCTGCGAGCTGCTCCTTCTGGATCCTTGCGCCGGCGAGGTTTGCTTCCGCCGTCTTGTTCTTGAACGGGAAGGCAATCGAGACGCCCACGGTGATGTTGCGCGTTTGACCGCCAAATAAGTTGCGTAGATCCTGCCCGTAACTGCCAATCAGCGTCGGGTTTACGGTACTTGATTGCACGGCAGTCAGCGGTGGCACGGCCACGGGAAGGCCCTGAGCCCTCTGAATAGCTTGAATCTCAGAGAGTAAGAACGCCGATGCACTCGTCAAGGGATTGCCGACGATCAGTGGCACCTGAGTACCGGCAGGTACAATAGTTCCAAGGCTCGTTCCAGCAAGACCCGTGAGCGCGATAGTACCAGTCAAATTGATCTGCGGCTTGGTCTGATTCTTGAAGAAGGAAATATCGACGTCATTGATATCGTTTTGCAAGCGCAAGCGCCGCAACTCGGGACGATTATCGTGCGCCGCCTTTAAGGCATCATCGAGATTCACCGGGTTCGTATCAAACTTCGGCGTATCGGTCGGCGTCAGTTGAGCTGACCACTCCGGACTTCCCGGGTTCTTGAAGATCAAGACCTTCAGATTGTTCTCCGCAACCGCGACTGCCTGAATCGCCGAATACAATGCCGTTTCACGATTCGCTAACTCCGTCTGCACTTCAGCTCTCTCGAGCGGAGCTTTCGCACCGGCAGAGATCTGAGCTTCGATGTTTCGCAAGCTCTCACGCGACAGATTGAGGTTGGCAAGGTTGTTCTGCTGATCGCGCAGTGCGAACACCAATTCCCAGTATGCCTGCTGTACAGCCGTGATTACGTTGATCGTGCGCTGGCGAAAGTCAGCATCAGACTGGTCCAGGCGCTTGCGCTGAATGCGAATCTGCCGGCGGTTGTTATCGATTGCGCGATCGCGCAGTAGTGGTTGTGTAAACTGCAAGGAAAGGTTCGATGAATAGAACGGGTTCAGCAAGCTGAAACTGTTGCTTGTGTCCGTGTGTGTGTTTGTAAACTGGAGGAAATAGTTTCCACCGCCGCGGCCAAACTGTTTCACGACGGAAGGACTAAGTGAGTAAGTCGTGGTGCTAACGGTGCCAGACGTACCGGAGCCGCCCAGCGAGCTCTGCTGTGGAGAAATGCGTTTGTCGTATGTTGGCGTGATCGCGAAAATCGGATCAAAGACCCCTTCGAGCGCGCGCAACTGAGTCTCGGCAAAACGAACGTCATCACGTGCGACTTCGATGTCGTTGTTATTTTCGAGCGCTCGTTTGATAGCGTCGTTTAATGACAACGGCAACGCCTCACTGCCTACGCCCAAACGGTTCAGACTCGGTACGGGCGGCAGCGGCTTCGCCTGAAACTGTGGAATCACTGGTTCGCGCAGAGGCTCGGTACCTCCTGACGCACCGGGCAATGCTGGTGATGCGCCTGGCAAAGGTGTCGGCGAAGGTGTTTGTGCTGGAATGGTTCCCGGCGGTGCAGTCGGGTTCGTTTGCTGGGTTCCCGGCGGCGCTGTTGGAGGTTGCGTTTGTGTAGACGGCACGCCCGGAATCGGTTCCTGCCCTGGTGGTGCGGCTGGAGAGCCAGGCGCCGGCGTCGGTCGCGGCGTTGACTGCGGTGTTTGCGCCAGTGCGGCGCTCGTTCCGGCGAACACGAAGCAGGCGAGAACCACCGGCCTAATTAAATTACGAGTCATCAAATTAAACATCAGACGAAGAGCTCCTTAAACGTGTTTCCTGTTGTTTCGACTACTTTGACAGGGAAGAGTCGAAGACATTCTGGCAAACGAAGGTCCACGGCATCAAGCCTGTACTACGTCCATGTAGGAAATGCAGTTTCAAAAAGTTGGCCAAAAGGCTCGCTTGACAGGCCGAAACGCGCCGCATAATCTTGCGTTTCATTTAGGTAGAGACACTGCGGGGCTTCTCCAGGTTACAAAAGGCGGCAATCGCCAGGCAGTATTCTGTCCCAAATTTGCAACCGGTCCTGTCCCACAATCGAGACAAATTCACTTAACTTTGGAGGACTTCGGCAATGGCGGTGAAGGTTGGTATCAATGGATTCGGTCGCATCGGAAGAAACATTTTTCGCTCTTCACTCGGTGATCCAGACATCGATTTCGTAGCTGTTAACGATTTGACCGACACCAGAACGCTCGCACACTTGCTGAAGTACGACTCTGTCCTTGGGAATCTCGATCACCGGATCACTTCCACGGAAAACGGTATCAGCGTTGACGGCGAGGAGTTTCGCGTTTTCTCGCAGCGTGACCCGGCAGCGATCGACTGGGAGTCCGTTGGTGCAGAGATCGTGATCGAGTCGACGGGCATTTTTACCAAGGCCGAAGATGCGAAGAAGCACCTGCACGGCACCGTGAAGAAAGTGATCATTTCCGCGCCGGCGAAGAATGAAGACATCACGATCGTGCTTGGTGTTAACGAAGAGAATTACGATCCGGCTGCGCACCACATCATCTCAAACGCGTCGTGCACGACTAACTGTCTGGCGCCGGTGGCGAAAGTGGTCCATGAGAAGTTTGGTATTCGTTCGGCGCAGATGACGACGATCCACTCGTACACAAACGATCAGCAGCTTCTCGATCTGCCACACAAGGATCTGCGACGCGCGCGAGCTGCGGCCCTCTCGATGATTCCGACGTCGACCGGAGCGGCGAAAGCTGTGGCGTTGGTGTTGCCCGAGTTGAAAGGAAAGTTTGACGGCATTTCGGTGCGTGTGCCGACACCGAATGTCTCGCTGGTCGACGTGGTGATGGACCTCGAGAAAGAGACGACGGCTGAGGAAGTGAATCGCGCGTTTAAGGATGCAGCGAATGAAGAGCTGCACGGCATTCTCGACTTCTCCGAGGAGCCGCTCGTTTCGGTTGACTTCAAACGCAATTCAAATTCGTCGATAGTGGATGCTGAGTACACGAAGGTGATTGGCGGGCGGATGTTGAAGGTCCTTTCGTGGTACGACAATGAGTGGGGCTACTCGTGTCGCGTTCGTGACCTCATTAAGTACATCGCTTCGAAGGGGTTGTAGTGAGCTTTGTACTTGGTTCTTAGTTCTTTGTATTTTTCTTTTTGGTGCCTTTTGTGCCTTTTTGTGGCTAAGCTTTCTATCAATGATCTTTCTCTTCTTGGCCGGCGGCTCTTCGTTCGCGTCGATTTCAACGTGCCAGTTAAAGACGGCAAGGTTGACGACGACTCGCGCATACGTGCCTCACTACCCACGATTCAATACGCCATCGAGCGCGGCGCGCGCGTGATTCTCGCGTCACATCTTGGCAGACCAAAAGGCGAGCGCGTCGACAAGTACAGTCTGCGACCCATTGGCCAACATCTTTCTGAGTTGCTCGGAAGATCGGTTGCTTTCGCCGAAGATTGCGTTGGCGAACCGGCCGAGTCGAAAGTTAAAGCGCTTTCTGACGGCGACGTGTTGTTGCTCGAGAACCTCCGTTTTCATTCTGAAGAAGAGAAGAACGACGATGGCTTCTCAAAGCAGTTAGCTTCGCTTTGTGATCTTTACGTCAACGATGCCTTCGGGACCGCACACCGCGCGCACGCCTCAACTGTGGGCATCACGCATCATGTGTCGAAAGCCGCTGCCGGCTTGTTGATGGAGAAAGAGCTCGACTACCTCGGGCGCGTCGTGAATCATCCGGAGCATCCGTTTGTAGCAATTCTTGGCGGCGCCAAAGTCTCAGACAAGATTCCGGTCATTAATGCGTTGATTGATCGAGGCGTCGATAAGCTTTTGATTGGCGGCGCAATGGCTTACACGTTTCTGAAAGCTGAAGGCTTCACTGTCGGCAAGTCTTTAGTGGAAGACAGCATGTTGTCGACCGCGCTCGAGATTAAGAAGCGCGCGGAAGAGAAGGGAATTGAGTTTCTGCTCCCCACGGACCATCAGGTTGTCGACAGCTACGAGCCGATCAAAGGAGAGAAGATCGTCACGAAGACGATTCCGATCGAATTCACCAACATCGGACTTGTCGGCATGGACATTGGCGTCGAGACTGTGGCTCATTTCTCTGCTGCATTGCAGGACACACTAATGATCATCTGGAACGGGCCGATGGGTGTGTTTGAAGAGCCGCCATTTGATCAAGGCACGATCGGCGTCGCACGCGCAGTTGCGGAAGCATCTGAGCGTGGCGCGATCACGATCGTTGGCGGCGGTGACTCAGTTTCGGCAGTCACGCGCGCGGGCGTGGCAGACAAGATAACCCACATCTCAACCGGCGGCGGCGCCACCCTTGAATTCCTCGCCGGCGACGAACTCCCCGGCGTCGCTGCATTAAGTGATAAGTCTTAAGCATACAAAGACACAAAAGTGGCAAGACTAAAGGCAGGCACGGTGCGCAAAGCAACGTGCATGTTTTGATCTGTTTTGTTGCTTTTGTGCCTTTTTGTGGCTAAAGCATGTTTGCTTTGGACTCACGCGTGATCTGTCTGGCGTTGGAGTAGACGCGCGCGAAGCGATTCATGTCGTGATCGAAGTTGATCCTGTCACGCTGGGCTCGGAACGTGTTCTGCTCAACCACAAACGTGTTGTGATCGATGCGGATCACGTCAAGCACGAGTGGGAACGTGTTGTGATCTAAGCCGATCACGTCAAGCACGAGTCGGAACGTGTTGTGATCGAAGCCGATCGCGTCAAGCATGGCTCGGAACGTGTTTAACTTAGCCACGAACGCGTTGTGATCGACGCCGATCACGTTACGATCGAATAACCACAAGTCCATAAGTTTGCTAATATCTATCAACCTATGCGTAAACCCGTAATCGCCGGAAACTGGAAGATGTATAAGACAGTCGGCGAATCACTCGACACCGCTCTCGCCCTGAAACCCCTCGTTGCAAACGCTAATCACTGCGACGTTGTAATTGCCCCTGTCTTCACCGCGCTTAAGACAGTCGCAGATCGACTCGAAGGCTCAAATGTACGTGTTGCCGGCCAGGATTGCTCCACGGAGATCAAAGAAGGCGCTCATACCGGCGAAGTTCTTGCCTCGATGTTACGCGATGTCGGCGTGCGCTACGTAATTGTCGGCCATTCGGAGCGCCGGCAGTTTTATTGCGAAACTGACGTGCAGGTAAACCGGAAGACGCATGCGGGCCTTGCGGCAGGTCTGACAGTGATCATGTGCGTCGGTGAAACACTCGAGCAGCGCGAGCAGGGAAGCGCGCAAACCGTGGTTTCGCAGCAGTTGACCGCGGGACTCAGCGGGTTGACAGCCTCAGATCTCGACCGTATCATCGTCGCTTACGAGCCGGTCTGGGCCATCGGCACCGGACGCACAGCGACGCCGGAGCAAGCGCAGGAAATGCATGCGTTTATCCGGCGCGTTTTCGCGGAAAGGCATACTAAACAGGCCGGCGAGGCGTTGCGGATTCTCTACGGCGGCTCGGTCAAGCCTGACAACATCGTGGGATTGATGAGCCAGGCGGATATCGATGGCGCACTCGTTGGCGGCGCGAGTTTGAAGGCAGACAGTTTTGCGGAAATTGTGAATTATAAGCGTTGAGTTTTGAGCTTTGTACTTGGTGCTTTGTTCTTTGTCGCGAACACGTCGTTCCAAGTACAAAGAACTAAGCACCAAGCACAAAGCTCAATTTAGGAGTTTGATTTGTTAACTTATATTCTTTACACCCTTTTTGTTTTATCGTGTGTGATTCTTGTGGTGGTGGTATTGCTGCAACCCGGCAAGGCGGATGCAGGCGCGCTCTTTTCCAACACTCTTTCGAGCACTGCTTTCGGACCGCGTGGAACCGCGAGTCTGTTGGCGAAGATCACGATCGGAGCCGCAGCCGCGTTTATGTTGATTGCGCTCGCGCTCGGCTTGCCAATTCTCACCGGCTCCCGATCGGTTTTGCAATCGACATCGGAAAGCGCACCGACTGCGACGCCGACTCCAACGCCGGTTGCGTCGCCGGCACAACGATCTTCACCAGCCGCACCAGCCGCATCACCGGCTGCGAGCAAGTAGTTGTGCTGTTTGATTGAAAATTTTTCGGGCTATAATTAGCCCTGCCCTCTAAACTCACTTCATGCCGAAGTGGCGGAACTGGCAGACGCGCACGTTTGAGGGGCGTGTGAGGCAACTCGTGGGGGTTCGAGTCCCCCCTTCGGCAC
>Ga0126376_10000639_pt1 | contig 17414 bp, 11 predicted proteins | sample PanSoiMetPlot_15_FD_92760 | JGI IMG/M metagenome (GOLD analysis project Ga0126376, IMG submission 92760) | Tropical forest soil microbial communities from Panama - MetaG Plot_15 | ecosystem: Environmental > Terrestrial > Soil > Tropical forest > Bulk soil | place: Panama | collected 2016-02-17
CGTTCTGGACTCTGGAAGTCGCGGTTCGCACCGTAAGCCGTGTTCGGCCTACTCGGCGTGTAGGGTCCACCTTCGTTCACTCCATATCCAAAGGGGGCGACAGCGCCGCGCGCGTCGCTCGGGATATATACGTTCGACGGTGCAGCTTGGTGGTGTCGCACCGTCTTAGCTATCGCCGGAGATGCCAGCAACGCGGCGACGCCCGCTGCCGACAAGATCACTTTCAGGTTCGTTCTCATGTTCCACCTCATGTGTATCTCGGGGGTTAACCCGGCCCCCATCAGCTAGGTTGCGTCCCGCAGCGCACAAGGTGCCAATCCATTACGGGGCCATCACGAAATTGTGCTGGAAAGCGTCGTTCCTATAGTTACTTAGTCGAATATCCGGAGAATTAGCGTCGCTTTTTTCGGGCCATGAAAGATTTGTTGCGCTGCGATGCACCATCGAGAAATTATTGCCGCTCACTAATCCGTTTTCATGACATAAACGTCCTGGCCGCGCGATCTCTGTATGCAATCGATTCCGATGAGATATGCGTTGATCGGGTGCCCATGGCGCGCATGCGCGCCATGCAGTTTTCAAAGGTAAGGCTCTGCGTGGTTTTCACCGATGAAGACTTTGATGCACTATCGGACGTGCGGCGGATCGGTTGGTAGGGTGATCGCCCGCCACAAGTTCACGCACAGGGTTTCGACATCGTGCAGCGCATTCGCCCGCGCCCCGATGGCGGTATGCGGCATCAGGATGACGTTGCGGTCGCGGTAGCGCAGCAGCGGCTCCGACGGATCGGCGGGTTCGCTATAGAACACGTCGAGCGCGAGACCGCCGAGACGGCCGGATTCAAGCACCTCCGCGAGGGCGTCGTGGTCGATCAATTCGGGCCGGGCAACGTCGATCAACACAGCCCCGGGCTTGATGCAACCGAGCGCATCGCGTCCAATCAGGCTGCGGGTCGAATCATTGGACGGCAGTTGCACCAAAATATAGTCCGCCTGCGCCATTAGGTCGTTCAGCGGCAGGTAGCGTGCGCCAAGTTCCTGCTCGACGCTCGTGGCGAGCCGTGTGCGCTGGAAATACACTACTTCCATCTCGAAGGCGCGGGCGCGACGGGCGACCTCGCGACCGATCTCGCCGAAACCGACGATGCCAAGCGTCGCGCCGAGAACGGTCTTGAGCCCGGTGATGCCGGCGAAATTCGAGTACCCGATATAACGCGATTGCCGCAGCCGCACCTTCAAGCCCGCGTCCCGCAGCGCCGCCTCTTCCACCACGCCGTTGAATTCGCCAATGCGCTTGGCAAGCGCCAGCATGAGGGCGCAGGCCTGCTCGGCCACCGCCACGTTCACCATCCGGCGCAGGGTCGCAACCGCGACGCCTCGCCGGGCGCAGGCCGCGACATCGATGTTGGCCGTGATTGTGCCGAACTTGTGCACGATCGCGAGCCGCGGTGCGCCGGAAAGGACATCGTCGCCGATGCGGAAGCTTTCCACCACGACGCCGTCGGCATCGGTGATCCTGGCCGCCAGATCGGTCTCATCGGCGGCGAACACCACCTCGGCCGGGTAGAGCCCCGGCAAGCGCTGCCGCAGCCGGTCACACCAGCCGAGAAAATCCGGCTCGTCATGAGCGAAAAAATCCACGACCGCCTGCCGATGTGCGTCCGGAGTGGCGGGATCGAGCACAACCGGCACGATCTTCAGGAAATGGTCCTCTTCGATCACAATGCGAGTCATGCGCGATCCTGCACGATACGCTTTACATGCCTCACAGCCGACGCTCTCACCGCCTCAGCAGGCCGCAAACCTCCCGTGCAAACTCGTTTCCAAAAAGCTGTTGCCATACCGCGTCAAATGGCCTTTTCCCGATTGCCTGCCGAAACCGGACAAAAATACGCGATGCTGTCGCGCAAAATTCCAGGCGCGCGTTGCGGCGAAGCTGCCCGTAGCCGAGGTGAGAGATCGATCCGTATCCGTACAGATGAAGGATGATTTCAATGCGGGCGGCCGCCGACATCATCCCGATGATGCCGGCTGCCAGAGACCGCGGCAGGTATCTAAAAATTGAAGTATATGAACGGCGATTCGGCATCTCGCACCACGTTGGGAGTGATCACGAATACAAGCATGAACGTCAAGAACGAAATGAAAGATAAAAAAATCGGAACCGTTTGCCACTTCGACAACTTGGTTTTCGCGACATATCCGCCAACGAGATGATCGGCTGCGGAAATGATCTCCTGCGCCCGGTAGCGAAGGCTTCTGCGGGCAACGGCTGACGTAATTCAAGTCTTGGGTGGTGGGCGCGACAGGGATTGAACCTGTGACCCCTACCGTGTCGAGGTAGTGCTCTACCGCTGAGCTACGCGCCCGGATGGGTCAGGTCGATCCTAATATCGGCTCGCGCCCGCACCGGCAAGCGGCTCGTGGGATGAAATCGATCCCTATGCCGCCAGCATCTTGCCGACTTGGCTGACAAGGTCGCGCAGGTGGAACGGCTTGGACAGGACCTTCGCCTGCCTGGGCGCCGAGGAATCCGGATTGAGCGCCACCGCGGCAAATCCGGTGATGAACATGATCTTGATGTCGGGGTCGAGTTCTGCCGCCCGCCGTGCCAGCTCGATTCCGTCCATTTCCGGCATCACGATATCGGTCAGCAGTAGCTCGAAGGGCTCTTCCCGCAGGCGCTGATAGGCCGACAACCCGTTGTCATAGGAAATGACGTGGTAACCCGCCGTTTGCAGCGCCTTGACGAGAAACCGCCTCATATCGGTATCATCTTCAGCCAGTAGAATCTTGGTCGTCATGCGATTCGCAGCTTGGTGTCTGATGGGATTGGTCCCGCCCCATGCCAGACCCTCCCCCCTTATTCACAGCTTTCCATAAGGCGTACTCTTGGTAAATATGAGGTGAATTGAAACAACATCTGCGGCCTGTCCGAGAGAACTTTAAGGCTTTCCTTCCGGCAACGGCGCGCGTAACAACAAGATCCGGCCCTTGATGAGCCCATGAACGTGCATTCCAACGAGCTTGACCCTCCGTTTGAAATCCTCGAGCCCACTGAGTGGCGTGGGCCGGTGGCTTTCAACTCGCCCCACAGCGGCCGCATCTATCCCCGCGCCTTCCTGGCGGCGGCACGTCTCGACCTCGCGATCTTGCGGCGCTCCGAGGACTGTTTTGTGGATGAATTGCTGATCGGAGTCGTTCCACGCGGCCATCCGCTGATGCGGGCGCATTTCCCGCGCTGCTTCGTCGACGTTAACCGCGAGCCCTACGAGCTTGATCCCCGCATGTTCGACGGCCGGTTGCCATCATTTGCCAATACGCGATCGATGCGAGTGGCCGGTGGCTTGGGTACGGTCGCCCGCGTGGTGGGAGACTCGCAGGAAATCTACGATCAGCGGATTCCGGTCGACGACGCGCTGCGCCGGATCGAGGGGCTTTACAAGCCCTATCACCGGGCGCTACGCAGACTCATGACCCGAATCCACCGCGAATTTGGGACTGCAGTCCTGGTGGATTGCCACTCCATGCCGTCGGCCGCCGGTCCGAAGGACGAGCGCCCCCGCGCCGACATCGTAATCGGCGATCGCTATGGAACCAGCTGCCTGAGCGTTGTTGCAGACACGATCGAGGTGACGTTGCGGGAACGTGGCTATTCGGTGAGCCGCAATAAGCCCTATGCCGGTGGTTTCATCACTGAGCACTACGGAAATCCCGCTGCCGGGCTTCATTCGGTTCAGTTGGAAATCAACCGGGCGTTGTATATGGACGAGCGTCGCTTCGAGCGATTGACGTCATTTTCCACTGTTGCCCGGGACTTGGAGGTGATCTCCGACCGGGTCAACGAAATTGCCCTGCAGGAACTGCACCCTTATCGGTCTGCTGCCGAATAAGTGCCACAACAGATCAACATTGCGGCAAGCCGGTCACGAGCTAAACATAATTTAGTACGCAATCGTCGAATATTGTAAAAAAAGGGTCACTAGCGTGGCCAGTGACCCAAGTCTAGGGAGGAAACGCCCAAGAAGGGCGGCGGTAGCGCGACAACGCCCTACCGCACGCGCTGGATATGTGACCGCGCTGCACAGAATTCAAGAGGCAAATGACGACAACCGATGGGCGTGGGCCGCAGCGGCTGCTTTAGCGCCTGACCAGGAAGCTTGACTAACCGATAAGAAAAAAGGGCCGCTAGCTTGCTAGCGGCCCAAGTCTAGGGAGGAAACGCCCAAGGAGGGCGGCGGCAACGCGAGAACGCGTCGCCGCACGGACGGGAACATGTCACTGCGCCGCACAAAATGCAAGAGGCAAAATCATAGATTGTTAACGGGTACGGGAACCTCTTTTAGGAGCCCCCGACCGCACAGATTTGCGGCGATCGCGATGACCTGATGACCAGCACAGCTGCCCCGGCAAAGTGGTCTTAGAAGGCGCTCAGAAATCGCGGCAACGGCCGATCGATTGCTCAAGCGGAAACGCTTAGGGTAGGAGGTCATCACGACACGCGTGGAAGGGGGCGCAAAGATGACCGCAGTAGATTTCGGAGCTTTCATCGACGAGCTTGCGACTGTATCGGGGGACGCCATCAAACCATTCTTCCGCACTTCGCTTGGCGTCGAGGACAAGAGCCGCGGCGGCATGTTCGATCCGGTAACGGCCGCCGACCGAGCAGCCGAGCTGGCTATGCGCACATTAATCCGGAAGAAGTTCCCCGCCCACGGGATCATCGGCGAGGAGTTCGGCCCCGAGCGCAGCGACGCCGAATTCGTGTGGGTACTCGACCCGATCGACGGCACCAAATCTTTTATCTCCGGCATGCCGGCATGGGGCACTTTGATCGCCCTCACCCGCTCGGGACGACCTGTATTCGGAATGGTGCATCAGCCCTTCATCGGCGAGCGCTTTTCGGGCGACGGCCTCGCCGCCACCTACCGGGGGCCAGCAGGCAATCGCGCACTGATGGTGCGGCCTTGCCCAGCGCTCGCCGAAGCCGTGCTGTACACCACGAGCCCGCGGCTTATGAACGCTGCCGACCGTGCCATCTTCGCCAGGGTCGAAGAGTTGGTCCGGCTGTCGCGTTACGGTGGCGATTGCTATTCCTACTGCATGCTCGCGGCCGGCCACGTGGACCTCGTAATCGAGACTGAACTCAAGCCTCATGATGTAGCCGCCCTGATCCCTATCATTTCCGGCGCCGGCGGCATTGTCACCACCTGGAATGGGAAAGCGCCGGAATCGGGCGGTCGCATCGTGGCGGCGGGCGATCGCCGCACCCACGCGGCTGCGCTGGCGTTGCTAAACGCCTGAGGAGCGTTTCTGACCAATCTGCGCCAGCACGGTGGGGCGTCAGAATGCTGGGGTTCCGGGCACGAAAGCGTCAAAGGCCGCCCAGAACTGGTTGCGAAACAAATCCTGCTCCATCATGACTTCATGTTTGGAGCCTGGCACGACAAGGTGGGAGCTGACGCGCAGGCGACTGCCGAAATCCTCGATCGCGGCGGTCGAAACCAACTGGTCACGCCCGCAGGCGATGATCAGCATCGGCTGCCTCAGCTTTGCCGGAAAAGCCGGATTGGCAAATTCCGCCATGACGCGGAACGCGGAGTCGAGCCAAGCGATCGTCGGCGCTCCAAGCGCCAGAGCCGGCTCAGCCTCGATGATAGCGGCGGTGCGGGCGTGACGTATCGGATCCGATGTCACCGGATTGTCGAGGAACGAACCGGCGGCCTTGCAGGCCGGTCCGCCACCGGGGACGAACGCACTGCCGAGACCAGCCATCCGCATCGTCCTTATGAACGCGGGGACGATGGGGAGCAGCGGAATGCTGGTGAGCTTGATCATTGGGGCGCACAGCACCGACCGCTCGAACCAGCGGTGCCCCTGGGCCGAAGCGCGTATCAGGACCGCAGCCCCCATGGAATTTGCGAGCCCGAACAGCGGTGGCGGACAATCGGGCAGCACGACTTCCCGCATGAACGTCTCAAGATCAATGCCATATTTGGCGAAATTCGAGATGTGCCCCTTGCGCGGGTGCCTGAGCAAACGATCGGACAGGCCTTGGCCGCGCCAGTCGAGCGTCGCTACCGCAAAGCCGCGCGCATTGAGATCGCGCACTACTTCGAAATATTTTTCGATGAACTCGGTACGCCCTTGGAAAATGCACACCGTCCCCCTCCGACCCGACGGCTGCGGCCAGCGCGCGAATCTGATCGAGACCCCATCGCGCGTCTTCAGAACACCCATTACGGCACCTTCGGGCACCGGATTGGCCGGAATAGAAACGAGTTTCATCGGAGAGTATTTCCGCAATTCGGCGCGCCAAGCGATTGCTGCCGGTCGTGATCACAAGGGGATGGCCTGCATTGCATCGCTTATCGGAAACGTCGGCGGCACTCAACGCAAGCGCGGAAAATCTTCGTCACGGTCTCCGCCAGCGCGTATGGCCGCGCCCCTAGCGCACCCTTGAAGCCGAGATCGAACCCCCCATATAGGTGGAGTGCAGGCCATCCGGCTGCATAAACCTGGTCTGGCCCAATGGGCGGACCTCTGCATGTCGCTTCAAAGGAGGATATGCCATGCGTACATTCGATCTCTCCCCGCTTTATCGCTCTACCGTCGGCTTTGACCGGCTGTTTTCGATGCTTGACAAGACGACGGGCTTCGAAGGTGGTTCGTCCTATCCGCCCTACAACATCGAACGGACGGGCGAGAATTCCTATCGCGTCACGATCGCGGTTGCAGGATTCTCCGAGTCCGAGCTGTCCATTGAGGCCAAGGAAAACGCGCTGACCGTGAAGGGCGAAAAGCAGCCCGGAACCGACGCCCGGCGGGCGGAAGTTCTCTACCAGGGTATCGCGGCACGGGCGTTCGAGCGCGTATTTCGCCTCGCCGACTTTGTCGAGGTGAAGGCTGCGAAATTGGAGAACGGTCTCCTGCACATCGATTTGGTGCGCGAGATTCCTGAAGCCATGAAGCCCCGTACAATCCGCATTAACGCAGCGCCGAATGGCAAGGTTGTAGATGCCAAAGTGGCGGCGTAATCCGACGCCATAGTGCGTAATTCGTAATTAACGTGAGCGCCCCGGTCATTCCGGGGCGCTGTCTATGTTGTGGGTCAAATCAGTTGCGGGTCACTCCAGCGGTGCGACGGGAACCATGGTGGGTACCGTCGGGGTCGCGGGCGGTGCGACGCCTGATTGACCCGGTGCTGTCGCGGCACGTGGCTCGGCTTGTGCTTCCGGGAGGGTTTTTCTCGCTGCACCGGTGGCGAGGTCGCCCGGGCGGGCGCGTGGCAGTGGCGCAGAACGCCGTGTGGGCGCGTTGTTCCTGACCGAACCCATGTTCGGTATGGCGGCCGGTGGCACCGGCGGATACAAATAAGGTGGCCACCTGCCCGTGACGGCCTGGGCCATCGCGTTGGGCACCGGCGCAACGGCCCATATCGGCGCAATCACCGCGAAAAGTACGATAGCCGGCTTCAGAGCGCGCTTTATCGTTTCCATGTTGCTCCTTCCGGGCCATTCCGGCCTTCAGAGCCTCCTCGTGTCGCAACCGTTTTGTCGAGTGACCCGAATGCTACATCGGAGCGCTCGATTCAGGCGGACCTTGGGCATCATCACGTCGGTTTTACGAGAGCGATGAATTTGTCGACGCTGGATTCCGTCGTCGCAAAAGACGTCACCAAGCGAACCAGAACGTAGCCAGATGGCACCGTCGTGGGATCGGTGCGATCGGTATGGATCACGTAATAGTGGGCGCCCGCGGCCTGCAGGCGTTCATGCAAGACCTGAGGCAACAGCACGAATACGATGTTGGCCTCGACCGGCCACATCGGCACGAGCTTGACCCCGGCGAGGTGCGCCGCCAGACGATCCGCCATCCGATTGGCATGGGCAGCAAGCCTGAGCCACTCGTCGTCTGCCAGGAATGCCTCGAACTGCGTCGCGATGAAACGATGTTTGGAGATGAGATGGCCGCCACGCTTGCGTCGCTCGGCCATGGCGGCGGCACGCGCCGGATCGAAGAACACTACGGCCTCGGCGGCGAGCGCTCCGCCTTTGGTGGCGCCAAAGGAAAGCACATCGACACCTGCCCGCCACGTCGCCTCGGCTGGCGTTACGCCGAGCCGGGCGACCGCGTTCGCGAACCGTGCGCCGTCCATGTGGACCGCCATGCCGCGATCATGGGCGAGCGCGGCCAGCGCCGCGATCTCATTGGCCTGATAAACGGTGCCAAATTCGCTTGCCTGGGTAAGCGATAATGCCGCAGGCACCAACTGGTGCGGGCGAAGTCCGAAGTGCCGGTCCAGCGCGGCCTCCACTGTCTGCGGTTTCAGCTTGCAGCCCTCGCCTTCGATGGCAATCAGCCGCAGTCCGCCGCCGAAAAATTCCGGCGCACCGCATTCGTGTACAATGGCGTGGGCCTCGGTGTGGCAAAGCACCGCCCCCCAGGGCGGCGACACGTGTGCGAGCGCCAATGCGTTCGCCGCAGTGCCGGTGCTCACCAGAAATACCGCCACATCGCGCTCGAACAATTCCGAGAACCGACGTTCGAGCCGTTGGGTCGAGGAGTCGTCCCCGTAGGCAATCGCAAATCCTGCATTGGCGTGAACCAAAGCGTCCAGAATGGCGGGCGCCACTCCAGCGGCGTTATCGCTGGCAAATTCCATCTGTACTCCTCACCTTTCGGCCTCATTCGCTTTTAACCAATAGCCCGCAACGTCACCTCGCCGGCTGACTATCCACCATGTTGGCGCCGCCCCATTGAACCGGCAAAGAAAAACCCGAGACGGTCGGAATTTACTGTGCACGGCCTTGAATCCCTGCCAGAATTTTGGCATGTTTCGTTAGGACAGTAATACTGTCTCACTTTGGCGGATATGGTCCGTCCGGACGGGGTCGCCGGCGAACTGGTTGCCGCCCAAGGGCGTATCACGCGATGGCCGACAAGCAGCATGCTTGGCGCAAAAATTCGGCTGGCGAGAAGGCTGCCTGCTTGACATAGTTAAGCCTTCGGGCTGCAGCGCCGGCTCTGGGCGACGGGGGGAGAGTGTGCCGGCCGGCCAAGGCTGCCGGCGAGCGAGGCGGAAAGCAATGAGCGCGACAACGTCCTTTCAGCAGCAAGGCTCGCCAAAACGATTGGGTTTGGATGCTTTCAATCACCATGCTTCCGATAAGGGACGAGCGATGGAACGAGTCGATGTCCGGGCCGCGGGCGATACCGCCGACCCGGGCGTTGCGGCTGCACGAGGTCTTTATGATCCGGCCTTCGACAAGGACTCTTGCGGCGTCGGTTTCATCGCAGACATCAAGGGACGCCATTCCCGTAAAATCGTCGCGGATGCGCTGACCATCCTGTTAAACCTTGAACATCGCGGCGCGGTCGGTGCCGATCCGCGTGCCGGCGACGGCGCCGGTATCCTGGTTCAGATTCCTCACAAGTTTTTTGTCAAGAACGCATCCCAGCTCGGCTTCTCGCTGCCCGCTCCGGGCGAGTATGCGGTCGGCGTGCTGTTCATGCCACACGAAGACGTTTGGCGCAGAGAGATCCAAGGTGTCTTCGCAGAAGAAATTGCGCGCGAGGGAATGCAGCTCATCGGCTGGCGCGACGTGCCGAACGACAATTCATGCCTCGGTCAGTCCGTAAAGCCGACCGAACCATTCCACCAGCAGATTTTCATCGGTAAGGGCGACCGCAAGCTTGATGCCGACGATTTCGAGCGGCGGCTTTACATTTTGCGCAAGGCCATCTCGGACCGGCTGCACAAAATGCGCGAACGGCGCTATTCCGGCTATTATCCGGTTTCGATCTCGAGCCGCACCGTCATCTATAAGGGCATGTTCCTGGCGGACCAGCTCAGTCGCTACTATCCCGACCTTTGCGATCCGGATTTTGAGAGCGCCCTCGCCCTGGTGCACCAGCGTTTCTCCACCAACACATTTCCCACTTGGTCGCTCGCACATCCGTACCGGATGATTGCCCACAACGGCGAGATCAATACGCTGCGCGGCAATCTCAACTGGATGGCGGCGCGGCAATCCTCCGCCCGATCGCCGTTCTATGGCGAGGACATTCACAAGCTGTGGCCGATCTCCTATGAGGGCCAATCCGACACGGCCTGCTTCGATAATGCGCTCGAATTTCTGGTGCAGGGCGGCTACCCGCTGGCGCACGCGGTCATGATGATGATCCCGGAAGCTTGGGCCGGCAATTCCCTCATGAGTGACGAGCGGCGCGCCTTCTACGAATACAATGCCGCATTGATGGAGCCGTGGGACGGCCCGGCCGCCATCGCGTTTACGGACGGCCGAAAGATCGGCGCCACGCTCGACCGCAACGGTCTGCGCCCGGCGCGATATCTGGTCACACGCGACGACCGCATCGTGATGGCATCCGAGATGGGGGTGTTGCCGATTCCGGAAGAAGAAATTGTCACCAAATGGCGCCTGCAGCCTGGCAAGATGCTGCTTGTCGATCTTGAAGAAGGCCGCCTCATTCCGGACGAGGAAATCAAGGCGAAGCTCGCCGGCAGCAATCCGTACGAGGAATGGCTGCGCAATACCCAGCTTGTGCTAGAGGAACTGCCGCGGTCGCGGACACGACCGCCTCTGTCCAATCTCACGCTTCTGGATCGCCAGCAGACCTTCGGATACACCCAGGAAGACCTAAAAATCCTGATGTCCCCGATGGGGGCGGTCGGCGAAGAGGCGGTCGGCGCCATGGGCAACGACACGCCGATCTCGGCTCTGTCCAACCGACCGAAGCCCCTGTTCACGTACTTCAAGCAGAATTTCGCCCAGGTGACGAATCCGCCGATCGACCCGATTCGCGAAGAACTCGTCATGAGCCTGGTCTCGATCATCGGGCCGCGGCCGAATCTGTTTGATCTCCAGGGCCTCTCAACCACCAAACGCCTGGAAGTGCGCCAGCCCATCCTTACCAACGAGGACCTGGAGAAGATCCGCGCGATTTCGGAGGTCGGCGATTCCCATTTCAAATCGCTGACCGTCGACGCCGTATGGCCGGCCGATCGTGGCGCCGCCGGACTTGCGCCCGCACTTTCAGAGTTGTGCAATCGGGCCGAGAGAGCGGTTCGGGACGGCATCAACATCATCATACTGTCGGACCGCAATGCCGGCTCCGACCTCATCCCGATTCCGTCGCTGCTGACATGCGCAGCCGTTCACCATCACTTGATCCGCGAGGGCCTTCGCACTTCGGTCGGCTTGGTCGTCGAATCCGGTGAGCCGCGCGAGGTGCATCACTTCTGCTGTCTCGCCGGCTATGGTGCGGAGGCGATCAACCCGTATCTCGCCTTCGAAACCCTCGTTGCCATGAAGGGCAATTTGCCGCAGAAGCTCGAAGATAGGGAGATCATCAAGCGCTATATCAAATCGATCGACAAGGGGTTGTACAAAGTGATGTCCAAGATGGGCATCTCAACCTATCAGTCCTATTGTGGCGCACAAATTTTCGATGCGGTTGGGTTGCGGTCTGATTTCGTCAAGACGTTCTTCACCGGCACTGCTACCCGTATCGAGGGCGTCGGCCTTGATGAGATCGCCGAAGAGGCGGTACGGCGCCATCGCGATGCATTCGGTGACTCGCCGGTCTACCGCAACGCCCTCGATGTTGGTGGCGAGTATGCCTACCGGGTGCGAGGCGAAGACCATGTCTGGACCGCCACCACGGTCGCAGCGCTCCAACACGCGGTGCGCGGCAATTCGCGCGATAAGTATCGGTTTTATGCCAACGCCTGCAACGAGCAATCCGAGCGGCTGCTTACTATCCGCGGTATGTTCCGTTTCAAGGTCGCCGAGGAAGACGGTCGCGCGCCGGTTCCGCTCGACGAGGTCGAGCCCGCCAAGAACATCGTGCGGCGCTTCTCCACCGGCGCAATGTCCTTCGGTTCGATTTCGCGCGAGGCGCACACCACCCTTGCAATTGCCATGAACCGCATCGGCGGCAAGTCGAATACCGGCGAAGGCGGCGAGGAATCCGATCGCTTCAAGCCGTTACCGAACGGCGATTCCATGCGCTCGGCCATCAAGCAGGTCGCCTCGGGCCGGTTCGGCGTCACCGCCGAATATCTCGTCAATTCCGATGTGATGCAGATTAAAATGGCCCAGGGCGCCAAGCCTGGCGAGGGCGGGCAGCTTCCGGGCCATAAGGTTGATCGGACCATCGCCAAGGTGCGCCATTCGACGCCCGGGGTCGGTCTCATCTCGCCGCCGCCGCATCATGACATCTATTCGATCGAAGACCTCGCGCAGCTCATCTTCGATCTCAAGAACGTCAATCCTGCCGGCGACGTGTCGGTAAAGCTGGTGTCCGAAGTCGGCGTCGGCACCGTGGCGGCTGGCGTCTCCAAGGCACGCGCCGATCACGTCACTATTGCGGGCTTTGAAGGCGGCACTGGAGCGTCGCCGCTCACATCGATCAAGCACGCCGGATCGCCGTGGGAAATCGGCCTTGCCGAAACCCATCAGACGCTGGTCGCCAATCGCCTGCGCAGCCGTATTGCCGTGCAGGTCGACGGCGGCATCCGCACCGGCCGCGATGTCGTGGTTGGCGCCCTGCTCGGCGCCGACGAGTTTGGCTTCGCCACCGCGCCCCTGATCGCGGCGGGCTGCATCATGATGCGCAAATGCCATCTCAATACCTGCCCGGTCGGAGTCGCGACGCAGGATCCGGTGTTGCGCAGGCGCTTCACCGGCCAGCCCGAGCACGTCATCAACTTCTTCTTTTTCGTCGCAGAGGAAGTACGTGAGTTGATGGCCGAGCTGGGCTTCCGCAGGTTCGATGACATGATTGGGCAAATGCAGATGCTCGATCAGCGCCGCGTCATCGCCCATTGGAAGGCGAACGGCCTCGACTTCTCCAAGCTGTTCTACAAGCCAGATGCGCCGGCCGACGTTAAGATCTTCAAATGCGAGGCACAGGACCACAAAATCCATGGCATATTGGATCGCCGGCTCATCGCCGAATCAGCGCCGGCGCTGGACCGCGGCGCCCCGGTGCGGATCGTGACCACTGTCAAGAATACCGATCGTGCGGTCGGCGCGATGCTATCGGGTGAAATCGCCAAGCGTTATGGTCACACCGGCCTGCCCGACGACACCATTCGCATCAAGCTGACCGGAACCGCCGGGCAGAGCTTCGGCGCCTGGCTCGCACGCGGCATCACCCTCGAACTTGAAGGCGAGGGCAATGATTATGTCGGCAAAGGCCTGTCGGGAGGACGCATCATCGTCCGTCCGCCCGCCAATTGCGGCATTACGCCCGAAGAATCGATCATCGTTGGCAACACCGTGCTTTACGGAGCGATTTCGGGCGAATGCTATTTTCGGGGTGTTGCGGGCGAGCGTTTCGCGGTGCGCAATTCCGGTGCCATCGCGGTGGTCGAGGGGGCCGGCGACCACTGCTGTGAATATATGACGGGCGGCATCGTGGTCGTGCTCGGCAAGACCGGACGAAATTTCGCGGCCGGCATGTCGGGCGGGATTGCCTATGTGCTCGACCAGGACGGCGGATTCCCGACACTGTGCAACTTGGCGATGGTCGAGCTTGAGCCTTTGCTGGAGGAGGAGGAGATCAACGCCAAGGCGTTTCATCAATCCGGCGACCTCGAAGGCCATGGTCGCGTCGACGTGATGTCGGATCTCACCCGCTACGATGCGGCACGGCTTCACCTTTTGATCTCGCGCCATGCCCGGTTCGCCCGCTCGCGCCGGGCGGCGCAGATTATCGCGAATTGGGATGCGTTCCTTCCGTTGTTTCGGAAGGTGATGCCGGTTGAATACCGGCGCGCGCTGACGGACCTCGCAAAGGAAAAAGCTGCCAAGATGCAGGCAGCGGAATGATGCGGGGATGCCGCCTCGCCTGCAGCGCGTGGGAGGGAACGTACCGATTTCTTGAGTCTGGATAGAATGGGTAAAGTTACCGGCTTTCTCGAATTCGAGCGCAACGACCGCAGCTATGAGCCGGTTGAGGAGCGCATTCGTCATTGGCGCGAGTTCGTACTGCCGTTGCCGGAAGCCGAAACCTGTCGCCAGGCCGCGCGCTGCATGAATTGCGGTATCCCGTATTGTCATACCGGATGCCCCGTCAATAACCAGATCCCGGATTGGAACGATCTCGTCTACACGGGCGATTGGCAGGAGGCCTCCCGCAATCTGCACTCGACCAACAATTTTCCTGAGTTTACCGGTCGTGTCTGTCCGGCGCCCTGCGAGGCCTCGTGTACGCTCAACATCGACGACAATCCCGTTACCATCAAGACCATCGAATGCGCCATCGTGGATCGTGCCTTCGAGCAGGGGTGGGTGCAGGCGGAGCCGCCGTCCGAGAAGACCGGCAAATCGGTCGCCGTTGTGGGGTCCGGACCGGCCGGCCTCGCCTGCGCCCAGCAGCTCGCGCGCGTCGGCCATGATGTCCACGTTTACGAAAAGCACGCCAAGCCGGGCGGGCTGCTGCGTTACGGCATCCCGGATTTCAAGATGGAGAAGCATCTCGTCGACCGGCGGGTCGCCCAGATGGAGGCCGAGGGCGTGCATTTCCATTGTAGTGTCCACGTCGGCGTCGATCTGGCGGCGGCGGAGCTTGTCGCCCGGCACGACGCCGTGGTGCTGGCGGGCGGCGCCGAAAAGGCACGCGACCTCCCCATCCCCGGCCGCGACCTGAAGGGCATCCACTTCGCGATGGACTTCCTCCTGCAGCAGAACCGGCGCATCAGCAACGAGCCGCAGGACAGCGTCGAGCCAATTCTCGCGAACTGCAAGCATGTGGTGGTGATCGGTGGTGGAGACACTGGCTCAGACTGCATCGGCACGTCGATCCGCCAAGGCGCGCTCTCGGTCACTAATTTCGAGATCATGCCAAAGCCGCCCAAACGGGAAAACAAAGCGCTGACGTGGCCCGACTGGCCACTCAAGCTGCGCACGTCATCGAGCCACGAGGAGGGAGCGGAACGCGATTTCGCGGTGATCACGGTTGAATTCGTCGGCGAAGGCGGCAGCGTGAAGCAGTTGCGCTGCATGCGTTGCGACCCGAAGTTTGAGCCGATTCCGGGTACGGAATTCGAGCTGCCGGCCGATCTCGTCCTGCTTGCTATGGGATTCCTGCATCCGGTGCACGAGGGTATGATCAAGGAACTCGGGCTCGCGCTCGATCCGCGCGGCAACGTCGAGGCCGATACAACTCATTACGTCAGTTCGGTCGGCAAGATATTTGCCGCGGGGGACATGCGTCGCGGCCAGTCGCTTGTGGTGTGGGCGATACGGGAGGGCCGACAGACCGCTCATGCGGTCGACAAGTTCCTGATGGGCGCCACCACATTGTTGAAATAAAATTTGTGTTGCAGCACGAAGCCGTTCAAGCGGCACTCCTCATCGACCGCCAAACAGAGACCCACCGAACAAGGATTGAAAGTTGAATTGCGGAAAGATAGGCGGCCGTCGATAGTCGGGCCGATAAATCGACTGCGCTTCCGCAAAAGCCGGCCGCGGGCGACGGACAACCGGCCGCGCGGGCTGTGCGCCAGCTTCTGTTGATGAAGCGGCTGCGATGGTGGTCGCAGCACCACGTTCCGCCACCATCGGGGTCATCGGCAGATCGGTGGTTGCAACCACAGGATCGCTGCCAACCGGGGCGACGCCACGCCGCGGCCAAGTAAAGTCGTCGGCGCGGCCGGCCGGCGCGCGTATCGGCTCGCCCCGCACCAGCACCTTCGTCGCCATCGCGTCGCTCGCCGGCTGACGGGTATTGCCGCCCAAAAGATCATCGGTTTCCGCGCCCCGCCCTGCGATCAATGGTACGGCTGGCCCGGCTAGTGGCCGCGCATGCAGACCCGAACGGCTGGTGGCGGCGTCTACCGCTTCGACTTTTGGCTCTTCCTGGATTGCCTCGGTCACGGGAGCGGTCCGCGTATTCAACCAACGCTGTATTTCGCGCTCGACATAATGGGCAAGCTTTCGGGCTCCGGCCTGAGTAAAGTATACGCTGTCGCCGCTGCGTAATCGCCGGGTTTGACCTTCGACATCGGGGCCAGACTGAGCATAGCGGCCGTCCTCATCGACGAAGCCATCCCATATGTCGATATAGATGATACCCGCCTTGTCGGCCCGGCTGCGGTAGAGGTCGTTGAGAAACGGGATATCGGCAGCCGATTTCTGGCCGCGCAACGGCGGCAGCCCCACCCAGAACACCGGTACCCCCGATGTCTTCAGGGCCGTGATCGTATCGTCGATGCGCCGGATATAGGCTTCGGCCCACGCATCGGTGCGAAATTCCAAGGTCCTGTTGCCGGCTGGCGCCGTCGGATCGGGTGCTGCGGTAGCCGGCGTTTCGTTGGACTTGTCCGGTGCCGGCTTGTCGAGTTCTAAAGCTGCTGGATCCTCGGACCGCTGCGGGGCCGGCTTCCCGGCGCGTGGGGCGGGCGCGGCCGGAGCGATTTCGCGGATTTGCCGGCGGTCGTTGATGCCGATCATCATCAGCACGAATTTCGGTTTCTGCGCACCTATCAGTTCACGAGCAGCCTGTGGCCAATCAGGATATTCGCCGCGCGGATCGCTGCGCACCTCGGTGCGGATCAAGCCCGAATTAGTACGATGGCGCCGCAATATCCCTATCTCGGGCGAGTCCGCATACGCGAGCTCGAGTCCATAGGCCAGCCAGTCCGCCATTGCGTCGCCAAGCACCAGAATCGGTGTGGTCACGGTGCTTTCAACCTTGGGATCGGCTCTGTTCGGCGCAGGCGCCCTGGAATAATCTACTGCCGGAGGCGACCGCTCCACTTGCTGCCGCCGCGGCGGTGATGGGGTGGCTGGTTCAAACCAGTCGAACGGTCCGCGCTGCCGGCGGTTCTGGAACCCAAAGAAAAACTGCGCGCCGGATGGCGCCGGAGCAAGTACCAGGATCGTCGTTGCCAAAACCGCTTCCGCAGCGAGGAGGGCGGTAGCAATCAACAACCGTAAACAGCCGCTGCGGACCATCTCAGATTTCCCGGTCATCCATTTTCAGTGTACCATTACTAACACAGATAAGGTGTCGGATTGAAGAGCGCGACGGGAATGTCGCCACCGGAGATAGCGACGTCTTATGGCTGCCGTAGCTGCTCCAACAAATCGGCCGATGCGAAGCCGTCCGGAACGACGCCCAGCGAAACCTGAAAGCTTTTGATCGCGCTGCGAGATTTGGCATTGATGCGACCGTTCGGCTCACCCCCGATGTCGAACCCGCGGCGCACCAGATGTTGCTGCAACTCATAGCGTTCAGCGTTGGTAAGCACCCTTTCGTGACGCGGCCAGACGGCGACGATCGGCCCGTCGCCACGTATCCGGTCGGCCAGATGCCCGATCGCCAAGGCATAAGCTTCCGCTGGGTTGTATTTCATCAACACCCGGAAGTTGTTGAGCATCA
>Ga0126376_10000641_pt1 | contig 17395 bp, 17 predicted proteins | sample PanSoiMetPlot_15_FD_92760 | JGI IMG/M metagenome (GOLD analysis project Ga0126376, IMG submission 92760) | Tropical forest soil microbial communities from Panama - MetaG Plot_15 | ecosystem: Environmental > Terrestrial > Soil > Tropical forest > Bulk soil | place: Panama | collected 2016-02-17
ATTGCGGCGCTGAAGAGCGTGCTCGATAACCCGACCCGGCCGACCGCCGCCGTGATCGGCGGCGCCAAGGTGTCGAGCAAGATCGACCTCCTCAACAACCTGGTCGGTAAGGTCGACAAGCTGATCGTGGGCGGCGGCATGGCCAATACCTTCCTGTTGGCGGAGGGGGTCGGTATCGGCACGTCGCTGGCCGAGCCTGACCTCCTCGACACCGCGCGCGAGATCATGGCCACCGCCAAGGCGCGGCATTGCGAGGTGCTGTTGCCGCACGATGTCGTGGTCGCCGATCGCCTTGCGGCCGGGGCGCCGGCGCGGCTGGTGCCGACGCTCGGCGTGCCGGCGGATACGATGATCCTCGATCTCGGCCCCAAGACCGTCGCCCACTACTTGGGCGTCATCGAACGCTGCAAGACGCTGGTGTGGAACGGGCCGCTCGGCGCCTTCGAGGTGGCGCCGTTCGGTGAGGGCACCTTTGCGCTGGCGCGCGCGGTCGCCGGGCTCTGCGCGGCCGGCCGGCTGGTGGCCGTGGCCGGTGGCGGCGATACCGTGGCCGCCCTTAACGCCGCCGGTGTCACCGACGCCTTCAGCTATGTCTCCACCGCCGGTGGTGCCTTTTTGGAGTGGCTGGAGGGACGGACGCTGCCGGGGATCGCCGCCCTGGTGCAGGCCTAAAGCGGTTGCCGGGCCGCAACCGGCAAAGCGTTGACACCTTGGCGGAGAGCTTCCACAGATAGGGGATGATCGTGCGAAAACGCCTCTTCTGCGCCGTGATCGCCGGGCTAATGCTGCCGGCGGCCGCGGCGCTCGCCGCCGGTGCCAGCGACGACGCCACCGAACGCGAGCTCGAGAAATACCGCCAAATGCTCAAGGCCGATCCCTGGTCCAATCCGGGCATGCTCGATGTCGACCGCGGCGAGGCGTTGTGGGGGGAGAAGCGCGGACCCAACAAGGCCTCGCTTGAGGGCTGCGACCTCGGCAAGGGGCCGGGCAAGATCGATGGCGCGTTCGCCGAGTTGCCACGCTACTTCCGCGATGCCGACCGGGTCATGGATCTGGAGTCGCGGCTCCTGTGGTGCATGGAGAAGCTGCAGGGCTTCGAAGCGAGCGCGCTCGTCAAACGGCCCTACTCCAAGGCCAATCAGAGCGGGACCGAGCTCGAGGCGCTGACCAGCTTTGTCGCCAGCAAGTCCAACGGTGCGGCGTTTGCTCCCCAGCTCACGCACGAGAAGGAACGGGCGGCGCTGGCGCTCGGCGAGGCCCTGTTCTTTCGTCGGCAGGGGCCGATGGATTTCGCCTGCGCCACCTGTCACGGCGATGCCGGCAAGCGCATCCGCTTGCAGTCGCTTCCCTATCTGAGCCAGCCGGAGGAGGCGCGGCAGGTGGTTGGCGAATGGCCCGCCTATCGCGTCTCGCAAGGGACGGTGATGACGCCGCAGCATCGGCTCGCCGATTGCTACTGGCAGATGCGCCTGCCGCTGGTTGACTACGGGTCGGAGGTGACGGTGGCGCTGACGATGTATCTGGTCAACCAGGCCAAGGGCGGCGTCATCGCCACCCCCGGCCTCAAGCGCTAGGAGACGCGATGCTGCGCGCGCTGATCCGCGTCGCCGTCGTCGCCAGCATGGCCGGTAGCGCGCTGGCCCAAGGGGCCCATGACCTCGATCGCGGCGCCCTCGACAGGGCGATCAAGGACAGCTGGCGGCAGGCGCAGCCGGAATGGCTGCAGCGTCTCAAGCAAGACGACACCCAGGCGCTGTGCAGTCTCTATCGCAACAATCCACCCGCCGACATCGCCGCCGCCATCCAGGCGCGCGAGAAGGCAGCGATCAAGTACCCGGCCGCAGGCGTCGCGCTGATGGGGGACTGGAAGAAGGGCGAGCGGCTGGCGCAGAGCGGCTACGGCATGCGCTTTACCGACTATCCGCCGCGGGCCGAGAACGGCGGCAACTGCTTTGCCTGCCACCAGCTCGATCCCAAGGAGTTGAGCTACGGCACCTTGGGTCCCAGCCTTGCCGCCTACGGCAAGACCCGCAATTTTGCCGACGCCGACGTCAAGGCGGTTTACGAGCGCATCTACAACCCGCAGGCGGCGGTGGCTTGCGCCAACATGCCGCGATTGGGCGCCAGCGGCTTTCTCAGCCTGGAGCAGATCCGGGATCTGACGGCCTACGTGATGTCGCCCGAAAGCCCGGTTAACAAGTAGCGCTGCCGCCCCGTGGTGGACGCAAGACCACGGCCCGCCCTGGAGCATGGATGATAACCCGCCGCGAATTCCTTGAGGTTGCGGTCGCGGTCGCGGCGCTGCGCGGTGAGCATGGGCTGGCGCGCGCGGCCGCGCAGCAGGCCATCCGACAGGAGGATTTGCTGCGCTTCACGCCCAAGGGGCAGCTCACCTTGTTGCACATGGCCGACAGCCACGCGCAGCTAAAGCCGCTCTACTATCGCGAACCCGACGTCAATCTCGGCGTTGGCGATGCCAAGGGCAAAATCCCGCACCTGACCGGGCAGGACTACTTGAACGCCTTTGCCATCCCGGCGCGTTCACTCGAAGCCTATATGCTGACGGCGGCCGATTTCGAGGCCCTGGCCCAGACCTATGGTCGGGTCGGCGGCATGGATCGCATCGCCACCCTGGTGGCGGCGATTCGCGCCGAACGCGGGGAAGAGCGCGTGTTGTTCCTCGACGGTGGCGATGCGCTGCAAGGATCCTATACGGCGCTCAACTCGGAGGGCGCCGACATGATCGCGGTGCTCGAGGCGCTGAAGGTCGATGCCCTAACCGGACACTGGGAGTTCACCTTGGGCGAGCGTCGCGTGCGCGAGATTTTCGGCACCATTGAGCGGCGCGGCAGCTCGCCGGTGAGCCTGCTGGCCGGCAACATCCGCGACAGCGACATGGCCGAGCCGGTGTTTCGCGGCTGGCGCATGTTCGAGCGCGGCGGCATCAAGGTGGCCGTGATCGGGCAGGCCTTTCCCTACACCCGCATCGCCAACCCGCGCTGGCTGGTGCCGAACTGGTCGTTCGGCATCCGCGAGGACGCGATCCGCAAGGCGGTGGGCGTGGCGCGCACCCTGGGAGCGCAGGTGGTGGTGCTGTTGTCGCACAACGGCTTCGACGTCGATCGCAAATTGGCGCGGCGGGTGCATGGCATCGACGTCATTCTCACCGCCCACACCCACGACGTGCTGCCGCAGCCGCTGAAGGTCGGCCGCACCTTGCTCGTCGCCTCGGGTTCGCACGGCAAATTTCTGTCCCGCCTCGATCTTGAGGTCGCCGATGGCCGGGTCACCGACTTCGCCTATGCGCTGCTGCCGGTGTTGGCCGATGCGATCGCACCCGACCCGGCGATGGCGGCGTTGGTCGAGGCCGTGCGTGCGCCGCACGAGCCGATGCTGGCAACCGAGCTCGCCCGCAACGATGGTTTGCTCTACCGGCGCGATAGCTTCGCTGGCACCTTCGATGACCTGATCTGCGATGCGCTGATGAGCGCGCGCGACGCCGAAATCGCGCTGTCGCCGGGCTTCCGCTGGGGAGCGACGCTGGCCCCGGGCCAGCCGATTACCTGGGAGGACGTCTACAACATGACCGCCATCAGCTACCCGGCGGTCTATCGCGTGACCTTGACGGGAGAGCGCTTGAAGACGATCCTCGAGGACGTCGCCGACAATCTTTTCAATCCCGATCCCTACTATCAGCAGGGCGGCGATATGGTGCGTGTCGGCGGCATCGGCTACACCATCAATGTCGATGCCCCGATCGGCAATCGCATCGGCAACATCGTGCTGCTCAGGACCGGGGCCGCGCTCGAGCCCACACGCCGCTACACGGTGGCCGGCTGGGGCTCGATCAACGAGAACGTCGAAGGCCCGCCGGTCTGGGACGTGATCGCTGACCATCTCAAGCGCCAGCAGGAAATCTCCCCCAGGCCGCGCGGCCAGGTCAAGATCGTGCGCGCGGGCGGCTAGCGGCTCGGAGCCTTGCGCCCGCGCCGCATTCGTCCTACCTGAGCCGGAGGAGCTCAGCGGAGCCGGCGACATGCTGACACAGGTCTATATCCACATGGGCGTCGCGCTGGCCGGCTTGGTGAGCTTCCTGTCGCCGTGCGTGCTGCCCCTGGTGCCGCCCTATCTCGGCTATCTCGGCGGCACCACCATCGAGGAAATGGCCGGCGCGCACGTCGGCAGCGATCTGCGCCGACGCGTGCTATTGGCGGCGCTGTTCTTCGTCTTGGGTTTCACCACGGTGTTCGTGGCCCTTGGTGCCGGCGCCTCGGTGCTGGGGCAGTGGATCCAGAGCCACAAGGCGGAGCTGTCGATGGTTGCCGGGCTGGTGATCATCGGTTTTGGCCTGCACTTTCTCGGCGTATTGCGCATTCCCCTGCTCTATCGCGAGGCCCGCATTCATCGCGAGATCCGCGGCGCGAACCTGGCGGGCGCCTTCGTCATGGGTCTCGCCTTCGCCTTCGGCTGGACCCCCTGTATCGGGCCGGTGCTGGCAACCGTGCTGACCTTGGCCGCGCAAGAGGGCAGTCTCGGCGCCGGCGTGCGCTTGCTGTTCGTCTATTCGCTGGGGCTCGGCATCCCCTTTATTCTCGCCGCCGTTGCCATCGGGCCGTTTGTCAGCTTCCTGCAGCGCTTCAAACGCCATCTGGGTCGCATCGAAATGCTGATGGGCGTGCTGCTGGTGCTGACCGGGGTGCTGATCCTGACCGGATCGCTCAACTGGTTCGGGCAATGGCTGATCGAAACCGTGCCCGGACTGACGCGCCTCGAGGAGTGGTTCACACCGCAGCAGCTGCAAACCGAGATCCTGAAAGAGGGCGCTGGCCGATGAGACAAGCGCACCCGGTTCCAATCGCGCTCACGATCGCGGGATCGGACAGCTCGGGCGGAGCCGGCATTCAGGCCGATCTCAAGACCTTTACGGTGCTCGGTGTCTACGGCGCCTCGGTGATTACCGCGCTGACGGCGCAGAACACGCGCGGCGTCGACGCCGTCGAGGCGATCAGACCCGAATTGGTGGTGGCGCAGTTGCGATCGGTGCTCTCTGACCTCAATGTCGCCGCGGTCAAAACCGGCATGCTCGCCACCGCGGCGATCGTCACCGCGGTGGCGGCTGAACTCAGCCGGCACGGCGCCGGCGCACGCCCACCGCTGATCGTCGATCCGGTGATGGTGGCAACCAGCGGCGATCCGCTGATCGCCGGCGATGCGGTGGCCGCCATCATCGGCGACCTGGCCCCGCTGGCGACCTTGCTGACCCCCAACCTTGCCGAGGCGGCGGCGTTCCTGGGCGGCACCCAGGCCGAGAGCGAGCGGGCGGCGGCGGCGCAGGCCGAGGCGCTCTATCAACTGGCCCGGTGCCCCGTGCTCCTCAAGGGTGGACACGGGACGGGCGCCGCCGTCGATCTCTTCTTTGACGGCAACGAGCTGGTGCGCTTTGAGCGCCCGCGCCTCGACACCCCGCACACCCACGGTACCGGCTGCGTGCTGTCCGCGGCGATTGCGGCGCTGTTGGCGCGCGGCGGCGGCCTCCAGCCGGCGATCGCCGGCGCCAAGGCGTTTGTGTGGCAGGGGCTCAAGTCGGGCGCCAGCCTTGGCGTTGGCCGAGGCCGGGGTCCCGTCGATTGTCTGTTCGCCATCGAAGCGCCCGCGGTGGGCGACACGGCAAGCGAGCCCTGAAGGGTGCGTGCGCGCAAAAATTTTGCCGCAATCCCTGGGCTATGCCCGGCAAATATTGACTTTGCGGTCACAGGTCGGCAACCGCGCGCGGTGTGGGGCGAATTCCTTTTGCCCCCGTGCCGCAATTCTGCATGATATTTTGTGGCGTATTTGTCGGATCTTGCGCCCCTCAAAGAAGGGCGCCGTTCGGTCATGACCGGTCGAGGCGCGGGGATTGGATCACAATGCACACCACACTTGGGCCGATAGCCTTCCTCCTGTGCCTGGCCGCCGGGGGCCTGGCCGTCAGCGCGGCGCCGATCGAAGACTTGTCCGGTTACTGGTCGGGCTCGGGTTCGGTGACCTTGAGCAACGGCCGCACGGAAAGCGTCAAATGCGCCGTCACCTACAAGGTCTCCGACGGTGGCGGCCAGGTGCGCCAGAGTATGCGCTGCGCCAGTGCCGATTATGCCATCAACGCGCTGGCCGAGCTCCAGATCAAGGGTGGACAGGTGTCCGGCAGCTGGGAGGAGAAGACCTATTCGGCCACCGGCCAGGTCAGCGGCCGCTACACCGGTACCAGCTTCGTGCTGTCGATCGAGGGCGCCAATTTCACGGCGGCGATGAACGTCAGCGTGTCGGACTGCAAGCAGTCGATCAGCATCGCGCCCAAAGGCCTCGAGGTGTCCAAGATCTCGATCGGCCTCGGCAAATGCTGAGGGATGTGACCGGCGGTCAACGAATTTGACCGCCGGGTGGCACTTCTGTGGCGAGGGCGCCACGGTGTCGCCATGATCAGCCCCGGCCAGGTTGTCGGCGCATTCGAAATTTGCGACAACACCGGTGGCTGGTGCGCGCGGTGCAAGCCGTTGAAGCGCCAAGCACGGAACACGACGGAATTTGCGGTGCGCGTCTATTAGACGGCTATGGGGGAGAGCAGAGCCCCGCGTATCCAGGGACGTAGGGTTCGCTCAGTGAAAACCGGTCCGGTGATCCGGACCGGTTTTTCTTGTGTGGCAAGGGCGCGCCAAACGCCTTGACAGAGGCGGCCGCGGCGGCGCTTGTGGGCAAGCCCATTGCTCTCACCCCCCGGAGGTGTCATGGCCGCGTCGTTGCCGACCTTTGGCGACCTGCTGGCGGCGCGCCGTCGGCTCGCCGAACTCGCTTGCTTGACCCCGCTGATCGAGCACCCAGCCCTCAATGCCGTGGCCGGCGGACGGGTCCTGCTCAAGGCCGAGAACCTGCAGCGGGTGGGGGCCTTCAAGTTCCGGGGCGCCTACAACAAAATCGCACAGCTCGACAAGGCCGCCTACCCGGGCGGGGTGGTGGCCTGCTCCTCGGGCAATCACGCCCAGGGCGTGGCCGCGGCGGCAAGCCTGCGCGGCTTCAAGTCTGCGATCGTTATGCCGGCCGATGCGCCGCGGCTCAAGATCGAGCGAACCAAGGCCTTTGGCGGCGAGGTCGTCACCTATGATCGCGTCACGGAGGATCGCGATGCCATCGCGCGCAAGATCTGTGAGACGCGCACGGCCGCCTACGTGCATCCCTTCGATGATCCCGACGTGATCGCCGGCCAGGGAACGGTGGGCCTTGAAATGATGGAGCAGGCTGCGGCCTTAGGGGCGTCGCCAGATCTGGTGCTGGTCGGTGCCTCGGGCGGCGGTCTGATCAGCGGCGTTGCCATCGCGGTCAAGGAGCAGAGCCCGGCGACGGAGATCTGGAGCGTGGAGCCGGCGGGCTTCGACGATCTGGCGCGGTCGCTCAAAAACGGCCAGCGCGAGCGCAACGCCGCCTTGTCGGGGTCGATCTGCGACGCTCTGTTGGCGGCCACCCCCGGCGAAATAACCTTCGAGGTTGCCCGGCGGCACCTGGCCGGCGGGCTTTCGGTCAGCGATCAGGAGGCCAAAGCCGCGGTGCGCTTCGCGTTCCGTGAATTGAAGCTGGTGGTCGAGCCGGGCGGAGCCGTGTCGCTGGCCGCCATTCTGGCCGGCAAAATCGCCCTCAACGGGCGCACGGTGGCAGCCGTTCTCTCCGGCGGCAACATCGATCCGGGCCTGTTCGCCGCCATCATCCAGGACCAACCGCAGGCCGCATGATCGCCGAGCCGCGGCGCCGCGGCGTTGCCGTCCGCCTGTCGGTGCTGTTCGCCGCCATCTTCTTCGTCACCGGCATCAGTTTGCCCTATCTGCCGGTCTGGCTCGCCTGGACCGGCCTCTCCGCCCGCGAGATCGCCATCGTCAGTGCCGGTCCGCTGATGGTGCGGGTGTTGGCCTCGCCGGCCATCGCCTTTGCCGCCGACCGCTCCGGCGATCATCGCCGCTTTCTGATCGGGCTCGCCTGGTCGGTGGTGGCCAGCCAGCTGCTGCTCGCCCAGATGCGCACCTTCTGGCCGATCCTGGGCGCTTCGCTGCTGCTGGCGCTCGCCTGGACCACGATCCTGCCGTTGGCGGAATCGATCGCCATCAGGGGCATGGCCTCGGTGCGGCTCGACTACGGCCGGATGCGGCTGTGGGGGTCGATCAGTTTCAGCGCCGCCGCCCTGATCGGCGGCTGGCTGGTCGATCACACCGATGCCGGCGCCATCATGGCCCTGTTGATCGCGGGATCGACGGTGTTGGCGCTGGCCGCACACGCGCTTGCCAACCCGGCGCCGAGCGCGGCGCCGCCTGCCCTGCGGCCGCCGCCGCGGCCGGTGGCGGTGATGGCACTGTTGACGACGCCAACCTTCTTGATCTTCGTTTTCGCCAGTGGTGCCGTGCAGGCAGGGCATGCGGTGTTTTACACCTTCGGCACCTTGCATTGGAGCGCGCTTGGCATTTCGCCGCGCATCGCCGGCCTGTTGTGGACCGTCGGCGTCGGCGCCGAAATCCTGCTGTTTGCCACCTCCGGGGCGCTCCTGCGCCGCACCGGGCCGATCGCCATGCTGGCGCTTGCCGCTGGCGCCGGCATCGTGCGCTGGGGAGCGATGGCCTGCGAGCCGCCGGTTTGGCTGTTGTTTGGCTTGCAAGCCCTGCACGGCCTCACCTTTGGCGCCACCCATATCGGCGCCATCCACTTCCTGGCGAGCGCCTTACCGCAGCACCAGGCCGGCACCGCGCAGGCCGTCTATGCCGCCGTCACCTCGGGTATCCTGTTGGGGGGTACGACCATGCTGGTGGGCCCGCTCTACGCCGACTGGGGCGGCCGTGCCTACTGGGCGATGGCGGCGGTCTCCGCCGTTGGCCTGATCGCGACCATGCTGCTCAAGAAAGTGGTGGCCGGTCGCGACCCGACGGGATGACACGGGCTCAGCCAAGCGGCGCTCACCCGCCGGCGAGCGTTAAGCGCTTTGTTGGCGAGGCGCATTTGCCGTATACGCGGGGGCCCCGACCAGCCACCAACGCCGGCGGGTCATGGCGCAAGCGGGGCGATGCCGGGCGAGGGAGTGCCGCATGACGGACAGCGATGTGATCGTGCTCGGCGCCGGGATGGTCGGCGTGTCGACCGCCCTCCACCTGCAGAAGCGGGGCCGGTCCGTCGTGCTGATCGACCGCCGCGGTGCCGGCGAGGAGACGAGCTACGGCAATACCGGCATCATCCAGCGCGAGGGCGTGGTGCCCTATCCGTTTCCGCGCGATCCGGCGCTGATCGCGCGCTACGCCTTCAACCGGCTGCCCGAGTCGCACCTTGATTGGCGCGCGCTGCCCGCCATCGCGCCCTGGCTCTATCGCTATTGGCGCGCCTCTACGCCGGCCGCCATCGCCGCCACCGCGCGCGGCGCACGGCCGTTAATCGAGCGCTGCGTCACCGAGCACGAGACCTTGCTGCGCGAGGCCGGCGCCCTCGGCTTGATGCGGCGCACCGGCTATCTCAGGGTTTATCGCTCAACCGCGGCGCTGGACGGCGCCATGCGCAAGGACCAGGCGGCGAGCGAGACCTGGGGCGTCAACTTCGAGCTCGTGAGCCGCGAACGGCTGGGCGCGCTTGAACCGCATCTCAAGGGCGGCCTGGTCGGGGCAATGTTCATGCCCGATCCGGTCAGCGTGTCGGATCCCGAGGCGGTAACCAAGGCCTACGCGCGGCTATTCCAAGAACGGGGCGGGCGCTTTGTGCGCGGCGAGGCCGGCACATTGGCGCCGGCGCCGCGCGGCTGGCAGCTTGAAACCGCCGGCGGCAGTGTTGCCGCGCCGGCGGTCGTGATCGCGCTCGGTCCCTGGTCCGACATCATCTTCCGCCGCCTCGGTTACCGCATTCCGTTTGGCGTCAAACGCGGCTACCACATGCACTTTCGCGCGCTCGGCAACGCCACTTTGACGCGGCCAATCGTCGACGCGGAGGCGGGCTACGCGCTGACCCCGATGCTGCGCGGCATCCGGCTGACCACCGGCGCCGAGTTTGCCCGGCGCGATGCGCCGCCGACGCCGGTGCAGCTGGCGCGGGTCGAACCGCTGGCACGCGACCTCTTTCCGCTGGGCGAACGTCTCGACGCCGAGCCGTGGCTCGGGCGGCGGCCGTGTCTGCCCGACATGCTGCCAGCCGTGGGGCAGGCCACGCGCCATGGCGGCCTGTGGTTCAATTTCGGGCACCACCACTTGGGATTTACCTTGGGGCCGGTCACCGGCCGTCTGCTGGCGGAAATGATGACCGGGGAGACGCCGTTCACGGCCACCGCGCCCTACGCGCCGGAGCGTTTCGACTCATGAGCGCTTGAGATCGCGCTCGAGTATCGGCCGCGGCAGGTAGGGCCCGCACGCGGTCCCGGTCCAGGCGCCGCCGCTGTTGAGGCAGGCCTTCACCAGTTTTTCGCGGTGTGCCTGCCAGCCAAACAGCGCCGCCAGCACGGCGAGAATGACGGCGGCGCTGATCAGGCGAGCCCGGCTCATGGCGCCACCTCCGGCAGCGCAAAAGTGTCGCGCCAGGCCGGTAGCGCCCCGGCGAAGGGCAGCGCCGTCGCCTCGAACACGCCGCGGGCGACGGCGCGCGCCACGCAGTCGGCGGCCGCCAGCCCGATCTCGGTCAAGTCGACGACGGCGTTCGTCATTGGCCGGCGCAGCATCGCCGCCGCGATCACCGTGTCGCCGTCCATCGGCGCGTGCGCCGGGCGGATGGCGCGCGCCAGACCGTCATCGGCCATCAACGCCAGGCGCTTGGCCTCGGCCTTGCTCATGATGGCGTCGGTGGCGATGAAGGCGATGGTGGTCGAGGGCGGCGCGCCGCGCTTGACGCGCAGCTCGAGGCCGCCCGGTGCCACCGTCGGCGGCGAGCCCAAGCCACCGAATTCGCCGGCCTGTTCGACGGGCGCCGCCCAGAAATGCGGGCCATCGCCGACCGTGACGGTGCCCACCGCGTTGACCACAACGATGGCGCCAACCGCAAAGCCCGAGGCGGTGGTGGTGCTGGCGGAGCCGAGCCCGCCCTTGAAGTTGGCCGTGGTGGCACCCAAGCCGCCGCCGACGCTGCCGAGCGCGAAGGCGCCGCCGGCGGCGGCCGCCGCCTGCCAGCCGAGCTCCCAATAGGGCGGCATCCGCCCCCAATCCTTGTCACCGCCGTTGAGAAGATCGAAGGTGATGGCCTGGGCCACCACCGGCACGGTGGCGCTGCCGATCTTGAGGCCCTTGCCCGCCTGGCGCAGGAACGACAGCACACCGCCGGCGGCGTCGAGACCGAACAGCGACCCGCCCGAAAGTACGACCGCGTCGAGGCCGCTGACCGTCATCTCGGGCTCCAGCAGGGCGGTGTCGCGGCCGCCGGGGGCTCCGCCACGAATGCTGCCCGAGGCGACGTTGTCGCGGTCAAGAAGGATGGCGGTGACGCCGCTGGCGACGGCCGCGGCTTCGGCATGGCCGACCTTGAGCCCAGGCACATCGGTGATGAGATTGAAGCTCGCAGGCATGCGGGGCGGCCTCCCAAGCGCTGATCACGGCCAGCCGCTCCTTGGCGTCGGTGGCCGCGCCTGTCAACCGCGGGCGGACCGGAAATGCAAAGAGGCAGCCCTGGGGCTGCCTCTAAGCTCAAGGTCGGATACCCGGCGGCAACTCACTCCTGGAAGTAGGTGATCTTGCCTTCCGGGTTCTTCTTCCACACGTACATCACATAATCGAGCCGCGTGATGTCGCCCTTCTTGTTGTAGGCGAGATCGCCGATCACGGTCTTGAACGGCTTGCCAGCCTTGGTGGCTTCGGCGACTTTCTTGGGGTCGAGCGACTTGGCGTCGGCGGCCGACATCGCAATCACCTGCATGGCGGCGTAGCTATAGAGGGTATAGGCCTCCGGATTGATATTCTTGGCGGCAAACGCCTTGACCACCTCGGCCGCCGCCGGGTTCTTGCGCGGATCGGGACCGAAGGTCATCAAGGTGCCTTCCACGCCCGGCCCGCCGATTGAGGCGAATTCGTCGGAGGTGATGCCGTCGCCGCCCATCAGCGGCGCCTTCACGCCCTGGTCGCGCATCTGGCGCACGATCAGGCCACCTTCGGTGTGCAAGCCGCCCCAGTAGACGACATCGGCGCCCGAGGCCTTGATCTTGGAGACCAGCGCCGAGAAGTCCTTCTCGCCGATGTTGATGCCCTCATACAGCACTTCCTTCATGCCGCCCTTGGTCATCGCCTTTTTGGTCTCGTCGGCGAGGCCCTGGCCGTAGGTGGTCTTGTCGTGGATGATGGCGACCTTCTTGCCCTTGAACTTCGACAGGATGTATTTGCCTGCCACTTCGCCCTGCTGATCATCGCGGCCGCAGGTGCGGAACACGTTCCACATGTTGCGCTCGGTGATCTTGGGGTTGGTCGCCGATGGCGTGATCATGTAGATGCCGTTTTCCTGATACACCTCGGAAGCCGGCATGGTGACGCCCGAGTTGAAGTGGCCGATCACGAACTTGACGCCGTCGCCGGCCATCTTGTTGGCAACCGAGACGCCCTGCTTGGGGTCGGACGCGTCGTCGCCGAACACCAATTCGATCTTCTGCCCGTTGATGCCGCCTTTGGCGTTGAGGTCGGCGGCGGCCTGCTCGGCACCGTTTTTCAGCTGCGCTCCGAACGCTGCGTTGGGACCGGTCAAGGGACCGGCGACGCCGACCTTGAGCTGAGCAGAAGCGCCACCGGCGCCGACGAACGCTGCCGTGGCGATGGCCAGGGCTGGCCAAAGCACCTTTTTCATAAAAGCCTCCGTTTGATGCGAGTAACAGGCTCAGGCGGTGCGAGCCCGCCTCCGGCGTGCATCATTCAACGAAAGCAGAGCCGAGTCACGCCGATTTGCCGCCGCTCTATGCCGTCGATCTGCGCCGGAAAGATGGCTCTTTAGCCGTTGCGCCGCCAACCGAGCGGGCCGCTGCGCTTGAACAGCCAGCTGTATTGCGTCGCCATCTGGCGCGCGCGCAGCAGCCGGAAGCCTAACACCGCGAACAGCAGAGCGACAACAAAATCAACGGCGTAGCTGATGGGCGAAATCAGCGGCTCCTCGAACAGGGCAAAATGGCAAAACCGCACCCCTGCCGCCAGCAGCAGGCAATAGAACGGCAGCTGCCAGAACGGTCGCCAGGTCTGGGCGATGGCCTTGCCCGAGGCGTAGGCCGCCGTGCCGCCGATCAGCACCGTCAGCAACAGGAAAATCCACAGCACATTGTCGCCGCCGGCATAGAAAAAATCGCTTGGCTGCTCCGCGCTCATTGCCGCCCGCCCTCCAAATAGGCGGCCCTGATCTCGGGGCGGGCCAACAGCTCCTTGCCGGTGCCGGACATGGTAATGAGCCCGCTCACCATGACGTAGCCGCGATCGGCGAGCTTGAGGGCGTGGAACGCATTCTGCTCCACCAGAAACACGGTAATGCCCTGGCGATTGAGTTCGCCGATCACCGCAAAGATCTGCTTCACGATCAGCGGCGCCAGTCCGAGCGAGGGCTCATCGAGCAACAACAGCTTCGGCCGGCTCATGAGCGCGCGCGCGATCGCCAGCATCTGCTGCTCCCCACCCGAAAGCGTGCCGCCGCGCTGCTCGAGGCGGCGCGCCAGCACCGGGAATAATGTGCAGACCCGCTCGAGATCCTGCTCGAAGTGCCGGCCGGCATCGATTTCCGCCCCCATCTGCAAATTCTCGCGCACGGTCATGCGCGGAAAAATCCGCCGACCTTCCGGTGACTGCGCGATGCGCAAGCGCGCGATCTCGTGGGTGGGCAGGCGGGTGATGTCGCGGCCCTGGTAGATGATCTGGCCCTCGCGGGCGCGCGGGTTGCCAAAGATCGTCATCATCAAGGTCGACTTGCCGGCGCCATTGGCGCCGATCAAGGTCACGATCTCGCCTTCGTTGACTTCGATCGCCACGCCCTTCAGCGCCATGATGTTGCCGTAGAAGCTCTTGACCTGTCGCACCGACAACAGCGGTCCGGTCATGGCGAGATCTCCGCCTCAGCCTCTTCGACCTCCTCGTCTTCGACGCCGAGATAGGCGGCAATCACCTTGGGATCGTTGCGGACGTGATCGGGCGGCCCGTCGGAAATTTTCTGCCCGTATTCGAGCACGACAATATGGTCGGAGATATCCATCACCACCGACATGTCATGTTCGATCAGCAGCAGCGAGGTGGCGTGTTCCGCCTGCAGCGATTTGAGGAAATCCTTAAGCTCCGCGGACTCGCGCGGGTTGAGGCCGGCGGCAGGCTCATCCAGGCACAATAGCCTCGGCTCGGTGCACATGGCGCGCGCAATTTCCAGCCGCCGCTGGGCGCCGTAGGGCAGGTCGCCGGCCGGATCGTCGGCGCGCTCACTGAGCCCGACCTTGTCCAGCCAGTATTTCGCTTTGTCGAGCGCCTGGCGCTCGGCCGCGGCATATTGCGGGGCACCGAGCAGCCCAAGCACGGTCCAGCCGGAGGCCTGCATCAGCCGGTTGTGCTGGGCCACGATCAGGTTTTCCAACACCGTCATGCCGGCAAACAAGCGGATGTTCTGGAAGGTGCGCGCCACCTTGGCGCGCGCGGCGATCTCGTAGTCCGGCATGCGTTCCAGCAAGAACAGTTCGCCGCCGGGCGTTGCTGCGTGGCGGGCGCCGGAGGTGGTCAATAGATCGATGCGATCCGGGCTCGGTGTGGCGTCGCTCGCGTTGAACAGCAGCCGCCCGCCGGATGGCTTGTAGAAACCGGTGATGCAGTTGAAGACCGTGGTCTTGCCGGCACCATTGGGGCCGATGATGGCCGTGATCTCGCCGCGGGCCGCCGAAAACGACAAATCGTCGATGGCGATCAGGCCGCCAAAGCGCATGGTCAAGTGCTCGACGTTGAGCAGCGGTGCAAGGCCGGCGCGCATCAGCCATGGCCCTCCTTGACGAGCTCACCACGTACCCGCCGGCGTTGATGGAGGAAGATCGATGGCATGCGGGAGGAAATGAGACCGCGTGGCTTCCAGATCATCACCAGCACCATCGCCAGACCGAACAGCAGCATGCGGTATTGGGTCGGCTCGAACTCGGGTCCGAAGATGCGCCGCAACCAGTCGAGCTCGCGCAGAATCTCGGTGCCGCCGATCATTGCCACCGCGGCGATGGCCACGCCGATTTGGCTGCCCATGCCGCCCAGCACCACGATCGCCAGCACGATGGCGCTTTCCATGAAGGTGAAGGATTCGGGGCTGATGAAGCCCTGGCGGGCGGCAAAGAAGGAACCGGCAAAGCCGCCGAAGCCGGCGCCGATGGCGAACGCGGTGAGCTTGGTGTTGGTGGTGTTGATGCCGAGCGAGCGGCAGGCGATCTCGTCCTCGCGCAGGGCCTCCCAGGCGCGACCGATCGGCAGCCGGCGCAGGCGCAAGGTCACCCAATTGGTGAGCAGAGCCAACGCGAGGATTACGTAGAACAGAAAGATGGCGCGATGCACCGGCGAGAACTCGATGTTGAAATAGGCGGCAAAGCCCTCATCGCTGGCGTTGAAGGGCAGCCCGAGCAAGGTCGGCCGCGGAATGCCGGAGATACCGGCGTAGCCACCGGTGACGGGAACCCAATTGATCAAGATCAGGCGGATGATCTCGCCGAACGCCAAGGTGACGATCGCCAGATAGTCGCCGCGCAGCCGCAGCACGGGGAAACCAAGCAGGATGCCCCACAACGCCGCCAGAATGCCGGCCAGCGGCAGGCAGATCCAGAAGCTGAGGCCGAACGTCTGCGCCAATAGGGCGCTCGAGTAGGCGCCGACCGCGTAAAAGGCGACATAACCCAGATCGAGCAGGCCGGCGAGCCCGACCACGATGTTGAGACCCCAGCCCAGCATGATGTAGATCATGATCTGGATGCCGAAATTGTCGATCCACTTGATGGCGCCGGCCTTGCCGGTCAGTGCCAGCGCGATCAGCGGATAGGAGACGAGGGCGGCAAGCCCAATGCCGGCGAAGGTCCGCGCGGCGACGGTGCCGGCGGTGCCGGGCAGCGCCGACCGCGGCCGTGCCCGCGGCCGAACCGCGGCGAACAGCAGATAGAAGAGGCGCGCCGCGAACGCTGCAGCCACCGCCACGGCAACGTAGCCCCAGCGCGGCTGCAGGATCAGCTCGTTGAACATGTTTTGCTCGGTGCGCAGCGCCAGGATCGGCACCGCCAGGCCGAGCGCGATCAGCGCGGTGCCGAGCGCGTCGACGATCGCCGCTGTCAAGGACCGCATGGCGCCGTCGGAGGCTGCGGCAGGCTCGCGCGCTATTGCCATCACACCTTCTCGACCTCGGGCTTGCCCAACAGGCCGGAGGGCAAGAACACCAGCGTGATCGCCAGAATCGAGAAGGTGGCGACGTCCTTGTAGTCGATGGAGAAGTAGGCCGACCACAAGGTTTCGATGAGGCCGATCAAAAGACCGCCCAACACCGCGCCGGGCAGTGAGCCGATGCCGCCCAGCACCGCGGCCGTGAACGCCTTGACCCCCGGCACAAAGCCGTCGGCGAAGCTGACGACGCCATAGTAGATCATGAACAGCAGACCGGCGACCGCGGCCAGCGCCGCCCCCATGACGAAGGTCAGCGAGATGGTCCGGTCGACGTCGATGCCGAGCAACGCCGCCATCCGGCGATCCTGCTCGCAGGCGCGCTGCGCCCGTCCGAGCGAGGTCCATTGCACCAGGTACCAGAACGCCACCAGCAACAGCGCGGTGACGGCGACGATCAGGATCTGCTTGTAGGACAAGGTGACGGTATAAGTCTCGCCCTCGCGCAAGGTCAGCACCGTGGTCAGGAACGAGGGTACCGGCTTGTTGCGTGGCCCCTGCGTCACCTGCACCAGATTGGAGAGGAAAATCGACATGCCGATCGCCGATATCAGCGGCGCCAAGCGGAAGGAGCCGCGCAGCGGCCGGTAGGCCAGGCGCTCGATCGCCCACGCCCACAGCGACGTCAACAGCATGCCGAGCACCAACACGATGATCAGCGCCAAGGCGAGCGAGGCAAAGCCCAGCACCTGGGTCAGCGCCAGCAGGAAGATCAGGGCGATGAAGGTCGACAGCATGAAGACGTCGCCGTGCGCGAAATTCACCATGCCAATGATGCCGAACACCATGGTGTAGCCGATGGCGATGAGCCCGTAGATCGAGCCCAAGGTGACCCCATTGATGAGCTGTTGAAGAAAGTATTCCATGCTGCTGCCTGTCCGTAACTAGGGGCTCGCCCCAGGGCAAGCTAGCAGACCCCTTTGCCGGGCGTCACCCTGCTGTTGGCGGCCGGTGGTGGTTTCCGGTCGCCTGGCGCCCGCCAGGAAACGACCGGCAGCCTCGCGGCCGCTCAAAGCATGTTGTGGGTGCCGTCG
>Ga0126376_10000642_pt1 | contig 17390 bp, 15 predicted proteins | sample PanSoiMetPlot_15_FD_92760 | JGI IMG/M metagenome (GOLD analysis project Ga0126376, IMG submission 92760) | Tropical forest soil microbial communities from Panama - MetaG Plot_15 | ecosystem: Environmental > Terrestrial > Soil > Tropical forest > Bulk soil | place: Panama | collected 2016-02-17
TACTCGATGCGTTTGTTCGGGATGTCGTAGGGCATGTCCACGGCGCCATCGACGGCGTCAGGGTCAATGCCGTTCTGGAATGCGGGCGGAATCCAGCGCGCCATCACCGACGAGCCCGACACCTTGTATTTCCAGGCTACGATCTTGCCATTCGACACCGAGGCGGAAATCGTATCGCGATACGCTGGTCGATAGACGTCGTGCTGCATGTCCTCTTCGCGTGTCCACACGACCTTGAGTGGGGTCGAAACCTCTTTGGCGATGCGGACTGCGCTATCGACCATGTCCGGCTCGAGCCGGCGGCCGAATCCGCCGCCGAGGTAGTGGTTGTTAACCGTCACCTTGTCCACCGGCAGGCCCGCGGCCTTGGCCGCATATTGTTGGCACCTGCTCTGTACTTGCGTGCCGGTCCAGATCTCGCAGGCTCCGGGCGTCAGGCGCACAGTACAGTTCATCGGTTCCATCGTGGCATGGGCGAGGAGCGGCAGCTCGTAGTCGGCGTCGGAGCGGTCGCCCTGCGTCAGGCCCTTGTCGATGTCGCCTTCAGACTTGGCGACAACGCCGTCCTTCTTGCTCGCCGCGCGCAGGTCGTTCCAGATGTCGCCGGTACTGATCTTGGCGTTCGGTCCTTCGTCCCAGGTCACCTTTAGCGCATCGAGCCCCTGCGAGGCGGCCCACATATGGTCCCCGACGACGGCGACGAGATTGTCGAGCACGACAACCTGCCGCACGCCAGGCACTTTTTTCGCAGCGCTGTCGTCTACGCGCTTTACCTTGCCGCCAAGCACCGGGCATTGAGCGAGAGTCGCGAATTGCATGTCCGGCACCATGGCATCGATGCCGTAGATGGTCTTGCCGTCGGATTTGTCAGGCGTGTCGTGACGCTTGAGCGGCTTGCCGATCAGCGTGAAATCCTTCGGCTCCTTGAGCTTGGGCTTGTCCGGGACTGGCAGCTTGCGGGCCGCATCGGTGAGTTCGCCGTAAGCAAGCGTGCGATTGGTCGCGGCATGGAAGACCTTTCCATTTGCGGTGTTGCAGCTTGCCGGATCGACCTGCCACTGCGAAGCTGCTGCTGCAATCAACATAGCGCGCGCGGAGGCGCCAGCCCCGCGCAGCTTTTCCCAGAACGAGCGGATCGAGTTCGAATTGCCGGTGGCCTGAATGCCGAAAAGCGGATTAGCATAAAGCTTGTCGCTCGCCGGCGCATGCTTGATCACGACCTGGGCGAAGTCGGCGTCCAGTTCCTCGGCGAGGATCATGGCAATCGCGGTATAGACGCCCTGGCCCATCTCAGCCTGCGGGATCACCAGCGTGGTCTTGCCGGCATTGTCGATGCGGATGAATGCATTCGGTGCGAACTGACCGTCGGGATGATCGGGAGGCTGTTCCGGCTCGTTGACGGGTGCTGCACGCAGCGGCCACTGAAAGGCTAGCACAAGACCCCCTGCAAGGCCGTTTTGCAGGACAGCCCGACGCGAAAGTGCAGCGCGCGTTGACGTCATGACGGCCTCCTCACGCCGTCGCCCGCGGCGCTCTTGATGGCTTCGCGTATGCGCACATAGGTGCCGCAGCGACAGATATTGCCCGCCATCGCCGCGTCGATGTCGGCCTCGTCGGGGTGCGGATTCTTGGCGAGCAAGGCCGCCGCCGACATGATCTGCCCCGACTGGCAGTAACCACACTGAATCACTTCGAGATCAAGCCAAGCCTTTTGCACCTTGGCGCCCGCTTCGGTCGTGCCTATGCCCTCAATTGTGGTGACGGCGCGGCCGCCAACCGCTCCAATCGGCAGAAGACACGAGCGCACCGGACTGCCGTCGATATGCACGGTACAGGCGCCACACTGGGCAATGCCGCAGCCGTATTTGGTGCCCGTCATGCCAAGCACATCGCGCAATACCCACAGCAGCGGCGTGTCACCGCCAACATCGACGTCGTGTGACGCACCATTGACTCTGATGGTAAAGGCCATGGCGAACTCCTTTCAGCCCGCACTATTTCCGAGACTCAAAGTCGTAGTACAGGGTCCGGAAGCCGTTTCGTTTTATGACACCCTTCGCCAGCTCGTAGTCGATGTGCCGGCCGATTTCCGTCTTGTCTTAAAGGCAATGGCCAGCATTCTACGCTCAACATTGCCCTTTGTGTTCGAGCGAACCGCAAATTGCATTGCGCGCAGGCCAGGCATGCAACGTTATAGAAGCCTAATTATTTCAACGCACGAACGGTGGCCCGGTTTAAGGCACCCATCTTGAAGTGCGACTAGAACGGTACCGACCCGTGCGGTTACGCCTGATCCGTCCAATTCGCTTCAGTGGTGCGCCGTATCTCCCTGTTGGGTGCCCATTCTGGTGCCAGTATCTGACGGCAAAGCCCCCAAAACAGCTGATCATGCGGTCGCAAGCGACTGGCCCTGATATTGTTGGCTAAATCCGAAAATTTGTGATGGCCATCACAGCATGCCGCCGGACCAGGCTTATTGTTTGAGCGTGGGAGGGAAGTTCTGATGCGCCAAGCGCTTCCTGCAATCGTCGTAGCAGCCTTGCTCGCCGCTACCATCGTTGACGTTGTTTCGGCTGGAGTCAGGACCGCCACGCGCGGCGGTCGTGTGTACTCTATAACTCCTGCCGGAATAAGCGTGGCAGTGCCCGCAACCATGAAGAATTTCCCGACAGAACTATTGCCGCAGTGAAGGCGGCATTTTCCAGCCGACGCCCTGAGATTTGCTCAGCCTGCGTACCGTGGTCGGGTCGAACATCAGCCCGCCGGCACCCGCCACGAAGCTAGGTTTGGAGAGCATGGGAACGCTATCGGCCTCGTACGTGGCCGCGCCCATGCGCTTCGGACATCATCAGTCCGCAACCGATAGCGCCGCGAGACGTACGCACCGACATACCACCGATATTCACATAAGGAAAAAATCAATTCTTCCCTCGACGGGATGTCAACTTTATCCGGCCATTTTCTTCAGTCAGGCAATGAGACGCCAAAAGGCGGTGCCGGCCGTCGGCATTGAGGCTGCGCTACTTTAGGGGACGGGTCGCAGTCCTCGGGGACATGCCAGCGACCGGCACCTTTGACATATGTTCGCATCGATCGGCTTATAAGAGGTTCATCGCTAAATTCGTTCAGCGTGGTATTTCGGTTTAAAGGTGCAGGAATAGAAAGGTTCGCGTGTCAACGCCAACATCGGGCGAGTAAGTGGCGGACCTGGATCCTCTGTCTTGTCGGCGTTGCACGCACATAAGGCGAAAACTCGCGTTTGTCCGCGCGGACCGCATAGCTCAGCCGGACATTGACCGCCGCAGTTTTGCTCGCCCCGCTTTGCCTTGCTTCGTTCGCTGATCTGCGGGCACGAGCATTCAAGGGTTCCGGTCGAATTCTCAGGATAAATAGCAAAAGCTTCTTGTCGGAATGTCGATTCTACCTTCCTCTAACCTAGGGGAAGGGAGAATGCGGGCTCACTTTGCGCTGGTTTTACTCCTGCTGCCTTTTGGGCATGTCCGCGCTGACACTGCCTGTATCGATCCAAGATCGCTGACGCGTTCGACCGTGGGCATTACGCGATATTTTGACGACGGCGAGCGAAGCGCGAAGCCCGATCTGCTCGGCATCCAGGGTACTGGATGGTTCCAGTCTCCGACCGAGATCGTCACCATTGGGCATGTTGCGGTTGCGATGGGACTTTCCACGCACGACTGGAAGGTCCTCACCATCGATGACGGCACTGACGAGCAGTCGGTTTCTGTCCGCATCCGCCATCTGGTCGGCGGTCGAATAGAGAAATTGGCTATTCTTGAATTGCAGGCCGCTGTTTCCACGGCACGAAGCGTTGCAATCCGGATGTCGCCGCTCATGCCCGAAGATCGCGTCGTAACGCTTGCCTACCCGAACCATCGCCCGCGTTCTGTGGCAGGTCGGTTCGTGCAATACGCTGGCGAAGGCAGCCTTGCTGGCGCCGCTCTTCTTGAACTTTATGACGGCGATGACCGGCTAGTCGTCGACCACGGGGCCTCTGGCGCTCCCGTTTTCGATTGTGAGGGACGCGTCGCAGCAGTCATCAGCACTGTGATAACACAAATTCTCTCGACACCATTTGGTAACAGACGAATTTCGACCGCATGGGGATCGCCCAATGTCGTATCGGTGCCGGTCCAGCAGTTGATGGAATATTCTAAAGCCCAATGAGGATTTCCATCGCCGCATCCATCGGCCTCGCTGCGATCCTCATCTGACAGCGGGCGCGTTCTCGCAAGCAGCACCAACCTGTCCGGGGCGCGTGATGTCACTCTGAGGAAGAGCGGTGTCCCCCGCTTTAGTGGCGCACTCAAATTCGATCTTCCACTGCTCGTCGGGCGCAGCGTGCGCCTTTCTCAAGCTCGCGGGGAACGGATTCCGCGCGTCCGCATAGCTCGGTTAACCATTTTTCGCTAATGGTGGCGGAGTATTGTGTCGATTGCATTTCTCCTGGCCTACACCCGTGACAACTGGGGGTGGGTCCATGCATCGTATTCCCGCTGTACTGATCGCCGCAGCATCCACCGTCACGTTCACGCAGATCACGATTGCTGCTGACATTCCGCTCAAGGCGCCCGCGCCAGCGAGCGTTCCCACGGTGCCGTACAATTGGACGGGTCTTTACGCGGGCGGCAATATAGGTGGTTCCTGGTCAAGCACCGACTGGACGTTTTTTAACGGCGCAACCTTCGAACCGATCAGCCAGAACCGGTCAAGTTGGGTAGCGGGCGGGCAGATCGGCTATCTCTACCAGTTCAATCCCAGTTGGGTGACGGGCCTTGAGGCATCCTGGTCCGGGACCAACCTGAAGGAAACGTCAGCCTCGGTGACCGTTGGCGATCGCCTTCGGCAATCAAAGATAGCCGACCTGTTGCTTGTTACGGGGCGACTTGGCTATGCCTCCGCTAATTGGCTGGGTTACGTCAAGGGCGGATATGCGAACTCGAAGGTCAATTTCAACACATCCGTAGCAAGCACAGGACTGACGACCACCACCTCAAGCGACCGCGACGGCGGTTGGACCGTGGGTGCCGGCATTGAATACGCATTCAATCCGTATGTCAGCGCCGGTATTGAATATAACTTCGCGCGCCTCAACATCGGGGATCGCAATCAGGTCGTGACTCCTGGCTTTGTGATGCCGGAAACGATCACGAGCGCACATACTGACATCCAAATTGTGTGGGCGCGTCTAAACGTCAGGCTCTCGTCGCCCGTCGGTAAGTATTGAGCGACCGCAGAGGCCATGACGAGGTATCGCTCGCAAGAAATGCGGGCTGGACTCTGTATGTGGGGGTGAGAGTGCATGAGAACGCTTAGCGTTGGCGCCTTGTCTTTAGTCCTGACCGGATGCAATTGCCTCAACTCGCCGAATGGGCTGTTGGCGGGATGCGCGGCGCAGGCCTGCTTCGAAAGAAGCGCCGCCGTCACGCCGCTTGAGATAACACCGGCACCGTTCACGCCTATTCCCGCTCCAGCAAAGCCCAAAAAGCTTGCAAAGGCGGTGACGCCGTCGCTTGCAAGGCCGGCAAAGCTAACTAAGCCTGAAGAAGAAAATGAAAGCTTGCCAAGCATTCTAAAGCCCGAGGCTGTTCAGCCTCCTGCGGCGTCTAAGCCGGCGCCGAAAAATCCAAGGCCGGCAAGCCCGGCGAAGACGGACCTTGCATCAACGGCCCAATTTGACGGTTCGGACGCTATCCTGACGAAAGCAAAAACCACGATTGCCTCTAAATTGGAGGACCCTGCATCCGCCGAGTTCGAAGACATGAAGCGGGCCATGAGAAAAAATACATTCGGACAACCAGTCGATACCATTTGCGGTCACGTCAAGGGAAAAAAGTCGTCTGGTGAGAACACCGGCGAGCGGCCGTTCCTCTACCTCGTGAAAGAAGATGAAGCTTACGTCGTTGATGGGAACCCAGAATCAGCGGCGGCATCGGCATATCGCAATATCTGCATTACCCTGGATGTGCGCGGGAAGGAATCCCACCAACAATAGAGCCGCGACCACTAGGCAAGAAAACCCTGTCGCTAAACGGCCAAGCATTCGGACTTCGGAAACATGGACGACGTAACCAATATCGTGGAACGAGCGCCGGAACAGCAATCACCGGTCCTGGTGATCATCGAGCCTCTTCTCCTCACACGTACATGTATCCTGAGCATTCTTACGCGGGAATTCTCAGGCTTTGAGATTGTCGAAATGGCGACAACTGGCGAACTGCACATCGTGTCCGGTCGAGATGTCCGCCTTGTTGCATTTGACATTGCGGACAAGCCCATCACCGATCCGTCCATCGAGGATGATCTCGCGCTGCTCAAAGAGTCTTGTCCGAATGCATATGTGGCACTTCTGTCCAACCGCGACGACGAAACCACCGCGATGACGGCCATGCAACGTGGAATTCACGGTTTTTTCCCGACCTCGATCCCGGTTGAGGTCGCTATTGCCGGTCTCCGCCTTGTCTTAGCAGGCGGGATCTACCGGCCGTTGCAGATCATCAAAGAAGAGGCTGTTCCGCCCCTCGCATACCCCTGCTCTCCCGGGTTGTCCTCTCTTCAAGAGGCTAACGGATTCAGGCGGGATGCGGTCGAGAAAACCCCCGCTGACTTCACGCCGCGCGAACAACACGTGCTCGCCGAACTTGAGCTTGGCCTCCCGAACAAGTTGATCGCGGCCAGGCTCAACCTATCGGAAAACACGGTCAAAATGCACATTCAACACATCATGCGGAAATTTTCCGCACACAATCGGACTGAAGCGGTCCTCCGTTGGAGGGCGCTAGTCGAAGCTTGACCGACGTGCGCCTTAGCTCCACGCCTTGTTTTAATCCTCGCGGAAAGCGCTATTAAAGCTGTCGAGCAACGGTCTGAGCGCGTAGAGCGCAACCGTGCCGTGGCCCGTCTTGATGAACACTTGCGTCGGCATTCCTGGAATAATTTGCACCCCACCCTCGGAGATCCGTGGATCCTGCACACGAATTTTCGCCGCGTAATAAGGCTGGTCGGTCCGCTTGTCGATCAAGCGATCAGCGGAGACCTGGGTCACGATGCCCTCAAGCCTCGGCACGCGACGTTGATTGTACGGCAAAAGGTGCACGTCGGCCTTTAGGCCAACACGAACAACATCAATGTCCTCTGGCCTTACGCGGGCGGTCACAACCAGACGATCCTGCAGCGGCACCAGGTCCAAGAGTGGTGATCCGCTGCCAATAACGCCACCTGGCGTATGCACCCGAAGATCCGTGATCACGCCATCCTCGAGCGCTTTGATCTGCGTTCGTGACAGCTGGTCGTCGGATGCACGCAACCGCTCGCGTAACTGGAATATCTGGTTTTGTGCTTCGCGCAGCGACTGCGCGATCTCATTTTGCTTGTCACTTTCTAACTTAAGAAGATTTGCCTGGGATTCACTGATAACCTGCTCGGCGCGTGAGATCTGCGCTGTAATTTCACCGCGGCGTCCGTCGATATCGGCCATTTCCCGCTGAAGGTTCAAAAGGCGCGGTCGACGCTCCAGACCCTTGTTGACAAGCTCCGCCACCATCGCCGCTTCCTCACGCACGATTGCGGCGCGTTGCGTGGCCGCATTTGCCTGAGCCTTGAGGCCGGTGATTTCCTGCTCGACCTGCAGCCTCTTTTCCCGAATGACCGCCACCTGCGATTGAAAGACCTGCCGCCGCGTTTGGAAGATATCTTTCTGTCTCGCGAGGACACCGGCAGCTCCCGGGTTCTCGTTGGGCGGGAACGATACCCGGTCCGCCCCGCTCTGTTCTGCCTGTAGGCGCGCTTCACGCGCGGTCGCGTCCCACAATTGACCTTGAAGGCTATCAACTTCCGAGCGCGCTTTGGTGTCATCTAGGGAAATCAACACTTGTCCGGCGTGCACGACATCTCCGTCCGAAACCAGAATTTTTTTGATGATGCCACCCTCAAGGTGCTGGATGGTCTTCCGGCTCGATTCGGATTCCACCGTGCCGAGAGCGATTGCCGCGCTTTGCAGGGGCGCAAAGGTGGACCAAATCCCAAGACCTAGGACAAAGCCGAACGCGAGCACATTCCCCGCCCATGTAATACCACGGAGGCGAACATGGGGCGTCAGTGGAGCAACCGTTGTGCACCACGAAAATGGCTGGGGCTCAATGTCCCTGAACGCGGCAACGGCTGTCATGGTGGCGGCCCGTCACTCTCGATAGCCTCCAGATGCTTGTGCGTGTGGCGAGCCCGGGGTCCAAGCAGGGCCGACCCCGGCGCATTTGCATCTACATTGGCACTTTCAGGCGGCGTCATGTGCGGTCGGCTCAGATATCGATCGAAAATATCTTGGCTATCACCGAAGGCACTCACGGTGCCGTCTCGCATAATGGCAATCTTGTTCGTCGCGGCAAGAATTCCCATTCGGTGAGTGATGATGATGACCGTAATGCCGGTGGCCTTCATTTGTTGAATAGCGTCGTAGAGCACCGACTCGCCCACGTAGTCGAGGCTGGCATTTGGCTCGTCGAGGACCACGAGGCGTGGCTCGCCAAAAAAAGCCCGCGCAAGACCCAAACGTTGGCGGTATCCCCGCGAAAAAACGGGGTCCGCATGCGAGACGACCGTATCGTAGCCTTGGGGCAGACGCATGATCGTTTCGTGCAGCCCCATGAGTTTCGCGGCTTCGATGACCTTCTCCAGATCTGTATTATCCAGCCGTGCAATGATGTCCTTTACAGTTTCCCCGACGAGATTGATGTCCTGAGACAGATACCCGAGGTGCCGTCCGCCTCGTGAATTGCGCAGAACAGCAATGTCGATGTCGTCAAGCAGGACATGGCCCACAGTTGGCGCGGAGATTCCTGCAATGATCCGGCCGAGCGCGGACTTGCCGGACCCCGATGGGCCAATAATGCCGAGGCACTCGCCAGCGGCCAGATTGAATGAGACGCCCTGCAGCAGTAAATGACCCGAGCTGGCAAGCGCCATGCCGACGTTGTTCACGGTCAGCTTACCTTGGAGCTTTTCCGCCAGGGCAGTACCTGGTTGTTCAACATGACTAATAGCCGCCACGACCCCGCCAAGCCGCCGGTAGGCCGCCAAGGCAGCAGCGAAAGCTTTCCATCCCGAAATGGCTCCTTCGACGGGTGCAAGGGCGCGACCAAATAGCAGTGTCGTTGCAAAGATGATTGCCGGGCTGCGGTTATTTTCCAGCACGAGCCAAGCTGCCGCACCCATCATCAGGACCTGCGTCAAAGCACGTGCCGGCTTCGCGATGAGCATGATGATCTCGTTGCGCCGCTGGGCCAGGTTGTGCGCGCTGCGCGCATCCTTCGCCGACTGGTAAACTTGGCGCGCCGCGCCGTCGAGCATTCCCATGGCCTTGAACAGCTGAACGTTTCCGAGAGCCATGGCGAGGCGGCCGTGACTTTTCGTCAAAGCCACTCCTGACCGTGTCATCGGATTTTCTGTCACAAGTTCGCCCGCAAGCGCAACGCCGAACAGTAAAAGCACGCAACATGTCCCGATCACCCCAAGCAACGGGTGCACAAGGAAGACGACGCTGAGAAATAGGGGAGCCCAGAGCACGTCAAACAACATCGGGCAAGCGCCTGACTCCAGAAACTGGCGCAGAACTGTGAGGTCGCGATACGCTTCCGAAGCACGCATCGGGTCGGCACGAAATGCATATTCCAGGCACCCAGCGAGCACCGCCGGGCGAAGGCGATCTTCAAGCCAAGCACCAAGCCGGCCTAAGACAGCGCGTCGCAGCGCATCAAGTACGCCCCCGACTACAACCGCAAGCGCGACAATGAGGGTGAGCATCAGAAGCGTGTCTGCGCTCCGGCTCGACAGGACCCGATCGTAGATCTGCAGCAGATAGATCGAAGGAGCGAACAACAAGAGATTGTAACTACAGCTGTACGCGAACACGATTCCCAGCGAGCCCGAGCAGGCCCATAGGGCTGCCTGCAAGGGCGCCTGTGGCGGCGACATGACTTGTTGCCTGAGGGCCGGCATCAACATTGAGGTTACCGCCGGGGTTTTGATAACTTCACATTGGCTTCGATCTGCGCGCTCAGCGGTCAACCCGATTTAGCGACGAAATCGAGGGCCGGCGGCGTCCGCGCCGCCGGTCCCCACCCGACCGACAAGCGCCGATCAGAAGTGCACGAAATCGTGGAAATTTGCAGCCGCGACATCGTGTATCGGCACGACCGCGACATCCCCACTTTCCGCGTGGGCCCAGTTTCCTCCATTGCCGCCATTGCCGGCGGTAAGGTCTTGATGCTGGTCTGACGAGGAAGCGACTGTTTGAGTCGCCGAGCCCCCCAACGCTACGTTGATAGGGGTTGTAGTGTTAATTGGCACGTTGACGACGGGGCCAGAAATACTGCCGCCATTTCCGGCGATACCAGCGTAAGCGTCGCCGCTATGGATATGGTTGAACGCGATCACGTCTGAAACGTTGAATGGCATGTGAGCCTCCCTTGACCTTGCTCGCACACAGTGCATCCCGATTGGGACGCAACGGAGTGTGTGCGTTAACTTTGCTCCCGCTCCACCTCAGCGGCTAGATGCCAAATCTGATGGCAACCCATTTTGGCGGAAGTAGCCCGCGAGGTTTACACCTGTAAGCATGTTCTGGTTGTGAAACCGATCGGAGATGCGCCTCCCCGGGGCATTGATTGCTCGGTAGGGCGTTGCAAAGTGCGTTAGCCCAGAAGCAAATGATGGTCCGGCTGAAAGTGGCTGGCGACGTCGCCACCTATCGCAAGATTGCTGTCGCCACCGTCGCGGCCGAGAGCGGCCATTTGCATCACGCTCTGGTCGAAATGCACGTGATTGGCCTGAAGCGCATCGGCGACGGAATTGTAGCCAGCGATCGCAATGTTGACGGGAGCGTAAACCGCGATGCTCGTTTCGATAAGACTTCCCGAGAAATGCCCGCTGCCGCCATTGCCCGCACCGTTGTGACCGGCATTGATCGCGTCGGAGCCGAACCCGAAGTCCGAGGCGAAAAAATCCAAAAAATGTATGTTCCCGCCCAATGCGGCGTTGCCGCTGCCGCCATTTCCACCGATACCGGCCATTTGAAAGGCAGATTGATCAATATTCACATAGTTTGTTTGATCAGCCTCGGCGGTGGAATTTGGTCCCGCTATCGCAATATTGATGGGGTCGTACAGCACGAAAGGCGCGTGAACGATGCTTCCATAAAAGGAGCCGTCTCCGCCGTTCCCAGCGTCGTTACTGCCGTTCGATAGCTCGCCGGCGTCGAACCAGCCCTTGCCAAATCCCAAGGCTGTCCCATTTCCGCCAATCGACATGTTGTTGTTTCCGCCATCACCACCGATGCCGGCGAGCTGAGTCACGCTCTGATCGAATGACACGTTATTGCTCTGATGTGCGTCGGCTATGGAATTGTAACCGGCGATCGCAATGTTGATCGGCATGTAAATTACGATCGGAGCGCTTAACAACGACCCGAAGAAGTAGCCATCGCCACCGTTGCCGGCGCTGTTATCGCCCGTGTCTATTGAGCCGGAGCCGGAGCCTAATCCGGAGGAGACATTGCCGCCCGATGCGGCGTTGCCGTTACCGCCGTTACCACCGATGCCGGCCATTTGAATGGCGCTTTGATCGATATCGGCATAGTTCGCCTGATCAGCGTGGCCGCTGGAATCGGGTCCCGCCACCGCGATGCTGATCGGGTGATACAGCACGAAAGATGCGTTAACGAAGCTTCCATGAGAGAAACCGTCGCCGCCATTGCCGGCCTGGTTACCCCCGCTCGAAATCAAACCAGACTCGCTACTATTAAATCCCAAAGCGGTTATGTTTCCGCCGATCGATGCATTGCCGTTGCCGCCATCACCACCCACGCCTGCAATCTGTGTAGCACTTTGATCAGTCTGGACCGTGCTCCACTGAACGGCCTCGGCCGTGGAATTGAAGCTACCGATCGCAATGTTGATCGGCGTATAAATTGCGACAGGAGCGTTTACCAACGATCCGAAGAAGTAGCCCTCGCCACCGTTACCAGCACTGTCGTCGCCGGTGTCGATCAAGGAGTGTGGAGAAGTGTCCACGGAAGACAGTGCTGGCGCCCCAGGCCTGTGATGGCTGCTATGCAGGTCTATTCCATCCGACAAATGCCGAAAATCCATGCCCGTTTCCCTCGTCACAATCGGCCTGCACCGACCGGAGGGACGCTCCCCCGTTCAAGAAAGAAAAGATGTCACACCGGCGAACCAAAAGCCGAGTCGCCAATTCGGGTTACAACGTTTCAGGCACTGGACATGAGATCGGGTACACCCGTTGGAAGGTGACGTCAGGGAACCCAAGCGCTTGGGCACGGCCGATAAATTTTGCGGCGGAATGTGAACTACCTCACACAGAAAATTCGTTGGACGGACGAGGCTACTGGCACGGAATGCCGATCCCCTTAACCAGGGTGTCCCTTTCGGCAGACCGTAGGGATCGCTCTCGGCGCGGTCCCTTTATTCATTCGGAACCGTTCACGAAATCGTCGAAAATTTGTTCGCTGCAACGCACTCGGGAGATCGCACAGAGGCCTTAAACCAGGGAGTCACCATTTGACGCACAAAACAACGCCAGAGTGGTGCTGCATCTCGTCGCAAAAGCTTGGCGTTTCAGCCACCACAGTTTCACTAAAGCGTCTCGCCCTTGCCACGATAGACCTGTAGGCACGACCCAGGTCGTAACGAAACGAGGCCGTGACATGCAGCTTCATGAATATTGGCCGAAGCTTCGAGCCACCCGCGCCTTCGCGACAACCGTCCGCTGCCCTCATTGCGATGACCTGCTAGTCGCTCCGATCGCATCGGAATTCATCGAGGGCGGCGAGATCCGCCACCACTGGGAATGCGATGCCTGCGGCGAGATGTCCAGCACGTCGGTGGCGCTGATACCCTGTTGAGTTGGACCGCGCTCCTGCCCTGGAATACCTTGTAGAGTACGGTGTTTGCAGCATGGGTGCGCACCCGCACTCCTAGGAGGAGCCACATATGAAAACGACGATTTTGCGGTCTGGCCTGGCCGCTCTTGCCTGCGCCGGTACACTGGCAATCGCCATTCCGTCCATGGCGGCGACAGTCAATCTCAAGGCCGATCTGAAGGGTTCAAGCGAGGTCCCACCGACCGATAGCAAAGGCAGCGGCTCCGTGACCGCGACCTATGACACGGCGAGCAAAAAGCTATCCTGGAAGGGCAACGTTTCCGGTCTGAGCGGCCCGGCGACGGCAGCGCATTTCCATTCCGGCGAGGCCGGCAAGAATGGCGGCGTTGCGGTACCAATTGCGGGCGCCGACAAGGGCTCGTTCGAAGGCTCGGCGACGCTCACCGACGCGCAGGCCGACGAACTGATGGCCGGCAAGTGGTATGTAAACGTCCACACCGCCACTAACAAAGCCGGCGAAGTCCGCGGCCAAGTGATGAAATAAGGTTGGGTGGCGAGGGCAGCGAACAGCCGATAAGTTAGAAAACCTCGACGTCGGACACTCACAGCGCTAACCCGTCGGCACCCGCCGGCGGGTTTTCGTTGGGTCTACGGCACTTTGCTTCGACCCATCTCAGGTTTTATGGTCGGCAGACATCCAATCCGATCTTTCGCGAAATTGAGGGTTTGGTCCATGGCGCGTACAAATGGCGGTTCCGCCCCCTTCCTGATTTGCGGCGGTGGCATCGGCGGCCTCATCACCGCTTACGCGCTTGCCAATCAAGGATTTCCGGTTCGGGTTTTCGAGCAATCTCCGGAATTCCGTGAGGTCGGGGCTGGCATCCAGCTCGGACCGAATATTTTCCGCGTCCTGGAAAAAGTCGGTCTCAAGGACGCGGTCCTGGCGGACGCTCATCGTCCGCCCGCACAGGAAATGCGGGACGCCCTGACCGGAGAATTGATCACGAATATCCCTTTGGGCGAGGCTTTCTTGAAACGATTTGGGCAACCCTACGGGGTCACCCACCGCGCCGACATACACGGCACCTTCCTTAAAGCCTGCCAGGGCAGCAATCTGATTACGCTTGAAACCAGTCGACGTGTCGACGCTTTCAAGGATCACGGTGATCACGTCAGCGTCACGCTCAACACCGGCGAAAACGTCGAAGGCCGTGCGTTGATCGGCTGCGACGGCATGTGGTCAAAGATTCGCGAGAGTGTGGTTGGCGACGGCAAGCCGCGCGTGTCCGGCCACATTGCGTATCGTGCAGTCCTGAAACGCGAGGATGTGCCCAAGGATCTTTGGCGTCCCGATGTCGTTCTGTGGGCCGGCCCACGTACTCATTTCGTGCATTATCCCCTGCGGCGCGGGGAGCTCTACAATCTGGTCGCTGTATTCCACTCCGATCACTATGAGGAAGGTTGGAACGCGGAAGGCAGCAAGGATGTCATGTGGCAGCACTTCAAAATGCAGGTGCCGCAGGTGCTGCGTATGTTGGAGCGCATTGAGACCTGGCGTATGTGGGTTTTGTGCGACCGTGAGCCCGTAAAGAATTGGACGTCCGGCCGTATCACCCTGCTCGGGGATGCGGCACACCCGATGCTACAGTATCTCGCACAAGGCGCCTGCATGGCGACCGAAGACGCGATCATCCTGGCGGAGAAAGTCGCAGCCTCGCCCGACGATCCGATTAAGGCATTTAAGGCGTACGAAAACACGCGCTACTTGCGCACGGGTCGCACACAGATCATGGCGCGTGTTTATGGCGAGTTCTATCACGCACGCGGCGTAGCGGCCGAGCTTCGTGCGCTGGCCTTGGGTGCGCGTACGCCCGAGGACAACTATGCGGGGATTGAGTGGCTCTATGGCGGGCCGTAAACTTTTCCGTTATCGGGGGCACGATTGAAAGCGGCAAGCCGGACCAAGAAAACCTACGCCGCCTCCGCCCGCGGATGTGCGGCGGGCTGATCGAGATTGGCAATCCAAGCGTCGTAACCGTAGAGCCAGCTGGTGTCGCCGCCGCGTTCATCCCGCATCCAGGTATTCGCACTGGAGATAGCCTGCACAACCGATGTGCGCGGCTTGCGATGAGCTTCGTAGCGCCTGAAGGCACCCTCGATGTCTTCACCTTTTACGTCATCATGACAGCGGGCAAGAACAGCGGCGTCCTCAATCGATGTGGCGGCTCCTTGCGCCATGTACGGCGTCATCGGATGGGCGGCATCACCGAGTAAAACTACCCGTCCGTCGCTCCAGCGCCGCAGCGGTTCGCGTTCAAGGATCGCCCATTTGTGACAATCCGGGCACGCCTCAAGCACATTGCGGACATCCTGATGGAAGCCTTTATAGGCCGCCCGCAATTCTTTCACGTCGCCTTTTGCCGACCAGGATTCGCGCGTCAGCCATTCAGCAGGCTCGGGTACGCTCGTGACAAAGTAAACTTCGCTCTTGGCCTTCGTGGTGTAGTAAATAACGATGTGGCGATCGGTACCCCACCATTTCGTGCGCGAGCCTCCAATATCGAACCCTCCCATCAACTTGGCAGGAAATACGGCACGATACGCGATGCGTCCCTTGTGGATCGGCGCGTCGGGCCCCACCACAATGTCGCGTACGATTGAATGCACACCATCTGCTCCGATAACCGCATCGGCTTTCGCGCCGGTGCCGTCCTCGAAGCGCAACGTGATTTGTCCGGCGAACTGATCGATACCGACCAACTTCTTGCCCAACTGCACAATCTCAGGTGGCACCGCAGAGGCCAGCGCATCGTGTAGATCAGCGCGATGCATACAAAGATAGGGCGCATCATAGAGACTCTCGGGCATTGGAAGTTCGCGAGTGATTTCTCCGTTGTAGCCATCGCGATTGAGATGCGAGTAAGGCGCAAACGATGTCTTGGTCAGGCGCTCCTCGATGCCAATTCCGCGCAACACCTTCATGGAGTTCGGCATCATCTGGATGCCGGCCCCGATGCGCGCAAAGCGCGCCGCCTGCTCATAGACCTGAACGTCAAATCCAACACGCCGTAGTGTCGCCGCAACCGCAAGACCGCCCATGCCGGCGCCGATGACGGCGACTGAATGTTTCTTTTTGTCCATCGTTCTAGCTTTCCTTAAGCACGCGCGCCCTGAAGTGAGTGGGAAATTAATTCAGGTCGATGTTACTTCCGCGGAATGCCTGCCTTGTCGACCACATCGTTCCACTTCTTGATATCGGCTGTCAGGCGCGCCAGCGCTTCTGCCGGCGTGCTCGCTTTCGCGACGACGCCCACTTTGGCAAGTTGCTCCTGCACGTCCGGCATGGCGAGCACCTCGCGCATTGCGTTGTTCATCGTGTCGATGACCTCCTTTGGCGTGTCTTTTGGCACCCCCACCCCATTCCACGAGATGACTTCGTAGCCCTTGACGCCCGATTGATCGGCGGTAGGTACGCCGGGCAGCAGAGGTGACGGCTGCGGGCTGGAGCTCGCCAGAATACGCAGTTTGCCATCAGCAACCTGGCCGGCTACGGCGGGCGGGAAATCGATCATCACCTGCACGTCGTTGCGCAAGAGCGCCACCACGATATCCGGCGAATTCTTATAGGGAACGATCTGCACGTTGAGGTCGGCCATTGATTTGAAAAGCTCGCCGCCAAGATTTTGCGTGCTGCCTGCGGCGATCGTTCCCACGTTGAGTTTTCCGGGACTGGATTTGGCAGCCTTGATGAAGTCGCCGAGGGTTTTGTATTCCGACTGGCTATTGACCACGAAGACGAGGTCGAATGTGCCCGCCATCGAGACCATCGCAAAATCTTTCGTCGGGTCGAACGGCAGACTCTGGAAGGTTGCGGCGCTGATGGCGGCTCCGTTGGTGACCCACGCCATTGTATAGCCGTCGGGCGGCGAAGTGATCACGGCGCGCGCGGCGGCAATGCCGCCTGGACCGGGCATATTCTCGACCACTACGCGTTGGTTGAGCCTCTGGCTTAACTTGTCAGCGAGGATACGCGCGGTGACATCGGCAACGCCTCCGGCACCGAATGGCAGCACAAGCTTGATCGGTTTCTCCGGCCAGGCCGCCTGCGCTTTTGCAACCGGCAGCGCAACCGCCACCGCGAGCATCAATGTTGCAATTCGACAGATAATCGATCCAAAAACCCCTTTCGTCATCGTGCGCCTCTCCTCCAGATTCAGTCCGTTTTTTGTTGTTCAATCGAAGCCATAAAGCCGCGCGGGATTGTCTACCAACAGGCGCCGCTGCGCCAGCTGATCCGGTGCAAATTGCGGGACCAGATCGACCAGATCCGCTTCGTCTGCTTCGTGCGTTGCATTGGGATGCGGGAAATCCGTACCCCACAACACGCGCGTCGGTGCGGCCTCGATTAGGGCGCGGGCGATTGGCACGGCTGCTGTATAAGGAGGCATTGAAATGCGCTCGGAACCGCAGACCTTGA
>Ga0126376_10000644_pt1 | contig 17383 bp, 16 predicted proteins | sample PanSoiMetPlot_15_FD_92760 | JGI IMG/M metagenome (GOLD analysis project Ga0126376, IMG submission 92760) | Tropical forest soil microbial communities from Panama - MetaG Plot_15 | ecosystem: Environmental > Terrestrial > Soil > Tropical forest > Bulk soil | place: Panama | collected 2016-02-17
AGCGTCCTCCTGCGGAGGCACCGGTTCGGGAACTAGCGGGAGCACAAGCGGAACAGGTGGCGGAAGCACCGTTAACAACGTTGCTCCGTTGGTCGTCGATGCTGGTCCCGGCGGAATCGGCACCGTGGATCTTGCCTTCACGACGGTCACCGTGTGCGTGCCGGGCACTACCAACTGCCAGACGATCGATCACGTCCAGGTGGACACCGGATCGGAAGGTTTGCGAATTCTCTCATCCGTCCTGACGCTTCCTTTGCCGCAACAGACCTCCGGCGCAAATACTGCGTTCGAGTGCACGCAGTTCGCGGATCTCACGTTCCTGTGGGGACCAGTCGCGACCGCCGACATCCAGATCGCGGGGGAACGTGCAAAGTCAGTTCCGGTACAAATCATCAATCCCCCCACGGCGACCCCCGCGGCTCCTGCTGACTGCAGCTCTAGTCAAACCACCAATCAACAACTCACTCAGGACAGCACTATTTTCGATTTGGGGGCTAATGCGTTGCTCGGAATCGGCTCGTTCCGGCAGGATTGCGGGAGTGCATGCGCACTCTCCGTTATTCCTGGCACGTACTATGCATGCAACTCGACCGGATGTGGCAACACTACGGAGAGCCTTACTGCGCAGGTGCAAAACCCGGTATGGATGTTCGCCAGCGACAACAATGGCACGATTGTGCAGCTTCCGGCGATTCCCGATGCGGGAGCAGCAACGGCAACAGGCTCATTGATTTTTGGCATCGGCACTCAATCGAATAACGGACTCGGCAGTGCAGTTGTGCTCCCGGTAGACCCGACTTTCGCGGACTTCACAGTGCAGTTCCAAGGCACGAATTTTACGGATGTGAATTTCATTGACAGCGGCTCCAATGGATATTTCTTTCTCGATTCGGCGACCCTCACCAATAGTCCATTCAACATTCCTATGCCTGATTGCCCAAACAGCAGTTCGGTAAAGGGCTTCTACTGTCCGAGTCCAACGATTCCTCTCTCGGCATCGCTGATAGGCAGCACCGCCAACGGAACTCCGGTCGGAGCGGCTCGCACTGTCAACTTCAGCGTGGCAAGTGCACAAAATCTGCTCCTCAACACGAATGGGACCGCCTTCAATGATCTAGGCGGAGAAAACTCAGGCAGTTTCGATTTTGGCCTGCCCTTCTTCTTCGGAAGAAGCGTTTACACAGCCATTGAAGGACAGAGTACGCCTGCCGGAAGTGGTCCGTATTATGCGTTCTGATACGCCTGCGAAAACTAAGTAACAACATCAGGACGTACAGTCCTTCGACTGCGATCAGTACATCGACAAACTTTCGAGCGAGTGAGGGTTCCTGAATTAAGGATCAAGCTCACTGCGTTACAACTTCACTAACTTGCACAATACTCTCCGCACTGAAATATTTTCGCTGGTCTGCAATCAAGTCTTGAGCGGTTTCAGCAATCGCTCGCTCAAAGTCAGCCATTGAAGAAAAGAAGAGGTGCCCGACTGCATGAAAGTGCGGAGGCGTGCGGGGAGGGAGCGCGCCCAAGCCGCGGTCGATCTCTATGCGCAGCAGGCCGAACGGTGAGAGCAGCTTCTTCGCGAGCGCGAGATGAGGAGTGAGGTAGTAGTCCCAGTCGAAAGTCGAACCGGAGCTGGTGGGGTACATCACGCTGAGTCGGATCATGCGGCGGAGTATACGCGAGGCTACTGGCGGGAGCGGACAGCGTAGTGGGCTAGCTGGTTGGCTTCGCTATTGTGTTCGCGCTCGATGTGGAAGATGGAGAACTCGAGGGAGCGGGCCAGCTTGCGGCAGGTCCAATGGAGCGAGTAGAGGCGTGGGCTACGACAGGCGTACTCGCCGGTCATCTGGCGAACTACCACTTGAGAGTCGGAGAAGACGCGCAGCACCTTGGCTTTCAGCTTGAGCGCATGTTGCAGGGCCTCAAGAAGTGCTACGTACTCAGCGACGTTGTTGTCCTGGTGGCCGATCCACTTGGAGATCCGGATCTTCTCGCCTTGTGGGTCCTGAAGGACGACACCGATGCCCGATGGTCCGGGACTGCCATGCGATCCGCCGTCAACGTGGGCAACAAAAACTGACATCTGCTCTGGTTCTACTCACAACATGCTTCAACTCTGCTCGCGGGTCAAGTGAATCCTTGAGCGAGCAGCAACTCCGTCACTCTTTCACTTTGTGGAAAGAATGTGAAAAAGGGGTACCTAACAAAAATGCTGTCCGTAAGTTGTCGTTCGTCAGTTGCTTGCGTTACGAGTTTTCCAGAAGTTTTTCCTTGGGGATGCACCAATCATTAGCGTTGACACCTTGGTCGCTGATCTTTAGATTGGCTTCCGTCGACGGCCGAAAGGTTCAGTTCCTATAAAGTTGCTGAACCGAAGTAGGCTGGGTGATCAACTCAGCGAAGCAATTCGTTGGGTGACCAGACCCGAAAAAACCGGCGGACACTGCGAGGTGCAGCCGGGGTTTGGAACTGCGAAAGCAGTGATCGCATCAGGGGCTGTGACGGTACATGTATCCACGTTGTTGACTCCCTCGCAGGAGCCGGCAGCTGGAGCATAACCAATGTCGCAGCCCTTTTAATTTTCCCGCCAGCTTCGATTCTTGCGAAATCCTAATTTGTCATCCTGAGCTGATTTTGGCGAAGGATCTCCCGAGATATTTCAGACTTGATTGCAGCAGGTGAGGCTTCTTCACCAGGATTCGACGGTCTGCGCTGCCAAGGAACGGCACATCAAGCACGAAGGAGCAGTCAAGGACGCCTCCTCACCACTCGAACTTGAATTCAGGAGTTCCCCCAGGCTCGATAGCTGCATTTACAGCGTTATCAAAGCGAGGCGACGGCGTGCCATCTCGAGGTACATCGGGAAAGGTTTGTTTCATCATGGGAGCATCGATTCGGTGATTGTAGGGAGCGAGTTCGTCAAGCGGGATGGTGAGCGACCGATCCAGGACCATTTCGAATTGCGTGCCGGCAGGAAGCGAGATGTCGTCACCGCGCTTGAACAACACTCTCCCCAGGCCAAAGCCCAGGCCGATCAGTGCTCCCGTCCCTGGGCCGAACGCCCCGCGGCTGATCGAAGCGATTACCGCTCCCGCGCCGACAGAACTCACCATGACACCTGCGTCCTTGTCGATCTGGTCGACAGGCTGAATTGCGCCTTCGTACTTCGTGTGTTCGTATAGCCTCGAACCAGGCAGGCTTTGCAGGCTCCCGGCGATCGAAGTTGTGTAGTTGCTGGGAAGAATTAACGTCGTGAAGTGGAATTGAAGCTGCCCACGTCTCTTCACGCGGCCGGGACGGGATCCGCGTGCGACTAGTCCCTGCACAAGTGTCTTGGCCGGAATCACAATTTGATTCTGTTGAATCACATCACCCACGGTCTCCAGGTACAATCCCGCACCGCCGCGCGCCGAAACTGTATTCAGAGGACTTCGCAGAGTCATCAGCACAGTTGTGCCGGTGGGAACTGTGATCGATGTGTTGGTCTCCTCAGTAGCCACGGACTGGGCTGCCGGCGCTCCGGTTGCAGCCGGCTTGATCGCAAGCTGGGCTGCCGCAGTTTCCTGCTGGCAAATAATCGCGGCTGCGAGCAAGAACAATGGTCGAACGGTCATGGTTAGTCCCCCGCGCACTCCTTCACTCCATTTTGGGAGGATAGGATTCGCTGCGGGCTTAGCGAGGACCGCTTGTGACACTTTCTGGAATGTCACAGCCTCTCAGTTGAGTGGCTGTCTAACGAAATCCTCATAGCGCCGCAGCTCGGCGAGCGAGGCCGGTGCCAGGAGAGGAAACGCGAGCGCTCGACATGTTTTCGGCACGTGAGTGGCAGTGAGAGAGTCGCAGATTACGGCTGCCGTTTCCCTTAGTCCCTTTTCCCATCCTGCCTTACGCGAGTCTCGCAAGAGGAGTCCATCAGAGTCGAAGCCGGCGGCGACCAGCATGGTGCGTGCCCGTTTCAGGAAATCCGGCCAGCTGGAAACTACAGCTACCAGCATTTGTTTTCGCGCGGGCATCCATGGGACCAGTGAATCAGTCACAGAACGCAGACGCAGTCCGATGCACTCAACTCCTTCTGGTAATTTTGCGCGCACAGCGGCAACCTTGCTCGGCATCGCCATGGGAATTGCGCCTTCCAGGTGTTCCCGAGAAGTGCAGGCGCTCATGTCCGATGCGATTACCGGGAATGTAACCGCCTGGCGAATTTCAGCCAGCACTATATTCGCCAATTCCGCATCAGGCTCGATCAGAAGAAAGTGATCTGGCGGCTGAAGGTCAAGCCAATGGCGCAGTCGCTTGCGCACGGCAGAAAGCGGAATGCCGGACTGCCGCGCTGAACTAAAGATGCCGGCGATCAACCGGTCGAGTCCCAATTCGGCCGAGAGTTCGCGTTGCTCAGAGTGATTGCAAAGGTAGACGCCGCTTCCGCGCCGTAACTCGAGCCAGCTGGCCTTTTCCAGATCCTTGTAGGCGGCGCTGACCGTGTTCGGATGGATACGAAACCTGCGTGCCAGCTCACGCGTGCTTGGGAGCCGTGCTCCCGGCTTCAGGTCCTCGCTAAGTATGGCGAGTACGATCTGAGTAACTAGCTGTTCGCGGATGGGGACTTCGCTGGTATGAGAGATCCAGAAGCGCATGCGCAGAGTATCCTCGCATGTCACTAGAAATTAGCCAAAGATGAGTATTGGGGATCCCCATTTGCTCAACAATTGTGGAACCGGTGCAGGGATTCAGGCGTATTTCTCTGCGGCATGGTTCGCCTTAGCGAGGTGATGAGATGAAGCTGCACTCAAAGAACAGATTCACTTGGAAATGGAAGCTCCCAACATTCGCGGTGACCATTCTTGCGGTTCTCGTTGCGCCTTGTGCGGTCGCTGAGAGCACGGAAGATTTTCATCAGCAGGTTTCTCTGACTTCTGGTGGGTCGCTCACGGTTGAGAATGGCCGAGGAGACGTTTCAATCGAGGGTTGGGACAAGACGGAAATGCAGGTCGACGCGCACAAAATCTTCGAAGGGGACAGTGCAGAGCGCGACCGCTGGATGAGCGAAACGAAGATTCACGTGGAGGGTGACGATCATCATCGGTCGGTGAAGGTGGAGTATCCGAGCGATATGTTCCACGGCTGGGGTGGATGGAATGGACGCCGGGCGGTCAATCTTACGATCCATGTTCCCCGACAGGTGAATGCCGAGCTGAAGACTGATCGCGGACACGTAACCGTTCAGCGAATCGCGGGCAAGCTGGACATCGGCAGTGACCGCTGCGACGTCGATATCAATCGGCTGGATGGCGAGCTGCGAGTCCGCGCGGATCGCGGCGATGTGAAGGTGCGGGAATCCTCAATTCGCTCTGGCATCCGCCTGAGCCTTGATCGCGGCTCGGCTGACATCGAGTTGCAGCGTTTTGCTGGTGATAGCGATCTGCAAGTCTCGCGCGGCGATATCTCTCTGACACTGCCAAAAAACGCAGCCTTCCTGCTCGATGCTGAACGCACGCGCCGCAGCAGCTTCCGCACAGATTTTGCCGTGCTCGCGCACGGAAGTTTCGGCGGCAACAATATTCGTGGCGACGTCAACGGCGGCGGTCCAACGCTGCGTCTCAGAGCCGACCGCGGTGGCGTGTCGGTGCATGCCGGCAGTAATCAGGCACAATAGGTGAACTTCGAAGCTTACGTAGCTCGAAGCTGCGGAGCTCGAAAAAAGGCCACGGACAAGCCGTGGCCTCGAGTAGCAGGGTTAGGAGTTCTACGTTACGGCTGCCCAATCCGGTGTGCGACCAGCTTGTACTTGCCGCCACTGAAGAACAGCAGGCCGCGGACCTGGACTGTCGCGCCGTTTGCTGGTGTTGTTCTCACCTCCGTGGATGGTTGCACGAAGACAGTTACCGTGGTTTGTCCACTCAGCATCGCGAAAACTGAATCTGCGGTTACAGTGAGAGTGAACGTTGAGGCATTACCATTTTGGGTCAACGCAGACACCGTGCCCGTAAGAGCCTGCTGCTTCAGCCGAACTCTGTCGGCCGTAATTGCCATGCCGCCGCTGTGCTCGTCTTCAATTTCGAATTCGTGACTTCCCATTTCGGCTTCGACGTTTTGTCCCTTGGCCAGGGAGCTAGCATCGAAGGCAGGCGTGAAGTTGAGGTTGGTTAGATCAACCTCATCGGCGTCGATGTTGAATTTCGTGTTGCTGTTTACGTTCACTGTGAGCGTGGTGCCAATCGGGGAGGACTTGCTTGAGTCGCCCGACTGGTCACGAACAAGAATCGCGAACTGAGTGACCGGAGTGCCGGTTGTGCTTACGACCAGGCCCTCAGCTTCGGCTTCCTGCTCGTTCTCATCTTCCATTTCGACTTCGACTTTCGTAGCGAGCAGTGTTCCATCCGACTGAGTTACGGCATGCACCTCCACGATCGTTCCTTTGGTGATCGCGGCGAGGCTGCCGACGCCCTTGAACTCCGTGGAGCTGTTCGTTGTGAAAGTAAGCGTCTGTGGTCCGGCTCCGAGCACGATTGTGAAAGCTGGGCTGGCGACATTCGTCACAGCACCAACTACTTCCTCTATCTCACCCTCTTCAACTTCGTTCTGGTTTTCCTTGTCAGGACGCACCATGCCGGTAGTCGCAACAATGGTCGGCGTGAAAGTAATGTTTCCCGCCGCGTCGATTGAGACCGAGGAAGCAAGGTTGAAATCGAGGTTCACGGTCGCAACCTGGGCGCTCAATATGAGTGCCGATGCGAACTTGATCGACACGGGCGTACTTGGAACCGGCAGGTTCTTTTCCACGAAGCGGCCTGTGGCCGGATCCAGCACGGTAATCTCTGCTGCTGACAGTTGAAGGTTCGCCTGCGTGTAAGTCCCGGCTGGAACCGAGCTCACCGTGATAGGACGAAATGCGCCGGCGAGGCGACGCAGTTCGATGTGCACTGGAGATGTAAGCACCGGTACCGTTGTTCCAGAACTGTTTGTAAGGGAGATGGAGGCGATGGTAACTTCAAGCGCAGCCACGCGGTCATTCGGATCATCGCCAATGTTCACCGTGACCACTGCACTTTGCGGCGTGGCCGGCGCAGGCTGCATCAAGTTCCCGCTATTTCCGCCGCTGCAGCTCGTCAAAGCCATCGTCCCCGCGAGAACAAGCAACGCAGTAAAGGCTCTCAAGCCCAATTTCATAAGGCTCTCCTTGTGGGTCTTGTTATCAGACGAGTGGGCGAAAAGAGAGTAGCTGGAGGGAACTGACGAGATGTCATCGCGATGTCACGAGCTTGTAATTGTTGTGAGTGGGAAATGCTGCGGGAGAAAGGCTGAACACGAACGGTAAAGTTACGAGATCAGTGGGAAGTTAGCAATCCAAAACGGGAGGGGCCAAGAGCTGAGTGCTGACGGCTGAGTGCTTCTTGTCCTACATCCCCGTCATCACACCGGTTCCGCTGCGCGCCCAGATTGTGCGCAGGTACTTATGAGGGTTCACAGGCGTGTCATGAATGCGGACTTCGTAGTGGAGGTGGGAGCCGGTGCTGCGTCCGCTGGATCCTACAAAGCCGATTACATCGCCACGATGCACTCTTGCGCCTTCGCTTGTGCCATAGCCGGACATGTGCCCGTACAGTGTCGTAATTCCGTAGCCATGATCGACGATCACTGTTCGTCCGTAGCCATTGATAAAGCTTACCGCTCTAACTGTTCCATCCGCGGGAGCGATGATCGGTGTACCGAAGGGCGTCGAGATGTCGACGCCGGTATGGAACGCGCCTTCACCGTTGAATGGATCGATGCGCTCGCCAAACGATCCGGTCACGATTCCCTCAACCGGCCACAACGAAGGAGCCGAAGCAAGGCGCTCCCAATCGCTCATGTTGAGCGTTCCAAAATGACCATAGCTGGCGGAGATTCCCGCGCCGGCAACGCCGGACATCGCGGTGTTTTTTAGAATGGACAATTGATCAATCGAATAACTGACTTGCTGGGCTTTGATCTCTTCGGGAACTGCTGACTTGAATTCCGTTTCGGTCTTCAGTCCGTATAGGGCGGAAACTTCACTGGCGAGCGATCCGAGTGACGCCACCTGGACGTCCTTCTCTTTAGCCACTTGCTCGAGCTTGTTGTAATTGGCGCTTAGAGCGTCCTTTTCAACCTTGAGCTGGTTGAATCGCGCCACCTTGACCAGCATTCGTGTGTAGGAGCCAGCCATGCCCGTGATCGTGAGCATGCCGATAATGGCGCCGGCGATGAACATGTACAGGTAATGCAGAGGGATAGGCATCTTCACGAGTTCGCCATCGGCGTCTCGCGCGACAAACATGATGTAATAGCGCTTCCGCATTACCACTCCACGACCGGATTTTGTTCGAGCTGCCCTTTTTCTACTGCTCAGAGGAGTCACCCTGGTTGGGGATCAAGCGCCTCTGCCGGCTGTCTGACGATAGTGAGCTTTTAGTTTGCGGAGCTTTACAGCCTGCCCCGAACTCAACGTGCCAGACCAACCATCGGGCCTGCGGCCAGAGATACTTCTAACTTCAACGGCACGTTAACAAAGCAGCTTCTCTGGTGTCAAACACAAAAGTGAGGTTACTTGAGTAACTTTGTTTGTTTTCAGCAAGATACGAATTAAGGTTTTATAGGATTTTTGTAGGGTAGGTTACCAGTCTTCTTGCTGGCAGTAGGACCAGTCCTGGAACTGCCAATATCGGAAATTGACCAGTGGCAATAGGCGATAGCCGGTCTCTCCTGGGTCAAGCAGAGGATTGACGTCGATTCTTGCTTTTCGCCTTAGCCCATTGGCTATAGCCTACTGCCTATCGCCGGATTTCTCGATTGATTCCCGAACGCCAATTCCTCAACAGACTTCGACTTGCGAAGCAGGCGAAGAATGCCAAAGTGGCACTGGGAACGGGAGATGACTGTGCCGTTCTGCGCATTCCGGCGGGGCATGAAACGCTGATCACGACTGACTTCAGCCTGGAAGGCGTTCACTTCCGGCGGGATTGGCAATCGCCGGAGTGCATCGGGCATCGATGCCTGGCTCGTGGGCTGAGTGACATTGCCGCCATGGGGGGAAATCCGATCGCTGCTTTTCTTTCCCTTGCTCTGCCCGCCGCACTTCCGCGCAAATGGGTAGATCGATTTCTCTCGGGACTTCTCCGCCTCTCGCGTAGCCATGGGGTCGAACTAGCTGGTGGCGACACGGCTGAGTCTCCAGGCGGAGTGTTGGCAGACATCATGGTTGTGGGGAGCGTTAAACGCGCACGGGCCCTTCTTCGTTCCGGCGCAAGAGTGGGCGACTTCATATACGTGACGGGAGAGCTGGGCGAATCTGCGGCAGCGCTTCACATGTTGGCTGCCGGGAAGATCAAGAAGCGCGATGTCTTTCCCAATCCGAAGATCGCTGTCGGCGAATGGCTTGTCCGAAACCGAATCGCCAATTCTGCGATCGATATAAGCGATGGCCTCTCTACCGATCTGAGCCATATCTGCGAAGAAAGCAGTGTTGGCGCAGCCATCGATGCCGATGGCGTTCCAATCCATTCGAGCGCAAGGAGACTGAGCTATCCGACATGCAGCGATCTTCCCATTGAATTGGCTCTGCACGGCGGCGAAGACTACGAGCTGTTGTTTACAGCGCCAAAGTCAAAACCCATCTCCAGAATAATCGCCGGAGTTAGGGTCACAAAAATCGGCGAGATACTGCGCGAGAAAAAGATATTTCTCGCTGAGAATGGGAAGAGAATTCTCCTCGAACCCCATGGCTGGGAGCATTTCCAATCTCGCCGGCCATCTCCAAACCGCAAATAAGTAGTGCTGCGAATCTGCAAGGAACGCGCCAAAGAAAATTCCCAAATCAGAATTTCTGTCACATATCCGTAACAAGCCTGAAACAATCGCCAGCGTTCGAGATTACCTTCAGTTGTTCATGTTACTCATAGCACCGCTGTAACTTGAGGGGCTATACGCCCTTGACTACTGTTAGTGGCTGCAGTCGGTCCCCAAAATCTGAAACATCTGCACGAGGACTCGCCACTATGAAAGCCCGGATACCCTTATCGTTTCTCATGTCGCTAATTGGCGTACTTTCGATGGCTCAACAGATAGCAACAACGCCAAGCGCAACTGATGCAAAAGAATCCAAGGCAACGGTTCACGTCTACCGCTACAAGCAGTTCGTAGGCGGCGCACTCGAACCTTCTGTTTACTGCGACGAAGTACAACTCGCGCGTATGGACAACGGCCGCTACTTTGCCGCCATGGTCGATCCCGGAAAGCACACCTTCCGTTCCAACGATTCGCAATCAGGAATCGAACTGGATACAAAAGCGGGACAGGAATACTTCATCCGGGTGGAGATCGCTACCGGATTTGCGAAGGGACATGGCCGCCTCGTTCTCATGTCGCCGGAACAGGGTAGCTACGAGTTGAAGTCCAAGAAACTCAAGCCACTCGATGCAAGCAAAGTAATGGATAAGACGCGAGTGTCAGTAGAAGAAGTCGGTGCCGGTACACGCGAGACCGCATCGAACACAGGCGCCGAAGCAGGTCAAAAGTAGCGAAAAGAATACTTTGAGGTTACATAGCGTTGGTCGGTTTCTGCTTGGGAAGGGGATACCGACCTGCATCAATCTGCTCAACTACTGCGCGCGCGAACTCATGACCCATAATGCACCCATGCATCGTTTGTACTTCTGTCTGAGAGCCTCTTAGGAGCACCGACAATTCTCTGTACTTGTCAGGGTTGAGCAATCGAAGACCCACTAGCGAATACGCTTTTGCCTGTATGTTGCCGGTCGCGTACAGTCGTTCAAAATCGGCTGCGGCTGACTGTCGAGAGAAAATAGCTTCGTAGTCCTTTTCCCCTTGCGAGATAACTCTGGCGAACCCAGTTCCCCCAAACGCGAACACATCAACCTTCGCCAAACGCTCAAATGTAGGATCGCGAGGCTCGCTCGCCTGTGCACCAGCGACAATCAGAAGCAAAGATATGATCCAGAATCTCATTGAGCCACCAAAGCGGAATAGTCCTTACTCTTGCGGCTCGACTGTCGCTCCGCTAGGAACAATTGGCTGCGGACGGCTCGGAGGCCGCACCTCGACCCGCGGGCCGTTAGCTGCTTGCTGCACCGGTGGACCGTTCTCGTGCCGCTGATGATAGGCGGCGCGCTCGTCATATTTGCCGAAGATCATCTTGCCCGCGGTGGTCTGAAGGACTGAGGTCACGGCGATGTCCACGTTCTTGCCGATCATCTTGCGCGCATTGTCGACTACAACCATGGTCCCGTCGTCGAGGTAGGCGACGCCCTGGTTGTACTCTTTGCCTTCTTTCAGGATGAACACGCGCATCGCCTCGCCCGGCAGCACGATCGGCTTGAGCGAGTTCGCCAACTCGTTGATGTTCAGCACTTCGACTCCCTGGAGCTGAGCCACTTTATTGAGGTTGAAGTCGTTGGTGATGATCTTGGCTTCGTAGAGCTTCGCCAGTTCAATGAGCTTCAAATCCACTTCGCGGATGGACGGGAAGTCGTCCTCGACGATCTGCACATTCATGGTAGTCATCTTCTGAATGCGCTGAAGGACGTCGAGGCCTCGGCGTCCGCGATTCCGCTTCAGGGAATCGGCTGAATCGGCTACGAGTTGTAACTCACGCAACACGAACTGCGGGATTACAACGATACCGTCTAGGAAGCCGGTCTCGGCGATATCGGCAATGCGTCCATCGATAATGACGCTGGTATCGAGGATCTTGCAGCTACGCTTGGCGGTCTTTTCCGAGCCGAAAATTCCGCCCAGGGCAGCGAGGTTAAGCAGGTCGCCCTTATTGGCTCCGACGATCAGGCCAACATAAGACATCAGAAGCATGACGAAGAGCTGCAGGAAGTGCTGGGTGCGTCCTGGCTCAATGGCATCGCGCAGAACCAGGCTGAACAGATAGGCGCCGAAAATTCCCAGAATGCTACCGATTACGGCACCGATGAGGCGCTTGAGGCTGACGATCCGAAGGCGAGCCTCGAAGAGCACCACGCCAAAGCCGATCACCGCTCCGGCTGCGGCGGCCTCCCAGGCCTCAAGAGAGAACGGCCGCAGCACGAAGCACGCGACCGCTACCACGAGGATGAAGACGAATCGTATGAATAAAAGGTCCAACCGGACCTCCCCAATCAGCGTGGACTCTTCCGGCACGCCTTCCGGTAAAACCATTTATCGACGAGCAGCTATGAAGTTGCTGGAAATGGACTGAAATCGGGAGACCAGCGAATAGGAGCAATCCCCCCGCACTGCCAATATGTCCGAGCAGTATATACCCGGGTAGGGACAGAGAGTATGGCCGGACTTGGTTCGGTGCCACGGCTCCTGCGAATCCAAAGGTGAAGGACGAAAGTAAGTAAATGGCTGGACTGAAGAGATGAAGGACCGCCGCGCGCCCTCGCGCGGATTTTTAGATGTGAGGCCGAGTACTTAGGAATTCTTAGAAACTCGAAACACTTTTCACTTCCTGGATTCTTGGTTCGGAAGATCACACCCGCGCGAGGGCGCGCGATGGTCCTGGCCATTGGTGCGTCTCATCAGCACCCTCGCAGTTAATGCCATCCCGAGTTCGACTAGTCAGATTTCAATTGCACGATTCCAGAAGTTGCGGCAGTGTGAGGCTGGCGTGCTGAGCCCAACGCTAAGCTGTCAAAACATAAGCGGTATTCGCCATTTCGTCTTTGCGGGCGGGATTCTCTGCGCCCGCAACCAGCTCTCCTTAGCGGGAGAAAACGAAGGGCAGGTCTAACCGAAATCTCGGGGGAGAATGGGTTGACTTGCCCTGGTTTTTCGATCTTCCAAGTAGGGACGCAGCCCGCCTCCGGCTGCTCCATACCTCGTATCGGACCCACCCCCCATCGTCGTTCCTCGCCTTCTCGGGAAGACGCGATGCTGCGTCTCTACCAGAACCAGAAACAGCACGCGTTTTCCTCAAGATTCTCGGGAACCTAGTAGCCCTGGAAGACATCTAAGCTTCTAGGGTGGAGTGTCTACGACGCGCGGCAATGCGCACATAAAACGACAACTGGACGAGGTTCATGCCTACTACCGGGCTGTGATATCCTAAGATATCCCGGATAGGTGTGCCTACCAGCTATTCATTCTGAAGAACTTAGAGGCGCTCGCCCGAACGAAACTGAGCTTTGTACTTGGTGTGCCCAAGTCCGCTTGGTCCGATAGGCCACGCAAGTTTGCTGAACTGGAGATGAGTGCATTTGGCGCTTAACGACAAATTCGACGACATTCAAAAACTGATCGACGCAGGCAAGGAGAAGGGGTACCTCACCTACGGGGAGGTCAACGATCTCATTCCCCACGACGTCCATTCGCCTGATGATCTGGATGATCTGCTTACTACGATTGGAACGCAAGGTATCGACGTCCTCGACGGATCGAAGATGCCCGGCTCCGATCTCAAGGACAAATTCGAAGACATCGAGGCCGGCGAGGACGTAGAACTCGACCTTACTCCCGGCACTCTGGAAAAAACCAACGATCCCGTCCGCATGTATCTGCGCGAGATGGGAACCGTTCCCCTGCTTACCCGTGAAGGTGAAGTTGAGATTGCGAAGCGAATCGAGCGCGGACAGCTTCGCGTTCTGAAGGCGATTTCGCGTTCTCCTATCGTTATCAATGAAGTGCTGGCTATCGGCGAGGATCTGAAGCGCGGCGTTCGTTCGATCAAAGAAGTAGTGATTTTCGATGAGGAAGAAATCACTGACGAGATCGTTGAGGCGCGCATCAAGGCGACTACGCACCGCATCGACGAGATGCACAAGCACTTCAAGAAGGCTGAGCAGCTCGAAGAGAAGCTCGCCAACGTAGATAAGAAGAAGCGTCCGGGCGAGTATCGCAAAACGCGCTGGGCTTTGGGCCGAGAGAAGGTGATGGTCTCGCGGATTATCCGCGAGCTGCGTTACACCAACTCGCAGCGCAAGAAGCTGATCGACCGCGTAGGACACGTGGCCGAGCAGATGCGTTCGCTCGATCGCCAGTTCCATAACCTGGAAAAGAAGGTCGACTCCACCCGCTCCGAAGAGCTCAAGAAGGAATATCGCCGTCAGCAGCGCAACTGCAAAGCCGATCTCGAGAAAATGGAGCAAGAGTACGGCATCACCTTCGGCGAGCTGAAGCGCACGCAGCGCGAGATCACGCAAGGCGACATCGATGCTGAGTATGCCAAGCGCGAACTGATCGAAGCCAACTTGCGACTCGTCGTTTCGATTGCCAAGAAGTACACCAATCGCGGACTACAGTTCCTCGACCTGATTCAGGAAGGCAATATCGGCCTGATGAAGGCGGTGGACAAGTTCGAGTATCGTCGCGGCTACAAGTTCTCGACGTACGCGACGTGGTGGATTCGTCAGGCGATCACGCGCGCAATTGCTGACCAGGCTCGAACGATCCGTATTCCGGTGCACATGATCGAGACCATCAACAAGCTGATCCGCACCTCGCGTCAGCTTGTACAGGAGCTCGGTCGTGAGCCTACGTCGGAAGAGATCGCGAAGCGGATGGACATCCCTGTGGCGAAAGTTCGCAAGGTACTGAAGATCGCGCAGGAGCCGATCTCTCTCGAAACTCCAATCGGAGAAGAGGAAGATTCGCATCTTGGCGACTTCATCGAAGATCGCGGCGTCGTTTCTCCCGCAGAAGCCGTGATCAACGTGAACCTCAAGGAGCAAACGGCCCACGTCCTGCGCACGCTAACTCCGCGCGAGGAAAAGGTGATCAAGATGCGCTTCGGCCTCGAAGATGGCTCCGAGCACACGCTCGAAGAAGTCGGACAGTCGTTTGCGGTCACGCGCGAGCGCATCCGCCAAATCGAAGCCAAGGCGCTGAGAAAGCTGCGTCATCCATCCCGCTCGAGGAAGTTGCGAGCATTTATGGATGGGGTGAGGGATTAAACCAGCTTCTGAGCTGCGCAGCTCCTAAGCTGCTAAGCATTGAGGCGCGACCGAAGGTCGCGCCTTTTTTGTGCTCTGATTTATCGAGCGTTGGCTTTGGCCCGATGAAAATCCTCTAGTGCGTTTTGCGCAAGCGTGGCGACTGAATTCGTATTGAAGTATTCTGCGGTGAACGACACGTGCGCCCTCCTTCCAGTCACCGTGAGTGGCACAGTCACGCCAATCAGCGGCATATCGAGTCCTCCGATATTCACGAAGATTTTTCCGTTTTCGAAGGCCGTCTTATCTTCCAAAGTTGGGGCTTCATGAATCGCTTCTTCCACAACATGGCTCATTTTGATTTTGTACCGATACTCCACAAATGCTCTTCGATGTGTGTCCAAAGGCCGAATGCGCCTAACATCGCAAACAGCGCGATCAAAAGTGCGATCTTCGGATACACCGGTTTGTACGAAGGGGAACGCATACTGGCGAAGAAGGTACCGCTTCTTTGGCGATTTCGGTAGTTACGCCCGTAAGCGCAATCCGACCGTCCTCACCAGTACACGGTTTGCGCTGTCTACGCGTTCCAGGAGCCCGTCAATCTTGATGCTCTTCAAAATACGTGCTTGTCTCCCAGATATCCTGCGCGGGTTCTCTATCTCCCTACCGGGGTCGGGGCGGCCGGAACCACGTAATCTTTCGTGTCACTTTTGCTAACATCGCGAGTCTCATCTGCCCGGATGGCTGCAACCACCCATTCCGTTACTGAGCCTGATCTGATCGAAAGGATCAAAGCAGGCGAGTCTGAGCTGTTCTATTCGCTCATCGAACCGTACCAGCGATCGGTGTACGCAGCGGCGTTTTCGGTTTTGGGAAATGAAGCTGATGCCGAAGACGTGGCGCAGGAATCGTTCCTGAAAGCCTATGCCAAGCTTGATCAGTTCCGCGCCGAGTGCAAATTCAGCACGTGGCTGATTCAGATCGCCGTGAACGAAGCGCGCATGCGCCGCCGAAAAGAGCGCAAAGCCTTGTACGAGTCGATCGATGAAGGCTATGAGGATGATTCCGGCGATTACTTTCCGCGCGACTTCGCCGACTGGCGCGAAATCCCATCAGAAGCGCTTGCGCAAAAGCAAATTAATGATGCGCTTGCACAAGCGATAGCTTCGCTCAAGCCGATCTATCGGGAGGTTTTCATCCTGCGCGACGTAGAGGGCTTGAACATTCGAGAAACATCAGAGGCGCTCGGCTTGAATGAACCGCTGGTGCGTACGCGCCTGCTGCGCGCCCGTTTGCAGATGCGTGATGCACTGGCTCCAGGGTACGACGGAAGCTGGTGCGCAGGAATCGCAACCTATAAGAAGGTGAGGCCGTTTTGACTGTGCCAATTATCGAGATCAGTTGCGTTGAGGTCTGGAGAGAGATCTCGAACTACGTCGATGGCGACATCGATCCGGTATTGCGTGAGCGCATCGCTGAGCACTTGAAGACCTGCGAGCACTGCTCTGCGGTGGTCGATGGCACGCGCGATGTCATTCGGCTTGTAGGCGATAGTAAGACCTTCGAGCTTCCGAGAGGTTTTAGCGAACGACTGCAGAGGCGTCTGAAGGAGAAGGGATTGAGTTAAGCATCCTCGGCTCGTGATCCTTGTTGCTGATAAAGAATCCTATTCGCCACGAGCCATCTTTCTGCCTCTGCCAGATCTCGCAGTAGCGATATCTGCGCACTTCCGGATCGCCGCCTATTTTGGGCGTGAGGATCAACTTGTGCCAGCCGCGGTCGATCGCCGTATTTTCGAACACCGCGATGTTGACGATAATGACCTGCATCCTGACTCGATAGAGCTCAAACAGTTTTGATAGCTGGATTCGGAGCGCTTCTCTGGCTTCTTCCCCGTAGAAACTAGGCTCCCCCTCCGGCATGTTAGTGAACCCATTGGCGAAAACGCTGAGTACACGTTCCACATCAGCGTCGTTATGCCCTTCGCGGTACTCGGTCTTCGCAACATTAATCGCGTACTCGTCGGCGGATGACATGATCAAGATGGAAGCTGCGTCAATCTAATGGCGCGAGAAGGACAGGTCAAGCATAGGAAGCACCTCGCACCCATGGTTCAGGCTTCACTTCACCCGATGGCCCGATCACCCGATCCTCCCAACCCACTAGTTCATGAACAGTATGTTCACACTGCCCTCTTGCTTGTGCGGTTATACTGTTCATGTACTCAGTTCTTTCTCGCATCCTGCGGGATAAGGTTTATTTGCGAGGCCGGTGACATCCGCCTCGGCGGATCGTACCGGAGACCTGGAGGGTCGTCTTCAGCAGTAGCGGTGACCTAGCTCCGGAGCGCGCGGCTGTCCGCGGCAGCGGACTGCGAGCTCGCCTGTGGATTGATGCGGCGTGGCGCTCGCTGCGCGTCTCCCTGGACGGTGTTGCGGCTGTCCTTCTTCCTTCCGACTGTCGAATCTGCAATCGCACTCTTACCC
>Ga0126376_10000645_pt1 | contig 17380 bp, 6 predicted proteins | sample PanSoiMetPlot_15_FD_92760 | JGI IMG/M metagenome (GOLD analysis project Ga0126376, IMG submission 92760) | Tropical forest soil microbial communities from Panama - MetaG Plot_15 | ecosystem: Environmental > Terrestrial > Soil > Tropical forest > Bulk soil | place: Panama | collected 2016-02-17
AGCCATTCATGCACAACGAGCAATCGGCGGAGTTCTGCTCGAGCTGCCACAAGGTTCACCTCGACGTTCCCGTCAATCACTATCGCTGGGTTCGCGGCTTTAACGACTACGATAACTGGCAGGCGAGCGGAGTTTCTGGACTCGGAGCGCGATCGTTTTACTATCCTGCGAAGCCGCAGCGGTGCCTTGATTGCCACATGCCGCTCGTGGAATCGGCCGATTACGGAACAACAGACGGCAAGCTGCACTCCCATCGCTTCCCTGCAGCGAATACAGCCCTGCCATTTGCTAATCAGGACGAGAAACAGATGCAGGCTGTTCTTGATTTCCTCAAGAATGGAATCATCAGCGTAGACATTTTTGCTGTCTCTCCGGAGAGCAAACAGGTCAGCGCAAGTGCGCCTCTCCCCGGAGAACTCTCGACAACTTTTGCTGTAGGCGAAGAGGCTGAGTCGAGCGCACATCCGTCCGGCGGAGAATCGAGCGGCTCTGAGACGTTCGAAATCTCGGCTCCTTTGAACAAGGTGCAACCTGCGTTGCGGCGTGGAGATACTGAGCGACTGGATGTCGTAGTGCGAACACGCAAAGTTGGGCACTTCTTCCCGGCTGGAACCGTCGATGGTTTCGACGTCTGGCTCGAATTAAAAGCCACGGACGACAAGGGACAAGTTCTGTTCTGGAGCGGCCGCGTTGAAGACGACGGCAAGGGTCCCGTGGAGAAGAGCGCGCACTTCTATCGTTCGCAGAGCATTGACGAACACGGCAATCCCATCAACAAACGTAATGCATGGTCAGCGCGCGCACTCGTCTATGTAAAGCTCATTCCTCCCGGAGCCGCCGATACGGTTCACTATCGGCTGCGTGTCCCCGAGAATGCCGGCAACAAAATCAAGTTCGAAGCCAGGCTGAATTATCGGAAGTTCTCGTGGTACTACACGCAGTTTTCTTATGGCGGCAAGAGCACAGGCGATTCGAACCAAATGGCTCCCTCATTCGATGACCGCAAAGTGTCATTCGACGGGGCTATCTCCAGCGTATCCGGCAAGCTGAAGTACATTCCGGATCTTCCGACAGTGACGATCGCGGCGGACCAAGTAACGTTGCCGGTCGTGGCAAAGAATCAGCCAAAGCCGCAGGCAAAGCTGCATTTAGAGGCCAAGGATTGGGAGCGCTGGAACGATTTCGGAATCGGCCTCTTTCTTCAAGGCGATCTGAAAGGTGCTCTCTCCGCATTTCAGACCGCAGCGCAGGGTGATCCTGCAAGAGCAGACAGCTACGTGAACATGGGACGCGTGCTCGTGCAGGAAGGCGACGAGCAGCGCGCGAAGCATGTGCTGGAGAAGGCGCTGGCAATTGACAACAGCCTCGCGCGCACTCACTACTTCTACGCTCGCGCGTTGCGAATCGAGGGTAAGTACAACGAGGCGATCCAGCATCTACGAATCGCTCAGCAACAATATCCGCAAGACCGCGTGGTGATCGACGACATCGGCAGAATTCTTTTCCTGCAGCGCAAGTATCAGGAAGCGGTCGACGAACTGAAGAAGACGATCGCCATTGATCCCGAGGATTTGCAGGCGAACTACAACCTCATGCTGAGTTATCGAGGATTAGGAAATACCGAACAGGCGGCCGAGTATCAGAAGCGCTATCTGCGCTTCAAAGCCGATGAGGCAGCGCAGGCGCTCACCGGCCCGTATCGGTTGACGCATCCTGAAGACAACAACGAACGCCAGGCGATCCATGAGCATGAGAGTGTTCCACTGAGTTCTCCCAATAGGCAAACGAAAACTACGTCACTTAAACCGAAGTCCCTCCCAGTTGCCGCAGCACAGTCCCACACGCTAAGCTCGTTTTCCCCCGGTCATCGATGAAGAATTTAATTCTGCGTCTCACTTACCTCCTTTTCATACTGGTTTCCACGATTGCAGTAGCACAGAGCGGCGGATTCACGAACATCACTCAGCCTGCGGGCATCCGTTTTGTCCACAACAGCGGCGCAACGGGAAAGCGATATCTACCTGAGACGTTGGGAGCTGGAGTCGCATTCATCGACTACGACAACGACGGCTGGCCGGACATTCTGTTCGCCAACAGTGAAGATTGGCCCGGCGCTCAGAGGCGGCCCTCGACGCTGAAGCTCTACCACAACAATCGCAACGGTACGTTTACCGATGTCACGCAGAAAGCCGGACTGGCGATCAGCATGTACGGAATGGGAATCGCCGTCGGCGACTACGACAACGATGGCTACGACGACGTCTTTGTCACGGCAGTCGGTCAGAGCCGACTCTTTCACAACAACGGTAATGGCACTTTCGCCGATGTTACGCAACGAGCCGGCATTGCAGGTGTGCAGGAGTTCAGCACCAGCGCGGCCTGGGTCGACTACGACCGCGATGGCAAGCTCGATCTGATCGTTGCGAACTACGTTCAGTGGTCGCCGAAGCGGGACATTTATTGCAGTCTCGATGGAAAGAGAAAGTCCTACTGCACTCCGGAATCGTACAAAGGCGCATCGATTCGCGTCTGGCACAACCTCGGCAACGGCAAGTTCGAGGACGCAACGGTCAGCCTTGGACTGCTCGATATGACATCGAAGACGCTAGGCATAGCGGTTCTCGATTACAACCACGATGGATGGCCGGATTTCGTTCTCTCGAACGACACGCAGCCCAACAAGCTGTATGTCAACGAGAAGGGCAAGCACTTCTCTGAGGCGGCAGTTACAGCAGGAATCGCATACAGCGAGGAAGGTCTGGCTCGTGCCGGAATGGGAGTAGATGCGGCTGATTATGATCGCAGCGGCAACTCGAGCATTCTGATTTCAAATTTCTCCAACCAGATGCTCTCCCTGTTTCACAATGAAGGACACGGCCTGTTCGTAGATGTTGCTCCCGCTTCCGAAGTCGGACGCGATAGTCTGCTCACTTTGGGCTTCGGTTGTTTCTTCTTCGACTACGACCTCGACGGATGGCTCGACATTTTTGTGGCAAATGGTCACATCGAAGATCAGATCGAGAACATTCAAAAGCGCGTCCGCTATGCGGAGCCACCGCATTTGTTTCGCAATCTTGGCAACGGCAAGTTCACAGAGGTAACGCAAAGTATGGGCATGGAGTTCGCACGTCCCCGCGTCGGTCGCGGAGCTGCCTATGCCGACATCGACAACGATGGCGATCTCGATCTTGTCGTGACGACGAATGGCGGCCCAGCGCAGCTTTTTCGAAATGACACGTCAGCCGGTCAGAGTCTGCGCGTTAAGTTAGACGGTGTGAAGTCGAATCGGGACGGAATCGGCGCGATCGTTCGCGTGCAGACCGCTGCCGGACAGCAGTCGCTAATGATGCGCAGCGGCTCCAGCTATCTCTCACAAAGCGAACTGGTGCTGACTTTTGGACTCGGCAACGCGACGAAGGCGGGCCGAATCGAGATCGAATGGCCAAGTGGGCAGCACGATACTCTACAGGACATTCCGGCCGGTCAGACGATCACGGTTCGTGAAGGCGCGGGAATAAAGTCGGGCCAGAAGTTCAGACCGAGATGGTAGCTCTCTCACGCCGCTCGTCCTTACTCACTGCCATCCCCCACTCCGCAGCGAGACTGTTTGTGAATCGAAAGCTTGAGGTGGAGTAGGGGGTCTGCTGTTTCTAGTCAGCCACGAAAAAGCAGATCCCCCGCGCAAAAAGCGCGCGAGGGATGACGGTCTTAAGAGCAACGCCCGAGCAGTGTGCTAAAAACGTTTTTCCCGAGCCGAATTCTTCATTTTCTGCGCGCAGTCAGTTACATTGTTCAGACTGTGAACCCGCTGGAATGAGACCCTCAATGGACCGCCTGGCATCTGTGAGCAAACTCTTAAGATTTATCGTCTGCGTCGCATTCTTAGTCTGCATCTTCCCGATAAGGGCAACCGCTGCGGAGCCCGCGCAAGTCCTTACTCGCGGTTACAACAATCAGCGCACTGCAGCCAATCTCGCCGAAAAAGAATTAAAGCCCTCGAACGTGAATGCCAGCGATTTCGGGAAACTGTTCATGTTGCCTGTGGACGATCAAATCTACGCTGGCCTGTTGTACGTCGCAGATGTGCGGATTTCTGGAAAAAAGCACAACGTTCTGCTGGTCGCGACCGTAAACAACAGCGTCTATGCCTTCGACGCCGATCGATTTGGGCCTCCGCTCTGGCACAAGAACTTCAACGGCACTGGTCGTCCAACCCATCACACCGAGGTGGGACAGGCTTGTCGCATTTACAACGATTTTATTGGCGACATCGGGATTATTGGAACTCCCGTGATCGGCCCGGACAGGACCATGTATTTCGTGACACGTACGGTTGAAACCGATACCACTGTGCAGCGTCTGCGCGCGATCGATATCGCCACCGGTAACGACCGTCCGAACAGCCCGCAAGTCATCCAGGCAACCGTGCCTGGAACCGGAGATGACACGAACGGATCCGTCGTCACCTTTAATCCAGTGACGGAGAACCAGCGCCCAGCGTTGGCGCTTTCCGATGGGACCGTCTACATCGGCTGGGCATCGTTCTGCGATACGCGGCCCTATCACGGCTGGATGATGTCTTACGATGCCGCAACTCTAAAGCAAATTGGAGTCTTCAATGCTTCCCCGAATGGGAACATGGCTGGCATCTGGATGTCGGGTGCGGGTCCAGTCGTGGACCAATCCGGAAATCTGATTGTTACAACCGGCAACGGGACCTATGACGGTAAGACGGATTTCGGAGAGTCAACGATCAAGCTGGAGGCTAAGTCATTGCGGCCGTTGGATTCTTTCACGCCCTCCAATTTCAACACTCTGAATGACTTCGACCTCGACTTCGGTACGCAAGGCCCGACAATGCTGCCGGGCACGAATCATCTCGTGGTTGGAGGCAAAGAAGGCAAGATGTATGTGCTTGACGCAACTAAGCTGGGAGGACAAGCGCCAGGAGACATCCAAGTCGGGCAGGTCGTTCAGGCGGTGGATCCGACAGTTCGTCCAACGCTGACTCACCACATGCACAACGTGATTCCCGCTTGGCAAAGTCCCCAAGGTTTGAACGTTTATGTATGGGGCGAGAGCGACTTTCTACGCGTTTATCGCTTCGATCCCTCGACTCATAAGTTCACCACACCTGCGGCTGCAACTGGTTTGATTCTCGCGCCGAGTGGCATGCCGGGAGGCATGATGAGCATCTCGTCGAATGGTTCCCGTCCTGGAACTGGCATTCTCTGGGCCACGTTACCTAGGATTGGCGACGCCAACCAGATGACTGTGCCCGGCGGCCTCTATGCCTATGATGCCGAGAAGCTCAAGTTCCTTTGGTCGAGTACAGCAGCAGGCGACGATCCCTTGAACTTCGCGAAGGGGAGTCCTCCGATCGTTGCCAACGGCAAGGTGTACGTCGCCTCCATCTCGAACTTTGTATCCGTCTACGGCAGGAGAAAAGGCAAACCGAATTCTCAAAATCTTGCGTTGGGAGCAAAGGCGACTGGCAGCGTACCGTGCGATCCCAGTCAGAATCCCGACAAAGCAGTCAACGGTAGTGCAGAGGGTGGTCCTGATGACAAATGGTGTTCATCAGCAGCAAATCCGTTTCTGCAAGTGGACTTGGGCCGAAGCTTCAGCATAGGCCGCTTTGTCGTAGAGCACGCCGGCGCGGGCGGCGATGACTTCAACATGAACACGCGCGATTTCAGCATTCAGGTGAGCACCGATGGCCAAACCTTTACAACTGTCGCCAATGTCACCGGAAACATTCAGAGCATTACGACCCACGACATTCCTGCGACTCAGGCTCGCTACGTTCGATTGAACGTGGCTATACCAGAGGGAACGACAGCTTCAACCTCGAACATCTACGAACTCCAGATCTTTCCTGCTCCCGACGTTTCTCCTGGAGGTGCTCATGGGAGATAAGGTCGCTTTCTTGCGTTCTAGATTGCCGGTTGGAATCTATGCGCGTCATTTACGTGGCGCTCTCTTCGTGGGCATGATGTCTGTAGTCGCATGTTGGAGTCCAAATGCGGCCAGCCAGACAGCCGACTTCACGAGCTCAGGTCTCACAATCACCGCGCCTCCAGACGTCGCCGCACCACCAGCCGACGCGCAAACACTGCCTTCCGGTCTGGCAATGAAAGTTCTAAAGACCGGAAATGGAACTGATCGCCCCATTGGTAATGATTGCGTAAGAGCTAACTTTGTGGCGTGGAAGACCGACGGCACGTTGTTTTCCACCTCGACCTCCATGGACAATTCGGAACTTCTCTGCCTGAACGCGGCCATTGTTGGAGTTTCCGAAGCGCTCCAGGAAATGCTGGTAGGCGAGAAGAGACGCCTTTGGGTCCCTGAGGATCTCACGTTTAGAGAACACCACCATCACGGTATTAAAAGACCGGAAGACGAAGAACCTCCGCACAAGGATCTAACGTTCGACTTGGAACTCCTATCGATTATCAAGGCTCCAGCAACTCCCGCCGACCTAATCTCACCTCCCGCAGGTGCGACGAAGACTGCATCCGGTCTTGCCTACCAAGTGTTGAAAGCCGGCGACGGCTCAGCCCACCCATCATTGAAGAGCAAAGTGATGGTTCATTTTTCCTGCTGGAGAACCGACGGCAGATTATTTGAAACGACCGAAATGGGAAATCATCCCGCGCTAGTCACGTTAGTTACTGCTCCAGCCGGTTGGCGCGAGGCGTTGCCACTGATGACCGTCGGTGAGAAGACCCGCTTCTGGATCCCCGCAGCATTGGCCTTTGGCGATAAGCCGGCAAACCGCTTTAATCCAGCGGGTAATCTCGTCTACGACATGGAGCTCTTGAGCGTGCAGTGAGCCAAGTTTTGTCGGTTTATCGCAAACGCAGCTGAGCTCGGATGTCAGCGTCGGAAGTGCTCCACAGCCTGTCAGCGGTAGCCAAATACTGTTTAGCCAAAGTTGCGTCACCGCGGTGCTGAGCCGATAAGGCAAGAGCGTAGTACCCGCCAGCGTAACTAGGATCGTGATCTTTGATCTTCTGCGCAGTAGATTGTGCTAAGTCCCAGTCTTGCAATTGCCGAGCAAGCGTCGCGATTGATTCAAGTTGAAAGAGCGTTGCACTCCAGGAGTCGGGCCCCGGCAATGCCAGAAGCTGCTCTTCCACTTGGTTCATCTGCGCATTACCTTCCTCTATCTTCTTGTTGCGGAGCAGAATCTCGGCTCGCAAGCGAGCAGCATCCGGAAAACGATCGGATGCCCCTGTTGGGAATTGCTGTAATTGCTGTTCCGCAGTCTTAGCCTCTTGTTCTGCATCAGAATCACGTCCCAGTCGCAGCAGCGCGCGACCTGCAAGTGAGTGACCAGCAAATTGCGCCAGTGACCAACGGCTTTGAATAAGACTCTGCGCCGCATCCAGCGCTTCTTCTGCTCGTCCCCGGGCAAGAAGGAACTCTGGCCACGCTTTACGGTTGTAGTCGGCGAGATCGGAGTAACTCGGGAGCGCGAACGCTTCGCGATACGCTGACTCAGCAGCCTTCATTTCGCCCTTCGTTTGAAAGCACATCGCCAGCAACTGCAAATTGTGTGCATGATGCCAGTCGTACTTCGCTGGAATATTTTCAGTACGGTAATAGGCATTCTCGAGTTCGTCGGCTTTGCGGAACTCTGCGATCGCTTCGTCGATACGACCAGCCATACGCAGCTCATGACCATGCATGTGGTGAGCGTGTGGAATTGACGGAGCGAGTTTCGCGTAGAGGGCACTTTGCTCAAGCGCCTGATCCATTGGCCCGGTATTCTCAAATGTGTGTGCTAGATAGTGATGCCCAACAAAGCTATCCGGAGCAAGCGATATTGCAGTTTGATAAAAGGCGATCGTGTCGACTCCGCCGTTTTGTCCATGGGCAATGGGAGTTCCCTCGTCGGCAAAGCCTCGCAGTATCCAGAGAAAGGGGTCGTTGGGGTCCGCCGCCAAGGCATCGCTAATCCCCTTCCTGTAGGCAAAGTACTTTTGCATGTCGCCGCTATTCGCAAGGAAGGTGAAGTAGAGAGCGTGAATATCGATCCAGCTGCGCTCGCGTTCTGAGACTTTTTCCGCTAGCGATTGCGCTTTTTGAAAAGCTGCGGCTGCTTCGGCGACGTCTTGCAGTCCGATGTAGGAATCGCTCAAGCCAAGGTATGCCATTGCCAGCGAAGGATCGAGCCGTAGCGCCTGATTGAAGGACCGGGCCGCCTCAATCCAAACGTAGGAATTCAGACATGCAATTCCCTGATCATAGAAGGCTTGCGCTTGGACAGAAGAAGTAGTTACTTTTTGATGGACAACCCCGACTCCCTGGCGCAGCGTGAGTGGACGTTCGAGAATTTCTCGAGGCACCCAACCGACCATCTCCTTTGAAGGGTTCTGCTGGCACCAGAGTGGCAACGAAAGAAACGCCACGATGACGGGCCAGATGGACGCGAGTCTCCACGTAGACGCGCGCCTGTCCCAATCGCTCGGAGGACGTCTACTCATGAACATCACTAGACTTCTTTGACCTCCACGCTGCGAACGTAAAATCCTTCATCTAGTCGGCGCGTGCGCACTTGCGGCTCCTTCACTCGCAGGCGAATGCTGTAGTTCCCCACCTTTCCTGGAAACCAATCATGGCTCCAGAAGCTCCAAGGATCATTTCCCTTCTGGTGTACGGTATCGACCGTCACATAGTCCAAATCTGGATTGAACTGGATTTCCAGCCTTCTAACCGGCATCGACCCACCCCAGAGTATCCCAATGACGCGGTAGAAAATACCGTCGGCAGAGGCCCACTTCTCGATCCGAATCGGCATCGCTGCCTGATCGATCAGCGCAGGTTGAAAATCTCGAGCAAGCTGCGGAACTCCATTCTGCAGTGTTCGGCTCGAATACTCTTGCATCTGTAGAGTCGCTTCAGCCGACTCGTCTGCGAGCGTGATCCGGTTCACCCATTTGATACATGTGCAGCCGTACCAGCCAGGGACAACCAGCCGAACGGGAGCACCGTGATCTGAAGTGAGCGGCTCCCCATTCATTTCAGTTGCCAGGAATGCGCCTGCGGACTTTAGTTCATCGAGCCGAAACACCCAACTTGCTCCGGGCAAGGAACTACTCGAGGTTCTCCGATATTCGTCGAAACCGGAAACCATAACTCGAGTCGCTTCGGATTTCGGCCCAGAATTGTCCAACACATCAGACATGAGAACACCCGACCATTTAGCAACGCTCATGAGTCCAAAGTGAATGATGCGAGCATTTCCTGCACATTCCATCAAGTGCAAACCCATCGGCTTCTTCGAGCGCGATATGTCTTGCACCGACAGAGCAGATGGTCGCTGCACCAGCCCATCGATTTGGATCGAGGTCAGGTCCTGCTTGGCAAGTAAATCCGAGACGCGCGTTCGAATGTAAAACGACTCGGTAGGAGTACTCGGCGTTTCAGGAGTCAGCTGCGCCAAGTCGGCGTACATGCGCCCATCGAGTTCGGCCCCAAACACCCTCTGCAACTGCACTGCCGCCTCGTTAGCAAACTCAACGATCCCGAGCTTTCTCCCCAAAGACACCTGGGCCTTGCCATTCTGAGATAGGAATAAGCCGGCAAGGCTATCAACGCGCGCCAGCAGGGCGCTCCCGGCAAGAACCGATTTCTGTATAAACCGCCGGCGGTTCAGCAAGCCTGAGGGCGGGAAAGTCAAGTCATTACCGCCTTTAGATATGTGGTCAACAGCATTGACTCTGGCAGTTTACTCGACCAAAAAGAAAGGCCTCCATTCAATGAGGTGGAGGCCTGAATTTCGATACCCCACTAAGTTCAATCAGAATTCATAACGAGCGGCAAATTCCACTTCACGAGCGCCACCGCGCGGTCCCGCCGTAGCGCTGAAATCTCCGAAGGTTGTTGGAGCTGTCGGATTGGCTACGAAGGTGCTGAAGTTCACCTGATTGAAAACGTTAAATGCAGCAATTCGCAACTGAATGCTGTGATTCTCGTTGTAGGGCATCTTGATTCGCTTATTCACGCCTGCATCGGTAGTTGTATATGCGGGGCCGCGAAATACATTTCGCGAGCCAGGAGAACCCGGCAGAGTGAAATTGGCGAACTGGAAAGCTGCCGTCGCATCCGCAAAGATATTGGGAATCGGACGCCCCTTTGCCACGCCGCTAGTGGCTTTGTGTGTGCCTTCCGTCGTGACACTCGTGCTTAAACCAGGACTTACCGTACCTGGCGTCGTAAGGAAGAAATTAGTTGGGAAGTTAAATCCATTGCTAATGCCAGCTGGGAAGCCCGTATGGAAGCGGAACGTTCCCACCACCTCCCACCCGCCGATCAAAGCATCTACTAGGCGATTGGCATCGGCGCCAAACCGCTGTCCCTTACCGAATGGCAGATCGATAGTCCAGTTGCCGTTGATGTTATGCCTGATATCAAAGTCGGAAAGAGCGCGGCCGAAGCGAAGATTGAAGGGGTTTTGAATGAGCCCATTCAGGGTGCCGTTGGTCAAAGCTGCCGCGATGTCTGGTAGATCCTGATTCTCCGGCGCAGAATCGTTGTCAATTGACTTCGACCAGACATAGTTAGCAGCGAAGGAGGCATTCTTCATGTTCTTTCGCACCGAGAGCTGCAAACTGTGATAGTTGGAATTCGCGAAGTTCGTCCATCCGGGCAAACTGGAGAACTGCGGCTGGAACAGGACCATTCCATCCCCTTGTGGATCTACAGTGCTATTCCACGGGGTCGGGTTCCCAAAGAAGTTCGGATCGGTATCCAGCGGAAACAGAGCACAGGACCATGATTGTGCGGCTGACCGAACCGCAAAAGCGTAAAAGGCCTGCGTAGGAGTTAGCGTCGAATAGCCCGCCGTGCTGAACTCCGAGGCAAGAAATGCCGGCATATTCGGCAACATGTTGTCGAAGAATGCAATTGATGGAATTGTCTTCAAACCAGCAATGTCGTTTGGCTTAATTGCCGCTGGAGCGGCCGCGCCGGGCGAAATCCCGGGCGGTTTGATATTTGCGATTTTGGCGATTTGCTGGAATGCGCTGAACAGATCCTGACCGCTCTTGGGGTCACGAATGTTTAGATATTGTGCGTAATCGATTTTGCCTAACAGTCGACGTCCCAATGTTCCAACATATCCTGCCTCGACCACAGTATGGTCAGGAAGCTCCCGCTGGAACGAAGCTGAAATATGCATTGAGTACGGGGTTCGCAAATTTCGATCTACTCCAAAGCCAAGCGAGTTCGTGTCGGCGGGCGGTGTGAACGGGAACTTGGCGGCAGTGGGGGGCGTAAAGAAAGGCGGTCCGGCAGCTGGCAGACCGGTGCAACCGGTCAGCGAGCAGGCGCCACTGAAACGAGGTGCCGTCCTGAATGTGAACTGTTGCGAACCGTTGATCAATGCGGTTGAGGTGCCCGGAGAACCGGCACGGTCGCTGTCTAGAGCAAGTGGTTGCCCGACTTTGTCGTAGAACATACCTACGCCCAAACGCAACGAGGACTTGCCTGCTCCACCAAAGATCATTTTTCCCAGACCGTTCTCCCATCCAGGCGAGTAAGCCACAGACACCCGGGGCGCAAAATCCTTGTAGTACGGACGGTACCAGGAGTCGGCTCCGTTGTTGGCTTTTCCAGCCGGCGTCCAACTCAGCAGCGGCGATGCATCTGAGGGGATACCCGCGTTCATATTCTTGATGCGCTGTTGTAGAAAGTCCTGGAGGTTGATAGTCGGCGCGACTTCGCTGCCCTGGTTTTCCCATACAGGTGTCTCATAGCCCCAACGCAATCCTCCCGTGATAGTCACGTTTGGGCGGAAATGCCAGCTGTCCTGAACGTATGTTTCGCCAAATCGTTCCTGGAAATGTCGAGACGAGGGAGTGCCGGAAGGCAGTATGGCTCCTGTAGTCGGATTGCCAAGGAATGTTGCGTTCACCTGCGTTATCGAGCCGGTGAGCATCATGGCTGCCCTGGTAATCGCGGTTGTGTTTGAGGGCACGGGGAAGCTGGGATTCGAAGCGATAGCGTTTGCGATATCCCCGCAGAGTCCCACGCAAAAGCCATTGTTCACGCTATAGGACGGGAACACATTGTTCCCATTGCTTACGCGGTTAGTTGTAACGAAATAGAGATTACCGCCCATTTGCAAGGTGTGCTGTCCACGCACCCAGCTCACATCGTCGCCCAGTTGATGAACCGGCTGGATGCGAGCGTTGCCGCGCAGAAAACTGATGTTCGTGGCGTAATCGCGGACGGCGAACGAGGGCCCGAGTCCCCCTGTGATCAGGGCTCCCACGCGAGTGAGTCCATAACGCGCATTGTTTATCAGGTTTGGACTTATTTGACCCGTATAGAGAATCGCGTAGCCTTTGCTGTTGTTTTGCAAGGCTTGGGCTGCGGGTTGACCAGGAAACTGTGATCCCGTGAGATCTGTTTTCAAGCCCTCCAAATTGCCACGCCAGGCGAGCGTGTGTCGGCCATTCGCTGTGAGGTTATAGTCCACGCGAGCGATATAGACATTATTTGAAGTTCCCAGCGGTGCATTGAATCGGACGCCCGTTTCATTGAGTCCAGAGTCAATACCTTGACTGGAATCGTTACCGTGCGGAAACAGATTCATGTAAGCGGCCATAGCAGGATTCACGCCAATCCCGGCTGGGTCTAGCGATTTGAACTGTGCGGGACTTATCCCAAACGTCCCAGGAGCGATCGTATGAGCTGCTGTAAGTCCCTGCACACTGCCACCGGGGCATTGCGAAGAAGTTTGGCATGCGTACGTCAGCACGCCATCTCGCAAAGCATCGCTTGCTACGAGAGGAATCGTTGCAGCGGTTGTAGCCGTGATATCGCGTCGCTCTTCGTTGTCTAGAAAGATGAAGAGTCTGTCCTTCTTAATGGGACCTCCGACAGAGCCGCCGGCAATGTTGCGTTGAATCTTCGGACGAGCAACGCCGTTGAAGTTATTGAAGAACGAATTGGCCGCCATTCCACTGGTCCGGTAATACCATCGAGCATTGCCGTGGAAGGAGTTAGTGCCGCTCTTGGTTACCAATTGAACCTGTGCCCCACTGACCAAACCATTCGTAGCATTCGCATTTGTGGTGGTGACACGGAACTCCTGCACTGAATCCAAAGTGATCGGCAGGGCGCTCGTGAATGCCGCTTGGGTGAACCAGTCGTTGGTATCAACTCCGTCAAGCATCACGTTGTTCTGATTCCCGCGAATGCCATCTACCACGCCTTCGCGACCGTCCAGCGTTGCGATGCTGCCCTGAGAGAGCCGGTCGGTATCGGAGCGGCCAGTAAAAACTACTCCGGGCTGAATCGTGAGAAGGTTCACCACGTTCCGGGCAAGGAATGGAAGTGATTTGATTTGGCCTTCGACGAAAGTATTGCCGACGGTCGCGTCCTCGGTGTTGAGGGCCGGAGCTGCTTCAGCCGTTACGCTTACTTCCTGCGTCACAGATCCGACTTGCAGCTTGAAATCCAACCGGGTCGGGGTGGCTACTAGTACGCTTACCTTCGTTTGGATGATCGTGTCGAAACCAGGTTTTGTAACTTTCACGCGGTAACTGCCCGGCCTTAACTGCGCAAAGGTATAAGATCCGTTCGCGTCGGTTTCGGTTGATTGAGCGGTGTTGTTCGACAGATCTGTCGCTTCGACCGCAGCCCTAACAATCGCTGCACCGGTAGCATCGAGTACTTGCCCTTGCAGTGATCCTACGCTCTGCCCCAGAACGGGAATTGTCGAAAGCAAACTGCACAGAAGTACAACCGCTAGCCATGTGACAGCGATTCTCGTTTTCACGAATGCTCTCCTGAGACCAAATTGTCGTGGCGGGACGAAAAGAGGGAAATTCGCTGTCGACACGCGACGACGCCTGTCTCGTTTCACGCGTGTGATCGGCGGTTTGAGAATGCTCCAATGGCGATTCGTCCCAGATTGACGGCTACTGCGCCACGCGCCTTCTTTTGGGCACGAAGTAGACCGTTAGGGACTAGATGAAGTCAAGCTTTTTTTCTGAATGAGCGCGAGTTGTAATGGATCGGGCGAGGCTACTCAGAATCGTAGCCGGGTTCGACGCCTCAGCGTCAGGCGGCGGTGTTGGAGGTAACTCTTGGCGCAAGGACGTAGTCTTCTGAAAAGCTTCGGAAGTTGTCCTGCAACTCGTCCCACCGAGCACGTGTTCGCACCCTCAAGTCTCTTCCACACGCCTGGGAGTTTCCATTTTGGAACCACAACTTCCCTGGTGGTTCCCTGTTCGATGTGGCCTCTTCTTAAAAAAGGCTTTGTAGCCCTGTGTAGGCATGGGAGTTAATCCCCTTTTCCCTAAATTCACTGCAAGGTTCCCTGTCCTTAGCCAGAACTTGCAGATTTTGGGCAGAATTCGATGATTTTCAGCTCAAAGTCGAAAACACCCCTGTATTTTTCGCCGTTTCTGTTCGGGTGCGTCTCCGACACCGCTAGAACGAGAACTGCACCTGCAGGTCGATGCGCCGATTTGCGGCCTGTGTGTTGAACGGACCGTTCGCCAGTGAGATTGATTCTCCAAAATTCGTGTTTGCGTTGGGAATCATCGCCTGGCGACTCAGGACTCCGACCGGCGGTGCCAGATTCTGGTGATTGAACAGATTGCGCGCCGAGACGCTGAAGGTCAGATTGTACCGTCGGCCGCTGGAGCCGCCTCCAAAGATTCCGCCCATGCCTCCACCGGGTCCGCCAAAGCCGCCAAAACCTCCATGTTCATGCCCGCCTCCACCGACTCCGCCTCGACCGCCGCGATTGCCAGGAGCATTGCCGGAGCCTTCGAGGCGCTCGCCCAAGCCAATCGTCTTGCTTACACGGAGGTTGACCGTGACGTTCGCTGGTCCCTCACCCAAATTAATCGGGATCGGACTATAGGCCTGCCCGGGAAGCGGAATGAAGAAGCACAGTGGGTTGGTGGTTGAGAAAATGGGACATTGGGGAGATGGCGCCGCGAATCCAGGTCTGGCGTTGAAGATCGAAGTGCCGAGCAAATCCTCAGGAATTGTGATGTTGTAAGGCGTGCCCGAGTTCGCAAACATGAATGGACTCACCCGGAATCCGTAAGGAGCTGTGAATGTGCCTCCTACGAATAACCGGTGGCGTACATCAAAGGCGCCGCGTCCATAGTCGGCGCTTGGGTTATATGGATTTGTTGGAAAGCTGCCTGCGCCCGCGGTATCGCTGTCCGCAAAACTTAGCGAGTAGAACCCGAAGATCGAGAGGTTGGGGCCGTACCGTATGTTTACGTTCGTAATCAACTGGTTCTGTTTGAAGATGCCCTCGGATTCGTAGGCGTAAATGTTGCCGGTCACGCAGTCTAGCGGACAAACAGGATTTGCGGGAAACGTTCCTGGAAATGGGGCGTTGATGTTGTTCGTGAAGAGTTGATGAAGTCCACGCGAATTCAGGTAACTCAGAGAAAGCTTCGTCGCCTTATTGAGCTGATGTTCGATCCCAAGTGCGGTTTGCATCACATATGGCGCTCGCAGATTGGGATCGATACGGTACACGGTGGGCGCGACGCCTGTAGAGCTATCGAAGGAAGGTGGAATGCTGTCAGGTCCGAATGCTGGATTCTTCACGATGAATGACTGCTGATTCGTTCCGTTGAGGCGAGTCGCCTGCAAGACAAGGCTCTGCGGGAAGCGGTCATAGAAGATGCCGAAGCCAGCGCGAACCACTGTCTTCGGTGTTGAGCCTTTCTTCCCTATGCCAAGTGCGACTCCGAACCGTGGGGCGAAATCCTTGTAATCTTGAATCGCGTTCTGCGTCTCGTACCGCAGACCGTAGCTGAACGTCAGGTTTGGTCGTGCCTTCCAGTCATCCTCCGCGTACGCTCCGACATCGACGAACGTGTCCGAAATCAGCGGTTGTCCCGTTGCAATGGAAAACTGGTTCGCTCGGCCGGCTGCATAAGCGACGATTGACGGATAGATAAATGTGCCATTGAAATTCTGTGCAAGCTGTTTGGAGGCTTGTGACACACGCAGCCGTGCGCCGAACCTCATCGAGTGATTCCCGGACAACCTCGAAGTGTAATTCTGCAGCTCGTAACGATTCTCTTGGTTTACTACGTGCCCCGCGCTATTGCCGCCTGTTGCGAAGAATCCGGGAACGGAAAGTTGGGCAGCAGTGCTGACCGGAGTCTGATCGAGGTGAATACGCTGATACTGAAATCGTGTTTCATTCACCACCTTGGTGCTCAACACCTGTGTATCGCTGAGCTGCAGGCTGTGTTCGGAACTGTCGACGTTATAACCCATTGACGGCAGATTGATGATCGTCGGGCTCACCTGACCGATACCATCGTTCTCGTCGTGGGTTCCTTCGTATTCATAACGAGCATTCAACGTATTGCTGTTTGTGAGCTGGTAATCAAAGCGCGGGCCAGCCTCTGTGCGCGAACGCGGATTCGGTACGGCCTGCTGAACACACTCGGGAAGAACAAAATCTCCGCATTGAGGACTCACGATGGAAACATCGCCAATGTTGCGGTGCTGAGCGTTCAGGAAAAACGAAGCCTTCTTACCTAGTGGTCCACCGAAATTCCCTTCGTACATCTCCGTGTGATAGTCGGGCGGATTCTGGATACCCGAGGTAAACGGATTTCGTGAGTTGAAGATCGAATTGTTTTCGTTGAACTGCAGTTGTCCGTGATACTTATCCGTTCCCGGTTTGGTAAAGATCTCAACGCGACCAAAACCAATCTTGTCAAATTGCGCTGAGAACGGGTTCGAGTTGATGCGGATTTCGCGAATAGACGATTTCGGAGGAAGCTGTCCCCCCGTAAATCCGTCGATGTACATCTGTCCGCCGTTGGGACCGGCCGATGGGCCAGCGAGTGCCTGAAGTTCGGATTGCAGTTCGTCAGGATCGTCGGACAATGCATCCAAGTCCTTATCCCTCAAGACAACCGTATTGGAGTTATTGACGGGACTAGTGTCGAGATTATTCCCTTCCGATTGAACGTCGACATTTTGCTGCACCACTTCGATCTCGAGGGAAACATCGAGCACGACTGGGTGCTGTTCAACTATTGAGACCGAGCGTTTAGAAAATGGGGCAAAGCCTTGTGCGGAAGCCGACACCGTGTACTGACCCGGGGCGAGTCCCTTGATCTGATACTGTCCGTCGCCTCCCGAAGTGGCACTGGACTCTTGCCCGCTTGCCGACTTTGCCGTGACAACCGCTTTGGGAATGACAGCGCCACTGGGGTCTGTCACTTTGCCGCGCAGAACGCTGCTTTGTCCAAAAAGAGCTGAAGAAAAAGTTAGAAGAAGAACCAAGCCCACAAATCGAAATCGGAACGAGCCAAAAGTCACGTAGTCTTCGCCTGAACAAGAAGTATGAATGCTGCCTTTCACT
>Ga0126376_10000646_pt1 | contig 17370 bp, 17 predicted proteins | sample PanSoiMetPlot_15_FD_92760 | JGI IMG/M metagenome (GOLD analysis project Ga0126376, IMG submission 92760) | Tropical forest soil microbial communities from Panama - MetaG Plot_15 | ecosystem: Environmental > Terrestrial > Soil > Tropical forest > Bulk soil | place: Panama | collected 2016-02-17
CGAGCTTTATCTTTTTCAATCGAAAATTCCTGAAGCGATCGCTCAATTCCAGCAAGAGCTCGCGATTAACCCTGCGCACGCGGCTTCCTTGTACAAGCTTGCAGATGCGTACTCGCGCGTGCAGAAATTTGATGATGCCGAGCGGCTGCTGCAGCGTTCGATTTGGCTGGACCCCACGGCAACGGGGCCGTACGTGCTGATGGGAAAAGTGCTGCAGAAAAAGGGCGAGCCGGCATTGGCAGTGCGCACATTGCAACGAGCGATCGCGATGGACCCGAACAATGCGATTCCGCACCATTTGCTTGGCCAGGCGTATCGAGATCTAGGTCGCGCCGAGGACGCAGAAAGGGAGTTGAGGATTGCGGAGCAGCTGCAATCGAAGGACGACGCAAAACCATGAGCACAACATTCACGGTTGTGGGCCTGGGTGAGTTGTTGTGGGACATGTTTCCCCAAGGCAAGCAGCTCGGCGGAGCTCCGGCAAATTTTGCGTACATGACGGCTCTGTTGGGAGACCGAGGAATTGTGGCGAGCCGCGTGGGCGATGACCGGCTTGGACAAGAAGCGTTGTGGCATTTGAAGTCTTCGGGGCTGGACACTTCGCAAGTGCAGATTGACGCGGCGCATCCGACAGGGACGGTGCTGTTGCAAGTGGATTCGAAGGGCCAGGCGGAGTACAAATTTTCCGAAGACGTCGCGTGGGATCATTTGGAGTGGTCAGCGGAGTGGGAAGCGCTAGCGAAGTCGGCCGATGCGGTTTGCTTTGGGTCGCTGGCGCAACGGGCCACGGAATCGCGCTCGACGATTCGGAAATTCTTGCAGTCGGTGCGGACGGATGCGGCGCGGATTTTTGATGTGAATCTGCGGCAGGCGTTTTTCTCCGCGGAGATTTTGCGTGTGGCGCTTTTGCACGCGAACATTATGAAGGTGAATCACGAGGAATTGCCGCGGATCGTGGAGCTGTTTGGCGAGGAATTTACTGGGGAAAAGGAAGCGGCGTGCTGGCTGGCGGAAGAATTTGGCGTGAAGCTGGTGTGCGTGACGCGCGGGCACAGGGGAAGTTTGTTGGTGTGTGATGGGAAGAAGGACGAGCATCCGGGATTTATGGTGAAGGTGGCGGACACTGTCGGGGCGGGCGACGCGTTTACGGCTGCGCTGGTGCATCACTGGCTGCGGCGGACGCCGCTCGAGGAAATGAACCTTGCGGCGAATCGGCTGGGTGCGTGGGTTGCGTCTCAGGAAGGCGCAATGCCTGCGGCGGATGAAAGCGTCTTGGCTGCGATTAAGTAGCGGGGATCGCGATCGTTAGTTTGTTGCCATCGCGTTTTGTTCGCGGTCGAGTTTTTCGGCGAATTCCTTCGGTAATTCGTGCAGGAAAACAACGAAGGCCGCGTTGGTCCAGCCAAAGCCGACAACGTTGATGTTATAGCCTGCTTTTACGGCGGTTTCGGAGGAGCGCGTTACGGCATTGTATTTTTCGCGAATGGTACCGTCACGACGAAAATTTTCCGCGATCATGCTGGCGAAATTGTAAGAGATGCGGTCTGCGTCTTTGTTGAAGCCGTAGCGGCGCAAGCCTTCCATTGCAATCATTTGAGTAGGCGCCCAGGCGTAGGGGAAATCCCATTGGCCTTCGGTTTCGTAGGGGCTCATTACCAGGCCGCCGGGCTGCTCGAGCTTGGCAAGATTCTTCGCGAGTGATTCAGCCTGCTTCGGAGTAGCGAGGCCGGCCCATAGCGGATAGTAGGCGGTGATGTAGACGTAAGATGAGCGGTCTTTCTTGTCCAAGTTGTAGTCGAAATAGAATCCGCTTTTTTCGTCCCACAAGTATTTCTGTACGTTTTCCTTTCTTTGTTCCGCGCGCTTGGCCCACTCAGCCGCCTCAGGGGCTTTGCCAAGCAGCTTTGCCATTTCTTCCAAATCTTTTTCCGTCTTGTAAAGGAGGCTGTTCAAACAGACTGGAGCAAAATGGTGAGTAGCGGCTCCGTGCGGACCGAAGCGGAAAGAGACGTCGAATCCCGATTCGCGCATGGAGCGGTCGCCGCGATAAAAGTCGTGGCTGAGCGTAACCACTTCGGCGTCGTCGCAGCCAGCACTTCCTTCGTCGCAGATCTGCACGCTGTAACTCTTGCCGACAGGTGCTTCGGCGCCCGGCGTGCCTTTGCGAACGAGATACCCTTGATCTTTTTCGGGATGACTCAAGAAATAGGCTGCGACTTTGCGGTAATGATCCGTTTCATCCTTTAGGCTTTCGGGAGCGGGTATATCTCCGAAATCGTAATAACGCGAAAGGCCGGTGTCGCCGGCCAAGTGCGGCTCGCGCACCCACATGGCATGATCTTTTTTGGCAAATTCGTAAGCGCGCTCAATCCATTTGCGGTCGTCACGGCCGGCCGCTTTTTCTGCTTCGTGAACGCCGAGAATCATCGAGGTCAAGAACGGCGGTTGCGAGCGGCTCAGGTAATAACTGCGATTCGCATTCAAAATGCTGCCGTAGTGCTCGATTTCAAAAAAGAAATTTTCGACCATTCCTTTGGCGAGTTCGGTTTTTCCGTCTTGCAGGAGCCCGCGCACGATGAAGTAGCTGTCCCAGCCGTACATTTCGTTGAATCTTCCGCCGGGCACGACGTATTTTTGTTCGAGATAGAGCAAGCCGTGCGGACTAAGCGCTGACGTGTTTACTTGTCCTGGGCGCTCGATTTTTTCCGGGAGTCTTTTTACCTGAATGTGGCAGCGCTTTTCCATTTCAGCGACGTTGTCTGGAATTACCATTTCAGCGGGAAGATAGAGTACGGAATTCTCGAGGAGCTTCGAATCGACGACCGTGGCGCAGTCTTCCATTGAACGAGTGAGCGTGTCCCAACTCTTGAAAATATATTCGCGAATCGGCGCAAGGCCCGCGCCCTTGGTGGGATTCTTTGCGCTTCCTGTTTGTCCCGGTGTCGTAATTGTTGCCAAGAGTAAGCCCCCGGCGAGCAACGCAAGGCTCCGCCCGCCCAGAATTCTATTCCTCAAATTGCGCATGAAAAACGCCTTCCCAATGAGGTGGACAACCGCGCCCTAGAATAACGCCAACTTATTGAAAAGGAAAGGACTTAGTTAAGATTCATGGCCTGCCGAGTTCGCTGAATTCTCACGAAGAATCGCATCCGTTTTCTAGCCATATAGTGGCCTCACCTCCTCAATTGCAAATCCTGCCCCCATGCCGCGCTTACGCTTGACAATCTGGGGCTTGCGCTGAGATGTTCCCAACTTCTGATGGAGGTTTAGATGCGCCGCACCAGCCTTTTTGTTCTTCTATTTCTTCTTGTCGCCGAAGGCTCTGCTCAAAGTTCAAACGGAAGCAAACATCGGCGGACGAGGATGTCGCTCGCATCGTCGGCCACTCAATGACAAGCAACGGCGCAATGGAATTCCCTGAGACGCTGACAGATAAAATCGACGGACGGATCACGGGTCCCCTGGATAGCGCGAAGCTGCGGAACTGATTTTGAAAACGCTAAAACAAGTTAGATTTGAAAATGCACGTACCGAAAAGTACAAACTTGCTTCCACTTGGCAACACGGTCCAACGACCGGTGAAATTGTCAGTCCCGTACAGCATGCCCTGGTAATTGGTTCCTATGGATGGGTGCCGGGCACGCCCGGTCCAGTTGAAGTTGCCATTAGCGATCTCGGGCCAGCTGTAATCGATGCACCGAAAGGTGCGTGGGGGCGCTATAGAGGTACGGCCGTCATCGTCGACTTGCGCAGCAACGCCCTTTCTAGCTCCTATGTTGGCACGCGGCAAGTAGTTGCAAAGCAGCTCGCAAAAGCCGGAGCCGCAGCGATGCTATTTGTATCCGACAAACCGGACAGAATGGTTTATACATCGGCGTTCGGTTTTTACCCGCGTGGGCCGCTACCAATTCTTTCGATCGCCAGTGAAGACGCGGCGCTGTTGCGGCGGCTGCTTGCAAAAGGCTCTGTGAGAGTAAGAATTAATGTGCAAAACAGTTTCACTGGTCCGAGCATCGAGCGAAATGTGGTTGCCGATCTTCCAGGCGAAGATACGCGCGAAAAAGTGCTAGTGACGGCACATTTCGACGATTGGGATCCAGCGCAGGGGGCGAACGACAATGGCGCCGGAGTGGCTGTTATTTTAGAAGCCGCGCGAATCTTTAAGCGACTCGGGATTCGGCCAAAACACACATTCGATTTGTTTTCTTTTCCGGGGAAGAGCAGCTCTCCAATGGCGCGCGCGTACGTGGAGCAACATAAGAACGAGCTGGACGAAACGAGCGCGGTTTTCAACATCGATTGTGGAGCGCTTCAGCCACTTGGATTTCGGATTCATGGACGAACGGATCTCGAAGTGGCGTCGCGCAAATTGCTGACGCCGCTGGCACCACTCGGAGCGGATCGGGTCTATCTGGATGCAGATTTTGATTCGGATCAAGAGACGTTCATTGTCGCGGGCATTCCTATTTATTCGTTATGGGCGGGCGATTACGACGCGCGGCACCACACGATTATTGATACGTTCGAGGTGTTGATCCACTGATGGTCAGACTGCAGACAGCGGTTATGGCAGTTGCTGCGTACTCCTTTGCGAATGCGGAGCAACGGCCGGGCCCAAGGCTAGGTCCTGCGGAAGTGCAGGAGTTGCTGAAGAGAACGGGACTCGAGCCTTTGTACAAACTCGAATACGCCGGGGAGAATCAATAGAACTACGCCAACCCTGCTTTTGAGAGCGGGAGTTCGCGGTAGCGTTTGCCGGTCGCCGCAAAAATCGCATTACACAACGCAGGAGTGAATGGTGGTACGCCGGGCTCACCGACGCCTGCCGGAGGCGCGTCGCTTTCCACTAAATAAACATTTGTTTCTCGCGGCGCTGTATTCATGCGCGCCATCGGGTAGCCATCAAAGTTCGATTGCTGAATCACCCCATTTTTTGCGGTGATTTCGCCAAAGAGCGCCAGGCTTGTGCTGAACGTTGCCGCGCCTTCGAACTGCTGTTTTGCTGTTTCTGTGTTAACGAGCGTTCCTGCATCGACAGCAGTGTCAACGCGCGCGATCTTCACTTTGCCATCTTTGCTCATTTCAACTTGAACGACGGTAGCGACGTAGGTCAAAAAGCTACGGTGCATTGCAAGACCCATTCCGAAGCCATTGCCGTTCTTCTTTTTTCCCCAGCCTGCCTTTTCCGTGGCAATTTCCACGACGCGACGGAAGCGGGCCGTATCAATTGGGTATTTTGAGTAATCGCCATCGTAGTTTGGGTAGTCCTTCGCAAGTTCTTCTTTCGGAATAACGCGGTCAGGTCCGAGTAAGGCAAGCATATATTCGCGCGAATCTTTTCCGGCGGCGTGCGCAAGCTCGTCAGCGAAAGAATGTTCTGCGAAGGCGTGGAAGACGTTGCAGACGCTGCGCAGCCAGCCAATACGGATATGAGTGTTCGCTTCGCCGTTTTCAGCGCGGTGGTTCGGAATCGCGTAAGGAAGATCGCTCCAGCCAAGGCCGATTTCGCCGGCGTCTGCGGTTTTTGCGGCTACGTCGAATGTGGAGGCGATTGGCGGGAAAGTGCTGCGCTGCAGCCAAGCGGTCGGCTTGCCGTCTTTGCCGAGCGCCGCTTTTAAGTACATTGCCGCGCACGAATGGAATGTATCGAATCGAATGTCGTCTTCGCGCGACCAAACCACTTTGACCGGCTTACCGGTTTTCTTGGAGAGCACGGCCGCTTCGACAGCGTAGTCAGGAAAGGACTTCCGTCCGAAGCCGCCTCCGAGCAAAGTCACGTTCACGGTGACGTCTTCTTTCTTCAAGCCCAACGCGTCTTTGATTGCGTCGCGGGCCCCTTGCGGATTTTGCGTGGCGGACCACACTTCCACCTTGCCGTCTTTGTAGTGTGCCAGCGCGGCAGGCGGCTCCATGGAAGCGTGAGCGAGCACAGGCGCGTAATATTCCGCTTCGACGATTTTCCCGCCTTTTGCAAAAGCAGTGTCAACATTTCCCACCTCGCGCACAACTTTGCACGGCTTGCGGGAAGTTACTTCCAGCTCCTTTCGGTAGGTGTCGGACGAATAGGATTTGTGATCGGTCTCATTCCATTCGATTTTCAACTTTTTCTTGCCTTCGATTGCGGCCCAAGTGTTGTCTGCAAGGACGGCCACTCCGCCGAGCGCCTGGTTCATAACTGGCGGCTTAAAGGTGTCAAGCGTTGTTGTTTGCTTCACGCCTTTCACGGCAAGCGTGTCCTTGTCGTCCAGAGATTTCACCGTGCTGCCGAGAACAGGTGGATGCGCGACGTTAGCGTACAACATTCCTTCCATGCGGCCGTCGATGCCATAGCCAGCTTTGCCAGTGACCATATCCTTTAAGTCGTAGCCGGATGTTCCTTTGCCGATGTAGCGCCATTCCTTGCGCGTTTTCAGCTTCAACTCTTCTTTTTTCGGGACATCGAGTTTTGCTGCGGTGGAGGCGAGTTCTCCATAGCCAACCCGTCTTCCGCTGGCTTTGTGCAAAACGACGTGGAGATCCGTGGAGCATTCGCTTTCCGGCACGCCCCATTTTTTCGCGGCTGCGCGTACCAGCATCAAACGCGCTGTGGCACCGGCTTCGCGCATGGCGTCGAACGAGCCGCGCACGGAGTGCGAGCCGTCTGTATCTTGATCCCCGTATTTTTCATCGCCGATCCCTTGCACGATCTTCACGCGCTTCCAGTCGGCATCGAGTTCGTCGGCCGCAATGAGCGGAACGCCAGTGCGGCTACCACTACCCATTTCGCTGCGATGCGCGATGATGTAAACAGTTCCGTCGGTGTCAATGGCGAGCCAGATGTTCGGGGAGAGAGGCCCTTTCAATCCTGAAGCTTCGTGATTCGCGTTTCCGCCCTTGCCACAGCTGCCCATAACGTGCACGCTAAGCACAAAAGCACCCGCGCCGAGCATTTTCCTAAGGAACCCGCGACGACTTACATCTTCGACGCCAATCCGCACCATGCTCCCTCCGATTTTTCGGTGATTTTCAGACTTATCCTAGCGCGATTCCGCATTCTTGCAAGTCTGCGTGGTCGATCTCACTCACTCTTCGGGCCATGCGCCGAGGGCTCTGCGCAAATCCACGATCTGGCCCAGGTGATATGCGTTGTGATCTGCCAGCAGCAAGGCTTCGCGCAGAACAGTCTGACCGCTGCCGTGTGGAATTTTCGCGTACAAGTTCGTATTAGGATTTTTCACCAAGGCGATCATCGCGTTTAGATCGTTTTGAAAGCTCTTCCAGCTTTTCTCCCAGGCTGCATCGTTTGGAGGAAGCGGAGTCTTCGGCCAATAGCCGCCGGGGAAATCCGGCGAGACATGTTTTGCATCGCGGCTGAATTCGAGGATGTCCCACTGCGCGATGCGCGTGTGCTCCAGCAATTGCCAGCCTGTGTGCGGCAAGCCTTTTGCGAAAACGCCGCGCTTACTTTTCGGAAAGCCCGCGATTGCGTCTTCGAAGTGGACATGCGCGCCTCCGCCCTTTAGCAAATAAACAAGATGCTGGCGAAGTGCATTGTCCTGTCCGGATTCCTTCAATGTCTTTTGTTTTTTCGCCTTGGGCATCGTTATTTCTCGCCAATTACAAGTCGCTGCGGCAAGTCGGGTATCTGTTGCAAAGTACAGCTGCTGAAGCCAGCATTTCGGTGCATCTTTTCGTACTCCGCAAAGGTGTACGCCTCGCCCGCATCGGTATGCGCCAGCATGACCAGGCTGAAGGCAGCGGCCAGCGGCGGAGTCACGCGGTCTTCGTTGGGGACGAATTCCACAGTGATTGTTTTTCGTCCAGGTTTCAATGCTGCGTGGAATCTGCGCAGCAGCATCTCGTTGGTTGGCACATCGAAGTGGTGAAGGAAGTTCGTAATAAAAACGTAGTCGTAGCCATTACCCAAGTCAGTATCAAAGGCACTGCCTGGGCGAATCGAGTAACGCTCCGCGACGCCGGCTTTTTGAGCGTTTTCCTTAGCCACTTCGAGCACCGGAGCCCAGTCCACCGCGGTCACGTGAACGCGAGGATTGTTCTTCGCCGCGATGACTCCATACATGCCGTGTCCCGCCGCGATATCCAGCACGCGAATCTCGGTCGCGGTGTTTGCGTTCAAGATTTGCGAAAGTACGTTGGCTACCGGCAGCGCCATGGAAGCCATGGATCGCGCGAAACTCACCCAACGATGGTCCACCGGCTTGGCGTTGTCGCCTATATCGCTGGCAGTTCCGCCTTTGCGCACAGAGTCGGCAAATCTTGAAAAATTTTCGACATTCTCTTCGCTCGTCAAAAACTCAGCCATACCACCCATGTATGTGGGCGAGCGCTTGTCCAGAAACAGCGCCGACTCGGGTGTCAGGGAATACTTACCGTTTTCTTTGCGGAGAAAACCTTGCACCGTTAGGCCGTCGGCGAGAATTCGTGCGCCGCGTTCCGCAGCCTGGATTCGCTTCGAGAGTGCAGCTGTGTCGCTGGCTCCCTCGGCGATCGCGGTGAAGAGGTCAAGGTCAATCGCTGCTTTCAACGTGTAGGCATTTTGATAAGCGATCAAAGTGGAGAAGATATTTTCGGGGCTTGGTTTGGAAGCTGCGCTGGTGGCCATCATGCACTCCTTGCTTTGCCTTGTTTTTACCGTGCAAATTTGCGCCGATATTTTGACGCAGAGCGAGCGGGAAAGCTACCGCGTTGCGCCGCTTCTATCGGGCACGAGCCCGCGGGACGCAGCGGGCCGATTGCTTTGGGCGAGTTGCGCTGGCATACTCTCGCCTGCCCCATTTCAACCTGCTATCAATCGAAAGGCTATTTTCATGCAACGCGACTATCACCGCTGGTATTCGCACCGGCTCGGAATTGAACTCGGCGTCGCCGTTTATGGACACTGGGGTTCGCCCGTTCTCGGGTTTCCAACGAGCGCTGGGGACGAGTGGGAACTTGAAGGGCAGGGAATGATTGGCGCGCTTGGCGATTTCATTGACACTGGGCGCATTAAGTTTTTCACAATTAACTCGATCAACGGGCTCAGCTTTTACAACAAAAGCGCGCACCCCTTCCATCGCAGCTACGTTCAGTCTGTGTTTGATTCCTATCTGCGTGAAGAAGTCGTGCCATTCATTTGGAGCCACTGCCAGTCGCAGCTGCCCATCGCGACCATGGGCGCGTCCTTCGGTGCGTATCACGCGGCGAATTCGCTCTTCAAGCATCCGGACGTCATCAAGCGCTGCTTTGCTATGTCCGGCGTCTATGACCTGCGCAATTTTATGGACGGCATGTACGACGACAATTTTTATTTCAACAATCCGGTGGATTACATTTCCAACCTTTCCGATACATGGGTTTACGGGCAGCTTGCGAGTTGCGACATTCACTTGACGACAGGCACCGGCCCCTGGGAAAACTCCGGGCCGACGTATCACTTCTCCGGAATCCTCGCGCACAAAGGCATTCGCCATTCGCTCGACAATTGGGGCGAGATGGGCGGCCACGACTGGCCCTACTGGAAACACCAGATGCGCGAATACATTTCCCACCTTTACTAACAATCGTCTCTAACATTGGCGATTCAATTCGGATAGTAGGACTTACGCCGCGAGCGTAGAGTCGATTTATGCCAACAACCACTGTTATTCAAGAACGAGTGAATGCTGTTGATTGGGAGAATGCCGCAAAACAGCTCTCCGAAAGTGGCTATGCTCCGATCGGGGCGTTTCTTTCGCCGCAGGTATGCCATGCGCTTGTTGAGCTGTTTTCCCAGGAAAAATGTTTTCGCAGTCACGTCGTGATGGAGCGCTATCGTTTTGGGAAAGGCGACTACAAATATTTCCGCTATCCGTTGCCGGAAAGCGTTGAGTCACTGCGGACGGCAACGTATCCTCATCTGGCCAAAATCGCCAATGATTGGAATTCGCAACTGGGAAACGAAGCCAAGCCGTTTCCGTTCGACCATCAGGAATTCCTGGCGCGTTGTCACAAGGCCGGCCAGAAGCAGGCGACACCACTTTTGCTGCATTACGAGGCGGGCGGCTACAACTGCCTTCATCAGGATTTGTATGGGGATATTGCTTTCCCGCTGCAACTAGTTGTTATGCTCGGCCAGCAGGGCCGCGATTGGGAAGGAGGAGAATTCGTGCTCGTCGAGAACGTTCCTCGGGCGCAATCTCGCGCCGAAGTCATCACAGCGGATCAAGGGCACGGAATCATCTTCACTACGCGCTATCGCCCTGTAAAGGGTTCGCGCGGCCCGTATCGCGTATCGCTTCGGCACGGGGTCAGCCGCATCCGCCGCGGCACTCGCTACACCCTCGGCATCATCTACCACGACGCAAAATAGGGCCTTTCCGCCACTGCTTTCACTCCGGACTCGAAATCGCCATCTCTTGCACTAATCTTGCCCTGAGCCGTGCGTTGAAACCTCCCGGTAATTCCATTCGCCGCTCGTCCGCGACTAACACGAGCACGTTGTGCGTGCTGTCCAGCAAAGCCGCGCAGTGCCGGCATTGTGCCACGTGCGCTTCCACCTCGCGCCGCACTTTGTCTGAAATGTCGCCCTCGAGATAGTTCGAAAGCTCCCGCCAGATATGTTTGCAGTCAAGCTTCATGGCGCAACTCCTCTCGACGGCTGCTGCGCCGGTTTGCGTTGCGTGCGTTCCACGAAAATGTCCCGCAGCATCAGCCTGGCTCGCAGCAACCGCGCCTTTGTATTGCCAATCGTGATTCCCAGAATCTCCGATGTCTCGGCAATGTTTTTTCCATTTACGTCCCGTAGCGTGAGTACTTCCCGGTAATTCGCCGGCAATTCCGCAATCGATTCTTGTACCAGCCTCCGTGTCTCCTCGCGCAGAAGAGCTTCACTAGGGATCTCCCGCCAGTCCGCGAGCATTAGCGGCGTGTAATCGCCGTCCTCGTCCTCGCCCGGAAAAACTGTTTCGAGAGGCACTTCCCGCCGCCTGCGCAACTTCATTCGTGCCTCGTTTATGGCAATCCGAAAGAGCCAAGTCGAAAATTGTGATTCTCGCCGGAAGCTTCGCAGCGCGCGAAAGGCCTTCAAGAACGCCTCTTGCGCAACTTCTTCCGCATCGGCTGCCACTTGCAAAATGTCATACGCGGTCAAATAGACTCCGCGCCGGTACGGCGCAATCAGTTCGTGAAATTGGTCGTGCCGCCCTGCCAGAACGTCCTCAATGAGGCGGGCCTCCTTCTCTTTTTTGAGTGCGGCAGGCTCAACCATAGCAGGCGAACGGTTACCCATCCCTTATCGATTCACGGACGAATCGAAAGTTACTTGCTACCGTTTCGCCCGTTATCCGTCCAATCCTCTGAGGGGCTATCAGCCTGCTTTCAGAGATTTGCTCGGCTTTCAGTTTCCCGACAACAATGCCACCAACTGTAACTTTTGCTTCAGAAGTGAATCTGACGTGGCTGGCGTAGGAGTGTCTCTTGGAACAGCGAATCGCGCCTCAAACCACTTCCTTCCCCGCTGTTGATCGGTCAAATCCGGCCAGCAACGTCCGCCTCTCCCTGGCATCTATTACGACTTCATTAATTCAGGGTCTCTGCCTCTTCGCCGTTGGCATTAACTGGGCGAAAGTCGCTCTTGGCGTCACCTCTGTTGCCGCGTCTGGCGGTTCGCCTTTTATCCACTCCGATCCGGTACGCTACGCATTGCGCTACTTGTCAGCAATGTTGGCGACGGCCACGCTTTGGGTTATCTGGAATGGCTGGCGGCTGCGCAACCGCGGCTCCGCACGCTGGCGTAAGGTTCCTCTCACCCGGAGAGAGAAATTGAATATCGCCGTCGGCCTTGGCTCTTCGATTCTTTCCTGGGCACTCATCGTTGCCGAAGTTTTTGCACACCAAAAAATGCATCCGCGCTGAAAATCTTGGGGCTCCGCGTAACTTCCTACGGACTATCGGCATCTTTGGCTAGCCGGCATTTCCAGCTTCCGGCCATTTCGAAAACCTAAAAGAGAGGTTGGTTTCATGAATAAGAAATTCGTTGCAATCGGTACCTTTTGTGCCCTGTGTCTCTCGATGCCTGTTCTCAGCATCGCTCAAGAGCCGTCGCAAGGTGATTCCATGAAAAGCGACACGATGAAAAAGGATTCGATGTCGCATGATGATATGTCCAAGGACAAGATGTCTCAGGACAAGATGTCTCAGGACAAAATGTCCCAGGACAAGATGACCGGCGACAAAATGACGAAGCCACAAGTTTTCAAGGGCTGGGTCAGCGATTCGGAGTGCGCCGCGGAAGGCAACAAGAAGTGTGACAACAAGGAACACGTTGCGAAGGGCGCGAAGCTCGTGCTTGTCAGCGATGCAGACAATAAGGTCTACACCATCGCCAATCCCGATTTGCTCGCGGCGCATCAAGGCCACCACGTTCAGGTGAAAGCATCCGCCGACAACGGGTCCCTCACCATTCAGAACGTCAAGATGCTGAAGTAGCCCAGAAGAAATGACGAAGGCCGCCGTATTCAGCGGCCTTCCCAAACTCTATTTTCTATTTTGGAAAATTCACGCAAGCCCGAGATGGTCGAGCTGGTATTTGCCCTTCTGGATGATTTGATCCGAATCGATCCAGACGTCGCACTTGCGCGTCAGGACGTCCACGTGGGTCTTTGATTTCCAATCGGCGTGGGTCTGGCTGCCGTAGGGATCGCCGAAGGCAATGTGCACACCGGGAAATTTCTCGTCTTGGAGCAGAATCCCGATCATTTCGGAAAGACCGAGGTTCGTACCGAAAGCAAGTTCACCGACACGGTCGCTGTTCTCATCCGTGTGGCAATAATCCCAGAACTCTTTTTCCAGGTCGTCGCGTTCGCATTCGACCTTTTTCAGTCGCCCGCCCTCAATGGTGAGCTTCATCGGCGTCGCCTGCAGGTCGCCATATTTGCCGTTGAAGTGGTCCCCGACGGTGGCATCGCAAACGAAAGTGCCGTCTACAGTCGCCGGAGTCGTAAAAACCTCTCCCGCTGGAAGGTTCGACCAGTATCTCGGACTAATCAGCCCGCTTGTCTTGACCCAATCCAGGTCGCGGCTGAAATGCGCCGCAAACGAAGTCCCCGCTTCCGTTTCCACCGTCAGAGTTTCCGCTTTCAGCATCCGCTCGCGCAGCCGGTCGCTCAGTTTGTCCACCATTTTGTAGTCCGCGCGCATGCCTTGTTGCATGATTCCCGGCGTAACGCCGACCATGTGCGCATAGCGAATCCGGCGCCGCTCGACGAGCTGCACGATGGCCATGCGCGCGCCCAACTCGCCGGGCTGCGGGTTCATGCACAGAATCCCGACGTCGGCGGTTTCCAGCGCATCGAGAACGGGTTTCGGCGCGCCTTGCATTGGCCGCGGGCCAAGCTCCTCAAGAATCAGTCCTGTGAACGCGGCTTTGCAATCGCGCAACGCCTGCGCAAGGCTCGCGGCCACAGCGGAGCTCGCTTGGTCCGCGATGAGCGCGACGTGCTCTTCGGGACGCACCGCAAGACACGTATCCACGGCGTTCCTAGCGCCAGGCATCAACTCTGGTTGTAAAGGACCAAATGGCATCTAACTATTTTACTGGGATTTCAATTTTGTGTGTAAATTCTTCGCAGGCTAGTTCTTTGCACTCACTCGAAAAGCGGGTACTTGCCCGCCGCCGCTGGTCACGTTGGCAAGGCCTGTTGCGCTCAGGCGCGTCAGAAATCCGCACAGCTTGCCGCGGAACATGTAAGGCGCAAAATCCACAAGCATGTCGCGAAACTCTACTTCGCCATCCGGCTTTACCCACGGGAAAACTTCTCTGCGAATCGGAATTCGCTGCTGAACGATCCAAGATCCACCGTTGGGCGCAATCGCTTTTTCAATGGCTGCGTCCCACGCGCTCTCGTCCGTTTCCCAGCCAAGTGTCACGCCACTGCCGCCGTACTCATCGCTCGGCTTGATCACCAATTTGTTTCGCTCGCGCCGCACAAACGAAAGCAACTCGATTGGCTCGCCGTAATGCGCTGTTCGCACGTCGGCCATGACGCGAGTCCATGGAACGTGCGCCTTGATTAGTTCTCTTTCGTCAAAGGAGAACATCCCGGAATTCTGCTCGTCGGTCAGCACAGCGAAGAACGCTTTAACATGCGGAATCTTGCAGCGAAAATTATTCGCGACGCACACCGCGTTCGTCGCATAAGCATCCACAAGCGCTTTGCATTCTGCTGGCCGCGCCAGAATGTCGTTGATCAGCACGCGGCGGTAAACCAGATCAATCTTCATTCCGTTTGCGCTGAGCGTCTTTCCGTCGAAAACCAAATCCCGCGGATCTGCGATCTCCACCGGCACGCCCATTTTCTCGAATCGGGACTTCAGAATTTCAAACTCGCTCCAGGTGGGCACTTCTCGCCAGTCAGTGATGAGCATTTGTGGTCGTTTGGAGGTTCCGCCCCAATCGAGATACGTCGCAATCAATGCGTCCAGCAATTTCGCACTCAGCGGATAGCTGTGAATCTCAAAACTCTGCGCAAACTCCTTCATCACGGGGAGCTCGCGAAAAACCTCCGACAGCGTCTCGGAATATCCTGAGCCCGCGGGCGATTCTCCGTTGTACTCAGCAAATTTCAGAGAATCTGGCAACAGGAACGCGTCCAAACGTGACGCCGTGCTTGCGGGACCGTATCCGGCATGCATTCGCGCCAGACGTTCTTCGTTTTCGCGCAGATGGAACTGTTTGAATAAGGCCTTATCCTCTAGCGCGGCCGCAGCAGCCCTTTCGCCAAACTCCACCATCTTCTCAGCCACGGTTCGAACGCGCTGTTCATCCTCGGGCGAAAGAAAAAATGGCCGCAAAAAGGGACAGTGGACACGATTGCCGAACGTCAGTTTTTCCGCGCGCAGCTTTTCATAGAATTGTTCGGTGAATTTCCGCGAGCCCGTCACTTGCGGTTTCAGCAAGGCATGCCAATTCTCCGCAGGGTCCTTGCCGCTCGTCACTGGTGATGTTCCGCTGCTCATTATCCCTTCATGTCTGGCGTGACCGCCTTTGCAGCCGCCCTCGGTGCTCCTGTAAATCCGCCTGCCATTCCCACACCAAGCATCTCTTCCCAGCGTGGCCATGGATTCGACGGCGCACCATTAAGCGCGCGGTCAATCACTAGCCGCGACATCTTGTCTAGCGCCATCTCGAAGTAATACTCCGTAATCCTATCGCGTTCGAAATCCGGCGCCGGGTTCAAAAAATCGATCGCGTAGGGCACATCGCCTTTAATTGCGAACTCGATAGTGTTCATCTCATAGCCCAGTGCCTGATTGATTGTCTGCGCGTCTTTCACTACTCGGTGGGTCAGACTCGCAGGCAAATAATCGTGCTCGACCAAATATCTCCGCTCTTTCGGATCGTAATGCACGGGAATGATGTCCAGCTCGCCGAACGTGAAGCAGCGCACATACTTGTCGAAATCAATGAACTCCTGCAGCGTCATACAATAAGGCGCAGTCTTGTCGTATGCGGCCCAGAGTTCTTCCTTGTTATTCACCTTGTAGACGTGCTTCCATCCGCCGCCCGAGTATGGTTTCAGAATCGCCGGCCGTCCAACGTAGTCAAGCAACCCATCCCAATCAATCGGATACTTCAGATTGTGCAGCGACTCCGAATTGATATCGACGTCGCTTGGATATCCTTTTTGCGGCAGCAGTACTGTTTTCGGAATTGCAATTCCCAATTTGGCTGCGACCGAATAGTTGAAATACTTGTCGTCCGCCGTCCACCAGAAGGGGTTGTTGATGACGTACGTGCCTTGCAGCACGGCGTGCTTCAAATAGCCGCGGTAATACTCCACCTCGTGGGAAATCCGGTCTACGATCACGCTGTACTCGGCGGGTTCGTTCATTTTCGTTCCACCGAGCTTCACGAATTCCGCCGCAACGCCGTCTTTTTTCCCAACTTCATTCACTCGCGCCAAAAATGCAGGAGGAAATGCGTATTCACGGCCGCACAGCAGTCCGACTTTTTTCATGACATTGCTCCTCGGGGAAACTTCCTGAAGCTCAATTCACCGCGCGCGCCTGCCTCGACTCCGCCGTTCCACCGCGCGTCTCCGCAACAATGTGCCGCACGACGGCCTTCAAATCTCCGGTCTGTCCAAATACTCGAATTTGCCGTTCCGCGCTTGTTCCTTCGCGCAGAATCGTATTCACATATTCCACTGCGCTGCGGCTTCCCAAATCGTCGACGACATCGTCCACCAGTTCCAACAATTCGGGAATTAGCGCTCGCATCGGCACTTCTTCTTCTTTGCCTAGGTCGATCAACTTGCCGTCAATTCCGTAGCGCGCCGCACGCCACTTGTTCTCCTCAATCAGCGCGCGCCGATAGAGCCGCCAGCTCTGGTTGCTCTTGTAGAGACGATGCAGCTTCACGATCAGCGCCTGGGTCAGCGCCGCAATCGCCACTGCCTCTTCCACTTTTGTCGTGACATCACACATCCGAAATTCCAGTGTTCCAAACGTCGGATGCGGCCGCACGTCCCACCAAATCTTTTTGCCCGTATCTATGCAGTTCAGCTTCACTAACAGATTCACAAAATTTTCGTACGCGCTCCACGATTCAAACTGCTCCGGAATTCCGGTGCGCGGAAACCTGCGAAAGACAGTCGTTCGAAACGACTTCAATCCCGTGTTGCGTCCGATCCAGAACGGCGAGCTCGTGGAAAGAGCGAGCAAATGCGGTACGAAATAGCGCACCATGTTCATCATGTCGATCGTGGTCTGCTTGTCCGGCATCGCCACGTGAATGTGCATGCCGAAAATCAGCAACGACCGCGCCAACTGCTGCAGCTCTTCAACAATGTGTTGGTAACGCTCACCGGGCGAAATCACTTGATCAATCCAGCTCGAAAATGGATGCGTCCCGGCGGCCGCAACTTGTAATCCCGCGCGCTCCGCCGCCGCGACCAATTCTCCGCGCGTACGATGCATCTCGATTCGCAGCTCCGCCACGTTCTCGCAAATATTCGTCCCCGTCTCAACGATCGACTGGTGCATTTCGTGCTTCACCTGGTCCACAATCGCAGGCGAAGCTGCCGACACCAGTTGCATAACGTGCGAACGCAATTCGCACGTGGCAGGGTCAATGATTTGAAACTCTTCTTCGACTCCGATGGTAAAACGGTGAGCCATGGGGTGGCCCTCCGGGTCGTTAGGCTTTACTGGGGACTGCGCGACGTATCATACGCTCCTCGCGCCAAAATGGCACTACGTTGATTCACGACTTTCGGTGTTTCTGAGAAAGGATTTCCCTCAGCAGGGACAGTGTGCAAACTTCGTCACTTCGAGGAAATCAAGTACCTCTATGCTGCGCCCAATGCACGTCTTTGCTGGAAGCACTCCCGACAGAAGACCGGGCGGCCTTGC
>Ga0126376_10000647_pt1 | contig 17369 bp, 21 predicted proteins | sample PanSoiMetPlot_15_FD_92760 | JGI IMG/M metagenome (GOLD analysis project Ga0126376, IMG submission 92760) | Tropical forest soil microbial communities from Panama - MetaG Plot_15 | ecosystem: Environmental > Terrestrial > Soil > Tropical forest > Bulk soil | place: Panama | collected 2016-02-17
AGTCCTCCCAGGTTTCCTGACGTCCGAGCGGCGTGATGTCGAGGTAGCTCCAAATGGTCCCCATCGCCTCGTCGCCGCGGTTGTTGATGAAGTATGTACGGAACACCCGCTCGCCGTCGCGGAAGAAGACGTTGTGGCCGTGCCATTCATCGACGCCGAAGTCTTTGTCGAAACCGTCGGTGATGGTGTACCAGGGCATCTCCCAGCCCATCCGCGCCTTCAGGCGCGCGATGTCCGCCTGCGATGCGCGTGAGGCGTAGGCGAGGGTGGTGTCGCGGGCGTTCAGATGCGCCAGATGACCGACTTGATCGGCGCCCAGGGAGCAGCCGCGGCAAGCGTGCTCGGGCCACCCGAACACCCCGGGCTCGAAGAAGGCGCGATAGACGATCAACTGCCTGCGACCCTCGAACAGGTCGAGCAGGCTAACCATACCCTTGGGCCCGTCGAACTGATACTTCTTCTCCACCGCCATCCACGGTATCCGTCGACGTTCGGCGGCCAGCGCATCACGGGAGCGGGTGAAGGCCTTCTCCTTCACGAGGAGCTGCTGTCGCGCAGCCTCCCACTCCTGCTCCGACACTACAAGCGGTGTCTTCATCCCGATATGCTCCTTCGCGGGCACCTTGTCTCTCTCTTTGCTTGTTGCCATTTCATTTCTCCTTTGTTTTCTGAACCAGAGCGAGACCATTCGCTCTGAAAACTTTTTCTAATTTTGCCGACGCACACCGCCAGAATTTTTTTCATCCCATGTTCGTTTTTATTTGGTCTGCTCCGTCTTCTTGCGAGACACTTTCACAGCCAACGCTGCCAGTCCGCCGGTAGAAACCGTGCCGGCAACAACCAGTCCCACTGTTGCGATGCAGAATGGGCACATCGTTCACCTCTCGGGGTGGCGAAGTCTGATCACTACTCCGCCTTCTATAGTGGTGACGATTTCAGTGGAGGGACTTCTACAAATCCGACTGAAAAAAATCAAACGCGCTTTTGAATGAGAAATTCTCTTACTGCGGGATCTTCAGCCAGCCCGATCGCCCGGTCATAAGCGTGCTTCGCCTCGGCGCCCTTCCCAAGAAGCTGCAGCAGGTGAGCGCGAACCGCCCAATAGGGTTGATAAGCAGAGACTGCATCCTGGTCGATCGCATCCAGAACTGCCAGTCCCTTTTCGGCTCCATCAACCTCTGCAAGAGCAGCGGCATATCCAGTTCGCCTGCCGAGTGTGGGTGATATTCGATTCAGCTGCTCGTAAAACCCGACGATGGCCGTCCACTCGATTCGTCCGCTGCGCGCCCGCTCGGCGTGTACCGACTGTATTGCAGCTTCCAGTTGAAAGCGCCCCAGACTTCCGTGTTTGGACGCTTCGGAGAGATAGAGTTCCGCTTCCCGTATTAAAGGGAACGCCCAGAGTTTCGGATCCTGTTCGGAAAGAGGAACGTATCGGTCATCACTCGCTCTTCGTGCTGCCCGTCGCGCTTCGCAGTGGAGCATGAGAGCCAACAGGCCGCTAACCTCTGGCTCATTTGGCACGAGTTGCATGAGTACGCGTGCCAACCAGATTGCCTCCTCTGCCAGATCCCGCCCGCGTTGGTCAACTCCTGCCATATCATCCCAGCCGATGCCAAAGGCCGCGTAAATTGCCTCAAGCACAGCATCGAGCCGTTCCGGCAAATCACGCTCCTCCGGAATCTCGAACTGGATGCCGCCGTCGCGGATCTTCGTCTTAGCGCGCACCAGACGCTGCCCCATTGTCTTCGGTGAAATGAGAAACGCCCCCGCAATCCGCGCCGCATCTAGTCCCAAAACGGTCTGCAGCATTAGAGGCGTGTGCGTGTTGGGATCGATCGCCGGGTGTGCACACACGAAGAGGAGTTTGAGACGTTCATCCGGAAACTCGGGTGAGAAGATAGTCTCCATGGAGTTTTCCTTCAGGAGCTGAGCAGTAGGCTCGCTCGCATCTACCACGCGCTGATGGCGAACAGAATCGATGATTGAATGACGCGCTGTTGTCAGCAGCCATGCTTCGGGATTTTGGGGAACGCCGCTGCGTGGCCATGCCGTGAGCGCCGCAAGCAACGCATCGCTGAGCGCGTCTTCGGCTGCGGCAAGGTCGTGTGTGTGCACGGAAAGATAGGCCACCAAGCGGCCATATGATTCGCGTGCCACTCGCTCGACTGTCCGATGAACTTTTTGTTCGTCACTTTCCTTCATCCGTGATCCTGCGCCTCAATACGGGGGCGAGCGCCCGCACCTCGACAGCGCCGTATGACGCAGCCGGGCAGCGTGCTGCCCACTCCAAGGCTGCGTCAAGCGATGGCAGTTCAAGAATGGTGAATCCTCCGAGCTGTTCCTTTGTGTCGGCGTATGGACCGTCCTGCACGCCCCGTTTTCCATCCTTAATTTTTATTGTGGTTCCCGTTTCCGGTACTTCCAGCGGATCGCCTCCGACAAAGATACCTGACTCCACGAGAGCCTTGTGGTAGGCGCGCCATGCGCCTGTATAGGCGTCGGTCCCATCGCCTTTTCGTGCTGCGAAAGCCTCCGGCGATTCGTAAATCAACAACGCAAACTGCATTGCCTTTCTCCTTCCCCAAGACAGTTCTACATTTGCTTGATCGTATGACGATCTCGACGCCAACATTTCGACAGTCTAAGCAAATCTTCTATAACGTTGGCTGAGACCGACCGCGCGATCAAATCTACTCACCATGGTTTCGGCAACTTGAGGGGCAGCTTGTTGACGTGCGTGGGTGCTGAAGCGTGAAAAAAAAAGACACTGCAATCTGTTCATTGCCCCGACTTCAGGTGGGAGTTTGAAGTTCCAGCTCCTATTTTGGCGGCCACTTACGAGCCATTCCCGACTCGCAGTGCGTTCTTGATTGCACTCGAGGCCGCGGGTTCGAATCTTGTCGTCCCCGCCACATGTTGTTCTTCAGTTTTGCATGAAATCGGCGTGTAGCTCTGAAGTCATAGGTCCGCCACCGCAAGTGCAGCGTGAAGGCCCGCAGGGTATGCGCGCCGAGTACTACATCTACTGCACCAACTCCGACGCGCGATGGAATAAATTCGTCAGCTGCATCGCGACAGTCTCCGGAGCGACGCTCCCTTCCACGTTGATCGTCATGAAGCGCTGGCGGAAGGCCGGCGCTGCGATGTCATCCTGCAACTCGTAGTCGATCACGACGGCTGCGAAGTCGAAGAAGTCGCTCTTGGTCCACGCCTCATCCAGGCCTCGCGCGGAGATCAGACGAAATCCAGCTGTGTGGATCGCGTCCTTCAGCTGAGCCAACCGCTCTTCATTCGGAGAGATCACGAGGATCGTCACGGCCCTGAGTGTGCGCGGAGTGGCAAAGCCAGTCAATGACAAGGATGGTTACTCCCGGTTGGCTTCAACGACTTTCCGCAAGAAAAAGGGAAGGCGGCGGGTTCTCTCTTCTTTCCTTTGCTAGTGATGGTGCATTCCGGGCCAAATAGCCCAGACGTTTTTGTCGTTGGGATATACGTGGACCATCCAGCCGAACAGTAGCGGTACGAATCTGCCTCCGGCCGCATCGCAGGCCTCGCGGGTGGAGATCGACCCTCCCATTCCGAATTTGGGATTCTTCTGCCAGGCTCCGGATTCGCGTCCGTTGGGAGGAAAGCAGAAGTTCATGTGCTCATGCCATTGCGCCACACTCAGTGGAATACGGTCGTTAAGATCGTCCTCATCGAACCTTGCCGGGGCCGTGTACATCACGCCCGCCAGCTTGTATCCGTTCGGCGTTTTGTCGTACAGCAGCGAGGTCGGATGCTCCGGATTGAAATGCCGGCGGGCCTCGAATGCGTACGAGTAGTTCGTAAAGTGATACTGATGCTGCGGCACATCAGGGAGAAATATCTCGAAGCCCTCGTTGAGAGCGGTATGGTAATCCTGATACTTGCTCATCACCTGGCGGGCTTGCTCCACAACGCGTCCCGCTCGCTCCTGATCGCCGGGCTGCGGTTTGCGCAACTCAGTCATCTTCATATGCGGACCCGTCTCCATATGGTGCGAACTCATCGCATGAGTGACCGCATTCATTTCTTCCTCCGCCTGAGTATTGGAGGAGTTCTTCGGCATCTCCATGCCCGCCATGGAGTGGTCGTCATGTGAGGAATCAGATGATGGATGCTGATGCTCCTGCCCGTATGCCACGCCCATGAGAAGTAGACCTGCAGTGGCAAGCATCGCGATTCGAAGCTTAGAGCTCATAGACCAGCCCTCCGGGATAAATCGACAAAAATCAACCCTAACCAAGCTACGAAGTTGTTAGACGGCTAGTTTCAAGAATTGCCGTAACGATCCGAGGTCTACAGCCAAAGAGATAAAAGTAGCCCCCTAAGCGGTAGCCGCAGCGCTCTTGAGCCGTTGTGTAACGTCGATCACATTGACTAAGGCTGCGCAGAGTTCCTTTCCGACAGGGGTAAGCGAATACCAAACTGTGGGCGGGGATGTTGGCTTGGTTGATCGCTCGATAATCCCCTCACGTTCCAGTTTGCGAAGGCGGCTCGCGAGCATCTTTGCCGAGATTCCGGCGATGTCGATTTGAAGCTCAGTAAAGCAGCGCTCGCCTTCCCGCAGATACCAGAGCACATGGGCGGTCCAGGCGCTGCCAAGCATCTTCATACACTCACTGATTGGGCACGCGGAAGGTGGTGGCGGGACTTTGCTCTTGCGTCTCTTGACCATGCGAGTGACTTACCAAACGGTAACCCAATTCTTCGTGTCAGGGGTGGAATCGCGAGTCGAGCCGCAGTCTACCGCAATCTGTGTAGCTATGAAAAGCAAGCACAAACAAACGGCAGTAATTACCGGAGCCTCAAGCGGCATTGGCCTCGGTTTGACTAAAGGATTTCTTGCTGCAGGTTTCAACGTCGTTGCGAACTCACGCCATATAACGGCTGCGGGAACGTTGACTCCGTCTGACACTCTGCTACTCGTTGATGGTGACATCGGTGAAGCTTCCACAGCCAGGAAGCTGATTACCAGCGCTGAGCAGCGATTTGAGAGCGTCGATGTCCTCATCAATAACGCGGGCATCTTCGTACCGAAACCGTTTGCGGATTACACTCCTGAAGACTTCCAGAGCGTGGTCTCCACGAATATGGCAGGCTTTTTCTATGTATCGCAGGAAGCCGCACGGCAGATGAAGAACAATGGTGGTGGTCAAATCATCACGATCACCACAACGTTGGCTCAGCAGCCGATAGCCGGAGTCAACGCTGCACTTACTAATCTCACAAAGGGTGGACTGAACTCCGTTACGCGAGGGCTGGCGATCGAGTATGCAGCCGACGGGATTCGAGTCAACGCTATTGCACCCGGTATCGTTGACACCCCCATGCACAAGCCCGAACATCATGAATCACTAAAGGGTCTGCACCCGATAAAGCGGCTGGCCACGGTAGAGGAAATCGTAGAAGCCGCGTTGTTTCTGGTGCGAGCTCCGTTCATCACGGGAGAGGTGCTGCACGTTGACGGTGGTGCACACGCCGGAAGGTGGTAAAAAATAGCTCTCTATGCCCTTTGAAATGACCGTTGGACTTCTTGTTTCAGATCGCGAGAAGTACTCAGAATATCGCGCCGCGAGTGCGCCATTGCTCGAAGCCGCCGGAGGCAACTTCCGATACGACTTCGATGTCGCTCGAACACTGCAGACCGAGGGCTCTCACGAGATCAATCGTCTTTTCGTACTTCAGTTTCCGAGTCGCGATCGCAGGGACCGCTTCTTCAAGGATCCGGAATATCTGGAAATTCGGTCTCGTCTGTTCGAGAAATCAGTAAAGGGGACCACAGTCATTGCGGAGTACACCACGTGATCGGCTACAGTGACAGCAGTGTTCGCAAGCGAGATGCAGCGTGAGTCACGTGAGCTTGGTGCCAGAATGGCGCGATGGCGGATCTAGCAGTCGGCTGTGACAGCTTCGACGGGTTCGCCCATTTCCACGGATTCATCCGCAGTAACACCATCATTGTGCCGCCCCGGCCAGATGCGAAACGCACCACGTCCCAATCGAAGCTGCCATGTGCCGGCGATTCCATTGCCATCGCGCGCGCCAGAGTATGTAACGTCGTGCGATCCAATGTAGGTCTTGATCCAGCGGCATCCGCCGGACACTTGATCGTAGCTGCCGTTGATGAGAAAGCTGCCTACATCGTCCACTCCGTCGCCGGCAAGAATGCCGCGTGAAAACAGTAGATCGAGCTGCATGAGATGGCGGTCGCCCGCACCATAGCTATAGAAGCCACGCCATGCACCGGAAGGATAAATTTCGGCCGCCATTCCTGTGTAGCTTAGCAGTAGATAGGAAATTCAAATCATCAGGTCAATCCATCCCATGTGTGTTTGTGGTGGTATGCTCTCGCGATGACAAACGCACATGAGCGCGTTACACACGCAGTTCCTCGCGCAAAGCTGCGCAACTCGACGACCGTGTTTCTTGTCGGAAACATCGAGCCGACGATGCAATGGTACAAACAGCTCGGGTTCGACTCCGAATATTACCCGCCAGGTTTCGCGATACTTCGACGAGATCAGGTCGAGATATTTCTGCAACAGCAGCCGGCTTACGTCGCACCGGAAGACGCCGGACGGCGGAAGCGTGAAGCATGGAACGTGTACATCGTCACAGACAATGTGAAAACGCTATACGCGGAGTACTCCGCAGTTCCTGGAGTGATTATCTCGAGGCCGTTGTGTCCGCAGGAATACGGAATGATTGAGTTCGATGTGATGGATCTGAATGGACATCGTTTAGTGTTTGCGCAACCGATATCAGCTGCGTCCAGATAGAACGCAGATCATTTGCGTGCCAGGTCCCCTCCCAGTCCAGAACACGCTTCCTATTCTTTTCGACAGCGATAATCCCTGCCGTACAGACTCATGGTCTTTTTTCCGCTTAATTGGAGCCTAATCATAGGTTCTCTTGAATGAAGCGCGGGCTGAGGTGGACGTCAACTTGTATCAACGGTGAATCGCCAATCGCCTTGAAGCTGTGGATCTCGCCAGCCTTGATCACAAAGATGTCGCCTGCGCCGCCCTCGAAGGTCTTGCCGTTAACCGTCCACAGTCCGCGCCCTTCGCGGATGAACTGGATCTCGTCATAAGGATGACGATGCGGACCCGGTCCCGAACCGGGCTTGCCATGGAACAGGAACACTGAAACACCGGTATCGCCCTGTTCCGCACCTCTAAACTCATGCGAACTACCCACAAAAGGCAAGTTCTCTTGCCGCACGTGATGCATCCTTGTCATTCTCCTGGCGGAATTGGATGCCGGTGGTTATGCCCAGGGTCCAGGAATGCGGCCCGCAATGGAGTTGTACCGGCTCCGGTAGTCCGGCTCCATGGCAACGGACAGCTTCGCTCCATTCAATGCATTGCTGATTACTATGATGGGTTGCTGGGCTGATACAGTTGAATGAGGTTGCCGCAACCATCAGAGAAGATCGCTATCGTAACCGGTCCCGCTGCCGTTGGCTCACTGAGAAAAGCGACGTTCAGTGCCCTCAGTCTTGCATACTCCCGCTGAATTTCGGTGGCCTCGAATGCAGCGATGGGAATCTTCTGAGCGAACATCGCCTGCTGAAAGACTTTCCCGGCTGGATTCGCATTGGGCTCAAGCGCGAGCTCGAGATCGTCCGGCCCTTCGGGCGAGACTACCGTGATCCAGCGGTATTCCCCAACTGGGAAATCGTGTTTCTTTCGAAAGCCAAGTACGTCGGTGTAGAACTTTAGTGCCTTATCCTGGTCGTCGACCATGATGCTGGTCAGCTTAATTCGCATGAGTGTCCTCCCTTGGGGACCTTGCGCATTGTAAAGATGCAGGGACTTAGGGCGCTTCTCGAAAATTGCGGAATGCGGAGGCTGGTAGGCGGGCCATCAAACTGAGGCATCCTGGGAAAAGCTCCGTTGGGAGAGAGCCTGGCACCTGCACCATCACACGCGCGCGTCGTTGGAACGCGGAAGGCGGGACCGTGACACGGCGGGCGAAGAGATCGCTGAAGCTACCCAAGCTGGAAAATCCAACCTCCATACAAACATCTGTGACTGTATGCCGACCCGTCGCCAGCAGAATCCGGGCTCGGTCCAAGCGCGATTGAATCCTGAACTGATGAGGTGTGACGCCGAACAACGCTTCAAACACACGAATGAAGTGGTAGGGTGAAATCTGAACTGCACGTGCTACGTCTTTGATCGAGAGCTCGTCTTCATGCTCTTCTAGCAAGAGGTCGCGAGCTCGGCAAAGACGGCGAAACGCGTCGTCCCGGAACAGCATGGCAACGTCATTCTAGCGAATCTGAGTACTTCTGAGAGGCTACCTGAGAGGCGGGAATCCTGTATTACTGGCAGTGATGGCGAAGTCCTCCATACTTTATTAACATGTGTCGGGCCTTTTTGCAGTTGTTGTGAGCGCTGCTGCGCAAACCTCAATTTGGAGGATCGACATGCTGCACCTTCTCTGGGAAGCGATCATCGGCCTGATCGTCGGTGCGGTCGCCAAGCTCTTAATGCCGGGCAAGGACCCCGGTGGTATCTGGATCACAATGGCAATTGGTGTTGCCGGTTCGCTGTTGGCTAGCTTCCTGGGTCGCGCCGTCGGGTGGTATCGACAGGGAGAGTCTGCGGGCTTCATCATGTCCGTGATCGGCGCGCTGATCCTGCTTGGGATTTACCGGTTGATTAAGGGGAAATCCGCGTCAACAGCGTAATCCCCGTTGTATAAATAGGTTTTTAGAAAGCTGATCGATTCGCTCGAACCAGCCGACATTTGATTTGGTGGGGACGTCTTGTGTGTCAGTGCTGACTGGCGACTCCTCGGCATGCCGCCGAAGGTTAACTCCCTGCCATGCATTCCCAAAATTTGGCTCTGGCCTGTGATTCTGTGTCATGCTGAGGTCATGAACGGCGAAGATATCCATGAGCGCGACGAAGCTATGCGCAAGCGCAATAGATCAACGAGCGCGCGGAACAAAGAGATAAGTGCAGCAAACTCGAAACTGACTAAGGCAAACCGCGAGATGCGTGAGCGCGTGGAGAAACAGCGCGAGAAGGCCCAGGAAACTGCAGCCAAGGTTTCTCGGCAGTCGGTTAAGAGTTAATTCTCACCTGCAACATGCAACCGAGATTGCGCGTCAAGCTCTTCTGGCGAAGCGCTTCGGTCTTCAACTTGCGCCCCGTGCGAATGCTGCCGATCCATCACAGTACGAACGTAGTGAACCAGCCTCTTCAAATCGTTCGGGAGGAGAAGGACGAGCGGAGTTCTTGCATGAGTCTTCGCCCCTGTGCTCGCGGAGTTATGTAACCTCGCCATGATGATCGCCTCCAATCGCGTCTGCGCTCAACGAACGGCCCCAGCCCCACATATTTAATTTGCGATGGGAGTACCAAGGCTAAATGGCAAAGTAGTCCTGGGCGCTGTGCCGAGGTAACTGTTAAAACACACAGAAAGAGAGCTGTCGGATGCTGCGCCTCTTCGGAGTTACCGCCTTCCGAACAAATCCACTCTCGGCTTTCCCTCGTTATACTTCCCTTTCTGGTACCAGATTTCGACATTCCTGATCTCGCGGGTGCCACCACGAAGTGGGATCGCTCGAGTGCGACTGCCTGAGCGAACAACCTCGCCAACCGGTAAGACCTCGTCTCCACCATTGCGGAAATGAACAACGATTCGCTCAAAGCCGATCGCGCCGTTCGTTACCGCCATCTGGAGTGCAGTGTACGTTCCTCCTCCAACATCGATCTTGTCGTGATCGGCTCGGCCGTCCACGTGAGCCTCGCCGAGATGCTGCCATCCCCCGCCGACTCCGCCCCTGCGATACTGAGCAGTCACGAACGATGTCATGCTGAACAGACTCAGCAGAAGCGTGGCTTTCATCGCAAAACGGCTAATCGAGATGGCGTTCATACATCCTTCCTTCTTGCTTGATGGAGACTAGCCGCGCCGTGGTGTTTACAACGGCGCGGCGATTACTCTGACGTCAGGCACTCTTACTTCTTGCGACTGCTGCCTTCCCTCCCGTCGCGGCCGAAGCCATCGCCGCAAGGGCATCATCAATCGTGAATGACCCAGGCTTCTGACGAGGCGGAAAATCCTTGAAAGTCTTGGCAAATTCCTCTGCAAGCGCTGAAGATGCGAGGGCAAGGTAACCATTCTCAATCAACCATTCGTAATAGGTATTCGATGTGATGTCCGCCCTCTCGAACGGGTCGGTTCGAAGGTTATAGAGTTTGGGAACCCGCAACGGAGTGAACGGCTCCATCCAGATGCGCAGCGTTCCTTGGCAACGCTGCTCCATGAAAACAACTTTCCAGTTGTCAAAGCGCAGCGCCACCAAATTGCCGTCATCATCGAAGTAGATAAAGCCTTGGCGTGGACTCTTCTTTTCCTTCCCGGTCAGATAGGGCAGCAGGTTGTAGCCGTCCAGATGAACACGGTAAGTTCTCTCGCCTGCTTGCCCTTTTTTGCACTTTTCGATCATGTCTGATTCACCTGCCATGGCTAAGAACGTGGGTAGCCAATCGTGGTGTTGGACGATCTCAGTGGAGACGACACCGGCGGGAATCTTTCCTGGCCATCTCACCAGGAGTGGAACGCGGAAGGCGCCTTCCCAATTCGTGTCTTTCTCGCTCCGGAACGGAGTCATGCCCGCATCGGGCCACGAGTTCATATGTGGCCCATTGTCGGTGCTGTACATGACGAGTGTGTTCTCGGCAATGCCTAGCTCATCCAGCAGATCAAGCATCTCGCCGACATTCTTGTCGTGGTCAATCATCGTGTCGTGGTAAGGCGACTGCCAGCGGCCCGCTTGCCCCAGGCTCTCCGGCTTGGTGTGCGTGAACAGGTGCATGTGAGTTGTGTTCAACCAGACAAAGAAAGGCGTTCCGGCTTTGTGCTGGCGCTTAATAAAGTCCTTGGCCGCGGCGACAAACTCGTCGTCACACGTTTCCATACGCTTCTTGGTAAGCGCTCCTGTGTCCTGGATTTTTTGTTTACCCACGCGGCCCCAGCGAGGTTCATCGGTAGCATCGTCTTTGTCGGTCGCCCAGCAATGTAATACCCCACGAGGACCAAATCTCTCGCGGAAATGTGGGAAGTCTTTCGGGTTTGGATAATTAGGCCTCTCCGGTTCTTCCTCGCAGTTCAGGTGGTAGAGATTTCCGAAGAATTCATCGAAACCGTGCGCTGTAGGCAGGTACTCGTTACGGTCACCCAGATGGTTCTTCCCAAATTGGCCCGTGGCATAGCCAAAGGGCTTCAAAAGTTCTGCAATAGTTGGATCTTCAGCTTTCAAACCTTGTTTTGCCGCCGGAATACCGACCTTAGTAAGACCCGTGCGGTAGCCGCTTTGGCCGGTAATGAATGATGCACGCCCGGCTGTACAGCTCTGCTCGCTGTAGGCGTCGGTGAACATCATTCCCTCTTTGGCAAGCCGATCGATGTTAGGGGTGCGGTACCCCATCATTCCGTGGCTGTAGCAACTGAGATTTTGAATGCCGATGTCGTCTCCCCAGATCACGAGGATGTTTGGCTTCTTGGAAAGCTGCGTTACTTTGTCGGGCATATAGCGAGATCCTTTTGAGCGGTGCGAGCGGGTTGAGGGTTAATGGAGACGCTTTATTTCTTCTGTTCTGAGTTGTGACAAGCACACTTCTCCCCTGCCGGCTTTCTTACAATCAATCGCAGTCCGACGTGGCAGGTAGATGTGTCTATTGGCTGTGCCATCCGTGCCGCCGGACGATAGCGGCGGCAATAATTCTGCGCGCATAAATACGACCCGCCCTTGATGACCTTGCGAGGAATCCTGATGCCCGGCATTTGTGGGTCGTAACTCTGTTCTTCGACTCCCACTGTGGGACGAATGTCTCCGCAACAAGGTTTGGTTGCGGGATGGCGGGCTGTGTACCAGCTAGTGGTCCACTCCCAGACATTGCCGATCATGTCGAACAGGCCGTAGCCGTTTGCGGGAAACTGGCCGACCGGCGATGTGCGATCGTAGCCGTCGGCCATCAGGTTCTGCCACGGGAATTCCCCCTGCCAAGTATTAGCCATCCGCTTGCCGCCGGGTGTGAACTCCTCCCCCCAGGCGTATGTCGCACTGGCAAGTCCACCCCGCGCGGCAAACTCCCACTCAGCTTCTGTGGGCAACTCCTTCCCGACCCATTTGGCATAGGCTTCGGCATCTTCGTAGGCAACGTGGACCACTGGATGCTGTCCGCGATCCTTTATCGAACTCTGGGGACCCTCAGGATGCCGCCAGTCCGCGCCGGCAATGTAAGTCCACCAGTTGTAGTGGTTGCTCAGATCAACCCGGCCCTTTGGCTTAATAAAGACAACTGACGCCGGCTTGAGCATCTCGGGCAGCGCTCCGGGATAGTCTTCGGCGCGAGGCGGTCGCTCGGCGCTCGTGACGTAGTTCGTCGCATCGACGAATCGCGCAAACTGCTCGTTCGTGACCTCGTACTTGTCAATCCAGAAGCCTTCGACGGTTTCGGAGTGTGTGGGCGTTTCTTCGGGATAGTGGTGGTCGGATCCCATCTGAAATGTGCCCCCGGGAATCCAGACCATGCCCTCGTCGCGTGGTGATTCGTGTGGCTTAATTTCAGGAAGCGGCTGCGTATCAATAGCTTGCATAAGAAAAGTTCAGGCCCCGGATCGGAAGTCAACGTCATTACAGTCAACTCAAATCGGGCAATGAACTGTCAGTACTGCTAGTGGGACGCTCACAACCCACATCTCTGTTCTTCTCACACACGGCAGCCAATCAAGCTGCAGAATCGCAAGATGATTCGCATCACAATGGATGGATCGATTTTGATTGGGCACACTACCGTGCGCCTCCGTAAGCTCGCGGTAGAGGCGACAAGTTGAACACGCCTCTGCCACGTAGGACAATCGTCTACTGCGAGGTTCTCTTTGAGCAATCTTCCTTCGCCTCTCGTCTCCGCAGAACTTTGGCCTGAGCTGCGTCTGGCTGACTGGGCGGCCACACGCGACACTTTGCACATGTGGACGCAGATCGTCGGCCACATCCGCATGGCATTGTCCGCGCCGGTGAACCACTGGTGGCATGTCACGCTTTACGTCACTTCGCGCGGCCTAACGACATCGCCTATTCCCTATGTGGACCACACCTTCGAGCTTCACTTCGATTTTCTCGATCACCGCCTCGTCATCGTGACGAGCCGCAACGAATGGCGCGCGCTGAGACTCGAGGCCAAGTCAGTTACTGGCTTCTACAAAGAGCTCATGAGGGTGCTCCACGAGCTCGGGATTCAAGTGAAGATCCATAGCAAGCCCGACGAGGTTCCCGATCCGATACCCTTCGCAGAAGACCAGGTGCATCGCTCCTACGATCCCGAGTACGCGCGCCGCTTCTGGCAAGTGTTGGTCGCGGTTGATTCAGTAATTAAAGAATTTCGCGGGCGCTTCACCGGCAAATGCAGTCCAGTACATTTCTATTGGGGCAGCTTCGATCTTTGCTGCACGAGATTCTCCGGACGCCCCGCACCGGAGCGTCCGGACGCAGACGCCATGACGCGCGAGGCTTACTCGCACGAGGTCATCAGCGTTGGCTTTTGGCCCGGCAGTGGCACGGTGAACGATGCCGCCTTCTACGCCTACGCCGCACCTGAGCCGCAGGGATTCCGAACCGCGCGCATCTTGCCTGCCTCCGCGACTTATAACGAGACATTCGGCGAGTACATTCTTATGTACGAGGATCTCCGCCGTGCACACGATCCAAAGCAAGCGCTGCTCGATTTCGCACAAAGTACCTACGAGGCAGGAGCAACTCTCGGCGGCTGGAACAGCGCAGAGCTGGAACGAGCGGCCTGAAAGTACTGGGATCGCTTTAGCGCGTGCCACTCACCCGTTGACCTCGCTGCCCGGTTCGCGTTTCCGGGCGTACAATTCTGAGTCGACAATAGGCTTTCTGCATCTTTAGTTTGATTCCTCACTGCGACCGACTCTGTCGGACGCGCAACCAACGCTCTTTCTCAAGCTGTAATCCGAGGTGTCTCAACAACAGCCGAATCCATTAGGAGGATTTATGGCAACGATGCGAGTAGCGACGGCGCCGCAAGTGGCGCCAATGAAAGTAGTGCAAGTTTCCAAACCCGGAGCTGATTTCGAAATCGTCGAGCGCCAAATTCCAACGCCCGGCGCGCGCCAGGTGCGCATCAAGATCCGAGCTTGCGGCGTCTGTCATAGTGACGTGCTTACGAAGGACGGCGCCTGGCCGGGCATCCAGTATCCGCGCAGCCCGGGACACGAAGTCGCCGGAGTCATCGACGAACTTGGCGAAGATGTCAGCGGCTGGCGCGAAGGACAGCGCGTGGGCGTTGGCTGGTTTGGCGGGCAGGATGGAACTTGCCTCCAATGCCGGCGCGGAGACTTCATCAACTGCGACAACCTGAAGATTTCCGGCATCAGCTACGACGGTGGATACCAGCAGTACATGATTGCTCCCGTTGAGGCGCTGGCGGCCATTCCAGATGGTCTCACCGACGTCGAAGCCGCTCCATTACTGTGCGCGGGAGTTACTACCTTCAATGCGCTGCGGCACAGCGGAGCCCTGCCTGGGAGCCTGGTTGCAGTGCAAGGGGTCGGCGGACTCGGCCACCTCGGAATTCAATTTGCAAATAAATTTGGTTACAAGGTCGTTGCCATTGGCCGCGGACCGGAGAATGCCGCGCTCGCCAAGAAGCTTGGAGCCAGTGTGTACATCGACAGCAAGTCCACCAATGCAGCCCAGGAATTGCAAAAGCTCGGTGGCGCACAAGTGATTCTGGCAACAGCGCCGAGTTCGAAAGCAATGTCCGAGTTGATCGACGGTCTCGGGCCGAACGGCAAACTCATGGTCGTCGGTGCAACCTTCGATCCAATCGAAGTCACACCGATACAGCTCATCAGCAGAGTTCGGTCGATCCAGGGCTGGTCCTCCGGCACACCGACCGACTCCGAGGACACACTAAACTTCGCCGCACTCACGGGCGTGCGTCCAATGACCGAAACCTATCCACTTGAAAGGGCTGGCGAAGCCTATGCACGCATGATGAGCGGCAACGCGCAGTTCCGGGTTGTTCTGGCGATGTGAATTGACGGAATGTCGAAGTTTGTGGACGGTCACGACCTGCACTCGGTCAGTGAAACGGCAGCCGGGGCTCTCCATCGAAGAGGATTCTTCGTTCCCATACCAGAAAGGCTGGAAAGAAGTCCGAGGTAGCGAGCCCTGAAGGCCGTTTAGCTCCAACAGCCGAGAAGCACTAGGGACCTGGGCGGGGTGGTCCAATCCTTCCCGTTTCGGTTGTGTTCCCAATTTCCATCAACTGGGAGCGGATCTACAAGACCAATACGGGAAGAAGGCCAGGCCACCCGGTCAAGTCCTGTGTCCTACGGGATCGGGTGTACTTCGCTGATTTTGTCCACGTTGTTAGCGATTGTTGGCCACGCTCGCCGAGCCGCCGGGGATTCAGCCGCTCGTGGCGCTCCGCGAAGAATAGAGGCCCATAACTGGCAGATTGTGAATGCCGTTAACTTGGCTGATGCTGTGCGGACTGATGACGGTCCGTCCCGCTGCTTTGCATCAGACGCTATCGAACATGATTGTTGAAGGAGCTGCTTCATTTTTTCGCCGGAGGCACGCGGCGTTTCAGCTCTTCGAACCAGTTGAACACGACGTTGATTTCGGCGGGGCCCTCTTGTTCTGATCCCGCCTCTTTGATCATTAGGAATCGCTGGCCGTCGGGCGACACATCATAGTTGGGGCTTGTCGCGGGACTCGGCAGGAATCGTCCTTCAAAAAGCACTCGCGGTTTGCTCGCTGCAAAGTTTGTCTGGCTGGCTATATCCACCACCATCATCTTGTTTCCGTTGCGATAGAACAATTCCCGACCCTTGGGGTTCCAGTTCGGCTCGACGCCACCCTCTGTCGAGATTTGCAGCTTACCACCGGGCCCCGGATAGGGCTGTACATAGGTTTCGAAGCGTCCGGATTCATTCGACACATAGGCCAACCCGTGCCCGTCCGGCGAAAAGCGGGGAGCGCTTTCGTTGAACGGAGTTTGCAGAAATGGCCTGGGCTTGCGCTCGTTCAGAGGCAATACCCAGAGGTCGAATCCTGTGGCGGGATCGACCTCAATGAAGGCGAGCACCTGCCCGTCAGGGGACCAGGACATCGGAACAATCGTATGCTCGCTCGTAGTCCACCTCTCCACCTCCCCGCCGCCGTAACCGCTCGCTGGCTATAGATACCGTCCGATCCTTCACGACGTGATCGAAACGCTATGTTCTGGCCATCTGGCGACCAAACCGCGTTGAGGTTTAGCGTCCCCCCGAACGTGATTCTCGTCAGCGACTCCCGAGCCAGATCATAGGACCAAATCTGTGTCTCTTCTTCTGTGATCGAAACCGCTACGTCTCTACCGTCGGGCGAGATGCGCGGAAACAAATAGGATCGCGCCGGTGCATTCACCGGTAGTTCTTTTCCTTTCCGGTCGACCTATGCCAGCCTGCGATGATCGTTCTGCATGCCTCCCGAGATGTAGACCAGGGATCCCGCACCGGAAATCGCGTACTGCGCGGCGCCGGTGGTCCTGGATTGCAACACGCCCTCCCCCAGGGGCGTGGCTGGTCCTGTGATCACGAATCGCTGGGCATCGAATGGCGCTGCAAAAACGCTCCCTTCCTGCGCATAGAGCAGGTGGCCCGAAGAAGCATACTTGGGAAAGACGGCACCTTTGATCAGATTCCTCCGTTCGGTGGTTGCGATGGACTGCACAACTACTTGGGTATCGGCTCCCCAATTAAAGCTACTTGTTCCAGAAACAAATAAAAGAGACCTGCCTCCGGGTAGGAATTGTGGCGCCCGGTGGGTGTTCTCGCCTTTCTCGAAATGAGTCAGAGGTTGTGGCGTTGCGCCAGCTTCCGTCGTCTGTCGGAGAGGTCCGTTGAGCAGTGACGCGAAGACAATCGTCCCCTGGCTGCTCCAACTGCCGCCCTGGGGGGTGGTCGCATCTCCCAAGGTCACGACCGGGCCCCCGCCAAGGGATACTTTCTTCAGCTTTTGGTCCGCAAAAAAGCCCAGCCATTGTCCATCTGGCGAAAAGAATGGGCCTGTTCCTCCTTCCGTCCCGGGAATTGCTCTGGGTTGCGGGTTATCCATTGAGCGCAGATAAATCTGTTGGGTGTCGCCTTGCAGAGCGACATACGCCAGTTGTGTGCCGTCATCAGAGAGCGCTATCGCTGGTTCGTCCAAAGCGGTTAGCCGCTGGCCAGGCGGTAGTGTAATCACCGCGCGGCTGACGGGCTGTGGCGGCGCGGGCTTCATCACCCAACCTGCGATTCCCGCGACA
>Ga0126376_10000648_pt1 | contig 17368 bp, 11 predicted proteins | sample PanSoiMetPlot_15_FD_92760 | JGI IMG/M metagenome (GOLD analysis project Ga0126376, IMG submission 92760) | Tropical forest soil microbial communities from Panama - MetaG Plot_15 | ecosystem: Environmental > Terrestrial > Soil > Tropical forest > Bulk soil | place: Panama | collected 2016-02-17
ATGATTGCTTCGGCCATCACGCCGCACCCGATAAACGCCAAACGCGCATTGCTGAGCGGATTCATCTCTTCCATAAAAACGAGGATAGCGCACCCTTCGACACTTGAGCTACTCTATCGGTTTGATGACGCTGATGAATATCGACGAACAACTATCGTACCTCGCCAAGGGGACCATCGAGGTCATTCGCGAAGCTGAACTGCGCGCGAAACTCGAAAAATCTGCCGCGACCGGAAAGCCCTTGCGCGTAAAACTCGGCGCGGATCCGACGGCGCCCGACATTCACCTGGGCCACACGGTCGTGATCCGCAAGCTGCGCGCTTTTCAGGAACTGGGCCACACCGCGATTTTTCTCATCGGCGACTTCACCGGAATGATTGGCGACCCTTCCGGGAAAACCGCGACACGCCCGCAGCTCACGCGCGAGGAGATCAACGCCAACGCCGAAACTTACAAGCACCAGATCTTCAAGTTGCTCGACCCCGAAAAGACCGTCATCGATTTCAACTCGCGGTGGATGGATACGCTCGGTTCCACCGGCGTTCTCCGGCTCGCGTCTCACGTAACCGTCAGGCAGATTCTCGAGCGCGACGATTTTCAGCAGCGCTTGGAAGAGAATCGTCCGCTCTCGCTGCACGAAGTGATGTACCCACTCGTGATGGCTTACGACTCTGTGGCACTCGAAGCAGACGTAGAGATCGGCGGCACCGATCAGAAGTTCAACTTGTTAATGGGCCGCAATCTGCAACGCGAGTATGGTCAGGAGTCGCAGATCGCGGTGATCACGCCGCTGCTTGAAGGCACTGACGGCGTGCAGAAGATGTCGAAGAGTTTGGGAAACTACATTGGCATCAACGAACCGCCGCAGGAGATCTTCGGGAAGGTGATGTCGTTCACCGACGATCTGATGTGGCGTTACTACGAGCTGTGTACAGATCTTTCGGTGCCTCAGATCGCTGCGCTTCGCGAAAGTACAAACAGCGGCGAACGCAATCCGCGCGACGTCAAAGCCGACTTGGCTAAACGCATCGTGGCTGATTTTTATTCCCACGCCGAGGCACACAAGGCTGAGCACGACTTCAACGCGATGTTTCGGAACAAGCTGGCGCCTGATTCGGTGGAAGAGAAAGCGTTGCCGGCGGGCGTGTGGAAGTTGCCAAAGCTGCTGGTTGAGCTGGGGATGGTTTCATCGATGGCGGAAGCTCGCAGGATGATCGAGCAGGGTGGAGTTTATGTAGAAGGTGAGCGACGCACGCAGAGCGATTTCGAAGTTGATCTCGGCTCGGATCGATCGTTTCTGGTCCAGGTTGGCAAACGTCGCTTCGTGAGAGTCAGGGCCGCCGAATAAAGCATGTCAGCCACACTCGCAACTGAAGATATCCTGGTCATCGAAACGCCCGAGCGCGTGCCGTTGCACTTTGCGCTCGCGTCGATCGGAAATCGTTTTCTCGCGTGCGCCATCGATCATGCGATTCAGGCAGTTGCCATCGGCCTAATTCTGCTGACCGCCTCCATCTTGATGAGTTTCCCGATGATTCAGGAAACGATATCAAGCGCGCCGAAGTGGGTCCTCGCGTTGATGATTTTCATGCTGTTTCTGATCTTCGCCGGTTACTTCGCGTTCTTCGAATGGGCCTGGAGTGGACAAACCCCGGGGAAGCGCTGGTTGAAGCTGCGCGTCATTCGCGAGGACGGCCGGCCGATCACTTTCTGGGAAGCGGGATTGCGCAACCTGCTTCGCACTGTCGATATGATGCCGGCTCCGTTTTACTCGATCGGATTAATCTCGGTTTTCTCGAGCAGTCGCGATCAGCGCCTCGGCGACATGGTTGCGGGCACGGTCGTGGTTCGCGAACGTGAAGCGGAAGCGCCTGAGTTCTCGCAAGTCTTTGCGACGCCGGTCAGCGATCCGGCCCTGCGTCGATCTTTCAAGCCTGTAGACTTCACCGCCAGCTTGAATAGTTTGACAGAGTCGGAAATTCAGGTAGTGGAGACGTTTTTGCGACGCCGCTGGGACTTGTCTGACGTGCCGCGGCAATGGATGGCCTGGAGAGTTTCCCTGCCGATTCTTTATAAACTTCGACCCACTTACGACCTCGCCACCTTCACCTACGAAGGCTTTCTCGAGGAACTACTGCACCGTTATCTCCAACAACACCGCTTTGGTCAGTAGTGCGCCAGTTTCAAATTCTAAACAAATACGCCAAAGGCGTTCGCTAATTTCAGCCCAGAGTTGGAGCGTAGCGACAACTCTGGGTTTTAGATTCATCCAATTCAAGAATCAACCCTGAAAGGGTTCGTCACATGGCGAACCCTTTTCAGGGTTGGATTCATTATTGGAATCAGTACCCAGGGTTGTCGCTGCGCTCCAACTCTGGGCTGAAATTAGCGAACGCCTTCGGCGTATTGTTCAGAATTTCAAACGGCGCACTACCCACGGCCACTCGAATTGTTCAGAATTCAAACTGACGCACCACCCCACGGCCACTCGAATTGACGCTGCTCCGCGCACTCTGTTAGCCTTCAAGGTTTCGATTGAAGCGGATTTTCTTAACAGGGGATATAGAAATGAGTAAGGACGTTTTCATACTGGGTGGAAAGCGCACGCCGATGGGCGAATATGTCGGCGTGCTGAAAGACGTATCGGCAATCGATCTGGGAGCGGTGGCGGCGCGTGGTGCTTTGGAAGCCACTCACGTGCAGCCCGACGAAATCGATCACGCAGTGATTGGTAATGCACTGCAAACTTCCGGCGATGCGATCTACGGTGCGCGCCACGTGGCTTTGAAGGCCGGTGTGCCTTTCGATCGTCCGGCGTTGACGGTCAACCGGCTGTGCGGCAGTGGCATTCAATCGATCGTGTCAGGCGCGCAAATGATTCAGCTCGGCGAAGCGCGCACGTGTTTGGTTGGCGGCATGGAGTCGATGTCGCAGGCGCCGCACGTTATTCGTGGCGCGCGTTCGGGCTTTGCGTTGGGCCAGGGAAAACTCGAAGACAGTCTGATGGTGGCGTTGCTCGATACGTATTGCAACACGCCGATGGCAGGCACTGCCGAGAACCTCGCACGCAAGTTTGAGATCTCGCGCGAGGAGCAGGACAAGTACGCTTTGCGATCGCAGCAGGAGGCGAAGCGCGCGAAGGACACGGGCTTTTTTGCCGAAGAGATCGTTGCGGTCGAAGTGAAGACAAACAAAGGATCGACTCAGGTAACTGACGACGATCATCCGCGGCCGGAGACGACGCTCGAAGGGCTTGCGAAACTCAAACCAGCGTTTGCTCACGATGGATTTGTCACCGCGGGAAATGCGTCGGGCATTGTTGATGGCGCGGCAGCGCTGATCATCGCCGGCGAGGAGTTCGTCAAACAAAGAGATCTAAAACCGATGGGCCGGATCGTGAGCTGGGCGTATGCCGGCGTCGAACCTGAGATCATGGGTATTGGACCAGTGCCTTCGACACGCGCGGCACTTGCGAAAGCTGGTTTGTCGCTGAGTGACATCGATCTGGTGGAAGTGAATGAAGCGTTCGCGGCGCAGTACCTGGCTGTGGAAAAAGAACTCGGTCTCGATCGATCGCGTACAAACGTGAACGGCGGCGCGATTGCGCTCGGACATCCGTTGGGTGCTACGGGCACTCGTCTTGTTTTGACGGTCCTGCACGAACTGCATCGTCGCGGCGGACGCTATGGTTTGGCGACCGCGTGTATCGGTGGTGGACAGGGCATCGCGATGATCGTCGAACGAGTGTAAAGAAGTGTAAAGAAAAATAGGTCCTATAGGACCTATTTCGATCTCCCGAATTTAGGATTAAATCCAAATTCTTGTGCATGTTTTCGGGGCATGCTTCTCTCCCTTTTTTGGTTAAGTATTGGCATGTATCGCTTTTGTCTGGTGAGGTCATTTTAAAACCTTATCCGGCACACGTTTTGACTTGCGAAAGCCAGGCTCAGCATGGTAGAAGACGCGTCTTGCTTAGCCAATTCCAATCGCAACATTCCTACAAGAGTCGAATTTGCGCTTAACTCATTTGTTTAAGGAGTTCCCCTGTATGTCGAAAATAGTAAGGCTCTCGTTTGTAAGTCTGCTGGTGCTCGCACTCAGCGCAATCGTATTTGCGCAGTCGACCACCACCGGATCGATCGGAGGCGTGGTCACAAATCCGAATAAGGAGGTCGTTCCCGGTGCTGCCGTTACCGTAAAGAATATCGGCACCAACAAGGAAGCGACCGCCACGTCCGACGATACCGGACGCTTCAAAGTCCCGAGTCTCCAGCCAGGAATTTATTCTGTGACCGTAAGCTCGTCCGGCTTTAGTCCATCAACAACGGACAACGTAGTGGTTGAAATCGGACGCGAGACCACTCTTGAAGTCGCACTCTCCGTCGGTCCGGTGACCGGCACGGTAGACGTCAGCGCTGAGGCGCCGGTAATCAATACCACTCAGCAAGACTTTTCAACCAATCTTAACCAAACGTCGATCAATGAGCTGCCGGTGAACGGACGTCGTTGGTCCAACTTTGCGATTCTTACTCCGGGCGCTACTCCGGACGGCAACTTCGGCTTGATCAGTTTCCGTGGCATCTCCGGATTGCTGAACAACAGCACTGTTGACGGCGGCGACAACAATCAGGCGTTCTTCTCAGAAGAACGCGGTCGCACGCGCAGTGCTTATTCGATCAGCCAGGCAGCGATTCGTGAGTTTCAGGTCAACACTTCCAACTTCGCGGCCGAGTACGGACGTTCCGCGGGCGGTGTCATCAACGCCATCACGAAGTCTGGTACGAACCAGTTTCATGGCTCCGGCTTCTTTTACGATCGCAATAACAAGTGGGGTGCGCGCAACCCGAGTTCGTTCATCACCCGCTTCTCGAACGGAGTCACTTCCCGCGACGCGCTGAAGCCGAAGGACGTTCGCTATCAGTTTGGCGGCACGCTTGGTGGTCCAATCGTCAAAGACACCTTGTTCTTCTTCTTCAGCTACGACGAACAGCGACGCAACTTTCCCGGCGTTGCAACCTTTAGCACTCCGAATTATCTCAGCACCGTAAATGTATGTACTTCGGCGGGTGCGCCCGGTTGTTCAACCGCTCTCTTCAACGCGTCTTTGAAGAACCCCAACCGCGTTTTAACAGATGCCCAGATTAATTCGGGGCTGAGCTTCCTTAACAGCCTGACCGGCGAAACGCCGCGTCGTGGCGATCAGCGACTCTTCCTGCCCAAGATCGATTGGCAGGTAAACTCGAATAACCAATTCAGCGCCACGTACAATCGTTTGCGTTGGAAGTCGCCGGCGGGCGTGCAAACAGGCGCGACCGTCAACCGCGACCGTGCTGGTTTTGGTAATGACTTTGTCGAGATCGATTCGTTGAATCTACGTCTCGCTTCAACCTTATCGAGCAAGCTGATCAACGAGTTTCGCTTCCAGTGGGCCGACGAGCTTGATTCGGCATTTGCGCAAGCGCCGCTAGCAGGTGAGCCAACTTCAGCAAACGGTTTCTCGCCGCAGGTGACGCTGACAAACGGTCTCACATTCGGCAAAGCAAACTTCCTGGATCGCGTGGCATTGCCGGACGAGAGGCGTTTCCAGTTTGCCGACAGCTTGACCTACACGACTGGTAATCACACGTTCAAGTTTGGCACCGATATCAATCGCGTGCGCGACGTCGATGAGAACCTGTTCACAGGTGCCGGAGCTTATACCTACGGCAACATCAACGACTTTATTCTCGACTACCTGAACTTTGCGAACAGTGGTTCGTTGGCAGCAGCGGGCAAGGTGTGCTCCACGAGCACCCGCACCGTAGGCAAGTGCTACACGGCCAACTACCAGCAGGGCTTCGGACCGCCGCGCTTCCAGTTCAGGACAATTGACTGGGCTTTCTTTGCTCAGGACGACTGGCGCGTTACACCGCGTCTAACTCTTAATCTCGGACTGCGTTGGGAGTACGAGCAGTTTCCGGAACCATTCCTCGTGAATCCAGCTTTGCCACAAACCGGTAACCGGCCCAGTGACAAGAACAACTTTGGACCACGAATCGGTTTCGCAGCAGACGTCACTGGCGATGGCAAGACCAGCTTGCGCGGCGGCTACGGAATTTACTACGGGCGAATCAATGGCACGATCATTATCAACTCGCTCATCAACACTGGTCTCAGCACTGGCCAGGCCGTGAGTTCGGTTGCCGCTGCCTGCCCAACTGTCAACGGGTTTGCTCCCGGTAATCCCAGCAATCCAGTCTGCCCGACGGCGGCCAGCGTACCGTTGGGCAATCCGACCGCGCCAATCTTCCCAAATATTTTGGCGAGCGCGCCGGCGGGCACTGCCGCAGTCAACTACTTTAGAGATGGTTTCCAGAACCCGCTCATTCATCAGGGCGACCTGGTTTTCGAGCGCGAAGTAGCACGCAACACGGTTGTCTCAGCGAGTTACCTCTTCAGTTTTGGAAAGCATCTCACGACCTTCGTTGACACGAACCTGAATCGACCAACGTCGGAGGGAAGAGTCAGCATTCTGGATGGACCACTCGCGGGTCAGGTTTGGGCGTTTCCGTATTACCTTGGACCAAGGCCAAACACCAACTTCGGAAATATTCTCGAGATTCGCGACAGCATCTCAACCAAGTACAACGCGTTGGTGTTGCAGGCCAATCGTCGTTTGACGAACGGTTTGCAGTTCCAGAGCAGCTACACGCTCTCGAGATCTCAGGACAATGGCGGATCGCAGAGCTCGGCCACGTTCACTCCGGGCTTCTCGTCGCTCTTCGATCCTTTCGATCCGCAGCAAGACAGCGGCTACTCTCCATTTGACCGCCGTCATAAGTTTGTCGCGAGCGTTGTTTACAACACCAACTTCAAGAGCCTGGATGGTGCGGGTAAGGCAATCCTGAATGGCTGGACCATTGCACCAATCGTCAACATGTTCTCAGGATTCCGCTACACGCCACAGACCAACGCATTCACAACGTCTGCTGTGTTCGGTGCGAGCCCGGCTGGTGGTGTGAATGGCTCGAATGGCTCGCTGCGGTTTGCGTTGTTGCCAAACAATTTCTTCCATGCACCATCGATCAAGTACGTCGACTTGCGTGTCTCTCGGCGGTTTACGATCAAAGAGAACTACAAGCTCGAATTCCTGGCCGAAGGCTTTAACATTTTCAACCGCACTCAGGTCACGGGTATCAATAATCGAATGTATGTACTTTCGAATCAGGGCGGAAACATTGTTGCCACCTTCGATCCGACGTTCGGTACACCGAGTGACCTGTCGAATGGGTTTTTCTTCCGCGAGCGTCAAATTCAGTTAGCCGCTCGCTTTGAGTTTTAATTGAATAGGCAAACCAAACAACGCGGATGCATGCGGATCAAACCGGCATGCATCCGCGTTTAAGTTTTTAGTTTGGTCATAAAGATTTAATTGCTCGCTGCTAACCTAAATCTTGCTAAAGCAAGCTAAGCGTGGTAGAAGTCGATTCTCTAATTGCAACTCATTCGCAATAATCCTTTCGACTTGAATTTGGTGCTCTCAAAAACTTGTAAACACCGGCGCAAGCCCCGCGCGGCTGAGGCGCAGTCAACTGTTAACTGATTCGCAAGGAGTTCCCCATGTTCAAAACACCAAAGCTCTTTTTTGTATGTTTGTTGACGCTCGGTCTCAGCGCAGTGGCGTTTGCGCAATCAACGACCACTGGTGCAATCGGCGGCGTGGTAACGAATCCGAATAAGGAGGTTGTTCCGGGCGCTGCCGTTACGGTCAAGAACATCGGCACTAATAAAGAAGACGCCGCTACGACCGACGATACCGGACGCTTCAAGGTCGCAAACCTTCAGCCCGGAAACTATTCGGTCACGGTAAACTCGTCCGGCTTCAGTCCGATGACACAGGAAAACGTCGTGGTTGAGATCGGACGCGAGACGAATCTTGAAGTCGCGCTCTCTGTTGGTCCAGTAACCGGAACGGTTGACGTAAGCGCCGAGGCGCCGGTAATCAATACCACTCAGCAGGACTTCTCCAGCAACATCAACCAGACTTCGATCAACGAGCTTCCGATCAATGGACGCCGCTGGTCCAACTTCGCGCTGTTGACGCCAGGTGCGGTGCCCGACGGCACGTTCGGCTTGATCAGCTTCCGCGGCATCTCCGGCTTGCTGAACAACAATACCATCGACGGCGGCGACAACAACCAGGCATTCTTTGCCGAAGAGCGTGGCCGAACTCGGCTAAGTTACTCGATCAGCCAGGCCGCTGTTCGCGAGTTTCAAGTCAACACTTCCAGCTACTCGGCTGAGTACGGACGTTCCGCGGGGGGCGTGGTCAACGCGGTCACAAAGAGCGGCACGAACGATTTTCATGGAGGCGGTTTCTACTACCAAAGAAACAACAAGTGGGGCGCCCGTAACCCGCTTGCAACGAATACCGCGGAAGTAGCGCCAGGCATCTTTGGGCCGGTCGGTATCAAGCCGAAGGACGTGCGTCACCAGTTTGGCGGCACGATTGGTGGTCCAATCGTTAAGGACAAGGCTTTCTTCTTCTTCTCGTACGATCAGCAGAAGCGTAACTTTCCAGGCTTAGCCAGATTCACCAGCGCAACGTTCCTGAATCTGACCACGCCGCAAAGACAACTACTTATCGACCGCGGCGTCACAGACGCTCAGATTACCGACACTCAGAACTTCCTGAGGAGTATCACCGGCGAAGTTTCACGACGCGGCGATCAAAAACTGATCCTTCCGAAGATCGATTGGAACCTTAACGACCGTAACACGGTCACCGTTACTTACAATCGCCTGCGCTGGGATTCGCCAAACGGAATCCAAACTCAGGCGACTAACACCCGCGCGCGCGATAACTTCGGCGACGATTTCGTTGACATTGACTGGCTGACGGTACGGCTTAACTCCACGATTACACCAAATTTACTGAATGAAGCGCGGTTCCAGTGGGGCCGTGATAAAGAGACAGAGTTCAGTCAGGCGCCGCAAACGGGCGAGCCGACAAATTCCGTCGGCGGTCGTTCGCCGCAAACGTTTATTCAGAATGGTCTTTCATTTGGGATTCCGGAGTTCCTTGAGCGGGGCGCGTTTCCCGATGAGCGGCGTTGGCAATTTGCTGACACCGTCACGATGACACACGGCAACCATACCTTTAAGTGGGGCGGTGACATCAACTTCGTCAAAGACATAATCAACAATCTGCGTTTCATCGGCGGCGAATTCAACTACACGGGCAGTGGCGTAAACGGTCTCGGTGATTTCATCGTCGATTATCAGAACTTTAGGACGAATGGCGCGTTGCGTACTCTAAGCGCCTTAACGCCGACATCCAATCCGCTAGGACGGTGCTTTAGTTCAACCCGCCGCGCAGGCCAGTGTTATGCCGGTAATTTCAATCAGGGTTTGGGTGTGCTGGGTCTGACGATGAAGACCACCGACCTCGACTGGTTCCTGCAGGACGACTGGCGTGTAACGCCACGATTCACTCTGAACCTCGGTCTGCGTTACGAATACCAGCTCAATCCCGATCCGGTTAATGTCAACCCGGCGTTACCGCAAACAAACAACAAGGTTGACGATCGCAACAACTTCGGACCGCGCATCGGCTTCGCGTACGATCTCAGCGGCGATGGCAAGACTAGTCTTCGTGGTGGCTGGGGACTGTACTACGGCCGTGTGATCAACTCGACGGTTTACAACGCGCTGATTAACACCGGGGTGGGCATCGACCAGGCCCAGCGCCAAGTTACACTCCAGGCGACTGCGGCTGACGCGCCGATCTATCCGAACCTCTTAAGCGGAGGCACGCTCGTGCCCGGCGCGGTGCAGTACTTCGCGAGTAACTTTCAACTTCCGCAGATCCACCAGGCAGACATAATCATTGAGCGCGAGATTGGCCGAAATATGGTCGTCTCGGCGTCGTATCTGATGAGCTTTGCCAATTCACTGCCAAACTTTGTCGATACGAACCTGCCGCCACCGGCCCGGATCGTTCAGGTTCCGGTATTCGGCGGACCGTTCGGTGGCACCAACTACCTGACACCGATCTTCGTGGGACGGACGCAGGCGAACTCTTTTACGACTCCGAGACCAAATCCGAACTTCGCGCAGATCACTGAAATTCGTAGCGACGTTTATTCGAAATACCATGCGCTCGTGCTTCAGGCGAATCGTCGATTGACGAATGGACTGCAGTTCCAAACCAACTACACTCTCTCTCGCGCTCAGGATAACGGGCAAAGTTCAGTCACCTTTACGACAAACAATCTTCCCTTCAATGCTTTTGATCAAGCGAATGAGAATGGATTGTCAGCTTTTGACCGGCGACATAAGTTCGTCGCGAGCGTTGTCTATAACACGGAGTTCAATAGGTTCAAGGACAACGCCGCCGCGCGGGCAATCTTCAATGGTTGGACGATTGCACCAATTCTGAATGCCTTTTCAGGTGCCCGGGTTACCCAGTCAATTAGTGGCACGATTAGTCCTGCGGCCTACGGCTTTACCGGAAACGCCGCTCAAATAACGGCACTGTGCGGCTCGGGTGGAAACCCCGCCGCTACAGCTTCATGTACGACGCCAGGCGGTGGCGCCAACGGATCGGGCGGTAGCACTCGATTCGCCGGTTTGCCCCGCAATGCGTTTAAGCAACCGAAGGTTTGGTATCTCGATATGCGCCTCTCGCGCCGCTTCCGCATCACGGAGACTACAAGACTCGAAATTCTTGGTGAGGCGTTCAATTTGTTCAATCGCACGCAGGTCACGACCGTGACGAGCACCTTCTATAATTACGCGTCTAACACGAGCACACCGGCGTGCCCGAACGGATTGACCCAGTGCTTGCTATTCAACGACGCCGGCAACGCGCCATTCTTCAGTGTTACCGGCGCTGACAGCACGTTGTTCCGTGAGCGCCAGGTGCAGTTCGCCGCGCGGTTTGAGTTCTAACAGTCCGCGCATTCTGTCGGAATAGGTCCTGTAGGGACCTATGGGACCTATTCCGAACTTTCAACCTTCCCACCCGCTTCGTTCCACGCTCGCCAGCCGCCGGCCATCGAGAACACGTTTGTGTAATCCATGCGTTGCAGCGAGTCTGCAGCCAGTGCCGAGCGATACCCGCCGCCGCAGTAAAGAATCAGCTCGGTGTTCTTGTCGGGCACGGTCGTCTCGATATCTCGTTCGATGATGCCTTTGCCGAGATGAATCGCGCCGGCTGCGTGGGCCGCTTCCCACTCCTTATCTTCACGTACGTCGATCAGTTTCACCTCGCTGTTATCGCGCATGCGCTGCTGCGTATCCGCCGCTGAAACCTCGCGCACGCGGCTCTTCGCGTCGTCGACGACCTTTAGAAATCCTTCCGAATGTTTCATGTTCTGGTCCTTCGGTCTGTATTTTGGTTAGGGGATGCCAAACGATTATAATGCCCGTTCTTTTTCGTTATCATTACCGCTCTGACGAGGGGAAACCTAAAAAATTGGCTAACGAACAGTTTGACGTAACGATTATCGGCAGTGGGCCGGGTGGTTATGTGGCGGCCATCCGCGCCGGACAGTTGGGTCTCAAGACCGCCATAGTTGAGAAAGATAACCGGCTTGGCGGCACCTGCACGCTGCGTGGTTGTATTCCGACCAAGCAGATGTTGATGTCGGCCCATATTTACGAACAGATGCAGCATGCCGCCGATTTTGGCGTGCAGGCAACCGGCATTCAACTGGCTTTTGCCGACGTGCAGAAGAGAAAAGACAAGGTCGTGCTCAAAAACGTGAAGGGCATCGACTACTTGATGAAGAAAAACAAGGTCACTGTCTTCAAGGGCACGGGCAAACTCGCGCTTCCCGGCAAGGTTGAAGTTACCGATGCGGACGGCAAGAAGCAGACGCTCGAGACCAAAAACATCATCATCGCCACCGGCTCTGTGGTGCGTCCGATTCCCGGTTTTGAAACTGACGGCGTACACGTGGTCAACAGCGATCACATTCTGGAATTGAAGGAAGTACCGAAGTCGCTGATCGTGATGGGCGCAGGCGCCGTGGGAGTTGAGTTCGCTTCAGTCTATTCGCGTTTCGGTGCCGAGACGACGATCGTCGAACTGTTGCCGCGACTGGTGCCGCTTGAAGACGAGGAGGTGTCAAAAGAGCTCGAACGCAGTTTTCGCAAACGCGGCATCAAGTCGCAGGTCGACACGAAGCTCGACAAGCTCGAGAAGACCGAGTCAGGTGTGCGCGTGACGGGTAAGACGTCGAAAGGTGAGCCGGTCAGTCTCGAAGCCGAGATGTTGCTGGTTGCGGTTGGGCGCATGCCTTACACGCAAGGCCTCGGGCTCGAAGGCACGAAGATCAAAGTTGAAAAAGGATTTGTTCAGGTCGACGAATTCCAACAGACGGCGGAAAAAGGCGTGTACGCGATCGGCGATGTAGTGCCGACGCCGTTGCTTGCCCACCTCGCGTCGAAAGAAGGCATCGTCGCGGTCGAGCATATGGCAGGGAAGAAGGACGTGCGTCCGATCAACCTGCGCCTGGTTCCGAATTGTACTTACTGCGATCCGGAAGTTGCTTCAGTCGGACTGACTGAGGCGAAAGCGAAGGAACTGGGTTACGACGTTAAGGTCGGAAGGTTTCCGTTCTCAGCTTCGGGCAAGGCCCGCATCATCGGTGAGGAAGAGGGCTTCGTAAAGATTGTCGCGGAAACGAAGTATGACGAGGTTTTGGGCGTACACATCATTGGACCACATGCGACGGAGTTGATTGCCGAGGCTTGTGTGGGCATGCAGCTCGAAACCACTGCGGACGAGTTGGGCCGAACGATGCACGCGCATCCGACAGTTTCCGAAGCGGTGATGGAGGCGGCGGAAGGCGTTCACGATATGGCAGTGCACATTTGATAGCGCTTAATTAATATAAGTCCTATAGGTCCAATAGGACCTATTTCATTGACGATCATGGATCAATCGGAGAATAAGCGTCGGCGCCGGCGGCCGCCCCGTCCTCGATTTCAAATGCGAGTCAGCACGAAGTATGCGCCGCGCAAAATACAGAACGGCAAGCCGCTGAGTTGCGCTACGGAAACAACACTCAAACCAGAGCAGCATCTCGAGATTTATCGTTATTTGAAGCTCACGCGTCTCGTGGAAGAACGTTTGGTGAATCTCTACCGCCAGACGAAAGTCGTGGGCGGCGTGTTTCGCTCGTTAGGCCAGGAAGCAACGGCGGTCGGCACCGCGTACGCGCTTCAGCCGCAGGACTTCATCACGCCGCTGATCAGAGATCTCGGTGCGGTTTTAGTTAAAGGCATTCGACCGCGGGAGATCTTCGCGCAGTACATGGCGAAGGCGTGGGGACCGTCCGATGGTAAAGATCTCAACATTCACTTCGGCGACATGCAGAAGGGTTTTATTGGTCCAATCTCTCACCTGGGTGACATGATTCCGGTTATGACCGGAGTGTTGCTGGGCGGGCGAATGCAGAATAAGAAGTTCGTCGCTATCGCTTACATCGGCGACGGCGGCATGAGCACCGGCGCGTTCCACGAAGGTCTCAACTTCGCGGCAGTGCAGCGTCTCCCGTTAATCGTTGTTGCGGAATACAATCAGTACGCTTATTCAACACCGACGAGTTTACAAACGGCGGTGCGAGATCTGGCGGAGAAGGCTTCAGGCTACGGAATTCCCGCGCACATCGTCGATGGCAACGACGTGGTTGCATGTTATGAAGTTATGAAACAGGCGGCAGATTACGCGCGCCGTGGCGGTGGCGCAGTACTGATTGAGGCGAAGACTTATCGTCGCAAGGGACACGCGGAACACGACGATCAGCGTTATGTCGCGGCTGGAGAGATCGAATGGTGGGAGCAGAACAACGATCCCCTCGATCGTTACGAGCGCTATCTGTTTGAGTGTAATCTAGCGACGAAAGAGAAGCTCGACGAGATCACGGCGGACGTGATGCGCGAGATTGATGAAGACTGCGCCTGGGCCGAATCTTCACCGATGCCCGAAGGCGAGCAGGCGGCGTACGGAGTGTTTGACAACAACATCGTCCCGCCGGCGTTCAGGCCGAAAGTACTGGAGGGGTGATGACGGTACGACCGGCGAATTACAAATATCAACGTCGCGAAGACATTTCGCTAGCCGCCATCGGACCGGTGTATGCGGAAATTGAGTAGCCTGAATATGTCCACAGCCGTCAAAAAAGAACACAAATCCGCACGCCCCGAACGTGGCGGGCAGGCCACGATGGTCGAGGCGATCCGCCAAGGGATCTGGGAGGAGATGGAACGCGACTCGACCGTGTTTGTGATCGGCGAAGACGTCGGCGTGTATGGCGGCGCGTTCAAAGTTACTGACGGACTGCTCGACGAGTTTGGCAAAGCACGAGTGATCGACACGCCGATCTCTGAAGGCGCGATCGTGGGCGCTGCGTGTGGTGCGGCGTTGATGGGAATGCGGCCCGTCGCTGAGTTTCAGTTTATCGATTTCATTTCCGCCGGTTTCGATCTGCTTACGAACTACGCGGCGAAGTGTCGTTATCGCTGGGGCGCCGGACTGCCTACAGTGTTTCGTGGCCCATGCGGCTCGGGTGTGCGCTCTGGTCCATTCCACTCGCTCAACGCAGAATCGTTTTTCCTGAATACCGCCGGACTAAAAATCGTCGAACCCTCGACTGCCTATGACGCGAAGGGTCTGATCAAAGCGGCGATTCGCGACCCCGATCCGGTACTGTTCTTCGAACACAAAAAGCTTTATCGCTTGCCGCGATTGCGCGAAGAGTTGCCGTCAGACGATTACATCGTCGAGATCGGTAAAGCACGCGTGGCGCGCGCCGGTCGCGATCTGACGATCATAACTTTCGGCGCGATGGTCCTGACTGCGCTCGATGCGGCCGAAGAGTTAGAGAAAGAAGGACTCGACGTTGAAGTAATAGACTTGCGAACGCTCGCGCCGCTCGACAAGGCCGCGATACTCGCGAGCGTGACGAAGACCAGCAAAGCAATCGTGCTGCACGAAGCGTCGCGTACCGGAGGCATCGGTGGTGAGATTTCGGCGTTGATTGCCGAAGAGGCATTTGAATGGTTGGACGCGCCGTTGATTCGCATCGCGTCGATTGACACGCCGGTGCCCTATTCACCGCCGCTTGAGGATTATTACTTGCCGCAGATCAAAGACGTGGTTGATGCAGCACGCAAGCTCGCGGCTTACTGAGATTGATAGCGAAACGAGTTTGGAGAAGAGATGAGCACTGAAGTAGTGATGCCGCAGATGGGTGAGTCCATCGCGGAGGGAACGATTACAAAGTGGATGAAGAAGGTCGGTGAGCGAGTTGAGCGAGACGAGCCGCTGTTTGAGATCTCGACCGACAAAGTTGATGCCGAGATACCATCGCCGGCAGCGGGAACGTTGACAGAAGTCAGATTCAAAGAGGGCGACGTTGTTGAGGTCAACACTGTCGTCGCGGTGCTCGACGGCGATGGATCAGTGACTGCGGAAGCGCCTGCGGCAAAGGTTATCGAAGAAAAAGCGGCCCAGCCCGCACCGCCGCCACCACCTCCTCCGCAAGCAGCAGCGCCGCCACCACCGGTTCCTGCTCCGGTTCCGCCACCGCCAGCACCGGTGCAAGCGAAACCTGCACCGCCACCACCGGCGGAGAAGAAAGACGGCAGTGTCGCAACCGCGGAAGACCTGCGACGCACAAAATCGAGTCCGCTCGTGCGCAAGATCGCGCAAGAGCACGGCGTCGATATCACAAAACTCGAAGGCACTGGTCTAAGTGGTCGCGTAACCAAGAACGACATCCTCAGCTTCATCGAATCGGGCGCCGCACCTGCGCCGGCTTCAACTGCCGCTGCCCCCGTCGCTCCTGCACCAGCGTACGAGCCCGTTGCGCCGCCGCCACCCAGACCACAGCTTGGCGATCGCGTCGAGCCGATGAGCGTGATGCGCAAGAAGATCGCCGAGCACATGGTCCTATCGCGCCGCACGTCCGCACACGTCACCACGGTCTACGAGATCGACATGACGCGTGTCGCGCGCTTGCGTGACGAGCATCGCGACGAGTTCTATCAACGCACCGGGACCAAGCTGACGTTCATGCCTTTTATCTTCGAGGCAGTTAACAAAGCGTTGCGGAAGTTTCCGATCTTCAACGCGCAGGTCAGCGGCGAGCAGATTATTTACAAGCAGGACATCAACCTGGGCATGGCGGTAGCCCTCGATTGGGGCTTGATCGTGCCCGTAATTAAGCGCGCCGACGACCTGAGCATCTCCGGTCTCGCTCGCGCTGCAAATGACCTCGCCGATCGCGCACGGACCAAGCAGCTCAAGCCCGATGAAGTTACGGGCGGCACCTTCACCATCACCAACCCCGGCGTGTTTGGTGGTCTATTCGGCACACCCATCATCAACCAGCCTCAACTAGCCATTCTCGGAGTCGGTAAAATCGAGAAACGGGCCAAGGTAATGACTACCGCGGACGGCGACGATTTTATCGGAATTCGATGGATGGCCTACTTCGCGCTCAGTTTTGACCATCGTGTAATCGACGGCGCCGATGCCGAGCGATTCCTTGCTTTCGTCAAAGAACAGCTCGAAGCGGGCGACTTCTCGGTCTAATTGTTCTGTAAGATTAGGGCCACAGATTTCACGGAATTCAAACGGATTGCAAAAGATCCGTAATGATTCGTGATAATCTGTGGCTTGTGTTATTGCGATAAAGTGGTGATTACATGAAGAAAAAGCAAGGGTATTGACTTCACTTCGGCGAAAGTCTAAGAGATGTCATCCGCAAAATTTAACGAGCGGGAGGCGAGGAGCGAGGACTCGCCGTTGACAGCTTGAGAAAGACGCGCGTTCAAGGAGCGCGTTAACTAGTTACCAGTTTAAGGAGATAAATCGATGGTATTCACTAAACATAGAATGTTTGCCCCGGCAGTGCTTATCACCTGCCTATTGGTCTTCTCAGCCTCCCCTATCTTGGCCCAAGACACAACCAGACCGGCCGGCTCGCGCACTGTAGCCAGTGGCCAGAAAATGAAAATCAAAGGCGTGGTTACCCGACGTGATTCAGATACCTTCACAGTTCGGGACATGAACGGCGTGGATACGGTTGTGCGCTTGAACGACAGGACCAGTGTGAAGACTAAAGGTGGGTTCCTGCGGGGTGGCACAAATTTCGCTCAGACCAGCATCCTCCGTGGTCTGAATCTCGAGGTTGAAGGACGTGGCAATGGCTCGGGTGAGTTGGACGCCGAGAAGATTCGGTTCAACGACCAGGACATGAAGACCGCACAAGCGGTTGAATCACGTGCTGCGCCGCTCGAAGAGAGAGCCAGTGACACTGAAAACAAACTCACCCAGGTTGAAGCCAACGCGCAACGTTTGTCAGGTCAGTTG
>Ga0126376_10000649_pt1 | contig 17367 bp, 15 predicted proteins | sample PanSoiMetPlot_15_FD_92760 | JGI IMG/M metagenome (GOLD analysis project Ga0126376, IMG submission 92760) | Tropical forest soil microbial communities from Panama - MetaG Plot_15 | ecosystem: Environmental > Terrestrial > Soil > Tropical forest > Bulk soil | place: Panama | collected 2016-02-17
CGCCACGATCGGCATCACTCAGAACGACATCAAGAAGGTGCTGGCGTATTCAACCGTCTCGCAGCTCGGCTTTATGTTCATGGCCTGCGGCGTCGGCGCGTTCGTGATCGGTATCTTCCACGTGATGACGCACGCGTTCTTCAAGGCGCTGATGTTCCTCGGCGCGGGCAGCGTGATTCACGGCATGCACCACGAACAGGACATGCGTCGCATGGGTGGGTTGAAGAAGTACATGCCCTACACGTATTGGACCTTCATGGCCGGGTGGCTCGCGATCTGCGGCATCATTCCGTTCAGCGGTTTCTGGTCCAAGGACGAGATTCTCTGGAGAGCGGCTTCGACTACGTACATCCCGCTCGGCTGGCTCGTCTGGTTGGTCGGAACGATCGCCGCGACTTGCACCGCGTTCTACATGACGCGGCTGATGGCGATGACGTTCTGGGGCAAGGAAAGATTTCTCGAAGGCGCCGGCGGCGAAGCTGATGAAGCACATGCTTCGGCCTACGACAAAGGACTGGCCCAGCACGACGCGGTGCGTGCATCAGCCGGCGATCGTCCGCGACATGAACCCGGCGAGCACGTTGGACCAGTTTACGAAGACGTCGCGCATCACGTTGCCACTCACGGACACGCGGACGAAGATGCCCACGAAGATATTGGCCATGCGCATGGCGCGCACCGTCCGCATGAGTCGCCGCCGTCGATGTGGGTGCCGCTCGCTGTCCTTGCAGTGCTGGCTGTCATCGGCGGTTTGGTCGGCATCGGACCAGCATTTCGCACTGTTACCGGCAGCGAGCATCCGGGCGGCCGTATGCACATCGTGACGTGGCTGAATCCGATTATCTGGAATCCGGCGACGCGTGAGTTCAACGCGCCTGAAGGTGCCGGTGGAGGCCACGAGGCACCCATCGGCGAAGCTGCACCGGCTGAGGGCTCCCATGGCGAGGCGAGTGCGAGTGTTTACGGCAACACGGGCTACAACCTGGCCCACTCAGTCGAGACCAGCACTCACAGTGAGCTCGGAACCGAATGGATCTTTATCATCATCTCGCTTGTCGTAGCCGGCATCGGCATGCTGCTGGGTGGCCTGTTCTACATTTGGCGACCGGCGCTGGCCGGTATCTGGGCGCAACGACTACGCCCGCTGTATGTGGCCAGTTACAACAAGTACTGGGTTGACGAATTCTACGGTTGGGCCATCACGCGCCGCACGATGGACGCGGCCCGCGCTGTTTATGCTTTCGACTCCAAACTCGTTGATGGCATCGTTAACGGTCTGGCGGCCTTGAGCCGATTGTTCAGTCGCATCGTTGGCGGCGTCGACAAGTATTTTGTAGACGGTCTCGTCAACACCGTCGCTGCTTTCATCAAGCGTTTGATGTCGCCATTGTTCCGTGCCGCGCAAACCGGTTTCACACAGAACTACGCACTCGTGATGGTTCTCGGTTTGATGGTTGCAGTCGCACTGTTTTTTATGCGGGATATTCTTTCGGCAATTCGATAAACGAGCCACAGATCTATGACTAACTTTTCCATTCTCTCCTTAATCACCTGGCTGCCGGCCGTGGGCGCGATCCTCATTCTCGCACTCATGAAAAAGGACCAGTCGAGCCTGATCAAGAAGTTTGCCACCGCGTGGTTCGCGCTCGACTTCGTGTTCTCGCTGTACTTACTGACGTACAACCGCGGCATCGGCGGAATGCAGTTTCTCGAAGACCACCGGTGGATACCGATCATCGGCGCGCGTTATCAAATGGGAGTCGACGGCGTCTCGGTGTTGCTGATCATTTTGACGACCTTGCTCGGCGCGATCGCGGCGCTGTCTTCGTGGGATTACATTCAAAAACGAGAGAAAGAGTATTACGTCCTCTTGCTGCTATTGCAGACCGCGGTGCTCGGTGTGTTTGCTTCGATGGACCTGTTTCTCTTTTACCTGTTCTTCGAAGTCTCGCTCGTGCCGATGTATTTCCTGATCGGAGTTTGGGGGGGTGAGAATCGTCTCTACGCGGCGATCAAGTTCTTTCTTTATACGCTGGTTGGTTCGGTGGTGATGCTGCTCGGTGTTTTGAAGATGTACTTCCTGACGCAGGACACCGCGCTGACAGGCAAGATAGTACCAGCGACACTCCAAGCGCTCGCCGGAAACGATCAAACTGTACAACTGGTTGCGAGCACGCTGCAGGAAGCGGTGCGTAACGGCACCGGCACTTTCAACATCGTCTACATGCAGTCGATGGGATCAGTTTTGCAACCAGGCACCTTGCAAGTGCTTCTCTTTGCCGCATTCGCGCTCGGCTTTGCGATCAAGGTGCCGATGTTTCCGTTTCACACCTGGCTTCCCGACGCTCACGTTGAAGCGCCGACGGCCGGCTCCGTGATTCTTGCGGGCATCCTGCTGAAGCTCGGAACTTATGGCTTCTATCGCTTCAACCTGCCGATGTTTCCGTGGGCTTCGCGCGATCAGAGTTACTTCGGTTCGTTCGGAGTGCGCAGCGTCATCGTGTTTCTCGCCATCGTGAGCATCATTTACGGCGCGCTCGCGGCGATGTATTTCGTCGTCAAAAAAGATGGCGACGTGAAGAAGCTCGTCGCTTATTCATCCGTCTCGTCGATGGGCATGGTGATGCTCGGACTCTTCGCGCTCAATCCAAACGGCGTGAACGGCGGCGTGATGCAGATGGTCAATCACGGCATCTACTCCGGCGCGCTCTTCCTGCTCGTGGGAATCATTTACGAACGACGACACACGCGCAACGTGGCTGAGTTTGGCGGCCTGTCGCACGTGATGCCCGGCTATGCCGCGATCTTTCTCGGCATGGTGATGACTGCGATCGGGCTACCGTTGCTGGCGGTGTTTATCTCGGAGTTCCTGGCGCTGCGCGGCGCGTTTGAAGCGAACCCGTACTGGTCTGCGTGGGCAGCGCTCGGAATCATTCTCAACGCCGGTTACTTCCTGTGGTTGTACCAGCGAATGTTTTTCGGAAACGTAGACAATCCGAAGAATGAGCGCTTGACGGATCTAAACGTGCGCGAGTGGGTCTACATGGCGCCGCTCATGATTCTCGCGTTGTGGATTGGTGTCTATCCGAAGCCGTTTCTCGAGTACATTCAGCAGCCTGTGAATGCGGTCGTGAAACAGGTGCGACCGGATTATGTGATTCCGGGGACTGTATCCGCACAGCCGGAGCGAGCGGAAAGGTAGCTACAAAAAGGCACATAAGGCACACAAAGAAGAATTAAACGATGCTTCTCTTGCAAGCCAACACGACCACGATAATGAATACCGGCGATCTGCAGTTGATCGCGCCCGAGTTGATCCTGACTGCGTGCGCGTGTGTGGCGCTGGTCATGGAAGTCATCCTGCCGTATCGCAAGAGCAAGCTCACTGCATATTTTTCGCTCGCTGGCTTGGCACTCGCTTTTGTCTCACTCGCAGTGCAGTGGCGTGGACTGAGTGGCGCGCTGCCCGCGGATGCGTTTTATGGGATGGTGCGAATCGACGGTTTCGCATTGCTGTTCAAAGCGATCTTTCTGATCTCAGCCGCGCTCGCGATCGGTATCTCGACGCGGTTCCTCGATATCGAAGGCGAACAGCACGGCGAATACTACTCGCTGATTCTCTTTGCCACCGTCGGCATGATGTTCATTGCCTGCGGCTACGATTTGATCTCGCTGTACATCAGTCTCGAGCTGATGGCGCTCACTTTTTACGTGCTGGTGGCTTTCACGAAGCGCGAGAAGAAGTCGAACGAAGCCGCGATGAAGTACTTTTTACTGGGCGCGTTTTCGTCCGGGATACTGCTTTATGGGATGTCGATGATCTACGGAATCGCCGGCTCAACCAATATCGGTGAGATTGGAAATACGATTTCCAAACTGGTGCCGGACATTCAAAGGGCGGCACTGGCGGCGACACAGGGCGGTTCAGGAGAGCTGGCGAATCTCAGGCCACTCCTGCTGCTCGGCATGATCGCGCTGGGCGCGGGTCTGTTCTTCAAGGTCGCGGCAGTGCCGTTTCACATGTGGGCGCCCGACGTTTACGAGGGTGCGCCGACGTCAGTCACTGCGTTTCTTTCCACGGGTTCGAAAGCCGCGAGTTTCGCGTTGTATGCTCGCATCTTCAGCGAAGCACTCGGCGGCATGCGCGACGATTGGGCGCCGCTGCTGGGGCTTGTCGCTGCCATCACCATCATGGTCGGTAACTGGGCCGCGGTCACTCAGGAAAACTCCAAACGCCTGCTCGCGTACTCTTCGATCTCAAACGCCGGCTACTTATTGTTAGCACTGGTCGCCAACAATCTTTTCGGCTACATCGGTCTGATCGTCTATCTCTTCGTGTACACGCTGATGAATATGGGCGCTTTCGGTGTGATCATCAGTCTGCGCCGGCGCGGCATCATCGGCGACAACGTTGACGACTTGACGGGTCTCGGACAGAAGGCGCCATTCATGGCGGCGATGATGGCGCTCTTCATGTTGTCACTCGGTGGCCTGCCGGTCACGGGCGGCTTCATTGGCAAGTATTTTCTGTTTGGCGGTCTGATTCTGCGCGGCGCGGCTGATAAAAAGTCGTGGTACTACTGGCTCGCTGGTTGGGCCATCATCAACACGGTCGTCTCTTTCTACTATTACTTCCGCTTCATCAAGGTGATGTATCTCGGCGACCGCATAGCAGACAATAAGCCGCTGGCGCTCTCACCTGCGTTGACGACCGCGCTTGTCATTGCGGTTATCGGCATCATCGTGATCGGCATCTATCCGCAACCCCTGATCTCGCTCGCGCAAGAATTGATGGCGCCGATTGCTTCGTTGGGCGCATTTACCCCGAAGTGACGTCTTCGTGTATCTCTACTACTTCCTCGCAGCAATCGCCTGCTGGATCGGTATCAAATCGTTACTCGGTGGCTTGCGTTTTGCGGCTTACGTGAAACGCGAAACCAGTCGCCCGCTTCCTGACTTTCAACCTTTTGTTTCGGTGATTGTTCCGGGGCGCGGACTCGAGCCGGGTTTGCCTGAGAATCTGTGTTCATTGCTGGCGCAGCATTATCCGCGTTACGAAGTTCTCTTCGTTTTTGATCGTGCGGACGATCCGGCGATTGGAGTCGTCAAGCAGTTGGCGACTAAAGTGACAACGCAAATCGTCATCGCCGGACCAGCAACAGATAGCGGGCAGAAGGTTCACAATCTGTGCGTGGCCACGACTAAAGTCGATTCCGAATCCGAAGTGCTCGTGTTCGTCGATACCGATGCGCGCCCCGGGAGGGAGTGGCTTAAACAACTGGTCGCGCCGTTGGCCGATGAGGAGTTAGGTGCTTCCAGCGGTTATCGCTGGTTCATCCCGGAAAACAGCGGGCTTGCCTCGCGTCTTCGCAGCGTGTGGAACGCGTCGATTGCTTCGGCGCTCGGCGGCGACCGCACCAAAAACTTTTGCTGGGGCGGTTCGACCGCGATCCGCCGCACCACCTTCGATCGGCTTGCGGTAAGTGATCGCTGGCGCGGCACTGTCTCCGACGACTTCACGATCACGAGCGTGCTTAAAGAAGCGAACCTGCCGATCCACTTCACGCCAAACTGTCTCGTTGCTTCTGTCGGCGACTGCGACTTCAAAGAGTTGCTGGAGTTCACCACGCGCCAAATCAAGATCACGCGCGTCTATGCCTCGCATCTCTGGCTCCCGTTACTACTCGGTTCATCTCTCTTCACCATCGCCTTCTTCGGCGGCCTCATTTTGATCAGTCTCCGTCCGCGTTTATCCGTGGCGCTGTTTTTGGCGCTCATCTTCGTGCTCGGCGCAGCAAAATCTTTCATCCGCTTCCGCGCCGTTTCACGCGTTCTCGAAACGTCACACCGCGACCTCCTGGCCCACCTGCTCCTCTGGCCCATCGCCTCTCTACTTTATCTTTACAACGCCATCGTCGCCGGCTTCTCTCAGCGCATAACCTGGCGCGGCATTACCTATGAATTGAAATCACCCACTGAAGCTGTCATTATCTCTCGCGATTCCTGATGGCGAGATGACGAGCAAAGCCGTACAGTTAGTGCAGTTACTACGATCCTCGAAACGCGAAAAGCGTCTCGGCACTGTGATCCTGTTCGTGACTTCACGCTGCAACGCGTTCTGCCAGACGTGCTTTTATCACGCCGAGTTGAATCAACCCGGCGACATGACCTTTGCGCAGATCGAAAAGGTCTCACGGACCATGCCGCCGATCACGGACCTCTGGCTGTCCGGCGGTGAGCCGACTCTGCGACGCGATCTCTCCGACATCATCGATCTCTTCATCGCCAACAACGGCGTCAACCGCGTCATCATTCCCACGAACGGACTGATCAAATCGCGCGTTTACGACGTCGTCGATCGCGCGCTCGGTAACAACCCTGCGATCGATCTCTATCTCAACATCGCGCTCGATGGTTACGGCGAGACACACGATCGCATTCGCGGCGTGCCCGGTAACTGGGGGAAGGCGCTCGAATGTATCGAAGCGCTCTATCCGTTGAAGGAGAAGTACACGGATCGCTTTCGTCTCAACGTGAATACCGTGATCTGTGCCGAGAACTACACCGAGATCGAAATGCTCTCGGAGTTTATGTGGGAGAACTACCGTCTCGACGGCCAGTACTTCAACATCATTCGCGGCGAGACGTTGGTAGGCGAACAGATCAAACAAGTGCCGCCTGACGTCCTGCCCGCCATGTACGCGCACGTTGCGAAACTGACGAAGCGGTACGGCGATCGAATGTTTGCCAACGACGATCGCAGCAAACGCTTCGTGAAGAACGCGGTTTACGCCGGCACGATCACGACCCACTACCGCACGCAACACGCGAACTTTCAGCAACCGACACCCTGGCCGTTTCCATGTACCGCAGGCGAGACTGCTGCGGTCATCGATTACAACGGCGACGTGCGCGCCTGCGAGTTGCGCGAGAAGTTCGCTTCACTCGTCGATTTCGATTACGACTTCAACGCGCTCTGGTCCGCGAACGAACGCCAACAGGAACTCAGGGCTATAGACGGCGGCAAAGCCTGTTGGTGTACGCACGTCTGCTTCATTCACGACTCGATGCGCCATTCGCGTCGCGCAGCGCTTTACGAAGTGCCAAAAAACTATCTCACCCGAGAAAGTTGGTAATTGAGATGGCGAACAGCGACGATCAGGACGAGAATCGAAAAACCGGTTTTGCATATGCCGCAGGGATCGCGTTATTCGCCTCAGTAGCTACTTTCACCGCCATCGGTTACTTGCTGGATCGCTGGTTCGGAACCGCACCATGGTTCCTGATCGCTGGCATCGTCCTCGGCTCCGCCGCCGGCCTCTTCGAATTCATTCGTATAAGTTCCAAGACATATTAAGCCGCAGATGAACGCAGATTAACGGGAATCAGAATCCGCGCAAATTTGCGTAAATCCGCGGCCCCAAGTTAAAATCACCGGCTTCGCCAATGCTCGATTCCAGAGTTTTTCGCACTATGGCGGTCGCAACCGCTCTGGCGGTGACGATTTCTGCGTTCATCGCTCCCTGGCGTGTGACCGCAGGTGTGCTGGTTGGAGGTTTGTTGGCGCTTTTCAGTCATAGCTGGTTGAAGAACTCGGCTGCGGCGGCGATTAAGCTTTCGACCGCCGGCGGCCAACCGCAACTCCGGCTCGCACAGTTTGTGCTGCGCTATGTCGTGATTGCGGCAGTGGTTTTCGCAGCTTACACGTTGGACCTCGTGTCGTTGTCCGCTGTCTTAGCCGGCATGTCGACGTTTGTAGTCGCGATGTTTGTCGAAGCTGCCAGAGAATTTTATTTCGCAATTATCAAGCGAGAGGAAAACTAGTTGATGTTCTGGTTTGCAGAAGCCGCAGAAGCCGCCGCCGAACACGCAGAAGAGGCGGAGCATCAGGCGCCTATCGTTGTGCAATTGGTGAATAGCTGGTTTGGTGAAGCCGCCCTCAGGTTTGAACTTGCCTACACCAAGCCACTCTGGGACAGGTTCCTGGGCAAGTTCGGCTCCAGCGCGGAGGCGGCGTTCGGTCCATACAGGGTGGACAACGCGATCCCCTGGTACACGGTGATGTTTTTTATCGCCTGCATCCTGAGCGTCGTGATCATCTGGATCCTCAAAGGCAAGCTCTCCGAGAGCGAGCCGGGCGGTGGTCAGCAGACACTCGAACTCAGTGTGCTCGCGGTGCGCAACATGGTCGAAGACATCATTGGACCACACGGGTTGAAATACTTCCCGGTGGTGATGACGTTTGCGGTGCTGATCCTGGTGTCGAACCTGATGGGGCTTTTCCCGCTGTTCATGACTCCGACCTCGGCGACCAGCGTGACGTTCGCGCTCGGTTTGAGCTCGTTTCTTTACTACAACTACATCGGCATCAGTGAGAATGGTCTCTTCGGGCATCTCAAACACCTCGCTGGTCCAATCTGGTGGATTGCGTGGCTGATCTTCCCAATCGAGTTGATCAGTAACCTGATTCGCCCCTTTTCGCTCGGTATCCGTCTGTTCGGCAACATGTTTGCAGACGAGAAGGTGATGGAGACACTCGCCAGCCTCGCTCCGCCGTGGACCTGGTTCGCGCCGATCCTGCTGATGCCTCTGAGCGTGTTCGTGGCTCTGATTCAAACGTTTGTTTTCATACTGCTCTCGCAGCTCTATCTGAGTGAAGTGTCGCATGCGCCGCACGATTTTCACGCGCCGCACTCGGATGACGAGAGTGAAGAGTTTATTGTCCCGGTTCTTACTTAATGGCTTTATCCGTGGCGCGTGGTGAGCGATGCGATCAACGTGGTCGCAAACGTTGCCGCGCAAGCAGAAAGACTCATTCAACGAAGTATTGCCTGACAAATTCATAGCAAGGCAAGTCTGTCTCGCAGGAGCGCCGTTGTTCGAGGGGCGGTGGATACCGGATGCAGGCGAAATAATACCGTCGGGTCTGGTTTGAAGGATGAGCTTGATTGGGATTGAGGGAGGAAGCATGAGCAGATTCAGAATGTTGCTGTTCGCCGTGGTTGGCATACTCATGAGCAGCATGAGCGTGTTTGCACAGGCGGCAGGAGAGGCCGGTGACAATGCGAGTTCAGTCAGCAAGTATCGTGCGCTGGCCGCGGGTGTTGGTTTCGCGATCGCTGTGTTTGGCGGCGCGATCGGACAGTCGCGCATCGGTGCGTCGGCGTGCGAAGGCGCGGCGCGCAACCCCGGTGCGGCCGGACGTATCCAAACGATGATGATTCTCGGCCTGGCGCTGATCGAGTCGTTGGTGCTGTTCGCGTTGCTGGTGATCTTCGCGGTTGTGAAGCCCAGCTAACGCGTTCTCGCCGGTTTTTTATCCACAGATTACACAGATTGATTTACAGAATCCGTGTAATCTGTGGATACGTTTTTGATCTCTCAAACGGTGTGATAGGCTCACGTTAATGAAGAAGTGCCCTAAATGTGGAGTTGAATATCCCGACGCTACGACGCTTTGCCCGTCAGACGGATCCGCGCTCGAAAAAGATCCCGATTCACTCGTCGGAACCACACTTGCCGGGAAATATCGCATCGATGCGCGCCTCAACGAAGGAGGCATGGGCACTGTCTATCGCGGCACGCACGTGTTGATGGACAAGACTGTCGCGATCAAGGTACTACGTCCGTCACTCGCGGCTGACGAAAAGATCGTGGCACGCTTCTCACGCGAAGCACGCGCCGCTTCTCGCATCTCACATCCAAACGCTTTGAGTGTCACCGACTTCGGCGAAGACGAGAGTGGACACGTTTTTCTCGTCATGGAGTTTTTGAGTGGCAAGACGCTCAAGCAGGTGATTCGTGATGAAGGTCCGTTGCCGCTCGCACGCGTCGTCGATATCGCGCGACAGATTGGCGACGCACTTCACGCCGCTCACGAGCAGGGCGTCGTCCATCGCGATCTGAAGAGCGACAACATCATGTTGCTCGACACGATGACGGGCGATCATGCGAAAGTGCTGGACTTCGGCATCGCCAAGATCAACGAGCCCGAAGGCGCGGTCGACACGAACCTGACGGCGCCGAATCTGGTTATCGGCACACCGCAATACATGTCGCCGGAGCAGTGCTCGCAGGATTCGGAAATCGATGCGCGGTCCGACATCTATTCCTTTGGCGTGATCCTTTACGAGATGCTCGTAGGGCACGTGCCGTTCTCGGGCGACTCGCCGACGATGGTGATGATGAAGCACCTGCAGGAGCCGGTGCCGTCGGTGCTGGAGGAGAGAAGCGATGTGCCGGCGCCGGTTGCGCGCGTGGTCGCTCGGGCGATGGCTAAGGTGCCCGACAATCGTTATCAGAACGTCGCGGACCTGGTGGAGGATTTGACGATCGCGTCCGGAATGACAATTCACCGGCTGACGACAGCTCCAGTGACACCGAAAGTTATTGATGAGCCGGACGAAGTGACGGTGGTGAGACCGAGACCGGAGCCACTTTATGTGCCGCCGCCGGTGCCACGACGTGAACCGGTTATGGTGCATGTGCCCGGAGTCGTGCCGCCGCCTCCGGTTGCTGCTTCCAGTTTTAATCCGATGAAGATTCTGATCCCGGCTGCAGTTGCCGTGCTGGTTGTGTTTGGCCTCTTCTTCGTTTTCAACAGAAATACGCCCGCCACAGACGCGAATGCAAATCGGCCGCAGCCGCAGACGCTTGCTGCCGATCCAAATAGTCAACCGGTGCAGCCGTCGCAACCCGCTACGGGGAGACCGGAAGAGGGACTGCCGGCGGGAGGAACGATCAATCCGTCGGCGAATGTGAATGCGAGTCCGAATGCGAATACGGCGGTGTCGCCCGCGGCGACAGAGGTTGTGAGTCCGCCGGTGAATGCGAACGAGAACAGTAACAGCAATAGCAACAGCAACAGTAATCGAAAGGTGCCGGCATTGCCGGAGCCGACCAAGAGTGTCGCGCCGGAGACTGCACCACCGCCGGTGCCGTCCGCGACCAAGACGCCGGCAGAGAAACCCTCACCTGCTGCAACACCGTAAGAAACCAGATCTAGCGTTCAGCGGCACCCACGACTAATCGCGTAAACTCTTCCGCATTCTCAATCTCGATCTCAATCTCCATCACATAACACGGCACGGAGAACGACAGCGCGCGAAGTTTCACCGCGTCTTTAGCAGTCGTGATCAGCACATTTGCACCAGCGTCGTCGATAAGCGCATCGATCTCGGCCTGCGAGTAAACGTGATGGTCCAGAAACGCTCGCTGCAACGCGATCTCAAATCCCAACCGCCGCACGTTCTCAAAGAATGAACCCGGATTGCCAACCGCGCAGACTGCTGCCACACGCGCGGGCGGCGCTAGCGTCTCAGCACCATTCTTCAACGAAACCACACGCACCGGTCGCATCTGCGATCTGAATATCGGTCGCCCATCGATCAAGCTCGCGATCTCTGCCTGCAATTCATCAATGCTACTCGCCTGATCGCAACGCGTAATCACAACGCAATCAGCCCTGCTGAGTCCCTCGCGAGCTTCTCGCAACCGTCCGTGAGGTAGCAGTCTCCCGCCACCCCACGGATTGGTCGCATCGATCGTCACGATGTTCAGGTCGCGCGCGAGTCGCAGATGTTGAAAACCATCGTCCAATACAAAACACTCGGTACCGAAATCCTTGATCGCCTCCTCACCCGCCGCGATTCGATCCGCACTGCTGATCACCGCTGCTTGTCCGGTGAGTTTTGTCGCGAGCAAATACGGTTCATCGCCGGCCTCGGCAGGCGAAGCGAGCACGCCGTAGCCGTCAGACACGATCACCTGGAGATGCGGATCTTTACGCCCGTAGCCGCGCGTGAGAATGCAGACTTTTTTACCCTGTGCAGCGATAGTTCGCGCGACCCACTCGACGAGCGGAGTTTTTCCGGTTCCACCAGTTGTGATGTTGCCGATACTAATCACGGGTCGATCGAGTTTGGTGGTGTGGAACGTTCCTCGGCGATAGAGAGAAAGACGCGTACGCGTGACTGCGCCGTACAGTAAGCTTAGTGGCGGAAGCACAAATGATTTCATGAGGCGAGCAGGGGCGCGATGAATGTGACCGTTCGCTCTGTGGCGCCCTGGTTATCAGTGACAAGTTGTTTGGCGCGGCGGCCGAGTTCCTCTCGTTCGTCTGTGTTTGCAAGCAGGTTTTTCAAAACGTGAGTGAGCTCCGCGCCGGCCTCTGAAGTCTCAACTGCCGGCAGTTGAACTATCGCTTTTGCCTCAGCCATCAGATCGACGATGGCGTGAAAGTTATGCGTGTGCGCGCCGGTGACAACTGCCGCGCCTGCCGCAGCCGGTTCGAGCACGTTGTGACCACCTCGATCGATGATGCTGCCGCCGACGAAAACAATATCGGCCAGTGAATAAGTCGCCGGCAGTTCGCCAATCGTATCGAGCAGGATCACTGTAGCGCCAGCGTCGCCAGGAGCGGGGGGATCCGTTCGACGAGTCCAGCTCAGCCCTGATTTCTGAATCAACGTTGCTACTTCGTTGAAGCGTTCCGGATGTCTGGGTGCGAGCATCAGTCGTGCGGGTTGCAGTTGCTTAACGGTTTCAAGAATTACTTCTTCTTCGGGAGCATGAGTGCTGGCCGCAAGAATCAACGGCACACCTGACTGCAAACCAAAGCGATTGCGAATCTCAGTGGTCTTGGTCGTCAACTCTCTCGCGAATTCGGCGTCGAACTTGAGATTTCCGGCCGTGTAGAGTCTTTCATCACTCATGCCGAGCTCACGCAATCTGCCGGCGTCAGTGTCGGATTGCATCACCGCGAGACTTAGACATGCCAGGACTCGCTGCAGAAAAAATCGAATCAGTTTGTATCTGCGAAACGACTGCCGCGAGATTCTGCCATTCACGAGCGCGACCGGAATGTGCCGCGCTTTGCATTCGCGCAGGAAGTTTGGCCAAAGCTCAGTCTCCATGATCAGCACGGCCGCCGGGTTGATTGTCTTCAATGCCCTGCGAACGGACCAGCGCCAGTCGAAAGGAAAATAGAAGACGCTCTCAGCCTGCGTGCGAAAAACGTCGCGCGCGAGCTTCTGGCCGGTAAGTGTGATTGTAGAGACGACGAGCGCGTGATGCGGAAACTCCCGCTTGACTCGCTGCGCAAGCGGTCGCGCGGCTTGCGTCTCGCCGACCGAGACACAGTGAAGCCAGATGACTGGTTTTCCATTTGTGGGAGGAAGCGAACCGAGACGCTGGCGTAGTCCGGCAATGTATTTACCGTGCGCCAGCGCTTGAAACAGGAAGTGAGGGATCAGAACAATGAGACCGAGCGATAGCAGAAGGCTGTAAGCCAGGTACATAAAGCCTCACTTCGCTCGCTCGATATAACGCCCCTCCGTTGGATCTACTCGAATTCGGTCGCCTTCGTTGATGAATGGCGGCACGGTGATGACCACTCCGTTTTCGAGCGTCGCCGGCTTGTTTACATTCGAGACCGTGGCGCTCTTCAAGGTCGGTTCTGTTTGAGTGACGATCAGTTCCATGGACGGCGGCAGATCGATGCCGATCGGTGAGCCTTCGTAAAACTCCGCCTGGATCTTCATGCCAGGCGTCAGCCATTGGGCCGCGTCGCCGAGATCGTCTTCGCTGAGGGCAGTCTGTTCGTAATTCTCCGTATTCATGAAGTGATGATGCGAACCATCGGAGTAGAGATACTCCATCTCGTGCTGCTCGAGCGCGGCGCGCTCGATGGTGTCCGCGGAGCGAAAACGATGTTCAAATGAAGCGCCGGTACGAATATCTCGCAGTTTGGTCTGAATCATTGCCCGGAGATTGCCGGGTGTGTGATGTCTGAATTCGAGTACTTTGCACGGTTTGCCTTCAAAAACGATAACCATACCGCGCCGAATCTGTGTTGCCGGAATAGCCATATAACTGATGTCTCCGTTAAAAAGGTAGGGCTCTTAGCAAAATGCGTAGTTTAAGGGCGCGCCGCGGGCTTGTCTAGTGCGCGGCCGAGGCCGCGCGTATAGGTCCTATCGGACCAATAAGACTTATATTTAATGAGCGCCTCTCTTGGAATGAAAAGGGCGACCTTCCTGGATTTCGAAACCCAGAAAGACCGCCCTTTTTTGAGGAGCCCACCTACCTCACTTGTATTCACTCAAGCAGGTATAAATAGTTCCATTAACTCTCACGCCGCCCGCGCGCGCGGCACTCGGCGCAGTCGCGCCAGGCGTTCGAGCCACTTCTGCGACTGCTCGTAGTGCGGAAACCGGCGCTCATCCAGCCGGAACGCGCTTGTATGGTAATAACGCCGTCCGTTGATCAAACGCGCCGGATGTTTAATGTGCAGCATCTCGTGATAAAGGATGAACTCGACGAACCACTCCGGAATATCTTTAGAATCCAAAGTCTTGCTGATCGTGATGCTGTCGTGGATATGATCGTGATGACCGAGAATGCTCTTGGTCCGGCGTTGGGACCACGTGAGCGTCGGTTTGGGAATCTGCCCGTCGAAATAACGCCGGTTCAACTTTGCAAACATTCGATCAAGATCATAAACCTCTCCATGAGCCGTTGAGATCATCTTGCGACCTCGACCCCTTCGCGCGAGGTCTGATGAACGCATCACGGACGGCGTGAGTGAGTAATCTCGATAAACTCGGTCGTGAATGGTCGGCACTCGCTTTCCAAGCAGGCGCGCTACAAGAATCCACGCCAGCGCGCGCAAGACTTCGGGAGGCGAGTCTTTACAGATGTCCGAGAGCCGCACATAGACTCGTCCCGACCGTACGCGAATCGTGTGGCGCAGTCCGGCGTAAGGATAAAAGCGAACTTCAATCGCAGGCACACCACGATTGCCGCCCATATGACGAAACGCGTCGGCGAAAAATTTGGTTACTTCATTCATGGCAGTAACTCTGAGGCGAAACAGCGGTTCGGGGGAGACAATCTTACGGAGGGCGAGCGCGGCGCGTCAACCTCTGGCGGTCAGACTCGCTAAACCCTGTCACAGCCTCATTTAAAGCCATCCTCGGATTACCCTGAACCGGCAAATTCTGGGTAATCTGTGCAATCTGTGGATAACTTTGTATACTGCCAGCCAATGCCCAGGCGAGCCGCAAATCTGCAAACTACTGAGAAGGGCGCCCTGGATTCGCGTGCGGAAGTACTGCTCGCGGCCCTGATCAAAGAACACCTCGTGACTGGCGAGGCGGTCGGCTCGCGTGTGCTCTCCGACCGTTTTGCGCATGGTTACGGGTGGAGTCCGGCCACGATTCGCAACGTGATGGCTGAGCTCGAGGACGCAGGATTGGTCGAACAGCCGCATACTTCAGCCGGTCGCGTGCCGACCGACACGGGGTATCGTTATTACGTTGACAACATACTCGGTGAAGCACGTCTCTCGCGCACCGATTTGAAAGCGATTGAGCATCTCTTCTCAGCGCACGATATCGATGCGGACTCTTCTCCCGATCGACTAATGGAAACGGCGTCGCATGTGCTCTCGGCGCTCTCGCAGAATGTCGGCATCGTGGTTTCGCCCTCGCTGGCTGACAACCAGCTCAACCACATTGAGTTCGTGTTGCTGCCGGATAGACGCATCCTGGTGGTGCTGGTGTCGACGGCGAACATCATCCACAACAAGGTAATCAGGCTGGCCGACGATCTGACTCAGGACGATCTCGATCGCACGGCGCGATATTTGAATACGGAGTTCAGCGGCAAGAGCCTGCTCGCGATTCGTGCTGAGATCGTCGAATTGATGAAGGAAGAGAAGGCACTCTACGATCGACTGCTGCAAAACGCGGTGATGCTGTGTGAGCGTAGCCTTGAAGGCGAGGAAAATAGTGGCGGCGATATCTATGTAGATGGCGCATCAAACATCCTTACCAAGCCCGACTTCGTTGACATCGAGCGGATGCGCGAGCTGTTTCGAACGTTTGAAGAGAAGTCGCGGCTGATCAAGATTCTCAATGAATGTGTTCACGATGCAGCGAGTTATCCGGGCGACGTTCACGTCATAATTGGACGCGAGCATCCGGCAAGTTCGATGCGCAATTGCACTTTGATCACCGCGCCATATCGAGTCGGATCAAACGAAAACATCGGCACTCTCGGCGTTGTCGGTCCGATGAGAATTGAATATGCACGGATAATGGCTATGGTAAACTACATGGCGCGGCTGATTGAACATCGACTGGGCGAACCGGCTGCGCGTTGAGTCGGTAGAGATTTGATCCTTCCTAATGACATCAGACAGAAGCGACAAGCGTTCGCACCGTATCCCAATCAGATTCACTGACGCCGACGACGAAAGCAGGTCTGCGAGCACCACACCGGACGAGATGGACAGGTTTGATCCCGACAGCGAAGGCGAAGAACTCTCATCTGAAGTGGATGCTCTCGCGGCTGAAGAGCCCTTCGACGAGGTTGAGATCGAGACCGATGAGGGCGGCGGACCGGAGCGCGCGGAGTTAGTCGCCACGCGAGCGGAGTTGAAACGCGTCGAGGCTGAAAACGCCGAGCTCAAGGATCAGGTCAGGCGTCGACAGGCGGATTTTGAGAACTATCGCAGGCGAATCGAACGCGAACGCAGTGAAACTTACAATCGCGTGGTTGCCGACGTAGCCGCGAAGCTCCTGCCGGTGCTGGACAATCTCAAGCGCGCCCTGGAGGCGGAGGCTTCGGTCGAGTCGTCAGAGTCTGACGAGTTTCGCCATTTTCTGAGCGGCGTAGATCTGATCTACAAGCAACTAAATGGCGTGCTCGATGCGTTGGGTGTCAAGCCCATTGCTGCTGTTGGTGAACAGTTCGATCCCCACATTCACGAGGCCGTGGTAACAGAAGCTACTGACGACTATGAGCCTGACACCGTGATGCAGGAGATAGTTGCAGGATACCGCCTCGGCGACAAACTTATTCGCCCCGCGTTGGTGAAAGTCGCCACGCGTAAGTAAAAGAATCGATGGGAAAAGCGATCGGAATTGATTTAGGGACGACCAACTGCTGCGTCGCCGTGCTCGAAGGCGGCGCGGTGCAGATAATTCCGAACAAAGAAGGCGGACGAACGACGCCCACCGTCGTTGGTTTCACTGACAAAGGTGAACGGCTCGTAGGCCAGATCGCCAAGCGCCAGGCGGTCACAAACGCATCGAACACGGTCTACGCGGTTAAGCGTCTGATCGGCAGAAAATTTAGTTCGGCGGAAGTGGTGAAGATGCGCGAGACCTCGCCGTTCGAGATCGTCGATTCGCCCAACGGCGACGCGCGCATCCGCGTGCAGGAACGCAACTACAGCCCGCCGGAGTTGTCGGGAATCGTTTTGCAGCGTCTCAAAGCCGCCGCTGAAGATTTTCTCGGCGAGTCAGTAACCGACGCCATCATCACCGTACCCGCGTATTTCGACGACACGCAGCGACAGGC
>Ga0126376_10000650_pt1 | contig 17366 bp, 14 predicted proteins | sample PanSoiMetPlot_15_FD_92760 | JGI IMG/M metagenome (GOLD analysis project Ga0126376, IMG submission 92760) | Tropical forest soil microbial communities from Panama - MetaG Plot_15 | ecosystem: Environmental > Terrestrial > Soil > Tropical forest > Bulk soil | place: Panama | collected 2016-02-17
GATCGTTCCATTCGATGATGCGCAGCCCCGCACCGCTCTCTTCCCGTGTGTTTGTTCATACGTTCTCTCCTGCCGGGAATTCCATTTCCGCGGTCGCCCCGCCCACCTTGCGGGGCAGTATCGTGTCACGCGCAATTCCCTCCGTCAAGAAAACTGCCCAGAGCGGAGCCGCAACATCGTGCTAAAATCCCCACCCGATGAGCCGGCTCTGCTCTTCCCGTTTCGAGCGAGCGGCGCGCAAGTTGGGTTGGACGCGCATCGCCGGCATTGACGAAGCCGGGCGTGGCGCTTTGTTCGGCCCTGTCGTTGCCGCCGCGGTTATTCTGAATCCCAAGCGCCGCATTGTCGGCCTCGACGACTCCAAAAAACTCACCGCCGAACGCCGCAGCGAACTGCGGGAACGGATTCGCGAACACGCCCTCGCCTGGGCCGTCGCGGAAATCAACGCGCAGCGCATCGATGCCTGGAACATTTATCAGGCTTCGCGGCAGGCCATGACTGCCGCGCTTGAGCAGCTCTCCATCCCGCCGGACTATCTGCTGATCGACGCCCTGCAGCTCGATGTGATGATCGAGCAGAAATCCCTGATCAAAGGCGACGCGCGCAGCGTTTCCATTGCTGCTGCGTCCATCCTGGCGAAAACGCACCGCGACACGCGCATGGAAGAGTGGGACGCCGTTTATCCGCAATACGGACTCGCGCGCCACAAGGGATATGCCACTCCGGACCATCTGGAAGCTTTGCGCCTGCACGGGCCCACGCCGCTTCATCGCTATTCGTTTGCGCCTGTACGCGATTCCGGCTGCTGGGCCGTAGGGGCCACGCAAACTCCGCTTCCAATTTTTTAGCATTCCTCGGCCAATGCTTTCATTGAGTCCGGAGAGGGAAATGCGACGAGCAGCGTGCATCACACTTTTGCCGGTTGCTGCGATACTCTTTGTGACTCGACCTGCTTTGCCCGACAAGACTTCTGAACTCGCCGCAACTCCTCCCATGGGCTGGAACAGTTGGGATGCCTATGCAGAAACGGTCAGCGAGTCCGACATTCGCGCGAACGCAAGATGGATGGCAGAGCATCTCAACAAGTTCGGCTGGGAATACATCGTTGTCGATTCCGGCTGGTACGTCACGAATCACACCGCGGGGACCAACGCAGCGAACGCAGAATTCAGTCTGGATGATTTCGGGCGCTACACGCCGGCAGCGAACACTTTTCCTTCTGCTGGCCGAGGTGCCGGCTTCGGGCCGCTCGCTGATTTTGTCCATTCGCTCGGCTTGAAATTTGGCTTGCACATTCTGCGCGGAATTCCAAAGGAAGCTGTGCGCAAGAATCTTCCGATTGCCGGTGTCTCTTTCCATGCCTCGGATGCGGCGAATACTTCCGACACTTGCTCCTGGAATCCTTTCAACTATGGGCTCGATGTCGCCAAGCCCGCAGCTCAGGCATATTACGATTCCATCGCCCAGCTTTACGCACCCTGGCACGTGGACTTCCTGAAAGTGGATTGCATCTCCGATCATCCCTACAAGGGCGATGAGATCAGGCTGATCAGCCGGGCCATCCGCAAAACCGGCCGCCCCATCGTGCTCAGCCTTTCCCCCGGTCCCACCGCGCTCGAAAAGGCGGATGAGGTTCGCCAGTACGCACAGATGTGGCGCATCTCCGATGACGTTTGGGACCTCTGGCACAGCCACACGGAGTTTCCCTCAGGCATTCAGAACCAATTCGAGCGGGCCGCGAAGTGGGCGACTTTTTCCGGCCCCGGTCATTGGCCCGACGCCGACATGCTTCCCATTGGCAGACTCGAGCCCGCCGCTGGCTGGGGCAAGCCGCGTGCCACGCGCCTGACCCACGATGAGCAGCGCACGCAGCTCACACTCTGGTCCATCTTTCGCTCGCCTCTTCTTATGGGTGGAAATCTAACGCTGTGTGATGAATGGACCGAGTCGCTGCTCACCAACCCCGAGGTCATCGCCGTGGACCAGCGCTCCACCGGCAATCACGCGGTTCTTACCACGGACAAGGCGGCTGCTTGGGTCGCTCGCGCCGCTGAAAGCGAAGAGTATTACCTGGCCATCTTCAATCTTGACGCGCTCTCCCAGGAACTCCACTACTCCTGGAAAGACCTCGAGTTGCCCGATGGAAAGTACCGTCTCCGCGACCTCTGGGAGCGCAAGGACTTGGGTTCATTTGAATCGTTTACCGTCACTCTGCAGCCCCACGCGTCCGGCCTCTACCGGGCCGCGTCCTCTCGCTAAACGGTGCCTGCCTTTTTCGCTATGTATTCGCCTTGGTAGTTCCTAAGCAGCACGGGGATAACTGCCTGCTCACAACAAACTTTGGGTTCGTTGACTTGCCTTTTTCTCGCCTGCTAGCGTTACCAGAGTAGCTCCGAGGGCCATTTTCCGCCCGCGGCCAACCGGGGGAGTGTGTTGGGGACCGCTCCCTGGGGAGATTTGTCTCTTTTCGCGAATGGCTTACACCAAAAGCAAATACGTCGAAGCCGCACAAAAGCTGCTGAATCAGGGCAAAGTCGCCCAGGCCATCGCCGAATACCAGAACATTTTGAAGTATGAACCTCGCGACCAGGTCACCCTGATGACCATCGGCGAGCTGTACATCCGCCAGGGCGAAACCTTCCAGGCCATCGATTACTTCGAGCGCCTGGCCCAGATCTTTGTGGGTGACGGGTTTCTCACGAAAGCGATCGCCGTCTACAAGCGCATTGCCAAACTCGCTCCCGAAGAAATCCGCCCGCTCGAAAAGTTGGCCGACCTCTACGTCCAGCAGGGCGTGATGAGCGAGGCGCGGCCTCTCTTTCTCCAGTTGGCTGAAATTCACCTAAAGCAAAATCGCCAGGCGGAGGCGGTTGGCCTTCTCAAAAAGCTATTACAGGCCGAACCCGATAATCTCCGCATCCAGGTTCGCCTCGCTGATTTGTATCAGGCAATGGGGCAGAAAAGCGATGCGGTCGAAGCCTATGTTTCGGCGGCGCAGCGCGCGCTTGCCCGTGGTGACCAGGCGGAAAGCGAAAAGCTGGCAGACAAAGCTCTCAAACTCGAGCCCAACAACGCGGCCGCGCTGGTCGTTCGGGCGCGTTCTTATTCTTTGCAGGGTGACACGGCAAAGGCCGCGCACCTCCTCGAGAAGGTCCCAGATCTTGAAAAGGGCGGCGAGCAGACCGAACTTCTGCTGGACTTCCATCTTAAGAATTCGAGTTGGGACCAAGCCGTCACTCTGGCAATGCAGGTCTTCGAAGCCGACCCGAAAAACTACGGCCCGATACAAAAAGTGGTCGAATCTTTACTCGATGCCGGGCAAACACAAAAGGCCAAGGGAATTCTCGAGCAGTCGCGCATCCCTTTGATCGATGCCGGCGAGCAGGAGGCCGTCGGAAAAATGCTCAATGCCCTGGCCGACAGGATGCCGGGTCAGGTGGAGCCGCTCGAGTGGCTTGTTGAGCTCTACGGCCGCACCAGCGATTCCTTCCACATGCCCGATGCCCTGGCCCGATTGGGTGATGCCCTGGTCGAGAATGAGCAGCTCGACCGCGCGAAAGAGATTTTCGAGCAGCTTGTTGAGCGCCAGCCCGACAGTGATTCCGCCAAGCGTAAACTCAATAACGTTCTTCGCCAGATGGGCATGCCCCCGGCTCATTCCGTTGAAGAAATTGGCGAAGCTCCCAAGATTCCTGACGACCACTTGCGCGCGGAAATACCTAAGGCTCCCACTCCCAGACTGCGCTCGGATGTAACCGGCTTCGGTCCGGAAACCCAGCCATTCACGGCCGATCCTCAACTGGACGAGGAGACCCAGAAATTCATCTCTCAGTCGCTCACGGATGTGGACCTGTTCGCAAGTTACGGCCTCACGCAGAAAGCCATTGGCCTTCTTGAAGCGATTCTCCGCCGCGCGCCGCGCCATACACCCACGCTCGAAAAGCTGCTCGACTTTGTCCTCGGCGCCGGGGACGACCGCCGCACCGCGGAGCTGGCCGCGCAGTTAGAAAAAATTCACACCGATACTGGCGACAAGCGCAGCGCCGAGCGCTTTGCGGAGTTGCGCCGCCGTTTCCAGCGCGCCGCCGGCATGTCCGACGAGGACCTGGCCAGTGTGGTTGGAACTGCCGAGCCTGCGTCCGCGAAACCGGCGGCCGAAGAAATGGGTATTCCGGAAATCACGGCCGTACCCGCAGCGCCAGAACCCGCTCCCGCTCCCGTGAATGCGTCGCCCGCTCCTCCCGACGCGAAACCGCAGCCGGAACCGGTGAAAGCTGCAGCCCCGGTTGAAAAAGAAGCGGAGGAAGAAGAAGTCCACGAAGTGGACTTGTCTGATGAATGGGCCAACCTCCTCGAAGAAACTCACGAGCCGGCCGCCGCTGCGCCTCCGCCGCCACCTGTAAAGACTCCTCCTCTGGCAGCGAAGCCTCCCGCCGCTCCGCCGCACCCAGCACCGCCTGCGCACGTCGAAGAATTTCATATCGCCGAAGAACCGGCCCCGGCTGCGGCCGACGGAATGCCCGCTGCGGCGGCTCCGACGATTCCTTTGGAGAAACCCGCCGCCAACGTCCCCGCTCCCAAGCCCAAGGAAAAGCCTGCGGCAAAAGTTCCGCAGAAGCTGCCGAAGCCGGCGGAACCCGAACTCGAATTGGAGCAAGAGTACGAACTCGTGCTCCAGCAGGAACCGCTGGTTCCCGCTTACGATCAGAAGCCTCCTCAGCCACCTGTGGCTCCGCCGCCAACGCAGCGTCCCGTGGCGCAAAATAAAGCAGCGGCTCTTCCTGCTGACGGCTTCGAATCCGACCAATTCCTGGCCGACTTGGCCGCAGAAATCGATCAGCTCGGCATGAACTCTCTGGCTCCGTCTTTCTCGAATTCGAAACCAAGCGCTCCGGAGCCACCCGCGGCAAAGCCGAAAGCTCCCGCTAAGCCTGCGGCTCCTGCCGAGTCAGGCCCACTCAAGGAAGTCTTCGAAGAGTTTCGCGCCGAACTTGGTGAGATGGGCGGCGAAGAAGAAGATCTCGAAACGCACTACAATCTTGGCATCGCTTTCCGAGAGATGGGCCTCCTCGAAGAAGCGATTAGCGAATTTCAGAAAGTCGCCAAAGCCAGCGACAACGGCCGCGCGTTCCGCTACACCATGCAGTGCTACACCCTGCTGGGGCTGGCGTTTATGGAAAAGGGCCAGCCAGCCATCGCCGCCATTTGGTATGAGCGCGCGTTGCGCACTCCCGGAATGGACCCGGAAAGTACGCTCGCCTTGCGGTATGATTTGGGTGTTGCCCAGGAATCGGCGGGCGAGCCGGATGCGGCGCTAAAGAGTTTCTCCCAGGTTTACGCGATGAATATCGACTACCGCGACGTAGCCGAACGCATCGCAGCTCTTCAGAAGCCCATCCGCTGATCTGAGATGCATCCAGCGGGACGGATTTCCACGCCTCAATGAGCCGGATTTATCGCGCACTTCTCGTGGTGCTCGCGTTCGAAATGGGCGCTTTGCTGCTCTATTTGCCGTGGTCCATCTATTGGGAGAATAACTATTTTCTCAGCCACTACCCCTGGCTCATGCACGTTGTCCTCCATCCTACTTTCCGCGGCGCGGTAAGCGGCATCGGCGTCCTGGACATCCTTCTGGCCATCGGATGGATTGGCGCGCGCCAGGATCCGGACCGTGTCCCGCATCAGTAGCCCACGGCGCGTTCCGCTGCTTTGTTACGTCACTGACCGGCGCAGTCTTGTTTTCGCGGAAACCTCCGGAGCGCGTCAGCCCTTCGATGCGCGCAAAATTCTCATCGAAAAAATCGCAGCGGCGGTTGCGGCAGGCATCGACTGGGTTCAAATTCGGGAGAAGGATCTCTTTGGGAAAGAATGTAGCTCGCTCGCCAGCGTGGCCGTGGATCTCGCGACAAACCCTCTCCAAGCCGCTGATGCGAAGGCTCCCCTCTCGGCAACAAGCAAAGCGCCGCGGGCGCGTGGGCGCGGTTCCACGCGCATTCTGGTGAACGACCGGCTCGACGTTGCGTTGGCTGCACAAGGTGGCGGCGTGCACCTCGGCGACAAGAGCCTGCCGCCGGAAGAGGCGCGGCGCTTAGTGAAAGCCCTTCGCCAAGAAGATTTTCTGATCGGCGTTTCCTGCCATTCGCTCGAAGCGGCGAGAGCAGCAGAGCGCGGCGGCGCGAATTACGTTTTTTTTGGCCCGGTGTTCGCCACACCGTCGAAAGCGGCTTACGGCGCTCCGCAAGGGCTCGAGTGCCTCGCTGGAGTCTGCCGCGCGGTGGCACTTCCGGTCCTGGCCATCGGCGGAATCACCTTGGAAAATGCTGCAGATTGCCTTTCGGCCGGTGCGTCCGGCATCGCCGCCATTCGCCTTTTTCAGGACGCGCCAGAGATGCATGCCGTAGTCCGTGCCCTCAAAAACCTGCGCTAGGCCGATCTCCATTCTCCGTCTCCATCCCCTTTCTCAGCGTTCCTGCAAACGCCGGAGCAGACGAATCTGCCCGCCGTGGTAGACGTCGTGAAACGCAACACCGTAAACGTGGCCCAGGAACTTGGCGCCGCTCTGTGTGCGCAAGACCTTTGCAACCGCCGTGCGAAGGGCGCGGTGTTCGCGCTCGAGCAACTTCCTGTCGGCGGCCCAGGCGGCTTCCGTCGCGTTGCCTTTCTGCGGACGAGTGAAAAAATTGCTGCCCTCCAACGCAAACGTGCCGCGCTTGCTGCCCTCAATCCTGCGCCGAGCCACGTATTTCCAGTACGCGGCGTGCAGCGCCAGCTCCCAGATGTTGTGCCGCCCAGGTCCCGGCCGCCACGCGGCCTGCACCACGGAAACCCCCTTGAGGGACTGTTTCAGGTTTGGTCCATGCCATGTTTTTTTCTCGTACGCCTCGTCCAGCAGGGCCAGTAACAATTTTGCCGTTTGCGTTTTCGTAGGACTCACACTGCCCTCCCTCGGGGGCAGCAGTATACCCTTCTCCGTTGTAAGTTATTGGTGGCGGTTCATGCGTCATGCGCCTGTTCGTGATCGCGTCCACGGCTCCCCAGACGCTGGATCATAGTTACTGGCCACTTGGGATGGGCCAGAATCCACGAAAGTTGTGGTCGGAGACTTTTTGCGAATGAAATTGGTTGGGAAACAAATTCGGTTGAGCGCCACGGACCTGAGCAATCACTTGGCTTGCCGTCACTTGACGACACTGGACCTGCAGGTTGCTCAGGGGCAGCGAGCCGAACCAGATTGGGCTGCCCCCGACTTGGTGGTAATCCGAGAACGGGGCGAGAGGCACGAGAGAGAGTATCTGGCGCACTTGTGCGCTCGAGGATTGACGGTCGAGAACCTGAGCCAAATCCCCCAAAAGGAAGAAAAGCCGCTCATTGAAGAAACACTGGCGCTGATGGAGCGCGGTGCTGAAGTCATTGCACAGGGAGCGCTGAGCGACGGGGAGTGGTTTGGGCGGCCGGATGTGTTGCGACGTGTTCCGAGGCCGAGCAAGCGGTGGGCGTGGTCCTACGAAGCGGCCGACACAAAACTGGCGCGGGAAACCAAGGCGACCACGATTCTGCAGCTTTCGCTGTATTCGGAGCTGCTTTGCAAAATTCAGGGGACGGCCCCAGAGTTTTTGTGGGTGGTGCCGCCTGGAGAAGGGTTTGCTGGCGAAAAATACCGCGTGTCCGAGTATGCGGCGTTCTACCGGTATGTGAAGAGACGTTTGGTTGAGGCGGTCAGCTGCGCTTGCAGCGAGGATGGCCAGCGAGCGCTCAAGGGTTTGCGCCGCCGCGGGTACCCTCCGAAAGCGGTGTCCGCAACCCCCGGGCAGTATGCGTTTACGTTTGAGCCGGAAACGGAAGAAACGACCTATCCGGAGCCGGTGGAGCACTGCAACATCTGCAAATGGTTTCGCGAGTGTGACGCCCAAAGGCGTACGGATGATCATTTGTCTTTGGTTGCGGACATTCGGCGGCAGCAACGGGATCAATTTGAGGTTTGGAACGCCGGAACCATGGCCAAGCTGGCGGCGCTGCCGATCCCACTGAAAGAAAGGCCGAGGCAGGGGGCAAAACAAACGTATGAAAACAGGCGCGAGCAGGCGCGCGTTCAAGTAGAAGGGCGCACCGAAAACAGGTTGGTGCACGAACTGCTCTTGCCCGTCGCGGAAGGGATGGGATTTTGCCGCCTGTCGGAGCCGTCGGCGGGCGATCTGTTCATGGATTTCGAAGGCGACCCGTTCGTGGGTGAGCAGGGACTGCAATATTTGTTTGGGTTTGCGTTTCGCGATGCGGCCGGGGACCTGGTTTACGAAAAGCGATGGGCCTTGAATCGCGAAGAGGAAAAGCAAGGTTTCCGATGGCTGGTGGATGAGATCTCGCGGCGCCGGGAGGCCGACCCGAAGATGCATGTCTATCATTTCGGCGGATACGAGCCGGGGACGCTGAAGCGATTGATGGGTATGCACGCGACGCGGGAGGACGAGGTCGATCGCATGCTGCGCTCCCAGATGCTGGTGGATTTGCATCGGGCGTTCAAGCAGGGCGTACGAGCAAGTGTTGAAGAGTATTCGCTGAAGAAGGTTGAAGCGTTTTACGGATTCAAGCGCGAGACTCCGCTGGAGAATTCGCGGAGCGCGATGAGGTACGTCGAGCATCGGTTGGAGTTGGGCTGGGGCGACGAGGTGTTGCCCGAGGAGATTCGCGAGGTGATGGAGGGATACAACCGGGAGGACTGCGTTTCGACGGCGAGACTGCGGGATTGGCTCGAGGATGAGCGGGGGACGCTGGTGAGCCGTGGCATGGCCGTGCCACGGCCGCCAGAAAAGAGCGGAGCCCCATCAGACAAGTTACAAGAAAAACTGGATCGAGCGGAGGCGTTGACCCTGCAGCTTTGCGAAGGAATTCCAGCGGATCCGGAAGGGCGGTCAAAAGAGCAATCCGCACAATGGCTGCTGGCGCAGCTTCTAAGCTGGCATCGCCGCGAGGACAAGAGTGCCTGGCAAGAAGGCTATCGCCTCGCGGAGATGGGCGATGAGGACCTGCTCGACGAGCGAGTCGGTTTGACCAGGCTGCGCTTTGTGGAAAGAGTTGATTCAGGTTGGCAAGCGCCGACCGACCGCTATTCGTTTGATCCGCAAAAGACCAACGTACGGGCCGGCAAGGATGTGTATTTCGGAGATGAGAGATTCGGCGAAGTCATTGTGATCGACCACGTAAAGGGAATGGTGGACATCAAAAAAACCAAAAAGACGGCCGAAATCCATCCTCCGACGGTGTATATGTGGGATGCCCCGCTCAACACAGCTCCGCATGCAGGCTCTCTCTATCGAATAGGCGCGTGGGTCGCGTCAAACGGCATTGACGCCGCGGGAAAATACCGGGCGGGGCGAGATTTGCTGCTCCGCAAACCGCCGCGTCTTCTGGCAGGAGAGACGCTGAAGCCACTGGCTTCTGAAAAGCCCGCAAACACAGCGAGCCGCATTGCCTTGGCGCTCGAGGATTCGGTCTTTGCCATTCAGGGGCCGCCCGGTTCAGGGAAAACGTATACCGGCGCGCGGATGATTTGCGAGCTTGTCAAACAGGGCAAGAAGATTGGCGTCACCGCACTAAGCCATAAGGTGATCCGGAAACTTCTCGACGACGTGGTGGAGGCCGCAGGCGAGAAGGATGTCGACAACCTGCGTTGCCTGCACCGGCAGCCGGGCGGAGAGGAGAGCGACGGCGTAGCCGTGGCGAACGAAAAGAATGAAGAGGCGTGGAGCGCCCTGATTTCAGGCAGAGCGAACGTGGTCGGCGGTGTTTCCTGGCTATGGGCACCGGAGGCGGCGTTTGAATGTGTGGACGTGCTCTTTATCGATGAAGCGGGGCAGATGTCGCTGGCGGATGTGCTGGCGGTATCTCAGGCGGCAAAGAAGCTCGTGCTGTTGGGGGATCCACAACAATTGGAACGCCCAACGAAGGGGAGCCATCCGGATGGCGCTGAGAAATCTGCGTTGGAGCATTTGCTGAACGGCAAGAAGACCATTCCTGATGACATGGGATTTTTGCTGCCAGAAAGCTGGAGATTGCATCCGGAGATCTGCAAGTTTACTTCGGAAGTTTTTTATGAGAGCAAACTGAGCTCGCATGCAATTGCAAAGAGCCGAGTGTTAGAGGGGCACGTTTGGCTGAAGGGAGCAGGATTATGGTTCGCTCCGGTGGAGCATGAGGGAAACCGCAACTCAAGCGCAGAAGAAGTGGAGGTGATCGCGCGGATTGTGGACGGTTTGCTGAAGCCAGAAGTGAAATGGCTCTACGGGGCGGGAAACACCAGGAGACTGAAGCAAGACGACATTTTGATCGTGGCGCCGTATAACGCGCAGGTTTCGGACTTGTCCGCGCGGCTGCCGAAGATGCGCATCGGGACCGTGGACAAGTTTCAGGGCCAGGAGGCGCCCGTGGTGATTTATTCGCTGACGACGTCGTCGCCGGAGGATGCGCCGCGAGGGATGGAGTTTTTGTACAGTTTGAACCGGCTGAATGTTGCGACGTCACGCGCGAAAACCGCGGTGATTGTCGTTGGGAGCCCGAGATTGTTTGAGCCGGAGTGCCGGACGCCGCGGCAGATGCAGTTGGCGAATGCGTTGTGCGCGTACCGGGAGATGGCCACGGAGGTGGAGGCGCGCCAGATTTAATCTGTCCCGGTCAACGAGAAGCTGGCGGGCCATCGTCGAAGCGGTTGCAAGGAAGATAAGCGTCAGCAAGGCTGTCGCACTCCAAAATAAAGACGGCGACCCTGCGCGGCACTACGCAACTTGACCGCAGCGAGACAAGGATGTGGCTTTGGCAAGAAGCCTCGCCCTAAAATACACGCGCCACTACTTCTGGCCGAATTGTTGGAGGGTGACGTTGACCAGGAACGGGTTGTTGAACTCTGTGGTTTCGCCCCAGCCCTTGCCTACGACTGGCAGGAGGCGGGCGGAAAGCGGCTTGTGCCACTTGACCGACAGGCTGGCCATGTCGGCGATGATGAGCGAAAGCTGATCGGCGCTGGTGTCGCCCGGCAGTGGGATTGTGTCCAAGCCAGTGCCGCAAACGGCAGAGTAAGCAAGCAGCGCGTCCACGGAAATGCGGCCTTCGCTCCAGCGCTGCGCGATACGCGCATCCTCAAGCACCGGCAGCATCAGTCCAGAGTAGCCAGTCTGCTTTACTTTCACGTCCTTGATGGCTGCGGTAATCGTGGCTGCGGCGGTCATCGTGCCGCTCATCCCAAACGGCTGCTTGGTCAGGTTCTCGATGGCCACGCCAATCGAAGCGTCTTTCGCGGGCGACGGCGCCGGAGAGAGGTCGATGCCCATGTACGTCCAGCCGGTCTCGGAGTCCACGCGTCCGGCGTGATGCTCGACGTCAAAGGCGAAAGCGGCGAGCGCGTCAGTAAGGCGCTGGCGAGCCGAGGGAAGGTCCGGAGCATCTTTGAACGCGGCGGCAACTACCGGGGCGGACTCAAGCGCGATGGCGAACTGGTGGCCGAAACCGGCGTGATACGCGGCGGGGAAAAACGGCGAGAGCGGCGGCACATTGGCGATGGCGGCGAAGCGGAAATTGCCCTGGCTGTGCTCGGTGGAGTTTTCGAGTTTTTTCATGACGCGCGCCGCCGCAGCGATGGCGCCCCAGCGAACTCCATCTTCGCCGGCCACGACCACCGTGCCGTTCAGATTTTTTGTGCCGCCGAGGATTTCCCCAAGAAGATCGGCCTGTGAAGGGGGATCATTGGCATTGAGCATCGCCGGACCGATGGACATTGCAAACTTTTGCTGCTCCGCGAGCGCGTCCAGAAGCTTGAAGAAGGCGACTGCCTGCTGGGTGTTCATTCCCTGGATGTATTCCGGGAAAGGCTGCGTGGCGATGCGGATCGTTTGTACCTGGTAACCTCGGGATTCGAAGGTCACCTGTGCCCGGTGCAACAGATTGAGGGCGTCGGCGATCTGGCGCTGGTAGTCGCGCCAATCCAAGTTGATGAACGCGGTGATGGCGCGGATCTTGGGATTGGCGGAGTTTGCGGGCTGTTGTGCGGGCGCGGGCCTCGGTTGCGCTTGCGCAGGGCGTGCCGAAGTGGTGGCAAAGTAAGCTATAAGTGCGATGAACGCAAAAACGTGGCATCCACGACGAGGTTGCATGCGAATCTCCCGGGAGGCACGATACATCGCGGCGAACTGGCTTACAAGATTTGAACGGGCCGTTGTTGCTCGAAAAATTTACAGTGAAGTGGCCTAGACAAACGCGGAGATGCCGGTGACGCGTTCGCCGATCACCAGCTTGTGAATGTCGTTGGTGCCTTCGTAGGTGTAAACGCTTTCGAGATTGTTCATGTGCCGCATGATGCAGTAATCGTCCACGATACCGTTGGCGCCGAGGATGTCGCGAGCTTTTCGCGCGGTTTCGAGCGCAATGCCGACGTTGTTCATTTTCAGCATGGAGATGTGCGAGGAATCGACTTTTGTTTGATCTTTGAGGCGGCCGACGTGCAACGCGAGCAATTGGCCTTTCACGATTTCCGTGATCATCCAGGCGAGCTTTTCCTGAACGAGCTGGTGCGAAGCGATGGGCTTGTTGGCAAATTGTTTGCGCGTTTTCGCGTATTGCAGCGCGGTATCGTAGCAGGCCATGGCCGCGCCGAGCGCGCCCCAGCCGATGCCGTAGCGCGCCTGGTTCAAGCAGCTCAACGGGCCTTGCAACCCCACGACTCCGGGCAGGAGATTTTCTTCGGGAATCTCACAATCGGTGAAGGATAAGCCGGAAGTCACGGATGCGCGCAGCGACCACTTGCCGTGGACGTCCCACGATTTGAATCCCGGCGTGCCTTTTTCGACGAGAAACCCGCGGACCTTGTCGTCTTCGCCTTTTGCCCACACGACGGCAACATCCGCTATGGAGCCGCTGGTGATCCACATTTTCTCGCCGTTCAAAATGTACTTGCCGCCTTTTTTCACCGCACGTGTGAGCATGCCGCCGGGATTCGAACCGAATTGCGGCTCCGTAAGGCCGAAACATCCGATGGCCTTTCCCGGCTGCAGAAGCGGCAGCCATTTGTTCTTCTGGGCTTCGCTGCCATAGGAAGAAATCGGATACATGACCAGCGCGCCCTGCACGGAAACAAAACTGCGTAGGCCGGAGTCGCCGCGCTCGAGTTCTTGGGTCATCAGCCCGTACGAGACATTGGACATGCCGGCGCAGCCGTAGCCGTGCAAATTGGCGCCAAAAAATCCGAGTTCGCCCAGTTGCGGAATCAGATGCATCGGAAAAGTGGCCTCACGGCTGTGTTTTTCGATGATGGGAATGACTTCGTTTTCGACGAATTCGCGCGCGGTCTGACGGACGAGTTTCTCCTCGTCGTTCAATTGCGAATCAAAGTCGATGTAGTCCACTCCGCCAAATTTGGCCATGCGAGGCTTCCTTTCGAGCGTCCCTAGAGTGTAACAACGCGCCGGATTTGCCAGCAATGTTACGCCGTGAGGCGGAAGGGGGCTGAGTTGGCTTGACGCAAGGTTCTGCAGCGGCGAAACTTTTCGTTTGTCGTTCGAATGAGGAACCCGTGCCGAAAAAATCTTCTCCCCCGCGAAAGCGAGCCATGCGACGCAGTAAGACGCTCTCAACGCAGCCGAAAATCTTGATTTTTGATGTGGACGGCGTTCTGGTGGACGTGAGCGGTACGTACTGGCGCTCGGCGCTCGAAACGGTTCGTCACCTCACGGGCAAGCGCGTGACTTACGCCGAGCTGCACAAATGGAAGAGCAAGCCGGGCTTCAACGACGACTGGAGCATGGTAGCCGCATGGGTGACGGCGTTAGGCAGACCACTTTCTTACCAAGAGGCGCGAGTTGCCTTCGAAAGGTTTTACTGGGGCAGCGACGGAAGGCCGGGAAACGTCCGCAACGAAGAAATCTTGGTGAACCCGCAGCAGATCGAGAAATGGGCGCAGCGGTTCGAGCTGAATTTATTCACGGGGCGGACACGCCAAGAATTGGCGCACACGTTCGAACGCTGGCCCGCAACGAAATTCTTCCGAACGATCGTCACCATGGACGACGCGCCGAAGAAGCCCCGTCCGGAGGGCTTGGAGATGATTCTTGCCGGACGCGATCCGGCAGCGGCGCTATACCTCGGCGACAACGTTGATGATGCGCTGGCCGCTCGCGAAGCAGGCGTGCCGTTCCTCGCAGTTATTGCCCGCCACGAACACGGATATCGCGAACGTGCTGCGCGCTTCCGCGAATTGGGCGCGCTTGCGCTGCTTCCCCGCGCCACGGATTTGAATCACTGGTTGGCGTGAACTCCGAACCGAAAGCAATCTCCATAGACAAGGCGCTCCCGGTAGCCGCGGTGCAGAACCTCCTTTCGCTTCATTCTGATCCTCTCGCGACTGGGTCTTTGACCTTGGATTGCGACCGCACTAAGATGCGTGCGCCTGATGGAGGAGGAAGAAAAATGGCCACCGCGTCACCGATTCCTGCGCCGCCGAAGAAAAACCGCTGGGTGCGCTTTGTGAAGCGCGTGTTGATCGGGCTGGTCCTTTTGCTGGTCTGTGCGGCTCTGGCGGGCGCCGCCTACCAGGCGATCGCGAATTGGAGAGACGGGCGCCGCTTTCCGCAAGAGGGGCGTTCGATTGCGCTTGGCGCTGAGTTCCCCGGGGTCTCGCTAAATCTGCATTGCGTGGGGCAAGGCTCGCCAACAGTGATTTTAGAGAGCGGGCTGGGCGTTCCCGCCGCTGGATGGGATTTGGTCATGCCCGACGTCGCCAAGTTTACGCGCGTTTGTTCGTACGATCGCGCAGGGTACGGCTGGAGCAGCGCCGGCCCCATGCCGCAAACCACCGACGAAATCGTCAAGGAGTTGCACGCACTGCTTGCGGCTTCCGGAGAGAAAGGGCCGTACGTGCTTGTGGCTCATTCGTTCGGCGGCTATAACGTGCGCGTTTACGCAGACAAGTATCCAGCGGACGTGGCCGGACTCGTGCTGGTGGACACCTCGCACGAAGATCAGGAGCAGATGATGCCTCCATCGTTGCAAAAACTCACAGAGGAACAGGTCAAGCAACTGGACTCACAAAGGCGTCTGATGCCCATTCTCATTTTCTTTGGCATAGCTCGGCTCACGGCGGGTGATGAAAGCGACAGCAAGCTTAGCAAAGATTTCCGCGACAAGATGAAATATTTGGAACTGCAAACGAAATTCATCGATGCAGCGTTTTCGGAAATCAAGAGCTTCTCGCAGAGCGCCGAGGAAGTTCGCCGCACGGGAAACCTGGGAGACCGGCCGCTGGTGGTGCTTACGGCGGGCAAGGATATGGACGCAAAAGATCTTCCGAAAGGCGTCTCGTCGGAGGAGATGCGAGAGTTCAGGAAAACCTGGGTTAACGATCTTCAGCTGCGGCAGACGCGGCTCTCCACGCACGGAAAGCAGATTGTGATGCCAGACAGCACGCACATGATCCCCATGGAAAGGCCTGACGCGGTGGTGGCTGCAATCCGCGACGTCTGCGATGCAGTAAGGGCCGGGCCGACGCCGAAAAGCTGAGGGTCTGGAAAGCCCGGAGCCTAAATGCGGAAAGCATCCTTCCAGTCAACTACCGACTCTAAGAAGTGACATTTCCTGACCTCTGCTTTCTTCGGGAGAGAAGCGGAGGAACCCTTGAAAACGCCCTTGAAGATGAAGGACCTGCTGGCTTTTTCATTCCTTGGAATGACGGGAGCGCTGCTGGCGTGCTCGCAGAGTGTGTAGGCGCAGGCGCCGCCGGGGCCGGTGACGGCTGCGCCAACGCAAAGCGCTCCGACTGCCCGGCCGCAAGAGCAAGCTCCTTTGCCGCCTCCTCGACAAAGCATCCTGGGCGGGTGGAGAATGAACCGCGATGAAAGCGACGATCCCCGCCAGCGAATGCAAGACTCGCGCGATCCGAACGGCGGAGGTTATGGAGGAAGACGCGGCGGCGGAGGGTGGCCTGGCGGCGGAGGATACGGCGGGCGACGTGGCGGATACACCGGCGAAAGTGGTGAAGAGCGTCAGAAGATGCACGAACTCCTGAGCCCCCCGGCGACGATGACCCTCTCGATGACCGGAGCGGAAGTGGATTTGCAGGATGACCACGATCGCAAGCGCGCGTTCATGACGGACGGGCGCAAGCTGAAAAAATCAAAAGATGACCATTACCAGGAAATCGCCGCGAAGTGGGATGGCAACCGGCTGGTCACCGACGAAAAAAGCCCGCGCGGCGGAAAGATGAGCCGCTCATTTGAATTATCTCCCGACGGCCGGCAGCTCTACGAAAACCTGCACATCGAGGGCAGCGGGCGAAATAACCGCACGCTGGAGATGCACTACGTGTACGATATTTCCGCGCAAACCAGGCAGTGAGCCGTTCTTTTGAAGCTTGGTGGGTCAACTCGAGGGCGCGACTTTCTGCGCCTCTTTCTTTTTGTTTCTCTGGCAGCGGCCGTGCCTAACGAGTTTGCAAGAAGCCCTTGCGTCTTTTCCGCGCTCGCACAAGGGCGCCCATTGATACGGGCTGGACAGAAGGAAAGGGAGCAGCAGTGCGCCGGCTTGGAACGCGAGAACCAGACAAAAACCGGCGGCGATGATCGCGCCGATCAGGGCAAAAGGACTACTCGAGAATGGCATGGCCCTACCGCAAAAACGAGTTCCCGAGCGAGTAGACCACTCAGGATGCCGCGTTGACGCCCGGCGCGGCGGATGCTATAAAGTACATTTCAAAGCGGCGGTCTGAAGCCCACCGTACGCTCCCCCGGCTGGAGCGAGGCGCGGCTGCCAACCCGACCGCCCCGCGCGGATCCGGGTCAGAGGCGACGGAAATTTAGGCGTTACAATTGAATCAATGCCTTCCATCGGTCACCAACTTGGCGAACTGTTCCTTGGGGCTGCGCCCACAGTCCTGATTATCCTCATTTTTTACTTCATCTTACGGACACTTTTCTTTCAGCCGCTGCTGAAGGTGATGGCGGACCGCGACGCGCGGACGGTGGGCGCACAGAAGGCCGCGGAAGCCGCGCAAGCCGCCGCAGCTGAGAAGGTCAAGCAATACCAAGAAGCCTTGAAGCAGGCGCGAGGCAAGGTGTATGCGGAGCAGGAGGTCGCGCGAAAGAAACTGCTCGACGAGCGCACGGCGCAGCTGAAAGACGGGCGAACCAAGGCTTCCGGTGAAGTCACGCAAGCAAAAGAACACGTTGCCAAGGAACTTGCGGCCGCGCGGCGCGACGTGGAAGCGTCCGTGCCGCAGCTTGCCGCGGAAATCGCGAAGCGCGTCCTGCAAGCACCGCCGCGTCCAAGCGCGCCGGCGAGAGAGGCCGGATGAGGGCCAAGCGCCACATATTGGTCGCTTCGAGCGCCGCGATTGC
>Ga0126376_10000651_pt1 | contig 17364 bp, 14 predicted proteins | sample PanSoiMetPlot_15_FD_92760 | JGI IMG/M metagenome (GOLD analysis project Ga0126376, IMG submission 92760) | Tropical forest soil microbial communities from Panama - MetaG Plot_15 | ecosystem: Environmental > Terrestrial > Soil > Tropical forest > Bulk soil | place: Panama | collected 2016-02-17
ACCTTCGAGCCGGGTCAGTAGCGCTTCCGGCGGAACAAATGTCGGGTTCGTGGGCCGGCCGTAGGAATAGCCTGCCCGATATTGGTTGTCGGCATCGCGAATGAAAGTAGTGGCCGGATGCAGAGGAGGAACGAGTGCCTTGGTCTGCTCGTCGATCCATCCGAGCGCCTGAGCGGTCATTGTCGCTAAGCGATGAGACTCCACCGTCTGCTCCTCTTGCGTCTTGCGCGATCTACACACCTGCTATTCATTTTTTGCTGGTGTTTCGTATTTTGCGGGAGGAATTCAGCACAGTGAGCCGCCGGCCGGCAGCGGAAATCCGGCGTTCACCGACACCTGCTGACTGTCGACATGCATATGTCGCAATATATTCACGACAATACCGAGGCTGAATTCACGCTTTTCAACTTCATCAATCAACGAATGTCCGAAGTCCAGAGCTGCCAGGCCCGTAACCTTGACCGATTTCGCCCGCTGATCGCCGCCCGGGCCACCCGGACAACAAGCGGCTGACCGATCTTACGGAGCTTACGTTCGTTATCAGCCGATGGACGCGCTATCGCAGCCGCAACGAGATTCCCGATTCCGGGGACACGTTTGGCCAGCCATTCCGGGTCTCCTGAACATGCAAGTTTCCAGCAATTTTCGGCGAACCAAGGATGTGGCCGACCATGAAGGCCGCCTCTACATCGTCCGATGCCTGGATGTCTTCAGATGGGCTGAAGCGAGCCACTTAAGCGCTTTGCGATAAAGCGCCGCCTCGCAGTCATGGCGGGGCTTGTCCCGGCCAATCCATGTCTTTCCCGCTGACGGTCCGCAGGAAAGCCGTCATGCCCGCCACAAAGCCCGGGCATGACGGCGGAGAGGTGGTTCGACCCCTACCGGAACCGCTCTCTAGTAGTGATCGCGGCGGTCACGATCTTCAAAGCGTTCGCGGCGCTCTTCAATGCGCTCGCGGCGCCTGCGATCTTCAAAGCGCTCACGGCGCTCCTCGCGCTCGCGGCGTACGAAGCCTTCGCCGTGGCGGCGGCGATAGCCGCACTGATAAAGACCGGGACCGTTCCAGCCGTCAAAGTAGAAGCACAGCGCGACTTTCTCGATCGGGCTAACCGGTTCGACTGCGGCTCGGATGTCGGCTAGTCCCCCGAAAGGGATTGCCGCCGCACAATTCGGTATCAACGCCGCGGTCGCCAGAATGGCCGCTGCTGCCGCGGTAGTAAAACGCAAGCGACACATGTCGTCCTCCTTGGTTGGTGGATATGCCTGCCAGATGGAAAAAATCAAGTGTCAGGAACCACTTGCAGCCTGCATTGATAATTCTGATTCGAGGCTGAAAAATGGAGGTAAGCGTGGTCCACGAATCCATTCTCGACGCATTTCACGCGATACTCAATTCCTCGCGATTGATTAAAAGTGCTCGAAACCAGCGGGAAGTAAGAAGGCCACCCCCAGCGCAAAGACATTCCTTGCGAGAGCGTGGCCCCGACTCTTACCCCCATCTTTGCCCTACGAGTCGAGGCCACTCCCTCCCCGCCCGGATACAAGCCTCGATTACATCCTGTCTTCGTGGACGAAAAGGGCCTCAATCAAATATTGTCGAAGTGTTGCAAGGCGGACACTGTGGTGCAACCCCTGTACTTAACAGGGGCTGCATCACAGCGTTATCGTTTCCACTGCCGGCGGTACCGGCGTCCCAGCCTGGTTAGCACCTCATACCCGATGGTGCCGCTCCACTCGGCAACGTCGTCGACCGTGATGCCGTCGCCGATCAGAGTTGCGTCGGCGCCGCGCCGCACCTCGTGCTCCGGCAAGCGGGTAACGTCGAACGCCATCAAGTCCATGGAAACGCGACCCGCCAGCGGGCAGCGGCGGCCGGCGATGAGTGCAAAGGCGTCGGACTTGACGCCCGATTCAGCCGGCTTGCTGACTCCCTTGACCCCCGCTCCGGCGCCGTCCGCGGCGCGCGGGTAACCGTCTGCGTAGCCAACCGACACGATGGCGACCCGCGCCGCGCGCGCGGCTGTCCAGGTAGCCCCGTAACCCACCGTCTCGCCGCGCGGCACTTCGCGCACCTGCACGATGCCGGCCTTGAGGTTGATCACGGGCTCCATCCGGTTCGCAGCCGCCGGCGTCGGGTTGACGCCGAACAGCGCCGCCCCAGGGCGCACCATGTCGCAATGGGCGGCGGGCCCGAGGAATATGCCGGAGGAGTTGGCGAGCGACGTCGGGGTACCGCGAAACATGAAGCGCAAGTCGCGAAATGCCTCGATCTGCTTGGCATTGAGAGGGTGGTTCGGCACGTCCGCGCAGGCGAGGTGGCTCATGACGAGCGCTATGCCGTGGTCCGGCATCTTCACCCGTGCGGTGAAGAGCGGTGCCTCCGCGAGTGGGAAGCCGAGCCGGTTCATTCCGGTATCGAAATGAAGCGCCGCACCGCCGCTCCAGTGGGTGGCGGTCCGATAGGCATCCCATTCGACGAATTCTGCGACGCTGCCGATCACCGGCCTGGCGTTGATTTCTGCGAATAGGGGAGCGGTTTCGGGCGGCAAGCCATTGAGCACGTAGATTGCGCCATCGTGGACCACGGCGCGCACCTGACGTGCTTCGGCAAGATGGGCGACGAAGAAGGTCGTGCATCCGGCCCCGGCGAGCGCCGCCGCCACCTTATCGATGCCGCAGCCATAGGCGTCTGCCTTGACGACCGCGGCGCAATCCGCCGGAACCACCCGGTTCGCCATCGCCTTCCAATTCTTGACGATGGCGGCGAGATCGATGGTGAGGACGCCGCTGGTTTCGATTGCCGCGGGTCCGGACGTTTCGATCGGGGCTGCTTCGAGCGCCTCCAGCGTGGCGGCCGCCGGTTTGGCCGCAGCCGGCGATTCATGCGCGGGCCTCGAGGTAGAGCTGCCGATGACCCCGGTCTGATCCGGCGCGGGCGAGCCGGACCGTCCGGATGCCCTAGCGGGCGCAGGCGACGCCAGGCCGAACCTCGCTGTCAATCTGCCGAACGCCAAATGGACCTCTCCAAATTTCCGTGTGGCCAGTGCCCCGCACGCCCATGATATGGAGCGATCATACTGCGGGTGCAACGAGCGCGGATAGCTTGTGCGCCCGTTGCGGGCGATTGGCAACGGCGGAGTGGAACATGCGCATTCGCGGCTCGCCTGGCGAAGACGCAACGCCTCGCTATGCGGCCGGGAACCGCTATCACGGGGTACCGCAAGCATCGCGATTGCTCGGGGCGACAAGCCAAGCACGAGGATTGCGTGATCCGCGAGGCCGCGGTCATCATCACGACGCGGTTCCCGGCGAGCTCTTAGCGCCTGCACCCACCTTGAGGAACTCTGATTTCCCATCCGCAGATCGCGCCTGGATATTCATTGCTGCCCCAATGTTTTCTAATCTAACCAGTGCTAGCGCCTCGAATTACATCCGCTTTCGACGCCAAGTTTTGTCCAGGCCCCCCCGCGCGTTAGAGCCGGCAGAAATTCAGGATTTTTCCTCTGATCGAACCCCAGTAGCGGCGCCGGAGGCAGCTTCCGCGGCGGCGCAATCGCACGTATGATCGAGCAAACGGCAAAAATTGGGAGGAACTGCATGTGCCACCTGCCGCGAACGCGCGCGCACTGCCTTTGTTCGGGATACTCAATTCGTAGGGTCGTCAACTCAATTCGCAAGACGCCATTTGAGATTCGACTTGAGGTTCCGCTCAGCCACATGATTCTCTGCGTGATCGCGGTTTTTGTGCTGGTCGCGCTCGCGCCCTTGACTGCGCTGACCGCCCGCGCCGCCGAGCGGCCGCCGGTCATGGGGCGCAACGGCGGCGTGTCCGCTGGCCATCCGCTGACCACGGCGGCAGCGTTCGAGATCTTGGCGCGCGGCGGCAACGCCTTCGATGCCGGCGTGGCGGCGCTGCTCGTGGGCGGCGTGGTGGAGCAGGATCTCTACAGCCTCGGCGGCGAAGCGCTGGTCCTCGTCTATCCGCGCAGCGCCGGCAAGGTCACCGCGGTGGTGGGGCAGGGGTGGGCGCCGCAGGGCGCCACCATCGACTGGTACACGACGCGCAACAAGACTCTCAACGGCAAGGGGCTCGATCCGGCGGTCGTACCGGGCGCACTTCACGCCGCACTGACTGTGCTCGACCGGTGGGGCACCATGGGCTTCGAGGAGGTGGCGGCGCGGGCGATCGATTATGCGGAGCACGGCTTTCCGCTGCGGCCCCGCACCGTGGCGGCAATCGCACGGAACACCGACTTCATGCAGGACTGGCCCGACAACCGCAGTTATTGGTTCAAGCCGGACGGCGCCGCCTACCAGCCCGGCGAGACCATAAAGTTTCCCACCCTGGCGCGCACGCTCGTGCGCATGGTGGAGGCCGAGCGTGCCCACAAGAGCGACGGTCGCAGCGCCGGCATCGTGGCCGCGCGCGATCGCTTCTACAAGGGCGATATCGCCGAGGAGATGGTAGGCTTCCTCAAGGCACACGGGACGCCGTTCGAGGTCGCCGACTTTGCCGAGTTCTTCGCCCGCGTCGAGCCGCCGAGCATGACGACCTACCGCGGCTATGACGTCTACAAGCACGGGTTCAACGGCCAGGGACCGGTGCTGCTGGAGGCGCTCAACATCCTGGAGAACTTTGATCTCCACTCGATGAAACGCAACAGTCCAGAATATCTCCACACCGTAGTCGAGGCGCTCAAGCTCGCCTACGCGGATCGCGATACGTACTACGCCGACCCGACGTTTGTGCGTGTTCCAGCAGAGGGTCTGCTATCGAAGGCCTACGCGAAGGAGCGTGCCAAGCTGATAGACCCCAATCATGCCTCGCGGGCGTTCGTGGCCGGTAGTCCACTACCATTCGATGGTCAGGTCAAGGAATGGACCTACTGGGTTGCGAACATCAAGGACGCCGGCAAGCCCACCGGGCCGCTGCCCGACGCGGAGCCGGTTGCCGGTGCGTCGAAGGACACCACCCACATCGCCATCATCGACCGCGACGGCAACATCTTCGACTCAACGCCGAGCGGCGGCTGGATCGGCGGCGCCGTCATCCTCGGCAACACTGGAATCGGCATGAGTGTGCGCGGCGAACAGTTCTGGCTCGACAAGACCCGCGCCGCCCAGCTGCGCCCGCGGGCGCGGCCGCGCTATACGCTCACGCCCAGCATCGTGTTGCGCGACGGGGCGCCCTTCATGGCTATCGGCTCGCCCGGCGGCGACAACCAGGACCAGACGATCCTGCAGGCATTTCTCGATATTGTAGAGTTCTGGCCCGAGTGGTACCCGAACCTGCACGAGGCGTTCGAATGGCCGCGGGCGCAGACGCTCCATTTCTACGGCTCGTTCTGGCCGCACCATACGGGCTTCAACCGGCTGAACCTCGAGGCCAATATTCCGGACGCTGTCTACAACGATCTCAAGGCGCGCGGCCACGATGTCGCGCGAATCAGAGCCTTTGGCATGAACGGATGCGCGACCGCCGTGCTGATCGATCCGCTGACCGGCAACCGAATCGCCGGCGCGGACCGACGGCGGGATTGCTACGCCATAGCGTATTAAACTTCCCGACGTCGCATTTTATGCCGTGAGGTACTGACCACGGACAGCGCCTGGCGGCCCTGCAATGTTTGGAATGTTACCCAAAATGGCGCCGCCGCGTCCTAGTCAGCCAAATGTCAGTGTGTCCATGTTACTACAGGGAAGCAAAGTAATTGACGATGTCACCAACATTAACCGCTTCTGGGCCGATGAGCCCCAACAATGACGCAATATTTGGAAAACAACGGCCGTCCCCAAAGAGATGCGCGCTAAGGGAAGATGGTTCTAGCGGGTGGGCGAGCGCTGCACTGTTTTGGCCAAGGAGGCCGGATGAAATGAGTAGCTATCGTCGAACCTTGATCATCGCCGCCGCAGTTGTCATGGCCCTGATGGGAGCTCCCTTCGCGGAGGGCAGATCACCTTCGCCTCCCGAGCAGACAAACGTGCCGACCTCGCCACCGCCCGTCGTTGCTGCCAAGTCTCGAGCAGCGGCGCGAACTGCGACCGTGCCCGCTGCGGCATTCACAGTCACGGCGAAGCAGCAGCCGACCTGTACCATTTTGACCTGTCTTATTTTGGTCGGTGTCGGGTTTTAGCCGCGATTCCGGTCAGCTTAAAAACACCTGACACCTCGACCAGAGCGGTGGCCGGGCTTGTTCCGGCCACGCTTTTATTTTTGCCCCTCTCCGAGAGCGCCGCGGCGAAGCAGCGAGGCAAGGCGGCGAGTTGCGTGCGCGCGCCCCGAGCAAAACAGTGGGCGGAACAGCACCGCCTCGCAAGTCACCACGGAGGCGGCAAGGCGTTATTCTTGCGCGGGCAAAAGGTTGGCGTCTCGGCTGCCGAGGAGCGCCAGAAGAAAGAATGCTCTCGCTCCTTACGGCGTTCGTGCCGGCATGTGGTCCTCTTGCGCCAAGTCGGAGAACCGCGTCACATCCGCCTTGAACTGCAACTGCACCGTGCCGGTCGGCCCGTGGCGCTGCTTGCCGATAATGACCTCCGCGCGGCCGTGCACGGCTTCCATTTCGGTCTGCCACTTGAAGTATTCCTCGGTGCCAGGGCGGGGCTCCTTGTTCTTGAGGTAATACTCCTCGCGGAACACGAACAGGACCACGTCGGCGTCCTGTTCGATGGAGCCTGACTCACGGAGATCGGAGAGCTGGGGGCGCTTGTCATCACGATTTTCGACGGCGCGTGAGAGCTGCGATAGCGCGAGAATTGGGATGTTCAATTCCTTCGCAAGGGCCTTGAGGCTGGTGGTGATCTCGGTCACCTCCTGGACGCGGCCTTCCATGGCGCGTCGGCTCGATCCCTGGAGGAGCTGAATATAGTCGATCACCAGAAGGTCGAGTCCGCGCTGGCGCTTGAGACGCCGTGCGCGGGCGGCCAGTTGCGCGACCGAGAGGCCGCCGGTCTCGTCGATATAGAAGGGAATCCGTTCCATCTCGCGCGCCGCCTCGGCGATGCGGTCGAAATCCGAGGGCGAAATCTCGCCGCGCCGGATCCGATAGGAGGCGATTTCGGTCTGCTCCGAGATTATGCGTGTCGCGAGCTGCTCGGCGGACATTTCGAGCGAGAAAAACCCGACAATGCCGCCATTGGTCGACTCGACCTGCCCGTCACCGCGCACGCCGCCCTCCCAGGCTCTCGCGACGTTGTAGCCGATGTTGGTGGCGAGCGACGACTTGCCCATGCCGGGGCGTCCCGCCAGGATGATGAGGTCGGATTTCTGCAGGCCGCCCATCATGCGGTCGAGATCGTTCAGTCCGGTTGCGAGCCCCGACAGTTTTCCATCGCGCTGATAAGCATGGGCTGCCATCTCCACCGCGGTGGTGAGCGCCTGGGCGAAGCGCTGGAACCCGCTGCCGTAGCGTCCCGACTCGGCAAGCTCATAGAGACTGCGTTCCGCCTGCTCGATTTGATCCAGCGGCCGCACGTCAACGGGGGCGCCGTAGGCACCGTTGACCAGCTCCTCGCCGATCAAAATCAGCGAGCGGCGAACAGCAAGGTCGTAGACGGTGCGGCCGTAGTCCGAGGCGTTGATGACGGTCGTGGCTTCGGCAGCGAGGCGGGCGAGATATTGGCTCGCCGTCAATCCGGCGACGTCGAGGTCAGGTGGCAGGAATGTCTTCAGCGTGATCGGTGTGGCGGTCTTGCCTACGCGCACGAGGCTGGCGGCGATCTCGAAGAGTCTCTGATGGATCGGCTCGAAGAAATGCCGCGGCTCAAGAAAGTCGGAGACGCGGTAGAACGCCTCGTTGTTCACCAGGATGGCCCCGAGCAGCGCCTGCTCCAGCTCGATGTTGTGCGGAGCAGTGCGGTAAGGCGGCGTCGCCTTGGGGAAGGCCTCAAGGGGGGGTGCCGCCTGCTTCCGCGCGGTCGTTTCGAGCGCCATGACGTCCCGTGTTTTGGTTTGACCTGCGACGGTAGTACAGCGGAACAAGATCGCAGCGAATCACACGCCCCGCCGCACCACCATCGCCGATGCGCAGCAGCTTGATCAACAAGCCTCAAGCGGTTTCGGACCGCGATTAAGGCATGAAAGCCGCTCTGTTTGGAACCCGTCGCAACCGGTTGTTCCATTTTTCCACCTTATTACCAGACGAAAAAATTTTTATCGCAGGTCCGCGGGACGCGGGGACTTGACGGGAGCCCGAGCTGGGAGGACGGAACGATTCACTAGCCACCCACCGCGGGTGGCTCAAGCGCGGCGAATCCGGAGGCGCCTCGCGCCGCTCCAGCCCGATGCCCGGTGCCATCGCAAGCCAGGCCGGACCCGGTGGCGCATTCCGGGCTACAGGTCCTCGCTCCGGGCCCTCACTCGCCGGCCAGCCGCAATGGCGTGGGCAGCTCCACTTCGCGTCCACGCAGGCGCTGCTCGGCGCGCTGGATATAGTCGCGGGTGATCGGCACAACGCCTTGGCGCTTCGCAAGCTGGATCTGAAGCACCATCATATCCTGGCGTCGGAACGCGGCCTCCGAGCAGGCGAGATAAAACTCCCACATTCGCACAAAGCGGGCGTCGTAAAGGCGCGCCACCTCATCGCGGTGCGCTAGGAATCGGTCGCGCCACGCCTTGAGGGTTTCCGCATAGTGCAGGCGCAGGATCTCGATATCGGTAACCAGAAGGCCGGCGCGTTCAATCGCCGGCATCACCTCGGACAACGCCGGTATATAGCCGCCCGGAAAGATGTACTTGGCAATCCACGCATTGGTGTAGCCCGGACCGCTCGAGCGGCCGATCGAATGGAGCACCATGACGCCGTCATCGGCGAGGACGCTGGCGCATTTCGCGAAAAACGCATCATAGTAGTTTACGCCGACATGCTCGAACATGCCGACTGAAACGATGCGGTCGAAGATGCCGGTAACCTCGCGGTAGTCCCGGGCGAGGAAGGTCACGGAGCCATCGACCCGGCGTTCCTTGGCGCGCTGGCGCGCAATTGCGAGCTGCTCTTGCGAAAGCGTGATGCCAGTGACTTGGGCGCCGCAGACCTCGGCGGCGTAGAGCGCAAGCCCGCCCCAGCCGCAGCCAATATCAAGAAGCCGATGTCCATCTTCGAGGAAGAGCTTTGCCGCAAGGTGTCGCTTCTTGGCGAGTTGGGCGTCGTCAAGGCTATCGCGTGGTGACTCGAAATAGGCGCAACTGTATTGGCGGTCCGAATCAAGGAACAGCGAATAAAGCCGGCCATCGAGGTCGTAGTGGTGGGCGACGTTGCGCCGCGACCGGCGCCGCGAGTTGAGTTGCGTGATCCGCTGCCGGACGAATCTAAACACCATGATCGGCGCGCACCAGCGCGGCAAAGTTGACTTCTTTGCCACCAGGTCGACAAACTGCGCGATCGATCCGCAATCGACCACGAAGGTGCCGTCCATGTATGCTTCACCAAGTTTGAGATCGGGATCGAGCAATACCGACCGTTGAGCGCGTGCGGAGGCGAAACGCACCGCGATCGGCGGGCCGGTGCCATCGCCGAGCGAAAATGTCCTTCCGCTGGCTGCCGTCACCTGCAGATTGCCGCGAGTGACGTGCGCCAATGCCAAACGCAAAAGCCAGTCCATACCCAACGCTCCGGCCGGGCCGGTCGTATCGGCATTCCTTTGTGCTACGCCGGCCAGGGACCTTCGATGGCCTTCTTTCCCGCAACAGCGGGTAACGGACCCCTGGACAATGTGAACTTAACGACGATCGGAAGGTTCCGCAATCAGGGGCAACTGAGTAACTCGGGGAAAAACGAAGGACCTGCGGCCCGAGTCGATGGCCGGCGAAAATGCTGGGGCGGCTTCGCGCCAGGCCGATCGCGGATGTCGCGACAAATGGGGGCTATACGGGCCTTCGACAGGCGCCGGAGCGAGGAGCAGAAATTCGCCAAAATCGTGGCGACTGCTCGCGCTCGGTCGAAAGAATAATCCTCGCCTCGCCGTTCGAATGCGTTAAAAAGCCGGCTCATGAAACCCAGGGTGCCGCGACTGTGAAGCAGATCTCGATTTTCGTTCTTGGACTGGTGACCGCATGCGCAAGCGCCCCGGCGCCGGCGCAGGATCTCACTGCCGGCAAGACACCGGAGCAGTTGTTCCGCTCCGATTGCGCCGAGTGCCATCGTTTACCGAGCAGTGTAGCCAGGACCCGCGATTCGCGTGGGCTCGCCGATTTTCTGCGCGAGCACTATACGACCAAACCCGAAACGGCGGGCGCACTTGCCGCCTATGTGTCCTCCTTTGCGCCCGGTGCGGCGGCCGTGCACAACCACGGCACTGACGCCACGCCGCCCGAGGCTCGTCGGCGGAAGCGAGGCGAGGGCGAAGCGACCGCGACCGGAGGGGATGCCCAGCCGAAGGTAAGGCCTGTCGAAGAAAGAGCTCTACACCATCGCCGGACCACCCGTCCGTCAGGCGACGGTGAAAAGCGAAAGGCCGACGATGATGGCGAGGCGCCGCGGCCGCCGGCCGGCATCGCGGCGACGCCCGCTTCCTCTAAATCGAACGGACGGACGCGGAGTGGCGAGGTTCAAGATGCAATTGAACCCAATTCGCGATTGCGTTCCCACCTGCCGCCGGGGGGCCGCTCCGAAGGGGGGAACCTGGAAGCGGCCAAAACGGGAGCGCCGAAGCCTCGCAAACGCCGTAATCGTGCCAATGCCGAGCCTCCTGCTCCTGACGCGCAGGCCGAGCCTAAGGCAAACGCCGACGTGCCGGCCACGATCGGCCCGACTGGGCCTGGCACGCAGCGGAAGGACGATGTCCCGGCCCACTGAACGATAGCCCTCGCGCAGCGAGGGAGCCCGGAATCCATAAACTGTGCTTCGCTACTCGCCCTTCGCTTTGGGCTTCTCTTCCGTCTTTTGCTCTTCCTTCTCGTCGATATTCTCCGGGCTCTCGAAGAAGTCCTCGGCGGCGGCAGCTTCGCCGGTTGCCATGACCAGTCTTTCCTCGCGCGGCGCAATCACGTTTTCGCCGCGGGCGATACGCTCCGCCTCGTCGGCGCTGCGCGCGACGTTGATGGTGATCGCCACCTCGAAATCGGGGTGGAGGGCCACCGGGACGCGGTGGAGGCCGATGCTCTTGATCGGCGTATTGAGGGCGATCTGGCCGCGCGACACCGTGAACCCGCCGGCGGTGAGGATCGTCATGATGTCGCGCGGCGATACCGAGCCGTAGAGCTGTCCGGTTTCAGAGGCTTGGCGGATCACGATGAAGCTCCGGCCGTCAAGTTTGGACCCGACCTTCTCGGCATCGCCCTTGCGCTCGAGATTACGTGCCTCCAACTGGGTCTTCATGGCTTCGAATTTGACGCGATTGTCCTTGGTGGCGCGCAGTGCCTTGCCTTGCGGCAGAAGGAAGTTGCGGGCAAAGCCGTCCTTCACGCGCACGAGTTCACCCATCTGGCCGAGCTTGGCCACGCGTTCCAGCAGAATGACGTCCATCTTGGTTCTCCTTTAGGTGTCGGTTCGAGTCAGGTCGATCGGCGAAATCTATGTCGGGTCCGTTGCCTTCAGGTATTGCGGGATGCCGGTGGGCCGCGCCGGGAATGGCGTGCGCGCAGGTCGAACAGGGTCTCCGCGACGCCGACAAGCGTCATGACCAAGACTGGCCAGATCAAGAGAACGACGCACCCGTAGGCGCCCGACAACACGACGGCACGACCGCGCATATCGCGCGTAGCCGTATGCAGGACGGCAAAGCCGACCGCCGCGAATGCGATCGTCAGGGTCGCCGCAAACACGCTGGACACAAGGCCCGCAAGATCGGGCAGGAACGCGCCAGCGAGCAGTGCCCCGTACCATGCTGCGGTGAGCGACGGAAACGAAAGTGTGGAGAGATCTGGCCACGGGCGCCGGAGCCGGCCGGACAGTCTCACGACCAAACCGGCAAGCCACAGATTGCCCATCAAAGTGATCGCGGAGATCACCGCCGCGGCCAGCGGCAGGACCCGTACCAGCACCTGCACCTGCAAGTCGATCATGGGATCGGTGTCCCCAGCATTGGCAACCTGGGCTCCTTGAACTTGCGTGCCGGGAACAGGGACGGCAGGAGCTTGCGGCGGTGCGTCCGCACGCGGTCCGGTCTGCGGGCGCAGAATCTGGTCGATAGCATCCTTGAGGCCGTGCCTGATGGTTGCTTCGTCGCTTCCGAACGTCATCAGCGTGCCTGCGGTCAAGACTGCGCCAACGATTGCAGCCCACAACACCAGGCGGCCCGGAGGATACCATTCCATATGTGGCGCCCCGCCGTTTGCGACCGGGCGGCCGAGGAGCGCGAGATAGCCGAGCCACCACGCCGGCACCCCGACGGAGGCGAGAAAGGTCGCAAAAAAGAGTATCCCGAATGCGCCGCCGAGCATCGCGGCCGCCGCCACGGCCGCAGTGAGGCCGGCCCAATGGCTCCAACCGAGGGCCGCGATCATGATCGGCAGCGACGCGAGAGAGAACAGGATGAGCGAGAATCCGTTGCCGGACGCGACGGACCCAAACAGGAGTGCCGCTGTGGCGCCCGCCCCAACTCCTATCAATATGACCTGCGTCATCGCCTAGCTGTCCCGCTCACGGAGCGGTTAGAGACGGATCGAAGTCCGCTCAACCTTTACCCGGGATCGTTAGCCAGGAATCAGGAAATCGACTACCGGACCTCCCGATCCCTCTGATCCCTGATCACTGAATCACGTACGGCAGCAGCCCAAGAAAGCGGGCGCGCTTGATGGCGCGCGCAAGCTCGCGTTGCTTAAGCGCCGATACCGCGGTGATACGGCTCGGCACTATCTTGCCACGCTCTGAAATGTAACGCTGCAACAGCCGCACGTCTTTATAGTCGATCTTTGGCGCGTTGGCGCCCGAGAACGGGCATGTCTTGCGCCGGCGAAAGAACGGCCGGCGCGCCCCGCCCCCACCGCCGAATTCACGGCCGCCTGATCCACCTTCGAAGCTCATGGCGTCAATGCTCCGTCACTTCGGTATCGTCCTCGCTGCCGCGTTCCTCCCGGGGGCCGCGGGAACCGTCGCGGTCGCGCCGACGATCACCCCGATCACCCCGATCACCACGATCACCCCGATCACCCCGATCACCACGGCGCTCCTCGCGGTCGCGGTCGCGATCGGCCTTTCGCATCATGGCCGAAGGACCGGATTCCAGTTCCTCCACCCGCACTGTCATGGCACGAAGCACATCTTCGTTGATGTGCTGCTGCCGTTCGACCTCGGTCATCGCGGCAGCCGGTGCGTTCACGTTGAGCAGGGTGAAATGGGCCTTGCGGTTCTTGCGGATGCGATAAGTCAGGGACTTAACACCCCAATATTCGGCCTTTGCGACGCTGCCGCCCATTTGCTCGATGACGCCCTTATAGTGGGCCGTAAGTTCGTCGACCTGCTGCTGCGACAGATCCTGCCGCGCCAAAAAGACATGCTCGTACAATGGCATGCGAATGCCTCTCCACGGTTTTGCTCCGATCCGGCGCCAAGCCCCTCGTGCCTTTCGGGAAAGGCTCGAAAGCTTAAGAAGGCGGGAACACGGGACGTCGGACCATACGGCCCTACCGGCGTCACTTCGAACCAAGGCTCTGCTTGAGGCCTTAGATGGCGACAGCGGCCGTCCGTTCAGCTCCCGGCCGGGATCGAGCGGAAGCCGGCGTTATAGAGGCTTTGACCCGGAATGCAACCCGAAAAGCGCCGAAATGTTGTTGAGCCCCGCGCCCGACCGGTTGGAGTGGGGGTTGTGCCGGGCATGGTCATTGCTCAATTGGCGCGCCCCCGACCGTCTCGACACGGGGAAGGGAGGCGTACGCGGTGCGTTAGGCGGTTAGCTTGACGCTTATGGGCCCGCTGCGAGGTGACCTGGCTTGACATCAGCTCAACCCGCGGTGTCTTTCCTTGCCGATCAAAGGCGGGTGTGCGGGCTTTCCCAACACCTTAAGACCGGATCGGAGACCGGGAGCGGCCGATTTCGATCCTGGAGGGCAACTGAAAGAATGTCGATTGCATTGTTATTTCCGGGCCAGGGCAGCCAAATGGTCGGAATGGGCAGGGCGCTGGCGCAGACCTATCCGGCGGCGCGTCGGGTATTCGACGAGGTCGACGCGGCACTCGACGCGCGCCTCTCAACTCTCATGTGGGAAGGGCCGGCCGCCGAGCTCACTCTGACGGAGAATGCCCAGCCGGCCCTGATGGCGGTTTCGCTTGCAGCGCTCCGTGTGCTGGAGAGCGAGGCGGGCGTCAGTCCGGCGCGCGATGTGCGTTTCGTGGCCGGACATTCGCTTGGGGAATATTCGGCGCTGGCGGCCGCAGGTGCCTTGACCATCGCGGATACGGCACGGCTGCTGCGTATGCGCGGCCAGGCCATGCAGAAAGCGGTGCCCGTGGGGGCGGGCGCCATGGCGGCCCTGTTGGGCCTTGAATTGGACGCCGCCAGGCTAGTCGCGGCCGAAGCCGCACAGGGGCAGGTCTGTGAGCCCGCCAACGACAACGGCGGCGGCCAGGTGGTGGTGTCGGGCGACAAGGCCGCGGTTGAGCGCGCTATCGAAATCGCCAAGAATCGAGGTGCCAAACGTGCCATGATGCTGCCGGTGTCCGCGCCGTTCCACTGCGCCCTGATGCAGCCGGCCGCGGACGCAATGGCACAGGCGCTCGCCGCGGTCGCCATCGCCAAGCCATCGCCGCCGCTCGTCGCCAACGTCGTGGCACATGCTATTTCCGATCCGCCGGAGATCACCCGTCGTCTGGTGGAGCAGGTCACCGGGACGGTGCGCTGGCGCGAATGCGTTGCCTACATGGCGCGTGAGGGCGTGACCCGGTTCTATGAGATCGGTGCTGGAAAGGTGCTGAGCGGTCTTGTTAAACGTATCGCCGGAGGGGCCACGGCCGCCGCGATCGGGACACCGGAAGACGTCCAAACATTCGGCGCTGCGTTGACGGTCTAAGGACGGGCCCATGTTTGATCTCACCGGCAGAACTGCTCTCGTGACCGGGGCAACCGGCGGGATTGGCGGGGCCATTGCGCACACGCTCCACGCCAGCGGCGCGACAGTGACGATTTCCGGGACGCGCATCGAAATGCTCGATTCGCTCGCCGGCAAGCTGGGCGGCCGCGTCCATGTGGTGCGCTGCGATCTCGCCGACCGAGAAGATGTGGAAAACCTCGTTCCGGCTGCGGAAGCAGCAATGGGCCGTCTCGACATTCTGATCAACAACGCCGCCATTACGCGGGACAATATCTTCATGCGACTCAAGGACGAGGATTGGGATGAGGTGCTCGCCATAAATCTCACCGCGGCTTTCCGGCTCATCCGTGCCGCCGTACGCGGAATGGTTCGTCGGCGCTTCGGCCGCATTATCGGGATCACCTCGGTGGTTGGCCTGACCGGCAATGCAGGCCAAGCCAATTATGCCGCTGCCAAGGCCGGGATGATCGGCATGACCAAATCGCTTGCTCACGAGGTAGCGTCGCGCGGCGTCACCGTGAACACGATCGCGCCGGGGTTCATCGATACGGCGATGACCCGCGGGCTCACCGACGAGCAAAAAGATACGATTCTGGCGCGCGTGCCGGCGGGTCGCCTCGGGTCGCCCGACGATGTCGCCGCTGCAGCGCTCTATCTTGCTTCGCTCGAAGGCGCCTATGTCACCGGACAGACACTCCACGTCAACGGCGGAATGGCAATGGTCTGAGCGCGTGGCAAAGCAAATCACCGACCTAGGGAAGCATATTCGGGAGCTTCAGCGATGCTGGTCAAGCCAATTGAAGTATGGTACCCGAAACGACTGGACGATATGGTGGGGGCGCTCAAACAGTCCAGATTCGGGTGTTTCCCCGGCCGTCGACCACGACGATGCCGCGTCGGGCGATTGCAGGATCACTGGACCGGCCGAGCCAATCAGAGGACGCACGAGGTTTGGGAAAATGAATGACATTGGCGAGCGGGTAAAGAAGATCGTCGTGGAGCACCTTGGCGTGGAACCCGACAAGGTAACCGACGCCGCAAGTTTCATCGACGATCTAGGCGCCGACAGCCTCGACACTGTCGAGCTCGTCATGGCCTTCGAAGAGGAGTTCGGCTGCGAGATTCCCGATGATGCCGCCGAAACCATCCTAACAGTTGGCGATGCAGTCAAATTCCTTGAAAAGAACGCCAAAAGTTGATCGCCGCGCGCACTCGGTCGACCGTTGCGAGCCTTGAAGGCAACAGTGTTTGCGTCGTGGCCGGTATGTTCCGATTTCCGGTTTTCTGTTGACCGGCAGTTGAAGCATCCCGGATCCGCCGATGACGGACCAGGTTGGCCAGGCCGCGCTGTTTGCCTGGAACCGGCGGTACGAGGAAGCCGATTGCAGGCCATGCAGGCCGACCCATGAGACGCGTCGTTGTTACAGGCATGGGAATGGTGACGCCGCTTGGTTGCGGCGTCGAGGTGACGTGGCGGCGGCTGATCGCCGGCGAAAGCGGCGCGCGCAAGGTCGAAGCCTTCGATGTGTCGGACCTCCCGGCTCGCATCGCCTGCATCATTCCGCGCGGCGATGGCAGCAACGGCACCTACAATCCTGCCGATTGGATGGAACCGAAGGAACAGCGCAAGGTTGATGACTTCATCGCCTATGCGATGTGCGCGGCGACCCAGGCGATCAAGGATGCGAGCTGTGCGCCGCGGACCTACGAGGAGCAGATCGCCATCGGCGTGATGATCGGCTCAGGTATCGGCGGCGTCGCTGGCATCGCCGAAACGGCTCTGGTGCTTAAGGAGCGAGGTCCGCGCCGGGTATCTCCGTTTTTCATCCCCGGACGCCTCATCAACCTGGCCTCCGGCTATGTGTCGATCACGCACAACCTGAAAGGGCCGAATCACGCTGTCGTCACCGCCTGCTCGACCGGGGCGCACGCCATCGGCGACGCCGCGCGTCTGATCGCGCTGGGCGATGCCGACCTGATGGTGGCGGGGGGGGCCGAATCGCCGCTCGATCGCTTGTCAATGGCCGGTTTTGCAGCCTGTCGCGCGCTGTCGACCGGCTTCAACGACGAGCCGACGCGGGCATCGCGGCCGTATGACCGTGACCGCGACGGTTTTGTGATGGGCGAAGGGGCCGGGGTGGTGGTGCTGGAAGAACTCGAGCACGCGCGGAGGCGCGGGGCGAAGATCTACGCCGAGTTGATCGGCTACGGCTTGTCGGGCGACGCCTACCACATCACCGCGCCCGCCGAGGACGGCGACGGCGCCTTGCGTTGCATGACCGCGGCCATCCGGCGTGCCGGCATCACGCCCGCTGAAATCGATTACATCAACGCGCACGGCACGTCGACGCCGCTCGGCGACGAGATCGAGCTGAACGCGGTGCAACGGTTGGTCGGCAACG
>Ga0126376_10000655_pt1 | contig 17321 bp, 13 predicted proteins | sample PanSoiMetPlot_15_FD_92760 | JGI IMG/M metagenome (GOLD analysis project Ga0126376, IMG submission 92760) | Tropical forest soil microbial communities from Panama - MetaG Plot_15 | ecosystem: Environmental > Terrestrial > Soil > Tropical forest > Bulk soil | place: Panama | collected 2016-02-17
CCCTGGTCGCCGGCCGGCACCATTCCGATGCCCTTGTAGTTGAACTTCTGCACGCGTTTGCCCTCGTAGGTCTCGGTCGTATAGATGTTGCCCTTAGAGTCGACCGCGATTGAGTGCACGCCGAAGAACTCGCTGGGCTGGCGTCCGCCGCGGCCGAACGAGGTCAGTTCCGTCATGGTGTCGCGACGGACGATGCGCACGCGCTCGTTCTGGCCGTCGGTGATGTACATGAAGCGCTGCTCGGGATCCTTGGAGAAGGCGATTTCCCAGGTCGAACCCGATGCGAGCGTATTCTTGGCAAAGAACTGCTCCTTCACGAAGGTGCCGTCGGTGTGGAACACCTGCACGCGGTCATGCTGGCGGTCGCAGACATAGAGCAGGCCGTCGTTGGCGAGCGCGACGCAGTGCACCGGGCTGCGAAATTGCTGCAACGCGGCTGCGGTCGGATTGTAAGGTCCCTGCGGGTCGTCGTTGGGCTTGTTGCCGTAGGCGCCCCACCAGCGCTTGATCTTGCCGGTGTCGGGGTCCACCACCGCGACGCGCCGGTTGCGATAGCCGTCGGCCACGAAGGCTTCGTTGGTTTTCGGGTCGACATAGATCTGGGCTACCCGCCCAAAGTTCTCCGGATCGTTGCTGCCGGCGTTCTTGCCCTGGTGGCCGGACTGCAGCACGAACTTGCCGTCCTTGGTGAACTTGAGGATCTGGGCATCCTTGGCGCCATTGCCGCCCAGCCAGACATTGCCCTTGTAGTCGACAAAGATGCCGTGCATCGATTCCGGCCACTCGTAGCCCTGGCCGGCGCCGCCCCATGAGTGGATCACGTCGCCGGCCTGGTTGAAGGCGATGACCGGCGGCGCGCTCCGGCAGCAGATCGCCACCGGCGGATTGAGCTCGGCACCTTTTTCATTGTTGTTCAAGGTCGCGCCGCCGCGATGGGTGATCCAGACGTTGTCCTGGTCGTCGATCGAAACGCCGATCGTCATGCCGAGCAGCGCTTCGTTGGGCAGCGGCTTCGGCCACAGCGGATCGACCTCGAAGATCGGGGCTTCCACCATCGCATTCTGCGCCGTCGCGGCGTGCTGCCACATCGCCACGCCGGCGCCAAAGCTGATTACGCCTGCGGCCAACGCTGCGCCGCACAGGACATTGCGCTGTTGTACACGCTTGATCATCGCTTCCTCCCTGTCATCTTCCTCACCACCGGACACACGAAGCTTCGCTAGGATGCGTTCCGGTCATTTGAACCACTTCTCCGCAGTCGTGGCCGGGCTCGTCCCGGCATCCCGACAATTGGAACCTGCCCCTGATCGAGATCGCCGGGACGAGCCCGGCGATGGCGGGTACTTTTTACTGCGCCGCACCTCACCATTCGCGCCGCACGAATTCCAGGCCGAGTTCCTTCTTTGCCCACAGCACCATGGACGTGCTGTTGAGGAAGGAGAGGACAGCCGGCGCGACAGCGTTCGGATCGGCCTTGCCGAGCGAGACGAGGGCCACGACCACATCGCATTCGTCATTGAATGCAACCGAGAGCAGGCGCTCGTTCGGCCTTTCATCGGACATCACATAGGACCGGCTGAGACCTCTCATCCAGCCGACTTTGACCGGGCTGCCAGGACCGAGGGGTCGCACCTTCGGGCTGACGAGGTCAGTGTCGGCGACGCGCTCCAGCTCGTTGTCGTCGGACACGCCAGTGGAGCAATTGCAAAAACCGATCTTCGGCCGGATAAAGAGGTCGATGCGGACGCCGCAGTTCGCCGGCATGCAGACGAAGGCTTTGCCGAAGCCCCATTGGTCCTGCAAGAAAGGCCATTTGGTCTCGGTCCACACCGGCTCGATGGTGCTTGAAACGGCGGCGCTTGGAACTGGCGGTGCCCAAACCCCCAATACCACCGCCGAGCCTGCAACAAAGATCGCTGCCGCGATGCCGATCGCAAACGGCGCCCGTTTCATTGACCGCCTCCGCCAAGTTTGTCTGCGAACTGCGAGCCTGCCCTTCACCCGAACACTAGCATGCGCTCGCCACGGGCAAAAGCCGCAATATCGGACTTGCAATTGGAGGGCGCTCGTAGGGTAGGTTGAGCGCAGCGAAACCCACCCCTCGACCTGGGTGCGCTCAACATCCGTCGATGGGCTTCGCTATCGCTCCCATACTACAGCCGCAAGCCGCGAAATCACCATTTCAAACTCGCCCGATTCGATTACAATGGCTGCAACATCGACCGATCGGGATGGGAGGAATCATGATCACGCTATTGCGCGACCGCAAATTCGTGTTGGGCACCGCGCTCGCGGCCGTCATTGGCGGCCTGGGGGTCGGCCAGGCCGTGTTGCAGAAGCGCGCTGAGGCGCAGGGCTCGACGGTGCAGGCCCCGATCTTCGAGGTCGATCCGTTGTGGCCGAAGCCGCTGCCCAACAACTGGCTGCTCGGCTGGACCATCGGCATCTGGGTCGACGAGCTTGATCATGTCTGGGTCATCCATCGTGGCGCCGGCGGGCTCCACAACAACGAGCGCGGCGCCGAACTCAATCCGCCGATCGCCGAATGCTGCCGCACCGCACCGCCGATCCTGGTCTTCGACTCAGACGGCACGCTGCTGCGGAGCTGGGGCGGTCCAGGACCGGGCTACGAGTGGCCGCAGTCGAACCACGGCATTCACGTGGATTACAAGGGCAACGTGTGGATCGGCGGCAACGGCGAGAAGGATGCGCACATCCTCAAGTTCACCAATGACGGCAAGTTCATCATGCAGGTCGGCCATCTTGGCGGCAACAAGGGCAGCAACGATCTGGAGAACTTCGGCCGCGTCGCCAAGATCTGGGTCGATCCGAAAACCAACGAGGCCTATATCGCCGACGGCTATCTCAACAAGCGCGTCGCCGTGATCGACGCCGACACCGGCAAGATGAAGCGCCACTGGGGCGCCTACGGCAACAAGCCCGACGACACCAATCTCGGGCCCTACGATCCTAAGGCGGCGCCGGCGCAGCAGTTCCGCAACCCGGTGCACTGTATCGAGAAATCGGTCGACGACCTGGTCTATGTCTGCGACCGCCAGAACGATCGCCTGCAGGTGTTCAAGCCCGACGGCACCTTCGTGAAGGAGCAATTCTACGCCAAGAACACCAAAGGCGCCGGCGCGGTGTGGGACATCGTGTTCTCGAAGGACCCGCAGCAGCGCTTCATCATGCTCGCCGACGGCCAGAACGAGCGCGTACGCGTCATCGTGCGTGAGACGCTGGAAGAAATCACCTCGTTCGGCGACGGCGGACGCCAGCCGGGCCAGTTCTACGGCGTGCACAGCATCGCGTCAGATTCCAAGGGGAACCTCTACACGACCGAGACCTACGAGGGTAAGCGGGTTCAGAAGTTCAACTACAAGGGCATCGGCTCGGTGCCGCTCGGTTATCAGGGAGTGCCGTGGCCGAGGAAGGTGTGACGGCCGTCGTAGACTTATGTGACGAGAAGCCCCGGGCGTCGTCCGGGGCTTTGCATTTTCCGGGACAGCGGGGCGTCCCCATTAGCCTATTCTAGGGTGGAGCGGGCGCTCGAGATTGAATTGGAGGAAGATGCAGGACCGCATTGATCGCTCGTACAGCGAGCAGCCTGGGCTGCAAACGGGTGTCAAGGGCGCATCGAAATCGGCTGTTGCCGATTTCGACGCATTTTTGGACCGAAGTCGGGCAAGCCCGACTTCGGTGCGCCGCCGGCGGGTGTACCCTTGACAGCCTTGCAGCCCAGGCTTTTGGGGCATTCAAGCGATCAATGCAGTCCTGCATCTTTACCCCCGCCTGCCAAGACGCGCAGGCGACAGGCCCGGCTGACGTATCCAGGAAACCTGGGAGGGTGTTGCGAACGCGTATTGCGGAGATTGCTCACCCGCTGTTCGGCACAGACCTGGGCCTGATGCGCGACCAAACCTTCCCTAGCGGGGATCGCGCCACCGTTGGCTTCAGTGGTTAGACCGTCTACTGCACTGAGAAGCGGACGCGATATCGGACTACGATTTGCCGCACCGCTGCGTCTATCGGTTCTGGCGCCTCATCGAACGACCCTGCAGGGGCCGCTGCTGCATACGCGCCGCGCCAATCTTCGTCTCCATATGCGCCTGAACGTTCCTTTCGCGGGTCTAACTCTTCCACCTGGGTAACGCCCGTTACCCTCAGACCGGCCTCACGTGCGATGATCTCTGCGCTCGACTTGGCGTTGGCGATAGCGCCCGACATTGCGGTACTGCGCGCGTCGCTCGTGGCCTCAAATTTCGGCTGGCGCATCGAGACTGAAAGGGAGGACCGTTGATTGTCAAACAGTGGCTCGAGGGCACCGAGCGCTTTGAACAATCGATCGCGATCGGGACAAGCGATGAGAATCTTATTTGAGACCTCCTGGCCTGGTTTCTTCTTCCAAAACCAAGGTCGCCACACCTCTCCGCCGCCCTCCGTGAGCTCGCCGCTTTTGATGCCGCTCTCCTCCAGCGTGCGAATGCAACGGCTCCTGAGTTCGATGGCTTCCTCTAGCGCCGCACCGCCCTGGGCTGCGCGCACCGCAACCGACAAATCCGCGCGATATTCAACTACCTTTTCTGTCAGCGTACCTTGGCCGATGACCTCGACAAATGCGTCCATGAGCGTCGCTCCGCATTGCCGATCATTTCTTGAAGAAGCAGAAATCGTCGACATTCGCGGCCCAGTCCGCATTCGGCCACGGCGCGCCATTGCGGGCAAATCGCGCGAATGTGTAACCGCCGATTTCCTCCTCGTTGACGACGCAGATATCAGGACCCGGTGTGACCTCCGCCTGGATCTTTTCCTTCTGGATCGACGTGCCGGTATGCGATCCGCCATTTGGAAACGACACGCACTTGCCCCACTCGGGCCTGATGCACTCTTGCCCGAACACGCTGGAACTCACCATCAGCGCCGCCAAAACCACCAAGCCTCGCATTCATGTCCTCCTGTTCACGGGCGCCCAGCAATCGGACCGCCCGAGGTCGCCGTCTGTGGTGGCCTTTCCAGCGGCTGCCGGAAAAAAGATCCACTCTCCCCTGATCGGATCTAGCTCAGGGCGATCCCCGTCACGATCCAACCTTCCACATTGGATAGCATATGTAGGAGGATCGTGAGTATGGTCGAGCCGGTTCTTGCCCAGTCTCATTGGAGCCGCTCCTCCCGATTTTCTCTAAGCTTACGACCTTGCACCTGGTGGAGGATGTCTAGAACCGTGCAAACGACGATCAGCGCGGCCACTCCGCCCAGATAAATGGGGATTGCGGCATAGGTGATCAGGATTTGAGGGAGAAGACACACAAGCGCGAGATAGACCGCGCCCACAATGGTGGTGCGCGAGAGCACGTGGTCAATGTGATCAGCCGTAGCCGCCCCCGGATCAATCCCCGGAACCACGCTTCTCCATCGCTTGAGTGTCTCCGCCACTGCATCAGGATCGATCAACAGCGAGACGTAGAACAGCGCGAAGACAACAATGGCGATCCCGGTGTAGAGGATGAACCCCGGCCGCCCAAAACTAAGTAGCTTGACGATCGACCACAACCACCCTGAGCCGTCCGTATCCGCGCTATACGCGATCGGCAACATGATGTTGAGAGGCCACTGCGCCACGACGACCGGAATCATGCCGGCGCCATTGAGCTTCAGCGCGAGGGTTGAGGATTGCTCCTCGATGATGCGGTAGCCGATCTGGCGTCGCTCATACTCGATGGGGACGTGGCGCCGGCCCAACTCCATGATCACGATGAAAGCCATGAGCGCAATCGTTAGAACCGCGAGCGCTGCAATCATCTCGATCGACAGCGCTCCCTGACGGCCGAGCTCCAACAGCCCGGCGATCGATCGTGGTATTGCAACCACAATGCCGACGAACAAGATCAGCGCGAGCCCGTTACCCACGCCATGCGCCGTGATGATCTCGCTGAGCCAAATGAGCAGGAACGTGCCTCCGGTCAACGTGATCACGGTCGAAAGGCGGAAGAAAAGGCCGGGCTCGGCGACAGTCTGGCCGAAGGCTTCGAGGCCGATGGCGACGCCATAGGATTGCAAGGCCGCCAGGACCAAGGTCATTACGAGCGTCCATCGCCGGACGATCCGTCGGCCGCGATCGCCGCGGTCGTTCACCGCGCGGAACCCGGACGAAAACAACAAAGCCACTTGGACGAGGATCGCCGCCGACAGATAGGGACCGAGATTGAGGGCGAAAATTGCCATTCGGCTAACGGCACCGCCGGAGAACACACTGAGCATCCCAAGCAGACCGCCGGATTGGCCGCGAAAAAGCCCCTCCCAGACAGCGGGATCGATGCCCGGCAGCGGAATATAGGTCCCGATTCGGTAGATGAGGAGTGCACCGAGCGTCAAGGCGACGCGGCGCATCAAGTCCGAATTCATCGCCTCCGGCCCTTCAACTTGGACTTAAGTCGTTCCGGGATGCGCTCGTGTGGCGGCCTACTCGATGCCCTTTGCCAGGAAAGCAACCCGCGTGGCCGGGCTGCTGAGAAATTTCACGAATGCCGCTGCACCGTCGCGGTTCGCAGGCGCGGCCGAGGGCGCCGCCGCGTAGCTGGTGTAATTCTGCGCATCGGGAGGCAGCGGTCCGACGAATTGCGCGCCCTTATCGCCATAAAGCCTGATCTCCGTCATGGCGCCGAAGCCGATCTCCTTGCCCTTGCCGTGGATGACGTGCTCCATCACGGCGGCGCCGTCCGGATAGCGCGTCTCCTTGGCCTTGACCTCGGCGCCAACGCCGAGCTGGTCGAACAGTCGCTCAAGATAGAGACCGGTCGACGCCTTGTTGTAGACGACCGATTCGGCGTCAAGCAAAGTGCGCTTGAGCGCCTCGCGGGTCGACACGTCGGGCTTTGCGGCGCCATCGCGGACCAGCACTCCGACGCCGACGCGTCCGACCGCAGCGCGCCCCGATCCGTCGAGCTTGCCGGCCTTCGCCAGGTCGTCGATGACTGCAGGCGGCGCGATCACCACATCGGCAGCCTCGCCGCCCCCAACCCGCCGCGCAATCGCCGGGGCCGTCGCGAATTTGATCTTGACCTCGGTGCCGGTCTCCTTGCGGAACGCGTCCGCCGCCGCGACGACGCCAGGCTCGACCGCCCCGGCGCTGATGATGTTGATCTCGGCAGCAAAGGCCGGGTCGGAAACCACGAGCCCCAATACGACTAGCGAAATCACATGCTTGTTCATTGCTGTCCCTCCCTGTGGGAAATGGCTGCCGCCCGCACCGGTCCGCCGGGACAATACGCCGGGGAAGCGAACCGTCAATTGCATCAGAGCGCGGCGACGCGTTGCGCGATCCGCGGTTACTTGAAATATTTCAAATTCGGCGGCGCCTGGTTCTTCCGGGTGGGCATCAGGAAGCCCTCGGCGCTGAGCATGTAGTCTTCATCGGCGATCGTGACGTGATTGTTGGATTCGCCGCAATTCTCCTCGCTCCACGCGGGATAGGGGTCCGGGCTGCGCCGGTAGTTCTTCTTGACGGTCCACGGACGCGTCAGGGCGTGGTCGATCACCGTAACCTCGTCATGGGCGACGTTGGGATCGTCCTTGTCGATGTAAATCCTTTCCTTGACGACGGTCTGATTATCGGCATGCAGGGGAAGCCCGCTGGCGTCGAAAGATCGGGGACCCCGGAAGCCGCGCGTTTCCACTTCGAGCACATCGTAGCGGCCGTCCCCACCAGTATCGATCCATTGTCCGACAGAATAACCCAGGAGAGTCGGTGTGATTTCCGCGGGCCACGGACGCCCGTCAGTGAAGATGCGGCGGTTGTCGTAGATATGGTCGACCAGAATGTGGGTCGTTTTCGGCGTGATCACGAACTCGATCTCGCCATACCCGTTGGTGACGCGCGGCATCCCAGGCGAGAAGCACCTGTAGGTCTTGGTGGTGCCTTGGCCGCCCGCGGCCTGCTCCTTCACGTTGGCCTCAAAGATCGCGTCATACTCCGGTGTCAGTGGCGCCTGTTGTCCGCGACCGGCAGGCTTGCTGATATCGAATCGTCCGGGGCCGCCGATCGCGCGCCACTGCCCGCTGAAATCCGGATACTTCGACTCGTCCCATGCCCGGGTGTCGCCAATGGTGATGCACAGAGCCCCAAAGACCGCTGTTGCGGCGACCAAGCTTCGGTAGAACATGACCGGTGTTTCTCCCTTTGAGCGGCCGGGGCGAGGCGCCGTCGAGAAGGCGTGGCCAAGCACGTGGACAAATCCACGCACCATAATAAAGCGTAGTCAACGGTAGCCTGTCCTCATTTTCGTGAGAAGAGGCACGGCAGATCGGCCGCCAAACGATCACGTGTCGGATGCTTCCTCTGCATTGATGAACCAGCCAGCCAAAAGAGGTATGAATGCATCCGCAGAACGCCCCTGCCGGCATGACCACTTTGGGAGCTTCAGTGGATACGACTGACTTGCGGTATGCCTTGCTCTTGGGTGTCGGCGCTGCCCTGGCCGCCGCCCTCGCTGTCGCGGTCGCAGGCGGCGCGTGGTGGCTCGGCGGACGTTATGCGCAGATGCTCCTGCCGCTGCAACCTCGCACGGAGCTCACCGTCAGAGTCGCAACCGACGAGGTTCCTCGCCAGGCCTTCCAGGCTTTGGTTGACGATGTTCGCCGCGTGGTGCGGGAAGGACGCCTCGGCTTTGCTGGAGCGGCGCCATCCGGCAACAGCGTCGAAGTGACGATCCGCGAGGGCGTGGACCGGCAACAGGCGCTCGCCCAGCTCCGCGAACTCACTCACCGGCCTGGCTCAAAGCCAGGCGCCGAGATCGAGCGGTTCACCATTACGGAAGCGGGCGGCGCGCTGCTTCGGCTGGCCCCAACTCAGGCAGCGATCGACGACGGCGTCGCTCGCGCGCACGATCGAACGATGGCAGTTCTCGGACGGCGCCTCGATGGCCTGGGATTGAAGCCAACATTCACGCCCGCTGGTGCCGACATCATCGTGATCCAGGTTCCGCTTCAGCCCGATACCACCCGCCTCAAGGAGGTTATCGTTACGCCCGGCAAGCTCGAATTCCGCCTGGTCGACCGCTCGGTGAGCGCCCAGGAGATGGTGACGGGCCGGGCACCGTCCGATAGCGAGATGCTGTACCAGAAAATGGATGACCAGCGCGTTCCGATGCTGGTCAAGAAGGAGGTCTTGGTTGACGGCGCCGATCTCACCGACGCCCAGGCCGCTTACGACCAACGCAGCGAGCCGATCGTGAATTTCAAGTTCAACAGCAACGGCGCCCGCAAGTTCGGCCGGGCGACGCAGGAGAATGTAGGCCGTCCGTTCGCGATGGTATTCGATAACGAGGTGATCTCGGCGCCGATAGTCCTCGAGCCGATCCTTGGCGGCTCAGGCCAGATTTCCGGCAACTTCACGGTCGAGAGCGCGACCAATCTTGCGATCCTGCTGCGCTCCGGCGCGCTGCCGGTGCCGCTCACGATCATCGAAGAGCGTACCATTGAGCCGTGATCTGAAGAGAGTTTCGTAATCCGATAAAGGGACCGCGTAGCGGTCGCGCAATCTGGGTCCGCAGGATCGCGTTGTGCCGGTATTCCAATTGCACGACCGCTCCGCGGTCCCTTCATCCCGCCCACGAACTTACCTGAACGGCCTACTCAAAAACCGCGATCCCGCCCACCCGTACCGCCATGGCAAATCGGCCGCCTTGGTGATGCCGATTCGCGGGCCGGACGCGATCTCAACGGGTGCGGTCCGCGCAAGCAGCGCAAACGGCGCCTTGTTGAGCGCCGCACCGTTATGGGCATCCGTGATCGCCAGCGCCTCGCACAACCGACCAGGTCCGGAGCAAAGAAGCCGCTCGTCATGGACGCCGCGGCGGCGGCGCATGGTCGCGAGGCCTTGAGTCGGCATCAAGGCGCGAATCAGTATCGCGCTGGCGCTGCCTTGACGCTCGCAGACGAAATTGACGCACCAGTGTATGCCGTAGGAGCGGTAGACATACACATGGCCTGACGGTCCGAACATCACAGCATTGCGCGCGGTCGGTCCCCTGAAGCTGTGCGCCGCCGGGTCAGTGTGGTGATAAGCCTCAACTTCGACGATCTGTCCGCCGACGCCGTCGGCAAGAAATACCGCACCGATCAGATCCGGCGCCACCGCGTGGACGCTGCGGTCAAAAAAGTCTGGCGCTAACTTTAGGTGTCTCAACGATTTCCCGGCAACATCTGTTGCATTTGCAACACACGTGGACAACATTTACGATACTAGTCTCCGCCGCCCCTTTTCCGCCACAGGCGTCCACGATCTCATACACAAATATATTGATCCTGCGCGCAAACCCGAGGCCGAGGATGCGCGCTGAGGTGCGGTGAATTTTCATGGTTGCCGAGACAAATCTTGAGGGCAGCAGCCGGCACATGACCGAGGGTGCGGCGCCGGTACCGCATCGCTCCTGCTACGACCTGGCACTCACCGACGACGGGAACAATCGGCCGGAGAACCCAGGCGTCATGGCAGCGGCGGCATCCGCCAATGCTGCGCTGCATCCGCCTGCAGTCGTGCGCCAACGTGGAATCACGTTTGATTTGTCTGACGTTGCCAAAGCCTTCAAAGGGACACCTTGCATCGCAGATTTGAAACTGACCGGCCGTTTTGTCGCCAAAAATTTATTCGAAGCTTGCAGCGTTCCAATGCCGACTAAGACATTGCTGGACAACGGCTTTGTGCATGGCGACTGCATGACCGTGAGCGAATATCGCATGGCTGAAAGTGTATGGCCTGGAATTTCCGCCGTATTTGGTTCGTGCGGCGGGTTGCGCCTCCGCGCCGGCGACGTCAATGCGCGGCGCGGCAGCTTGGAAGTGCAAAGTGAGTGAGTTTGAGAAACGCCGGGCGGCGTGGCAACCGCGGGGTCGGCGTTAGGGTTCGAGGGTAACGTTGGAAAAATTTGCCCGGCAGGTCGGGTCGGCGCGCCACGGCGCCGTCGTGGATCCTGGCGGGGCGGCCAAGAAGGCGCGCCATGCGGCTATCTGAACATATTTTGTCGGTTGCGTTGTTTGGCCTCGGGTTGACTGCGGCTTACGCGCTGGACGGCACCAAAAGTCCCGCCAATATCGCTCCGGTCGTCGGTGGTGCCGCCGTAGTGCCCCAGGGGGCGCCGAACGTTGACGTGGATCCCCACGCCGACGCGTTCCAGGCCTTAAAAAGGGGCGCCCAGGCGCTGCAGGCCGGAGACACCAAGGCCGGATTGGACGCGCTCGAATACGCGGCCCGCAACGGCGAGATTATGGCGCTTTGGAAACTCGGCCGCATGTATGCCGACGGTGACGGCGTCAAGCAGAATGATCGGCGTGCGTTCGAATATTTTCGCGAGCTGGCAGCTGCTCATGCCGATGAGGTGCCGGGTACCAACCCGGCGGTGTTCGTCGCCAAGGCCTTCGTCGAAATCGGCGACTACTATCTCAAGGGCATCGCCAATTACATCAAGCCCGATGCCATCCGTGCCTACGAAGTGTTTAACTATGCGGCAAGCTACTTTGCCGATCTCGACGCCCAGTACCATCTCGGCCGGATGTATCTCGACGGCCAGGGTGTTGGCAAGGATACGAAGCAGGCCATGCGCTGGTTGTCGCTCGCGGCAGGCAAGGGCCAATATCAGGCTCAGGCCGTGTTCGGTGCCCTGTTGTTCAGGGGCCAAAACGTACCTCGTGACGGTGCGCGCGGCTTAATGTGGTTGATTCTCGCGCGGGATGCGGCTGCGCCGCAGGAGACCTGGATTACGGATCAATACACCGCCGCCTGGAAGCAGGCGACGAAAGATGAGCAAGGCGTAGCATTGCTCTACTTGGAGCGCTGGATACAGTCCCACAGTGGGCAGCAACGGACGCCGTAGCTTGTCCTGATCACAATTCAAGTTCGATCCAAACCGGCACGTGGTCGGATGGTTTTTCCCAGCCGCGCACGTGCTTGTCGATGCCGACCGCTTTCAGGCGGTCTGCGGCCTGGGGCGACAGCAGCAGATGGTCGATGCGGATACCCGCATTCTTCTGCCACGCCCCGGCTTGGTAGTCCCAAAACGTATAGATTTCCCCAGCGTCCGTGGTTGCCCGCACGGCCTCGATGAGGCCGAGGTGGAGAAGGGCGGCAAATTTCGCCCGTGTCTGTGGTAGGAATAATGCATCGCCCGCCCAGGCGGCCGGATCGTGCGCGTCCGCCGGTGCCGGGATAACGTTGTAGTCTCCAGCCAGCACCAGCGGCTCCTCAAGGCGCAGTCGAGCATCGGCATAATGCAGCAGCCGATCCATCCATCTCAGCTTATAATGATACTTGTCCGTCTCGGGCGGATTGCCGTTTGGCAGGTAGATCGACGCGATACGCGCCGCTCGAGAACCTGACGACACGACCACTTCGAGAAAACGCGCGTGGTCGTCCTCGTCGTCTCCAGGCAACCGCACGATGATCTCGTCGAAGCGCAACTTGGAAAGTACGGCCACGCCGTTGAATGTCCTCTGACCATGCACCGCGACGTTGTATCCGAGTGACTCGATGGCGTCGCGTGGGAAGGCCTCGTCGGTGCACTTGGTTTCCTGCAGGCAGGCAACGTCCGGCTCGCGTTCCTCAAGCCAGGTGAGGACACCCTCGAGCCGCTGTTTGATCGAATTGACGTTCCACGTCGCTATTCGCATTCTGCATTCTTTCCGGTCGGCCGAATCAAAATCAGTCGCTGTGTCAGGGTACCTCTGCTTCGCGTCGGCCGCGCAACCCTGCGCTAAACAAACCTGAACCGAGCTTAACAGCGAGACGGCGACAGTCAGTATATCCATAATTTTATGCGTCACAGCTATTTCGGCCGGCCGCAAAACAAGGCAGAATAAATGGCTGAGATAGCAAAAATCGTTGCCGGCGGTTCAATTAAAGGGGCTCGAAACAGCAGGGCAGACCGAGCGCCAGGGTCCTTCGGCGAAATGAACGCTGGCCACCGAAGCCGTGGCGGCGGTGAACGTGCCACGGGCAGGACGCGAAGATGACCAGGAGCAAGGGCCTATTCGGACTGGCGGTGGTGGCGGCGGTGGGTTGGGCAGCGGCTTCCGGGCGGCTCGGCAATACTGAGGAACTGGCCAAGTGGTTTCCGCCCCTCGGATGGTTCACCGGCGACAAGGCGGTCGCGCAGGCGCCGGAGGGGCGGCCCGGGCAGCGCACGGTCGCGGTGGAGGTCGGCCAGGCGGTCAAGAAGAAAACGCCGGTCACCCTGGATTCACTCGGCAACGTCACCACGATCGCGAGTGTCGCGGTCAAGCCTCGTATCGACAGCGAGATTGTCGGCATTCACTTTTCGGATGGCGCCTTTGTGAATCGGGGTGACCTGCTCGTCACTCTCGACAGCCGCGCCATTGAAGCGCAAATTGCCCAGGCCGAGGGCAATCTTGCTCGCGACAACGCGCAGTTGGCAGGTGCGGAGCGCGATCTGCGCCGCAATTCGGAATTGCTTGCCAAGGGTGCCGGGCCTCAACTCAACGTCGAGAACTCCAAAACACAGGCCGAGTCGTTCCGCGCCGCGGTTCAGGCAGACCTCGCAGCACTGGAAAATCTGAAGGTCCAACTGAGCTATTGCAGCATCAGGGCGCCGATCAGCGGGAGAATCAGCCAGGCCGCCGTAAAGGTCGGTAATTTCGTGCGTCAGGCCGACACGGCGCCGATTGCCACCATCAATCAGTTGGCGCCGATTTACGTGACCTTCACGGTGGCGCAGCGGATGTTACCGGATCTGCGCATCGCCATGGCGGAGACCGGTGCGTCCGTCGATGTGACCATTCCAGGCGAAAAGCGTCATGCCAACGGCGTTGTCGCGATGGTCGAAAACGCCGTCGACGCCACCACCGGAATGGCGACGGTGCGTGCCAGCGTTCCGAACGCGAATGAGCTGCTGTGGCCCGGCACGCTTGTCTCAGTGGTCGTTACGCTGCGAACTGAGGATGCCATCGTGGTGCCGGCGGCTGCCGTGCAGGTCAGCCAACAGGGCAATTTCGTCTACCTGGTGAAGGACAATGTGGCCACGGTCACCCCTGTCAAGGTGGCTCGGCTGCTCGGCGCCGAGACGGTGATCGAATCGGGTCTCAGCGACGGCGACGTCGTGGTGACCGACGGACATCTCCTGCTGACCAACGGTGCGCGCGTAACGGTGCGCGAGCACAAGGCCGGAGCATAACGTGAATATTTCCGAAACGTGCATCCGTCGTCCGGTGATGACGACGCTCATCACCGCCTCGTTGATCGTGTTCGGAATCTTCAGTTACCGGCTACTCTCGGTCGCGGCGCTGCCGGCGGTTGACTTTCCCACCATCCAGATCACCGCCACGCTGCCGGGCGCGAGCCCGGAAACCATGGGCGCCTCTGTCGCCGGCCCGATCGAGCGGCAGCTTTCGACCATCGCCGGCATTACATCGATGACTTCCACGTCGTCGCTCGGCCTTGCCACCATCATCATCCAGTTCGATCTCAACCGCAACATCGACGGCGCGGCGCTCGATGTGCAGACGGCGCTCACGGTGGCGGCGCGACGGCTACCGGTCGAAATGACGATTCCGCCGTACTTCCGAAAGGTCAATCCGGGCGACTCGCCGATCGTCCTCTTCAGCCTCGTCTCCTCGACGCTTCCGCTGTCGGCGGTCGACGACTACGGCGAAATCACGTTGGCGCAGCAGATCTCACAATTGCCCGGCATCGCCCAGGTCCTGGTCTTCGGCGCGCAGAAATTCGCCGTGCGGGTGCAGGTCGACCCAGCCGCGGCGGCGTCGCGCGGCATCGCCCTCGACGATGTCAAAACCTTCGTTTCCAAGACCAATTCCAATACGCCGGTCGGCACCATCGCGGGGCTCAAGCAGAACACCATTCTCACGGCGACCGCGGCCATGCGCAATGCCGCCGAGTACAGCGAGCTGGTCGTCGCCTATCGCAACGGCCAGCCGGTCAAGCTCAAGGACATCGCTACGGTCATCGACGGTGTCGAGAACGACCAGGTTGCCAACTTCTACTCGAGCTCCGCCAATGACGAACGTTCGATCGTGTTGGCAGTCTTCAAGCAACCGTCTGCCAATACCGTAGAGATCATCGATGCCATCTATGACCGGCTACCGACCTACCGCGCGCAGATCCCGGCGGCGGTCAAGATGGAGCTGCTGGCCGACCGGTCGATTTCGATTCGCGACTCCGTCAAAGACGTGAAGGTGACGCTGGGGATCGCCATCGCGCTCGTCGTGCTGGTCATTTTCCTGTTCTTGCGCTCAGTGGCTGCGACCGCGATTCCGGCATTGGCGGTGCCGATTTCGCTGATCGCAACCTGTGCCGCCATGTACCTGTTCGGGTATTCGATCAACAACATGACGTTGCTGGCGCTGACCCTGTCGGTCGGATTCGTGGTCGACGACGCCATTGTCATGCTGGAAAACATCGTCCGCCACATCGAGGGCGGCATGCGGCCGTTCGAGGCGGCGCTCAAGGGTTCACGCGAAATCGGCTTCACCATCATATCGATCACCTTCGCGCTGATTGCGGTGTTCATCCCGGTGCTTTTGATGGGCGGCATGGTGGGGCGCGTATTCCGCGAATTTGCCGTCACCATTACGGCGGCAATCCTGCTCTCTGGTTTTGTGTCGCTGACCCTGACGCCGATGCTGTGCGCGCGTGTGCTGAAGGAACACCATGAGGGCGAGCGCCAGAATTTCATCCTCCGGGCATTCGAGGCCATGTTCAAATCGTGGCTGCGCGGCTACGAGCTGACCCTCGATGTGTTCCTCAAATACAAGTCCGTCGTCCTCCTGGCGATGATCGGCACGCTGGTCGGAACGGTGTGGTTCTATATCATCATTCCGAAGGGCTTTTTCCCGGTCGAGGATACCGGCTTCCTCAACGCCACCACGGAGGGGCCGTCCGATATTTCCTTCAGGGCGATGATGGAGCGCCAGCTGCAGATCGCCGCCATTTTGCGCAAGGACCCGGCGGTCGACTACATCAACGTCACGGTGGGCGCTGGCGGCCCCAACCCCACCAACAATTATGGACGCTTCTTTATTGCCCTCAAGCCGCGCAGCGAGCGCCAGGAAAATTCGACGGCGGTGATTCAGCGCCTGCGCGCAAGCACAAGCACGGTCACCGGCATGGCGACCTATTTCCAAAACGTGCAGAACATCAATATCACCGGCCGCATCTCAAAGAGCGAGTTTCAGTATACGCTGCAATCCAGTGACACCGAAACGCTGTATCGCGTCGGGCCGGAGATGCTGGAGAAAGTCGCGAAGCTGGCCGGGCTCCGCGATGTCACCGGCGACCTCTATGTCAAGAATCCGCAGATGACGATGCAAATCGACCGCGAGGCGGCCGCGGTCTACGGCGTGTCGATCGACCAGGTGCGTCAGGAACTGTATGATTGCTTCGGCGCGAGGCAGGTGGCGACGATCTACACGGCGGCCAATGACTATCAGGTGATTCTGGAATGCGATAAGCGGATTCAGGCCGATCCGACCGGGCTCAGCAAGATCTATCTGAAGACCAATCTCAACGGGCAGCCCACCGGCGGCGGCGCCGTCGCCCCGGCAGCGGGCTCCGGCGTCAATGGTTCCACCTCGCCGACCGGGCCGGTAATCCCAATGTCCGCGGTCGCCAAGATGGTGCCGACCGTTGGGGCCCTGCAAGTCAATCACCAGGGCCAGCAGCCATCGATGACGATCTCGTTCAATCTGGCGCCGGGATATGCGCTCGGGGACGCCGTCACTGCCATTAAGCAGATCGAGCAGGAGACTCGCCTGCCAGCCTCGATCGTGTCCGGCTTCCAGGGCGCCGCTCAGGTGTTCCAGGATTCACTGAAAGGGCAGGGCGTGCTGGTGCTGGCGGCGGTGTTTGCCTCCTTTGTGGTGCTCGGCATCCTGTATGAGAGCTTCATTCATCCGATCACCATCATCTCCGGCCTGCCGTCGGCCGGCGTCGGCGCGCTGATCGTGCTGATGATGTTCAAGATGGATCTGTCCGTCATCGCCATGATCGGCATCGTCATGCTGGTAGGCATCGTGAAGAAGAACGCCATCATGATGATCGACTTCGCCCTGCAGCGCCGGGCGGTCGGGCTGTCGGCCGAGGAGGCGATGCGCGAGGCCTGCCTGTTGCGCTTCCGGCCCATCATGATGACGACCTTGGCGGCTCTGTTCGGCGCGTTGCCGCTGTGCCTCGAGAGCGGCACCGGCTCGGAGCTGCGCTTTCCGCTCGGCATTACGATCGTCGGCGGGCTTCTCCTGAGCCAGTTGCTGACGCTCTATACGACGCCGGTGATCTACCTCGCGCTCGAACGTCTCCGCGC
>Ga0126376_10000656_pt1 | contig 17318 bp, 17 predicted proteins | sample PanSoiMetPlot_15_FD_92760 | JGI IMG/M metagenome (GOLD analysis project Ga0126376, IMG submission 92760) | Tropical forest soil microbial communities from Panama - MetaG Plot_15 | ecosystem: Environmental > Terrestrial > Soil > Tropical forest > Bulk soil | place: Panama | collected 2016-02-17
AAAGAGAATGTTTCGGAACGGAAACATTACGCGAACACTATCACCAGCCCTAAATCATTTACAAGACAGTGACTTCCATGCCAAACTCCGCAAGCTTTCCCTACTGCAAGTAACAGTTATCAAAATCCGCTCCGGAGGCGACATCTTGCTTAGAGGACTGTTTCGTACAAAAAACCTGGACGATATCCTGGCTGCGTCTCACGAAGAAGGCCACACGTTAAAGCGTGCGCTAGGAGCCTTCAACGTCACGTTAATCGGTATTGGCGCAATCATCGGCGCCGGAATTTTTGCAACCGTCGGAACCGCTGCGGCTGGTGACGCCTCGCGTCCGGGCGCCGGCCCATCGCTGATGATCTCCTTCGTGATCACCGCCATCGTTTGCGGTTTCGCAGCTTTGTGTTACGCGGAATTCGCATCGATGGTTCCTATTTCGGGATCAGCTTACACTTACTCGTACGCAACGCTTGGAGAATTGGTCGCGTGGATTATCGGTTGGGACTTGATAATCGAATATGCATTGGGAAATGTGGCCGTTGCAATCAGTTGGGCAAATTACTTCCGCACACTACTCGATAATCTCTTCGAACACCTTGGAATTAACGCCCATGTTCCGCTTTGGCTCTCAACTGATTATCGGACTGCCGCCAAACTAGCCAGTACCAACCCCGAGCAATATCTGAAAAGCTTCGGGGACGCCCCGCACATTTTTGGACATGCCATCATTCTCAACATACTGGCATTTGCAATCGTTGCTGCCATTACGGTCGTGTTGGTCTGGGGCATCCGTGAGTCAGCAAATTTTAACGCGGGGATGGTAATCATAAAGATCGTCGTACTGCTCTTCTTTATCGGAACCGCCATCTACTTTGTATCTCCCTCGAAGATGACCTCAAACTGGGTGCCTTTCCAACCGAACGGCTGGCGTGGGACTTTCACCGGAGCGGCACTCGTCTTCTTTGCTTACATTGGGTTCGACGCCGTCTCTACGGTTGCTGAAGAAACAAAAAATCCCTCTCGCGATCTGCCAATCGGGATTATCGCATCTCTCATTATCTGCACCGTGTTGTACGTGGTGGTCGGGGCTGTATTCGCGGGATTGATTCCATATCCTGAACTTATTCAGCGCCTGGCAAATGAACAAGCGGAGCCTCTGACGATGGCTCTGCAGAATGCCGCTCCGCCAGGTGTGACATGGCCGGCAACCGTGGTCGCGTTTGGTTCAGTAATAGCGCACACCGCTGTTCTGCTGGTGTTTCAGATGGGGCAACCGAGAATATTCTTCTCAATGGCGCGGGACGGACTACTTCCACCGGTTTTTGCGAAGGTGCATCCCAGGTTCAAGACCCCTCACGTAACCACTATCCTTACTGGTGTTGTGGTGGGAGGCTTCGCCGCCTTCATGAGTATCGACGAGATGGTTGATCTCACCAATGTGGGGACACTGTTTGCATTCCTGCTCGTAAGTATCGGCATCATAGTTTTGCGCTATAAAGACCCGCAACGGAAGCGTCCGTTTAGAGTGCCGCTGGGTGCATGGTTGATTCCATCTCTGGGAGTTATTTCTTACCTCTTTCTGATGTATTACCTGCCGCCCGCATCCTGGTGGCGATTCGTTGCCTGGCTACTCTTAGGCTTCGCCGTTTATCTGTCGTACGGGTACGGTAGAAGCGAGATCGGTCGGTCAATTGGGCGGACTAAATCAGGGTCATGGCTAAAGGGTATCGGTTCAGGATCTTTTCTTGTGGCCGTTGGCCTGCTGGCGATGCCGCACGACGCGACGTTCAAAGAATTATTGAATCAGTTGAGTTATAGTACGCGCACCAGGATTGCATTGGGAATGGTCGGTTTAGGCATCTTGCTTTCTCTAGCAGGTGCATTGATCGGAATGTCACAAAAGCAGCGCGCTCAGGTTCAATGAACGCATTACCCATCATCATCGGTACGCTTTGCGTGATGGCGATCTCGTATCGATATTACTCCGCCTTCATCGCGGCGAAGGTGCTGGCGCTTGATGATTCGCGGCCGGTGCCGTCGCAGACGATGTACGACGGCCACAATTATTATCCGACGAACAAGTGGGTGTTGTTTGGACATCACTTCGCCGCGATCTCCGGTGCGGGACCGTTGATTGGACCCGTGCTCGCGGCGCAGTTTGGATTCCTGCCCGGACTGCTGTGGCTGGTCATTGGCGTCTGTATCGGCGGCGCCGTACACGACTTCATGATCATGGCGGGCAGCGTGCGGCGCAAAGGCAAGTCACTCGCTGAAATGGCGCGCACGGAGATCAGTCCACTGTCAGGACTCGTGGCCGGCGTGGCGATTCTTTTCATCGTGGTGATTGCACTCGCGGGACTCGGCCTGGTGGTTGTGAACGCGCTGGCCGAATCGCCGTGGGGAACTTTCACAGTCGCTTTTACAATTCCCTTGGCACTCCTGATGGGGCTTTACATGTATCGCTTCCGCAAAGGAAAGATTGTTGAAGCGAGCATCATCGGCATCATCGGACTGTTGTTTGCCGTCTATCTCGGCGGCCGCATTGCTGACTCTTCTTTCGCTCACGCCTTCACACTTTCGCGCAACAGCCTGATCGTGATCATGGCGGCTTACGGTTTCATCGCGTCGGTGTTGCCGGTGTGGATGCTGCTCTGCCCGCGCGATTACTTGTCGTCGTATTTGAAAATCGGCACGATCGCGTTTCTGATTATCGGCGTCATCCTGGTTCATCCGAACCTCAATATGCCGGCTCTCACGCCTTTTACTGCGGGCGGCGGGCCGGTGATTCCCGGCAAGCTCTATCCCTTCGTCTTCATCACAATTGCCTGCGGCGCGATCTCCGGTTTTCACGCGCTGATCTCCAGCGGCACGACACCGAAGATGATCGCGAAAGAGACTGACACGCGCATGATTGGTTACGGCAGCATGTTGATGGAAGGCGTGGTCGGCGTGGTCGCACTGATCGCCGCGACCTCTCTTTTCCCCGGCGACTATTTCGCGATCAACACAGCGCAGAAAACGGATGCCCAGAAGGCTGCATACGTTCAGATGGTCGACTCACACACTGCCGAAGGGTTCAACTTGAAACCGCAGGAGATCGATCGACTCGAGCAGGAATCAGGCGAAAAGAACCTGCGTGGACGAACCGGCGGCGCGGTAACGCTCGCGCTCGGCATCGCGAAGATCTTCGACGGCATACCCGGACTCAGCGGTTTCATGAAGTACTGGTATCACTTCGCAATCATGTTTGAAGCGCTGTTTATCCTCACCACGATCGATACCGGCACGCGCGTCGCGCGTTTTCTGGTGGGCGAGTTTGGCGGGCGTTTTTACAAGAAACTCGAAGAGCCAAACTGGCTGCCAGGTTCTGTTGCCACCTCGTTGTTAGTGGTATGCGCGTGGGCGGCATTCATATGGTCGGGTTCGATCTCAACCATTTGGCCGATGTTTGGCGTTGCCAATCAACTGCTGGCGGCGGTCGCTTTGTGTGTCGCCACGACAATCGTGATCAACTCAGGACGCGCAAAATATGCCTGGGTAACCATTGTGCCGCTTTCGTTTGTCAGTACAACCACGCTCGTGGCCGGTTACAAGTCGATTACCGATATTTTCTGGCCTCTGGCGCAGAAACCGGAAACCCATGTCCAGGGCCTCATCAACACCGGCCTCACCGCGATCATCATGTTTGCCGCCGTGGTCATCATGGTCGACTCGATACGGCGCTGGGTGGGCACCCGAAACCAGCCGCAGATCACTCAAATTCAAGAGCCTGTCTTTGAAAAATCTGTGTAATCTGTGGATAATACGCGTTTTCGTAAAGTTAACTCGCCATTATCTAGTTAAATCGGAAAGGAATTTCTCCAAGTGCAACTATCGCTGACACTGCGGCGTGCAGCCATTATCACTGCGGCCACCGTTACGACCTTAGCTTTCGCCTTGCCGACTTATGCGCAGTCGCATCAGGGTGGTGAAGCAAATTTGGAGCTGCCAGACCTCACTCAGGTGACCTTCTTCAACGGAATCTCAGGTCACAATTTGCTTTTGTTTGGCATTGCTATCTGTGTTCTTGGTCTCGGCTTCGGCTTAGCCATCTACATGAACTTACAGAGACTGCCCGTCCACCGGGCGATGCGCGAGATCTCGGAACTGATCTACGCGACCTGTAAGACCTACCTGACCACACAAGGCAAATTCATCCTGATTCTCGAAGCGTTCATCGCCGTCGTGATCGTGCTTTACTTCGGTGTGCTGTCAGGCCTGGAGCCGTTCCGCGTCGTGATCATTCTGCTGTTTAGCCTGGTTGGTATCGCTGGCAGTTACGGCGTGGCCTGGTTCGGCATTCGCGTAAACACGTTTGCAAACTCGCGCACGGCGTTCGCGAGTCTCGAAGGCAAACCGTTTCCGCTGTACGCGATTCCGTTAAAGGCCGGCATGAGCATCGGCATGATGCTGATCAGCGTCGAGTTGCTGATCATGCTTTGCATTTTGTTGTTCATCCCAGGTGATTATGCGGGACCGTGTTTCATCGGTTTTGCGATTGGTGAATCACTGGGCGCGGCGGCGTTGCGTATTGCAGGCGGCATCTTCACGAAGATTGCCGACATCGGTTCCGACCTGATGAAGATCGTCTTCAAGATCAAGGAAGACGACGCGCGCAATCCGGGCGTGATTGCTGACTGTACCGGCGACAACGCCGGTGACTCAGTCGGTCCGAGCGCGGACGGTTTTGAAACTTACGGTGTAACGGGCGTGGCGCTGATCACCTTCATCCTGTTGGGCGTTTCGAACCCGCGCGTGCAGGTGCAGTTGCTGGTCTGGATCTTCGTCATGCGTGTGATGATGATCGTTGCCAGCGCGCTTTCCTACTTCATCAACGACGCAATCGCGAAGGCTCGCTACAAGACCTCCGAAACGATGAATTTCGAGTCGCCGTTGACGTCGCTCGTTTGGATAACTTCGATCGTCTCCGTCGTGATCACGTTCGTGGTCTCAAAGCTGACGATTCCCACGCTCAGCGGCAACAGCACACTCTGGTGGAAACTCGCGGTCATCATTTCCTGCGGCACGATTGCGGGTGCATTGATTCCGGAGCTCGTCAAGATCTTTACCTCGACTGAATCGCGTCACGTCAGCGAAGTGGTCACGTCTTCGAGAGAAGGCGGACCGTCGTTGAACATTCTTTCCGGTTTGGTTGCCGGCAACTTCTCCGGCTACTGGCTCGGCATCAGCATCGTCGGCCTGATGGCGATTGCTTACTTCTTCACCAATCTCGGTTCCACCGCGGGACTGGGCCTGGGTGCGTTGATGGTCGATCCAGTCGCGGCGCCAGTGTTTGGTTTCGGACTCGTAGCGTTCGGATTCCTCGGCATGGGACCGGTCACAATCGCCGTCGACTCTTACGGTCCCGTGACTGACAACGCGCAATCGGTTTACGAGCTGTCGCTGATCGAGCAGGTTCCCGACGTCGAAGCCGAAGTAAAGAAGGACTACAACGTCGACGTCAACTTCTCACGCGCCAAGCATCTGCTCGAAGAGAACGACGGCGCCGGCAACACGTTCAAAGCGACGGCCAAACCAGTGCTGATCGGAACTGCAGTTGTAGGTGCGACGACGATGATCTTCTCGATCATCATGGCGCTCACTGAAGGCTTGCGAGTCAACACTGAAGGTTTGTCACTGCTGCACGCACCGTTTGTGCTCGGCATCATCACGGGCGGCGCGGTAATTTACTGGTTCACCGGCGCATCGACGCAGGCAGTTACAACCGGGGCTTACCGAGCGGTCGAGTTCATCAAGGCAAACATCAGGCTTGAAGGCGTTGAGAAAGCGTCGGTGGAAGACAGCAAGAAGGTCGTGCAGATCTGCACGCAATACGCGCAGAAGGGCATGTTCAATATCTTCCTGACCGTGTTCTTCTCGACGCTCGCGTTCGCGTTTGTAGAACCGTTTTTCTTTATCGGCTATCTGATTTCGATTGCCGTCTTCGGCTTGTATCAGGCGATCTTCATGGCCAACGCCGGCGGTGCATGGGACAACGCGAAGAAAGTCGTCGAAGTCGATCTGAAGATGAAAGGGACTGCGCTTCATGATGCCACCGTGGTAGGCGACACAGTTGGCGATCCGTTCAAAGACACTTCGTCAGTGGCGATGAACCCGGTGATCAAGTTCACGACCTTGTTTGGATTGCTGGCGGTGGAGTTGGCGGTTAGTCTGACGTCACGCAATAATGGCGACACGACGTTGACGCACATTCTGGCGCTCGCGTTTTTCCTCGTGTCGGTTTTCTTCGTGTGGCGTTCGTTCCACGGCATGCGGATTGGCACGACGGCGCTCGAGCCGGTGCCCGCCGAGCGTGAAGTTGTGAAGAGTGCAGCAGGAGACTAAACACAGATGAGCACCGAAGTAAGAGTGGATACTTTAATGGGAGCGGCGCTTGCGCCGCTCGACTCGACGCGTTCCGCGGGTCTGGTGATTGTATTTAGTTTGTTCATTGCGGCGTCGGCGCAGTTTTCGATTCAGATTGGACCGGTGCCGATTACTGGACAAAGTTTCGCGGTTCTGTTAACCGGCGCTTTGCTGGGTTCGCGATTGGGCGCGGCCGCGGTGATTGCGTATTTGATCGAAGGCGCCATTGGTTTGCCGTTTTTTGCGCCTGGTGGAGCTCCCGGACTGTTGCGTTTCTTTGGTCCAACTGGTGGCTATCTCGTTGCGTTCCCGGCCGCGGCTTTCATCACCGGCGCGTTTGCAGAACACGGTTGGGACAAGCGTTATGCGACTGCGGTCGCGGCCATGGCGATTGGTTCGGCAATTATTTTTCTTGGGGGCTGGGCCTGGTATTCAGTGCTCACAAACACGCCACCGGTTCCGGCTTTCAAACTCGCGGTTTTGCCTTTCCTGCCCGGTGACGTGATCAAGATCGCGCTTGCCGCGGCAGTGCTTCCGACGGGATGGGCGTTGTTGAAGAAATGAATGTTCTGAAGGTCAGGTCACACAACCGCGAAGAGCTGGTTGAGTTCACTGACCAAGTCCAGGAAAACCTCACAAAGTCAGGCCAGCGTGAAGGTGTGATTGTGCTTTACGTGCAACACACCACCGCTGGCCTCACCATCAACGAGAACGCTGACCCTGACGTGCCGCGCGACATGCTTCACGCTCTGCGCACGTTGATCCCGCAGCACGGCATGGGCTTTCGACACGGCGAGGAAAACTCCGACGCACACATTAAAGCCACCCTTACCGGCTCATCTGTGACCATTCCATTTCAAGACGGGAAATTACTACTCGGTCGTTGGCAGGGAATCTTCTTGTGCGAGTTCGACGGCGGCCGCGAACGCCAGGTGATCATGAAAATAATTTAGTCTGCGGCTAAATCCTTTAAGATCTCCGCGAACTTCTCGACATCAGCTTTCGTCTGTTCCAGCGCACGCCTGCTATCGAGGTAAGCAGTCCACGTCGGCGTTTGCGTGAGTGCCTTGGTCGTGTCCTCATCGAGCACCTGGGCCATGACCGCGACCAGATCGCTCACGACGCGCGTGTGTTCGATCAAACGCTCGATAATCGAATATGCAAGTTGCGCCTGTTGCAAATCGAGATCTTCAGCCATACCAACTGCCACGAATAAATGGCAACTCAGTTACAGTCGCCTTGATTTCGTTATCGAGAAGCACGGTCGATCCGGGTTCCATAAATTCGTAGCGAACATAACCGAGACCGATGTTGCCGGCTTTTGGCGAGACGGCTGCGGACGTTACGATCGCACCCCGCTGAATCGGTCGATCCGCCTTTAGCCCTACTAATTTCTTCGCCGGGTGACCGCGGTGTTTTATCCGCACGATGATCTCCTGGCCAACGTAACAGCCTTTCGTGTAACTCAGTGCGTCGTCGAGATTGATTTCAGGAATCACGGTCGTTTCGTCCATGTCGACGCCGAAACGAGCGATGCCGGCTTCGATTCGCAGAATCTCGAACGTCTCCTGGTCCACTTGCTGCGCACCCGCATCCTGCAACGCTTGCCGCAACTCACCGGCGCGCGTCGAGTCGACAATGAGATCAAACCCATCTTCGGCAGTATGCGTCGCCCGGATGATCGTCGCAGCCTCAAGCTCGCGTACTCCATTGCGCGGCAGATCCGTGACGATCGCCTTCAAAACCTTCCCGACTATTTCGCCAGCACGCATCCCTTGCAGCGACAACATCGCGCTTTCATCGGTGAAATCCGCGACCCTGAAATCGCCCGCCATCGTGAACCGCGAAATCGTTTTGAGAACTGCCTCATGTGACGCGCGTTCGGTGTCGATAAGAAACCCATCCTTGACGCGCGCCATGCGAACCGCTCCGATCAACCGCCCCTGCACGGTGGGAAATGCCGCCGGCATCCAACGACCTTCCGCGAGCGACTTCACATCATTCGTGACGAGCCCGTTCAGAAACATCGTTGCTTCCGAACCGCTCACACGAATCTGCCCGCGCTCGGAGAGATCGATCAACCCTGCGCCACCATCACGAACTGCTGTGTACCCTGCTGTCATCTGTTGATTGCCTCTTGTACGACCTGATAATCCTGCAACTGCTCCGCCTCGCGTCGATTCGACGCCAGCACCTGCGGGCTCGGATGATAAATCGGCACCAGTACGCGCCCGTTCCAACTGTGTATTCGCGCCGCAGACTCTTTCAGGTTCAACTCATGATATTGAATGCGCTTTAGTGCTTCGAGTGCAACCGAACCCAAGGTCACGATCACACGCGGATCGACCAACTCGATGGTCCGGCGCAAGAAATCTGAACAGTTCTGCAACTCCTTCTGCGTCGGCTTGCGATTCGCGCCCGAGTCAGAACGTGGATTACAAAGCGCGGCGCTGGTGATGAAGATCTCATCGCGCTTCAGGTCGATCGAACTCAGAAAGCGGTCGAGATTCGCCCCCGATTGATCGCCTGAAAAAGGCACGCGCGTGCGGTCGGCGCCTTTTCTTCCCGGCGCTTCGCCGACAAACATCACTCGCGCATTCGGCGAACCATTGAGCTCGCTCAGCACCGCCGTGCGCCCGCACATCGCGGGACAACGTGTGCAGCTTGCGGCCTCGCTCACCAGTTCCTTGAACAGTTTTTTCTTCGCGGCGTTCACTTCACCACCGTCAGTTCGCGCGTGACGACGTTGTAGTCGCCATTGCGATAGGGCCAGCCGTCTGGTCCAATCAGTTCCAGACGGATCGTGTGTTTGCCGGGAGTCCACCCTGTCAGCGCGACTTGTTCGTGGGCGTCGATCCACTTCATCTCGTCGTCGTCAACAATATACCGGACGCGATAATCGCCGCCATCGCCCTTCAGCTTAGCGTTCGCGAGTGAGAAGTCGATCACCACTTCCTCGCCCTCGCGAAAAGTCTTGCCGTTCGGAAGATTGAAGATCAGCAAGGGCTTTTTCGGATCTACTTGCTTATTCGCTTCATCAGGTTTGGCCGGAATCTGTTGCGATGGTCTAGTCTCAACGCGTAACATCTGTCGCGGCGGTGGTGAAACAAACGTTGTTGCTGTTGTATACGCGTTATCATTGTTGGACGCACACGCTGCCGGCACAAGTGCAAACAGGACCATCAGTCCCAGCCGTTTTCTGACGTTGCTCATCCGACTGCAGCATACACTATGAATAGAAAAATTCGCCTCTGCCTGATTACTCTAACCCTGCTGGTTGCCGCCGTTACATTCATCATTGGTTGCGGCAGAAATACAACTCCGGTAAGTGGAACGTTTACTCCTGAAATTCAGCCGCTGCCCGCCGGGCTCGCAGGTTATGAACCGATGACGATTCCGGCAGACAATCCCATGACTCCGGAAAAAGTCGCATTGGGACGGCAGTTGTTTTTTGACGAGCGACTGAGCATTGACGGTTCAAGGTCGTGTTACTCGTGTCACGTTTGTGAGCATGGATTGACTGACGGTTTACCGAAAGCGATCGGCGCGGGAAACAAGCAACTGACGCGCAGCAGCCCTACGCTTTGGAACATCGGCTATCACAAAGAGTTTTACTGGGACGGTCGCAGCAATTCGCTCGAAGCGCAAGCCATGGCCGCATGGAAGGGCGGCAACATGGGCGTCGGCGACAAGACCGGCGAGATCGTCGCGAAGATAAATGCGTTGCAAGGTTATAAAGCGCAGTTTCAAAAAGTGTTTCAGAGCGACGCGACGCCGGAGAACATGATGAAGGCGATCTCTGCGTATGAGCGGACGATCATTGGTGGAAATACTGCGTGGGATCGCTACAGGGCCGGCGACAGATCAGCGCTGAGCGCGAGTGCGGAGCGCGGCTGGAATATTTTCCAGTCGATCAAGTGTAACAACTGCCACGACGGAATTTTGTTTACCGATCAGCAGTATCACAACATCGGCATCGGCATGGACCAGAAAGAACCTGATGTCGGCCGTTTCAAGGTGACGAATAAGCCTGAAGACACCGGCGCGTTCAAGACGCCGACCTTGAGAGATATTGCGAAGTCAGCGCCGTACTTTCACGACGGCAGTGCAAAGACGCTTGAAGAGGCGGTGGATATCATGCTGGCGGGCGGCAAGCCGAACGAGCATTTGGATAAGAAGAACCTCGCGCCGCAGAAGGTTCTTCCCGAGCAGCGTGAAGACGTTTTGAATTTCCTGCGGTCACTGTCGGTGGATTGCACCCTGAGCAAGCCGCCGCTGCCACAGAAATAAAAAGAAACAGGTCCTATAGAACATATAGGACCTATCTTTCCTTAGACGCCGATCTTGCTTTAGGCGCGCGCGGTCTTGACGCCGCTGATTTTCTTCAGCCGGTTCTCAACCATGTCCCAGGCAATGTTTGAGAAGAACGCCTCGATGTATTTCGGTCGCTCGGCGGGTTTGTAGTCGAGCAAAAACGCGTGCTCCCAAACGTCCATCACCAGGATCGGACTAAACCCGGCAACGTTTCCGGTTTCGTGCAAAGTGATCCAGTGATTTGAGAGTCTTCCATTATTTGGGTCCTGATAACAGATGGCCCAACCCACGCCGCGCATCTTTCCAATGCCAACAAAGTCGGCCTTCCAGATGTTGTAACTGCCAAACGACGTTTCCGCAGCTTTCACAAACTGCGACGTCTTCGCAGGATCGCCAGTGCCGCCACCTCGGTGTAGATTATCGAAGTAATACTCGTGCAGGACCATGCCGTTGTACTCAAACCCGAGACGGCGAGTCAGCTCCGAGTAAGCAGGCATTTCCTCCTGATCAACGTTTCCGTCTTTAATGAATTCCGTAATTCTGTTGGTCAGGTTGTTAGTTTCTTTCACGTAACCTTCGTAAAGTTTGAAGTGCATTTCGAGCGTTTGATCTGAGATCCCCCTCAGACCGCTGAGATTGAACTGGCGTGCCTTATAAGAGCCCGTTGAACTCATAGATACCTCCTTCATTTAGTTGTGGGGATGCTTCAGACTAAGACGAGGGTGTGACAAATACGTTGTGAGGCTGGTGATTTAGTGTGGCAAAGAAAAGTATAGGTCCTATAGGACGTATAGGACCTATATCTGGCCGAATTCTCTACTTGCCCAGAATTATCCAATCACCGTGCGACGTTCCCATGAAGAGCAACATCGGCAGGGAGAGCCAGGTATTTGTTCTAGAGGCGATGAAAGCCTGGCGTGCGAGCTCGGGCGGCGCTGCCGGACCAGTTCCGGCGGTCGCAGCGAGAATGCGTTTATTGTTTGGCCAGATGATTCCCCAAACGTTCAACAGCATCAAGACGCCGTAAGTTCCGCCGATACCGATGGAATATGCTTTGTTGCTGGCAAAGCTCTCTGTTCCCACCGTCAGCACTGACGAGAAGTATCTCACCAGCCCGTAAGTGAAAATGGCCACCAGCACAAACATGACAATCGCAAACACGCGACCGTCTTTGATCAGCGCCGGAACCTTCTTGATGATGAGAAACTCAATCACGAAGAGGACTATCGGATATCCCAGCCAGGCAAAGAATACATACCACACATTAATGTTGCCGTGTCCGATCGCGTTGGCGTTGTTCACATCGGCAGCGAGGATGTACATCGCGTAGTAAGTCAAACCGACCAGCACGGTTATGAGCGCGCCCCAGCGAAAATACCAAAGCGCACGACCGAGCAGATCAGGATTGACCTTCTTCTTCGTGTCGGCGTCGATCCCTTTCTGGAACGGAACGTTTACGAGGTTGAAAAAATAGAGCATCCCAATCCATGTGATTCCAGCGACGAAGTGGGACCAGCGTAGAATTATTCGACCGAGTGCAGCGCCATCCGGCGAATGGAACACACCGTCAAACATAGCCAGACTGATGGGGAGATGAGCAGTTGACTCAATTAGCATACGTCCTCCGGTTTGAGAGCCTGGAAATTACGCGCGAAGATTACACCTAGACTAACTCGGCGCGCAATCACTCATCGAGTTATTCATCGGAGGGGCGTGGACCAGCATCCATGCCACGCACGCTGGCCTGGTTGATTACTCGAACTTTGAGATCGCTGTTGACCCGAATCTGGCAGGAGAGACGAATGTTTGGCGCCAACTCCGACTCCATCGCCAGACGATTGCGTTCGATCTCACCCATTTCACCCGGCTCGCCTTCGAGAATCTCGACGCGGCAGGTGGTGCAGCGTGCATTACCACCGCAGCGGTGTAGGATATCGATGCCTGCGTCTTCGATTGCGAGCACGAGTTTCTTTCCGGCAGGTGGTTCAGTTTCGACCAGACCGTTCGCGGTCTCTGCTTGAATCTTTGGCATTTACCGTTGCTCCTAGTGTGTGAGTAGTTCTAACTCCATAAACTTTGCACCTTCGACCGGGTTCTCGCAATATGGCGCAATCTCGATGAAGCCGAACGAGCGATACAGTGCGATGGCCTTGTCCATCAGTCCGGGAAGGGTGTCGAGTCGCATGTGCGTATAACCAAGCTTACGCGCTTCGTCAATGATAGTCTCGACCAGCACGCGCCCGAGTCCGTGCGAACGAAAGCCGGGACGAACAAACAGGCGCTTCATCTCGCAAACGCCGGGACTCAGCTTTCGCAATGCGATACAGCCGGCGAGTTCGTCATTTTCAGTAGCGAGTAATAGTAGACCATCCGGCCGCGCATACTTTCCGGGAAGATTCTTCAGTTCCTGATCGAAGTCCTGAAAACAGAGGCTGATGCCGAAACCCGCAGCGTACTCTTCGAAGAGCGTGCGGGCCTGCGAGATATGTTCCTCGGAGTTCGCTGGAAAGATTCGCATCAAAATAGGTCCGATAGGACCTATACGACCTATATTGATTTTCCGATTTAAACAGCGACAGGAGACAGGATCACTCCCGTCTCCTATCAGAAATCATTCGCAAGACAGTTTACGCGGTGAACGAAGAACCGCATCCGCAACTGCCGGTGGCATTCGGATTCTTGAAGGTGAAGCCCGAACCCATCACGCCACTCACGTAGTCGATCTCGACGCCGTTCAGATATTGTGCGCTGAACATATCGACAAACATGCGCACGCCCTTTTCGTCGATGATGAAATCGCCTTCGCGCGACTGCTCTTCAATATTTAAGCTGTACTGAAAACCAGAGCACCCTCCGGGTACAACTCTCACGCGGAGTCCGGACGTTTCGGGGAGACCCTCCTCGCCCGCCATGAATTTCTTAATCTCGGTTGCGGCCGATTCGGTGACGTTGAGTGTCACGGTAGGCGCTGTAGTTGCTGACATCGTATCTAAATCCTCTTTCTCAATCTAAGTCGTTCCGACCGCCTTAATCTTATTGCCCTTTGCCTAAAACGACAAGTTCAGGCTTCATGGCTTCAATCGAAATCTGGCGCGCCACTTCCTCGGACACCTTGCGAAACGCCTGTGCCTGAGGTGAATCCGGTTTACTGACGACTACGGGAACGCCGTTGTCACCGCCTTCGCGCACCTCGATGCCCAGCGGAACCGAGCCGAGGAACGGCACGCTATACCGTTTGGCAAGTAGTTCTCCACCACCCTCGCCGAAGATGTTGTAGCGATTGCCGGTGTCCGGAGCGATGAAGTAGCTCATGTTCTCGACGATACCGAGCACGGGAATCGCCACAGTCTCAAACATTCGCAAGGCGCGACGCACGTCGGCAATCGCGACGTTCTGTGGCGTAGTTACCAAAACAGCGCCCTGGACCGGAACGAGTTGAGCCAGCGACAACTGCACGTCACCAGTTCCCGGCGGCATGTCGACGATTAGATAGTCGAGCTCGCCCCATTTCACGTCGGAAAGAAACTGTTTGACGAGCCCGTGCAGGATCGGTCCGCGCACGATCATCGGCTTGTCGCCCGGTTGCAGCAATGCCATCGACATGAACTTCACGCCGAACGCTTCGATCGGGATGAGCTTGTTGACGTCGACTTCGGGCCGCGCATCGCTGGCGCCGAGCATGATCGGCACGTTTGGACCATAAACGTCAGCGTCCATGAGTCCGACGCGCGCGCCGTCGAGCGCCAGTGAAACAGCGAGGTTAACCGCAACTGTCGATTTACCAACTCCGCCTTTGCCTGAAGAAACGGCGACGATGTTGCGGACGCCTTCGATCACGAGTTTCTCACCGAGCCCGCGACCTTTCGGAACCTCGGCGTCCATCGTTACTGCTACCGAAGTCACGCCCGGCAACCCGCTGACGATCTCCTTGGCAGCGCTCTCCATCTCGGCTTTAACGGGACAGGCCGGGGTGGTCAGTACGATGCGAAAGCTTACGTGGCCGCCGTCGATTTTAAGGTCGCGGATAAATCCGAGTGTGACGATATCTTTGTGTAGATCCGGGTCCTTGATCTGGCGCAGGCTGTCGAGGATGAGTTGTTCGTTCAGTTGTGTCATAGTGGTTTGTGATGCATCAGTTTCGAACAAGGAAGCGTAGCTGATTGGAACTGTCTGCGCAACTCTGTGATCATTTCTTCAACCCGCGGAACGTGGGCGACGCGGGCGAGCCGAGTTTTACGGGACGTTCAGCGTCGTTGAGTTGCGGCGCACACGTGCGTTTCTCGATCCAGGTGGATGAAGAGCACTTGATATCGCAGGCGAGATTCAGGGCTGCAGGTTGCAATGTTCTGATTGCTTCTTCGTCCTTTTTAACGGAGCAAATCGCTGGGATGACTACCGCGGAAGCGGCTGCTTTCGCACACGAGCCGGTGGCGTTATCTCAACAACTCGACACTCAATCTGAAGCGTGCGTGGATCTGGCATGCAACGCATTGCTCGACGCGATCCGCGAATACAGCAACGCTGCGCGTGACGATTGGGCCGGCGACGAAGCGTTGATCTGCACATGTTTCTTCGTGTCGGAGCGCACGATCGAGCGTGAGATTCAAACCCGCGGCCTGACGACAGTTGCAGAAGTGACTAAAGCGTGCAACGCTGGCGCGGGTTGTGGATCTTGTCACCAACTAATTCAGGAGATACTTGCGACAAATGATTTACCTGGATAACAACGCCACCACGCGCGTGGCGCCGGAAGTGTTCGACGCGATGCAGCCGTACCTCGGCGAGGTCTTTGGCAATCCTTCGTCATCGCACGCGCTGGGCCGAGAGATGAAACGAGCGGTCGAGCAGTCGCGCGAACAAGTCGCGAGCTTAATCGGCGCCGCCGAGCTCAGCGAAATCGTGTTTACGTCCTGTGGCTCAGAGTCTGACAACTGGGCGATTCGCGGTGTGCTTGCGACGCGTCCTGAGAAGAAACACATCGTTACCACGCAAGTCGAACACGAAGCAGTTCGAAATCTTTGCCGCCTGCTGGAGCAGGAAGGTTACGAAGTCACGTGGCTTGGTGTGGACCACAACGGAGCACTCGATCTTGATAGCTTGCGCGCGGCGTTACGACCTGACACGGCTCTCGTTTCGATCATGCTCGCTAACAACGAAACCGGCGTTCTGTTTCCGATGGAAGAAATCGGATGCATCGTGCGCGAAAGGTCTGAAGCTGTGTTTCATGTAGATGGCGTGCAGGCGGTCGGCAAGATCCCGATTGATCTGAAAGACACGAACGTCGATCTCTTTGCACTTTCAGGTCATAAATTCCACGCACCGCAGGGCATCGGCGCGCTTTACGTTCGCAAGGGAATCTCGTTGCCGCCGTTGATCATCGGCGGCGGACAGGAAGACGGTCGCCGCGCGGGCACTTCAGCGGTTCCCAACATCGTCGCGCTCGGTGCGGCCTGTCGCCTCGCGCTCGAGGACAACAATCACGCGACGCTGGAGAAGCTGCGCAATCGTCTCGAGGATGAGATCTTGAAGAACATCCCGAACGCGCGTCTGAACGGCCCTGCCGGCCGTTCACTGCGTCTGCCAAACACCGCAAACATCTCGTTTGAATACATTGACGGCCAGAGCATTCTCACTCACCTCGACCATGCAGGCATCTGCGTTTCGACGGGCTCGGCATGCCACTCGAGCACCCGCGAATCCTCGCCAACGCTAAAGGCGATGAACGTACCCTACACCGCCGCACAAGGTTCAATCCGCTTCTCCCTCGGACGCTACAACACCGAAGCCGACATCGACATCACACTGAACGTGCTGCCGGAAATCATCGCCAAACTGGCCGCCATGTCGCCTTACGATAAGGAGTTGTCGGCATTAAAATAAGTCTCATAAGACTTATCCGCCCGGGATGTCCTATACTATCTTCGGCGACGATTATTTTTTCGGAAAGGCCTTAACTACAACCAAAATGAGCACTGTTATTGAACCTCCTGTAACGCAATTAGAGAAGAATCTGCAAGAAGTCGAGACCGTAACCATTCGCTTCGCGGGCGACTCCGGCGATGGCATGCAGTTGACGGGCACGCAGTTTACGAACACGTCCGCAGTCGTCGGCAACGACATCTCAACCCTGCCTGACTTTCCCGCAGAAATTCGCGCTCCAGCCGGCAGCTTGCCGGGCGTGAGCGGATTTCAGTTGAACTTCTCCAGCCAGGACATCAAGACGCCCGGCGACCAGCCGAATGTCCTCGTGGCCATGAATCCCGCTGCGCTGAAAGTCAACCTTCCCGATCTGGAAGAAGGCGGCACGCTCATCGTCAACACCGATAGCTTTACGGCTGAGAACCTGAAGTACGCGAATTACGCGACGAACCCGCTGGATGACAACTCGCTCGCCGGCTATCGCGTTCACAAACTCCCGATCACGACGCTCAACATGAACGCTCTCAAAGGCAACGTAGAGCTCTCGCGTAAAGAGATCGATCGTTCGAAAAACTTTTTCGCGCTCGGCGTGCTCTACTGGCTCTACGACCGTCCGATGGAGAACACGTTGAGCTGGATTAACGCGAAGTTTGCGAAGAATCCGGAACTGGCGAAGGCAAACGAGA
>Ga0126376_10000657_pt1 | contig 17317 bp, 18 predicted proteins | sample PanSoiMetPlot_15_FD_92760 | JGI IMG/M metagenome (GOLD analysis project Ga0126376, IMG submission 92760) | Tropical forest soil microbial communities from Panama - MetaG Plot_15 | ecosystem: Environmental > Terrestrial > Soil > Tropical forest > Bulk soil | place: Panama | collected 2016-02-17
GCTCTGGAACGTGTGCCAGCTCAGATTCGCGCCGAGGGCGGAGTCGCCCGTATGGCAAAGATCACCGTGATCCGCGAGATCATGAAGGCTGTCGATATCCCAGTCATGGCGAAGTGCCGCATCGGACACTTCACTGAGGCACAGGTCCTGCAGGAACTCGGTGTGGACTACATTGACGAATCCGAGGTTCTCACGCCGGCAGACGAAGCGCACCATGTCGACAAACATGCCTTCAAAGTTCCGTTTGTATGCGGAGCCCGTGATCTGGGAGAAGCATTGCGCCGCATCGCAGAAGGCGCAGCGATGATTCGCACCAAGGGCGAAGCTGGAACCGGCGATGTCGTTCATGCCGTGAAGCACATGCGGCAGATCGTGAAAGATATGCGTACGCTTACCGTTCTCGGCGAAGAAGAGCTTTACGCCGCTGCCAAGGAGCTACGCGCTCCGTATGAATTAGTTCGCATGGTGGCGAAGGCTGGCAAGTTGCCCGTCCCCAACTTCTCCGCCGGCGGAATCGCCACTCCGGCCGATGCCGCGCTTGTACGCCAACTCGGCGCCGAGGCAGTCTTCGTTGGTTCAGGAATTTTCATGAGCGACTCCATCAACTTCGCTCCTGCCAAAGAAGCGGAGATTCGCGCTCGCGCAATTGTGCGCGCTACCACGCACTTCGATGATCCCAAGGTCCTGCTTGAGACCAGCGAGGATTGCACAGGCGCGATGAAGGGACTTGCTGTTGCCGCAATGTCGGAAGCAGACATGCTGCAAAAGCGTGGATGGTGATCAGATGGCGTGACCCGTCCAACATTTTGAAATTACTGGACTGGATCACCCGCCTGTCTTTTTGAGACTTTCTGCCTTTCTCCCTTATCGAAAAACATGTGACCAGGGATCAACTCACAATCGGAGTGCTCGCCCTCCAAGGTGACTACGATGCGCACCGACAGACCCTAAACCGCCTCGGTGTTCGATGTATTCTGGTCCGCAAGCCGGACGAGTTGGACGAAATCGATGGTCTTGTTATCCCCGGTGGCGAGTCCTCAACCTTCTTGAAATTTCTTGAACGCGAAGGCTTTCTCACTAGGCTGCGCGATTTCGTTGCGCAAAAACCTGCGTTTGGAACATGCGCTGGCGCAATCCTCTTGGCGAAAGAAGTGACAAATCCCGAACAAGAAAGTCTAGGGGCTCTAGACATTGCCATTCAACGGAATGCTTATGGTCGCCAGATTGATAGCTCGATCATGACCGGTCCCACCAAGCTCGACGGGGCGCCCATGGAGATGGTTTTCATACGAGCTCCGAGAATAGAGCGTACTGGTGTAGGAGTCGAGGTGCTTGCTGAGCGTGATCATCATCCTGTGCTGGTTAGACAAGGAAAGACTCTCGCCGCGACTTTTCATCCTGAGCTGTCCAGCGATACGCGGGTTCATGAGCTGTTCTTGAACATGGTTAGAGAGCAGAAGAAGTCAGGGCTATCGACTAATTTCTGCTGATTCGTTCTGGCGCACAAACCCGAACCGTGCTCAAATTGTCATGGCGTAACCGCCATGCCTGCAGTAGAAACCAAGGTCCCCTCGAAGGTCAGCGCACCGGATTCCGGCGGACGCGGCCCTCACAGCAAGCTTCCAACCGGCGGGGGTGGTGACGGAGAATGGGGCCACCAGCCAAGCCCGGATCCCGAAAGTCGGCTGAAGAAAGCTCGAGTAGCCCTCGCAGTGTTGATGACTACTTCGGTGATCCTCTTTGCGACGCTTTGCGTAGGCTATCTCGTCCTGCGGCGCGGTGAGACTGTTTTCGACAGGGTGACTCAGACCTACGTTCCTGTCTGGAAACCCATTTCCATACCAAATCTGCTTTGGTGGAACACTCTGCTATTAGTCCTCAGTAGCTTGGCTCTCGAGCTGGCTCGGCGAGAGTACTTTCGCGATGAGGCTCTGATGGAAGAGTGGCTCGGCCTCACAAGATCCACTCTGCGGCGTGCTTTTCCGTGGCAGATTTTGGGGATTGTGTTTGCTGGCGGTTTTATCGCCGGACAGCTCGACGCATGGAGCAAGCTACGAGCTCAAGGCGTCTTTCTTGGTAGCGGGCCAAGCAGTCAGTTCTATTACTTCCTGACTGGACTGCACGGATTGCATCTGATCGGGGGCATTGTTGTCCTAATTTTGTGCATGATCGCTGGTTCTGCAGGCCAACGTGTCGAATCGAGGCAGATCACAATGGACATCACTGCCTGGTATTGGCACGCCATAACGGTTGTCTGGTTTGGCCTGTTCGCTCTCCTAAAGATTTCGGCTTGAGAAGACTCCCTGCAAGCTTGACATTCTGGGTTTCTAAAATTCTCCGCAAATCCCGTCAGACTTCCGTTCAGTTGCTGTAATCCACGATTTATTTGGGTTTTGTCCATTCGTCTCATGAACTAAGGTTTTGTTCTTAATTATTGTAGCTATCTACAATTTTTCATTGCTTTTGCCGCCAACTATTCATAATATCGGAGGTTTTACGGGTCGCTCTGGGACCCACTAGAGAGCAACGGCTTTGCTGAAATTTCGTCGTGCTTATCTGAATCCAGAGGGGTTAGCTGTTAATCCAAAAGAATAATTATATAAAGGCGGATAGAAATCATGGCTAAGCGTCGCGGAAATCCTAATTGGGGAAAGCCGGAGCCGATCGGCCCGGTAGTTCCGGTGGTGACATCGTTCGAGCAGGCGGTTAAGGAATTTAAGCTCCTGCCCGATCAGTACCTCCGCTCCACACGTCTGCGCGAGTGGGCGCGTAAGAACAAGAATTCAAAGTACATTCCCGAGCCACTTCTGGAAGCTTGGGGATTTGAGATCGAATCGACTCTGTAACCGAGCTATTCACGAAGAGGCCGCCGCCTAGGCGGCCTTTTCACTTTGCGGCAATGTGCTCAAGTGTGACGCAACTGCCGCTCATCGGAGATAGAGACGGGCCTGTATGGACCTGAGTGAACCGCAAATCATTGCACTCGTAATCGGAGCGAGCTTCGCTGCCGGCCTAAACGTCTACGCGATGTGTGGAACTCTTGGACTCCTAGGGCACTTTCAGCTGGTACAGCTTCCGCCAGCGCTGCACCCAATCGAGAACCCTTGGATCATCGCCGTATCGCTGGCCATGTTCGTCTTGCATTTTTTTGCCGACAAGATTCCAGCTCTTGATCTCGTGTGGAACGCGCTCCACACCTTCGTCCGCATTCCACTCGCCGCATTAGTTGCTTATGCCGCGACGTCGCAGCTCAGTCCGGGTGCTCAAGTAGCAAGCACGGCGCTGGCGACCGTCATTGCTGGCGTGGCCCATACAGGTAAGTTCGCCGCACGGGCTGCGGTCACACCCTCTCCAGAACCAGTTTCAAATATCGCCTTAAGTGCTGGCGAAGATGCAGTAGCCGTTGGGCTTACCTGGCTTGCGACCGTACATCCGTATTGGACCGCCGGGATAGTCGTACTGCTCTTGATCGTCACCATCATTCTGATCCGAATGTTCTTCCGCGCGGTACGTTCACTCTTCGCTCGTGGAATGACGTTCTGGCGCCGGCCTGTTAGTCCACAGGCCGCTCAGCCTCCGGTTGGATGATGCGTTCATATTGCTAGAATCGGAGTGATTAGTTCCTGTATCAGTCCTATGAATGTCCCCTTTACCGACGTCCAAACCGCGCTCACCGATATCCGGCGAGGACGCATGGTCGTAGTTGTTGATGACGAAGACCGGGAGAATGAGGGCGATCTCACCATAGCGGCGGAGTTCGCCAAGCCCGAAGCAATCAATTTCATGGCGAAATACGGACGAGGGCTGATCTGCCTGGCGCTCACCGAAGATCGCCTCGACTATCTGCGTCTGGGGATGATGACGGCCCAGAACACCTCGCAGTACGGAACTGCCTTTACCGAGAGCATCGACGCGCGGGATGGCATAACAACGGGCATATCCGCTTACGACCGAGCTCGCACAATCAAAGTTGCGATCGATCCTGCCAGCCGGCCTTCAGATTTAGTGAAGCCTGGGCATACTTTCCCTTTACGCGCACGTAAGGGGGGAGTGCTCGTGCGAGCCGGGCAGACTGAGGCAGCGGTGGATCTTGCGCGAATGGCAGGTCTGATTCCTGCCGGAGTGATCTGCGAGATCATGAAGGAAGACGGCACCATGGCGCGGGTGCCTGACCTGATCGAATTTTGTAAACAATACGAGCTGAAGATGCTCACGGTAGCCGAACTGATCCGCTACCGCATGCAGCACGAGCGCTACATTCGTCGCATCGGCGAAGGGATTCTGCCTACACGATACGGAGAATTTCGCCTCGTGGCTTACGAGTCAGAAGTAGATGGAGGCGAATCGCACGTTGCTCTGCTTTATGGCGATGCCGGCGAAGGAGACAGTCCCGTTCTGGTCCGAGTTCACTCCCATTGCCTGGTAGGAGATGTGTTCGGAACTACGCTCTGCGAATGCAATGCTGTGCTGGACCACTCGATGAAAATGGTTGCCGAGGCTGGGCGGGGGGCCATCGTCTACCTACATCAGACGGCTAAGGGTTTCAATGTCCGGGAAATGGTTGGAGGCGCTGCGCTGACTTTCGAACATGAGAGTCGCGATGCCCGGAACCCTGAGCATCAGCGCCGGACACAGCGCCAAATCGGACTGGGAGCACAGATTTTGTCTGACTTAAATCTGCGCCGCATTCGCTTGTTAACAAATCACCCGAGGCGAGTGCCGGCACTTGAAGGATTCGGTATAGAAATAGTCGAGCAGGTCCCAATCTCGACTAATGCCGCAGCTGCTCAGCCACAGAAGTAGCAGCACTTCTAATTCGGCTTGCAAGCCCGTACATCTTCATCACGGATGAAAAAGTGAGCTGAGCACTTGTCTGAGCCGCAGATTACGGGGGTGATCCCAGCCATCTGGCGGCGGGTAATCAGTCCGAGAGTGCCGCATTCCGGGCAGGCGAGAACCGCCCAGTAAGGATCCTCGTTCTTCCCGACTTCCCCGGCGTTCTCGAGCACGAAGACTGTGCCGGGTTGCATCTGCTCAGGGATCCACTCCGTCAGGATGTTCAGCTCAGCCACCATGGTCACCTCCGACCAGTTAGGACAGGCTGCGTTCAAGCCGCACGCCGAAGACGCCGCCGGTTACTTTGACTCGATCGCTCTTCCCCGCCCCGCGGACGCCGCATGCCATTGCGCTTGCGAACCTGGGCATGAACCTCCTGCACCGCATCGGTCAGGCAGACTGACAACAGCGGTTGGCGTGAGTTCTTGAGCAGATCGACAATTTGCCGTTCAGAGTTCTCGAGGTAGATTCGTTTGCCATCGGTCAACAGGTGATATTCGCTGCCCGAGGTCACCGTCTCGACCAGCCGCTTGCCTAATTCGCGCTGCAAGTAGCGCATCACCTGACGAACACGCTGAAGTGAAAATCCCTTGTTTCGCAATTCACAAATAACAGCCACTTCCGCAAGATCATCGACACTGTAAACCCGATTTCTTCCTCGCCGCTGCGGAACAACGATCTTGCGCTCGTCCCACCACTGAAGCTGCCGCGCCGTAATTCCCGTGAGATCGATCACACCGGCGGAGGTGAACTCTTGTCTCCCAAGGCTCTGGACCTCCCGAGCATCGCCGTTTTGTGACCTTGATCGCATCGACCAGCCTTCAAACATTTCAAGATAGAAATGTTTCAAACAAAATACACCTTCACTGTTTGATGTCAAGCGTTATCAGATGACTTAGAAGGTGCGACTAAAATCGAGATTCTCGGGCAGGAATAGCAAGGCGCGTGAGAGGCAACAACGGCAAACTGCGGGCGAACTCTAGTCTAGTCCACCGCCAACGAAGTGAACGATCTCCAAACGATCTCCTTCCGAGAGCGGGATATCGGTCCAACGCCTTCGAGGAGCAACTTCACGGTTGAGTTCGACGGCGATGCGGTCGCCCTTTAACCCCAATTCTTCAATGAAGGAAGCTAGGGATCCTCCGCTCTTGCATTCTTTCGGCTCACCATTCACCACGACGGTCATAAGCAAAAGTCTAACGGAGAACAGGATCGAACGCTGAGGCTGCCGGCCCGAAGTATGATCGACATGAATGACCCTCATCTACGTGGCGAGCTCCAACAAAGGGAAACTCGCAGACTTCGCAGCTGCGGCTCGGGAGCATGGTGTGGACATTCTTCCGCTGCCTGGAATCGAGACAATGGATGCGCCTGAAGAAACTGGAGCTACCTTCGAAGAGAATGCGCGCTTGAAGGCGGAATACTATAGCCACTATGCAGGAGGAGATATTCTCATCGCCGACGATTCTGGACTTACTGTCGATGCGCTCGGTGGAGCCCCCGGTGTGCGATCTGCGCGGTATGCCGAAGACGCAGCTATCGTCACGAACCATCCGGATGCGGCCAACAACGAAATTTTAATCAGCAGGACGAAAACCATTCCTGACTCAGAAAGACAATGTGCCTTTGTTTGTTCCATTGCAGCAGCGAGGGATGGCAGAACGCTCAAGGTCTTCAATGCAGACGCTCGTGGAATCTTGCTTCGCTCACCCAAAGGAAACAACGGCTTCGGTTACGATCCGCTGTTCTATTTTCCTGAGCTAAACAAGTCATTCGCCGAGATCTCCCGCGAAGAAAAGTTACAAGTGAGTCATCGTGGAAAGGCATTCAGGCTGTTTCTGGAGTGGATCGACGAAACGACTCGGAACCGCTCAAGAGCTACTTGAAGCACTTGGCGAGCGCTGAGGCTGCGGCAGATAATCGCGAAAGCTCTGACGAATAGAAGTCTGCGCCTGCGGCTCTCAGTGTAGATCCTTTCCGACTGATTTGAATCACCCCCATGACGCCGGCTGCGCCAATCACCGGAACGCTCATCACTTTCTGCACGGGCATTGCTTTTCGTTCCGACTTCCCAGTACGCGTTTTCGACTCTACAGGAACGGACTCGAACACGCTGGCATGTCTCATCTGAGCGAAATTGTTGATCACCTCAGAACGTTTCGTGTTCGCCGTTCACGCAGCCAGAGAATGCGCATGGCTTATAGGGATCATGCCGACGTTGGACAATTGCGGCGGAAAGATGAATCTGGGCTGGTTCTTCTCGAGCTTGAAAATCGCCACTTCGTCATCGTGAACTCCGAAGCTGCGAGACAACTCTCCTGCGATTTTTGCGGTGTTTTCTAGTGTTAGTCCCGTTGCCTGGCACTGATCAGCGAGTTGACCAAATGGCAGTGTTGACGATGCCAAGGAGGGCTCTCCTCGCGAAAGTTAAACTCTAGCGACTTGCACAATAAAAATCGACTGCGTTCCACGCCAGTTTGTGCACAAATCAACACACTTATTTGACTCACTTCCGAGCGGAACCAGATAATAAAAGGTTTGATATCCACATTCGGAAGCAACTGAGGAGACTCGCAACGAAATGGCAACGGCAGCGCCTCCGAGCGCCAGCTATGAGCAGGATCAGTGGAGAGGCGTAAAGCCGCTGCGGGCAGGCGAGGGCCACTCATTTCTCCTCCGACGCCTACACTCGCTCAGTGGGATCGTACCCATCGGCGCCTTTCTGGTTGAACATTTTGTCTCCAATGCTTACGCTACCAATGGGCCTCATGCATATGCCACCCAGATCAGGTTTCTGAATTCCCTTCCCTTTGTGCCTTTCCTGGAATGGGGATTCATTTACATCCCAATCCTCTACCATGCGCTCTACGGCATCTACATCTGGCTTCGAGGAGAGTCGAACCTCAGTTCTTATCCCTGGGAAGGAAACTGGCTCTACGCGGCGCAGCGGTGGACAGGAATCGTTACTTTCGCTTACATCCTGCAGCACGTGTACAGTCTGCGATTTACTGGAGTTTATCTTGCAGAGTACCCCGGGGCAGGTTTCGGGAAAGTGCAGCGTGAATTAGCGAATCCGTGGATGCTGGCCTTTTACATAGTGGCGATCGTGTGTGCATCGTGGCACTTTGCTTACGGAGTCTGGCTATTCTGTGCCAAATGGGGAATTACTCAGGGAGAGCAGGCTCGGCGCAAGGCGGGAGTGGTTTGCTTTGGGATAGGGCTTTTGTTTGTAGTGGTCGGACTCGTAACCGTGAAAGCGTTTGTGGCTCCGCGTAACCCAGACTGGCGCAACATTGGAACCGATCCGGCAACGGCCAAGCCGGTGGAAGCTGAGCCAGTGCAATAGCAAAGTCTAAGAAAGCAAAAGTCACGAACGCACTCAAGCATTTGATTAATGGCAAATCCGAAAATTATCGTCGTAGGCGGCGGGCTGGCTGGACTCTCAGCCACCATCAAGATCGCTGAAGCGGGTGGAAACGTCGACCTTTTCTCCGTCGTGCCCGTAAAGCGCTCGCACTCAGTTTGCGCTCAAGGGGGGATCAACGCTGCGAAAAACCTCAAGGGCGAGGGAGATAGTACCTGGCAACACTTCGACGACACGATTTACGGCGGCGACTTCCTGGCCAATCAGCCTCCGGTAAAGGATATGTGCGAGGCCGCGCCGGCGATCATCGATCTGCTCGATCGCATGGGGGTTCCCTTTAACCGCACTCCCGAGGGACTACTCGATTTCCGCCGCTTCGGGGGCACGCTGTATCACCGCACCGCATTTGCTGGAGCTACCACCGGCCAGCAATTGTTATACGCGCTCGATGAGCAAGTACGCCGATACGAATCGGAAGGCCGCGTCAGCAAGTTTGAAACTTGGGAGTTCCTCTCTGCAGTTCTCGACAGCCAAGGAGCTTGTCGCGGAATTTGCGCGCTCGATCTGCGTTCAATGGAGGTCCGCACCTTCCCTGCTGACGCAATCATTTTGGCGACCGGCGGCATCGGTGCCATCTTCGGCAAGTCCACAAACTCGGTTGTCTGCACGGGATCAGCACAGTCGGCACTTTATCAGCAGGGTGCGTACTATGCGAACGGTGAGTTTATCCAAGTGCACCCAACCTCGATTCCCGGCGACGACAAGCTGCGGCTCATGTCCGAATCGGCGCGCGGCGAAGGTGGCCGCGTCTGGGTACCCAAGACTCCGGGCGACAAGCGCGACCCCAAGAGCATTCCCGAATCAGAACGTTGGTATTTCCTCGAAGAGTGGTATCCGAAGTACGGCAATCTAGTTCCACGCGATGTAGCGACTCGAGCAATCCATAAAGTTGTGTATGAACACGGCCTTGGCATCGATGGCCAGCCGATGGTCTATCTCGATCTCACGCACATCGACCGCGCTACCCTCGACCGGAAACTTGAAGGAATACTTGAGATCTACGAAAAGTTTGTAGGCGATGATCCTCGCGTTACTCCAATGAAGATATTCCCTGGCATGCACTACACCATGGGCGGACTGTGGGTGGACTTCAAACAGGCGACGAGCATTCCGGGAATCTACGCCTGTGGAGAATGCGAGTACAGCTATCACGGTGCTAATCGACTCGGCGCCAACTCGCTGGTTTCGTGCATCTACGGCGGCTTTGTTGCCGGTCCGCAGGCCGTGGCCTATGCCAAGAATCAAGCCAAGTCCACCACAGCGGTGAATGGCGCTTTCGATTCTGAACGCAAGCGGCAGGAAGAGATCAATGCGCGACTTATGAAGTCCGAAGGGAGTGAGAATCCGTTTCGGATCTGGCGCGAGTTGGGCGAGATTCTGACCAAGGATGCCACTGTAATTCGCTATAACGCGGCACTCGCGAAGACCGACGAAAAGATTGTTGAATTACTCGAGCGTTATCAGCGCATCAATCTGAGTGACAAAGAGATGTGGGCGAACACATCGTTCGTGTTCACCCGCCAGCTCTACAACATGCTACAGCTCGCGCGCGTCATCGCTCAGGGGTCGGCGCTTCGAAATGAGTCGAGAGGTGCGCACTACAAGCCAGAGTTCCCTGAACGAGATGACGTGAACTTCCTAAAAACCACAAAAGCATATTTCGCGCCTGATGCGGATGAGCCGCGCTTTGAATTTGAGCCAGTCGATACCTCATTAATTAAGCCGCGCCCACGTAAGTACTGAGACGACGCTGAGGCAGGATTCATACACTGAATTTGGAGAGTAATGGCCCAGAACGGTAAGAAAGTAATCATCAAGATCAAGCGTCAGGCATCGCCGCAGGCCAATCCTTATTGGGAAGAGTTTTCGCTGCCCTGGAAACCTGGGATGAACGTGATCTCAGCGATGATGGATATCGCCGCAAATCCCGTAACTCGCGATGGCAAGCCTTCGCGTCCAATCACCTACGATTCGAACTGCCTTGAAGAGGTCTGCGGTTCGTGCGCAATGCGAATCAATGGCCGCGCTCGCATGGCCTGCTCTGCTCTGATCGACAAGTTGGACCAGCCCGTCAGGCTTGAGCCGCTCTCCAAATTTCCAGTAATACGTGATCTTGCTGTCGATCGTTCGGTTCTCTTCGAGAACCTGAAAAGGGTAAAGGCGTGGGTACCGGTAGACGGAACCTACGATCTGGGGGCCGGTCCAAAGCAAACACCGCGTCAGCAGGAGCAGGCATATCCGTTGTCACGCTGCATCTCGTGCTGCTGCTGCATGGAGGTTTGTCCACAGTTCAATGACAAGACCAACTTCGTCGGCGCGGCTACGATTGCACAAGTTCGGCTCTTCAATACTCATCCGACTGGAGCAGCATTGAAGGAAGACCGCCTGCATGCACTGATGGGCGACGGTGGAATTCAGGAGTGTGGCTACGCTCAGAACTGTGTTGAGGTTTGCCCGAAGGATATTCCCCTTACGAATGCCATTTCAGAAGTAGGTGGACAAGTGATGAAGCAGGCGATCAAGGATCTGTTCACGCTCTAAAGCGTCTTTGCCAGACTTGTGGCACAGCCGCCCTCGGCTGTGGCTCTGCCCAAAGGTAATCTTAGCCGGTGTGCCTGGAGCGCTAAACGTTCCAGAGGTTGATTGACCCAAGACTCCTTCATAAGTCTCTCGAATGAATCAAAGCAGGAGGGCTCGCAGATGCCAAAATACGGCTTCGAACCTATCGACTTTGGGCGGAGCCACAGGCGAGGGCGGCTGTGCCACAAAAGTCAAAGAATGTCGGATTAATCGTTAACCGTCTCGCCGGTATGCGAGCGAAGGATCCGATCCACCGAGTAAGGCGCTCGACGCGCAGGTTCGTGGTAGTGACGAACCTGCATTTCCCCAAGTAAGCCTAACGCCAGAAGCTGGACTCCAGCCACAATCAATACTGCAGCAAATACAAGAAGCGGACCATGAGCGTCCATTACATTCGCGTTATGAAGCAGCTTTTCAGACGCCAACCACAGCGCGATTAGCGAACCCGAGACAATGCCGGTCGCGCCGAAAGCTCCGAAGAAGTGCAGCGGACGCGAGAGATATCGCAGGAGGAAGCGAATTGTGATCAGGTCGAAGAAAACCCGCAGAGTACGTGAGATTCCGTAGTGCGACGTCCCGCGCTCCCGGTTCACATTGCGGATGGGAATCTCGCAAATCGAAGCACCGTACCAGGACGCCAATGCCGGAATGAAGCGGTGCAGCTCGCCGTAAAGCGGCACTTGATTGATGATTTCCCGCCGATATGCCTTGAAGGTCGTGCCGAAGTCGTGAATATCAACTCCGCTAAGCTTCGCCATCAGCCAATTTGCGCATCGCGATGGTACGCGCCGGAGTACGAAGTTATCGATACGCTCTTTGCGCCACCCGCTCACGATGTCATAGCCCTCGCCGATCTTTTCGATGAACGTCGGGATGTCGTTGGGATCGTGCTGTAGATCGCCGTCCATGGCGATGATGTATTCGCCAGAGGCGTGATCGAAGCCCGCTGCAAGAGCAGATGTCTGACCGAAGTTTCTCCGGAGCTTGACTACTGTTACGCGGCTGTCGATGGCTGCGATTTCGCTGAGGAGGTGAAAGGTGAGATCGGTGCTTCCGTCGTCGACAAACACCAACTCGAAGCTGTCAGAATAAGATTCCATGACACCCTTCAGACGGTCATAGAGAACGGTGACGTTCTCCTGCTCGTTATGAAAAGGTACCACGATTGAATACTTCGGCATGCTGGTCAGATTATACGGGGGGATTGCGTCAATTTACACCCGAAAGACTGATAAGACCAGTCATTTCACTGGGGTGTTTCGCCGACCGGGATTGATTTCAGATCCAGGGTTTCCTGGGCAGATTCCGATAACCGGACAGAGTGCGCCTGATCGGCAAAGCCTTTCAGCCACTCTTCGTCCTCGTAAGCGCCGGGTTCGAGGTGCTCGAAGGCGTAAACCCTGTAACTACCTGGACGAAGCCCCTGAAGCTGGTATCTTCCGTTCTGGTCCGTCGTCCCCGTTCGGAAGCGGTCTGAAACTCCGCTGAGGCGTCGTTCAGGGACGACGACAACTGTCACACCGGGATCGGGCTTGTCGTCTGCCCCCGAAATCGCTCCGCTGAGCTTGGCTCCTAGTGCAAATACCAAGTCGAGGTTGCGACTGGTGGCGGGGCTATAACCTTTCTCCAATACATTGTCTCGGCCAGAAGTTGCGGATTTGAGATACATCTCTGCGGGAGCCCCATAGGATCCGATCTTATATCTCTCGTCGGGCGCTGCTTGCAGCGTGAATGAACCATCGTCTTTGGCATGCCCATACGCACCACGCAGAAAGTCCTGCGCGTCTTCTGGGGATAGTGAAATCTGAACAGAGGATAGTTTGGCGGACAGGGCAGCGGCTTCGAAGATGACACGTCCGGCTACCTCGACTTTGGGCGAAAGCGGCACAACCAGACCTTGGACGTCCCCTTCCCGAACCTCCACTTCGATTCGTCCACTGGCGGGGTCCTTGTCGTCTTCCTGCTGAGCGATGAGGTTGTAGGAGCCTGGAAGGACCTGCTTGAAGGTGAATGTATTGTCTTCGCGCGCGTTGGTGTTCGGACCACGTCCGAAACTGAATTCGTTTTCTGCACGCTTCACCAACATCAGCCAAGCGCCTCGGCCTGAGGTGCCCTGTGCTCCTCCGACAATGCGTCCGCTGACCGTGTAGGACCGCTGGGGGCTCATCGAAAAATCGGCGCGAAGTTCGTCACCGCCGCGTACGGTAAGCGGCGATGCCTGACTAGCCTCCGTCACATTCGGATAGAAGACGGGTGGATAAGAGGTGGTTTCCGACGGTGCGGAAAGATCAACGCCTTCTACTGGTCCAAATCCGCGCAGCGTTGCCCGGATGTATACCTGGCCGGGACGAATTCCAAATATCCGATACTCGCCGCGATCATCGCTGGTCGCATTACCGAGTGGCATGAGCCGACGACGGCCTTGCATGTACCTGAACTGTAATGCCTGCACTTGAACGCGAGACAGCGGTTCAGAGTCTTCATCCACGATCCGCCCGGAAATTACACCGCCTTGGACCAGACGGAAGGTAATATCTGTCAGCTTCTGACCTGCACTTATAGAGATCGTCGTTCCCTGCTCGCCCGCGTTTCTCTGCCCATACATCTGGGTTACATAACCATTCCGCTGAGCCCCAAGCATGTATCGCCCCGGATCAAGGTCTCTCACTAAAAAGTGCCCTTGAGCGTCAGTGACGGCGGTCGAACCGCTGCGTCCTCCCTTCTCTAGGATTCGAGCTGTGACCCAGGCCTTCTTCAGCGGTTCTCCGGTTGCCGCTTCCAAGACTTGACCTGAGATTTCGGCCTTTGGACCGTTTGCCGTGGATTGATTGACAGTGGAATTACCTGGTGCACCGGCAGACTGGGCTTGACCATAGCAGCCAACACCGGCCAGAAGGATAGCGACCAGCACACGACGCATAAAAACTCCGCACTCGATTAAAACCAAAACTATGGCATGCGATGAGATTGTATGCGAAGCTTACCGATCGTGAATGGGCAGGATTCCGGTGAGAATTCATCGCAACGTGGACGCAAAGCCAGAACAAATTCCAATTTGGAAGCGTGGCCTCGACGTGGTAGGACCTCCTTATGCCTCATATTGACGGCTCCGATAATGCTAGTCGTCGCCGTTTGCGTGCGAATCACAATGGGAAGTCCTGTTTTCTTTCGGCAATCTAGGCCCGGCCTTGGAGGCCGTCTCTTCGTTCTCTACAAATTTCGCACGATGCGGGTTGGAGACGATTTGGGCAGTAGTTCTGACGAATATCGAATCACGCGCCTTGGCGCATTTCTCCGCAAAACAAGTCTCGACGAACTTCCCGAACTGTGGAACGTCCTGCGAGGTGAGATGAGTCTGGTCGGGCCTCGTCCGCTTCTCAAGCAATATCTCGATCGGTACTCTCACGAACAGAAGCGGCATCACAACGCGTTGCCGGGCATAACCGGCTGGGCCCAGGTGAATGGTCGCAATGCTGTTGAGTGGGAAGAACGGTTTGCCATGGATATCTGGTACGTCGATCATCAGAGCCTTTGGCTCGATCTGAAGATCCTCTTCTTAACTGCTTTTCGAATCGTGCGCAGGAATGGAATCAACCGGCCAGGGTACGCCACCATGCCTGAATTTATGGGTGCTGTGGAGCGTGAGAACTCGTAGGCGAGCGACGTCAGGCGACCATTCTCACGCGCGTTTGTTGAACCGTAAGGCGTGCCAGTGGTCTCCATTGCAGTAGCGAGAGCGCGGTAAGCCTCAACGGTTTAGGTAGATGCAACAGGAATCTCAAACCTGCGGCTGCCTTCAGTGCAGGGTGAAGAAGATTTTTGTAGGCGCGGTCGTACTTCTCTAGAGCTGTCTGGAGCGAGCACTCGTCTCGCAGATATTGAGCAAGACTGAGCGCTGCCAGCCGTCCGCTGTGCAGGGCCATTGAAATACCGTCCCCTGCAAAAGGATCGATGAATGCGGCGGCGTCGCCGACTAGAACTGTCTCTCCGTCTGAGGTTCGCGGTGGGCTAAACAATAATGGAGACGTGGCTACCGGCTCACTCGCCGGTCTCCAATCACTAGCACGTGCGGCTAATCCCCGATTCTGCTCGAAGACTCCTGTAAGAGTTCGCGCCACATCCGCTCTAACCATGGCGGCAACATTGACCATTCCCTCCCCTAAAGGCTGGACGCCACAATAACCTCCGGGGAAAAAGTAGAGATCGCAACGTGACGAAGCACGCCGTTCGTGGAAGTGCTGTTTGAGGCCAATCCAGGAGTCGCCGATCGGTCGTTTCATACGAGAAAGATTCGACCATCGGCCGCTGGCATTGATTACCGCTCGAGCACGCAGCTCCCTTTCGGCTGACTCAATCGTAAAAAGTGATTGGCGTTCGCGTACGGATGTCACGCGCATGCGGTCGCGTGCAGAAACACCTTCACGGATGGCGGATGCCCAGAGACATTGATCCAACTCGTGGCGGGAGAGGCTTATCGCCGCAGGCTCTACGGAGAATTCCGCGACTCGATCGTCGAGATATACGCGTGCAGTCTTGACGCCAGGTGCGCGGTCCAGTAATTCATCGTTACGAATTAGAGGCCTCAAGACTGACAAAGCTTCGCCAGAGATGAATTCCCCACACACCTTGTGTCTCGGGAAAATCCCAGATTCGAGAAGCGCAACAGCGAAGCCTTCCCGTGCAGCTGTTATTGCAGCGGACGTGCCAGCCGGCCCAGCGCCACCCACTACGAGATCGAAGATCCTCTCTGACATTAGTCCTTCCACAAGATCAGTCCGAAGCGCTGAAAGTAGTATGGCCGGATCTCGAAAGAGGCGGCTATCGTCTTTTGAGCCAAGCCGGAAATCTCTTGCTGCGTGTAAGCTCGCCGAACCGAAGCAGGGGCATCATTGCGAGTGAGCCTACTGCGATAGGTGAAGCGTCCGGCAGACGCTGCAATCCAATGAAACAGGTTTCGACGCAGATCGCTCGCGATCACTGCGCGTCTGGCGACCCGTAAGGCCTCGTTGAAGAATCTAACCAGGTCGGAAGGTTCGAGATGGTGGCAGAATAGATTGCAACCAACTACGTCGAAGCTCCCTGAACCAAAAGGTAGTTGCAAAGCGTCCCCTGCGACTCTTGCGAACAGTGAAGTTCCGGTCATGTGTGACGCGGCTCGATCGAGGACAGTCGCCTTCACTGAGAGACCTTCTTTTTCCAATCCGAGTCGCACACGATCGGCGACATCGCCTGTTCCCCCAGCAACGTCGAGGAACGACAACGACTGAAGACTATTTTTAAGTGCGACTTTCCTCAGCAAGGAGGTGACACTCCGGAAGCCACCGAAGTTTTGATTGAAGCCTCGAAGATCGAGCAGACTGTCTCGAATCTCTTCAGGAGTTCCCAGGTCATCATCGAGCAACTCCGGTGTAACCACTCGTTCCATTTCGAGCTAAACCTTGGCGAGCTCTTCTTCCAGCAATTGCTTGTTGTAGAGATCGGCGTAGTCGCCGTTGAGTGCGAGCAAATCTTCATGAGTACCCAATTCGACGATCTCTCCGCCGTGCAACACCGCGATCTGATCTGCTGCCCGGACCGTCGAGACACGATGTGAAATAAAGATCGTGGTCCGTCCCCGCATGATCTCGCGCAAATGATTCAGAATGCGCTCCTCAGTGTACGTATCAACACTGGAAAGAGCGTCGTCGAGAATGAGAATACGAGGATTGCGAATGATGGCACGGGCAATAGCAGTCCTCTGCTTCTGTCCACCGGATAGAGTTAAGCCTCGTTCACCCACCACGGTTGAGTAACCTTGCGGAAATCCATGGATCTCCTGGGCCAGGCTGGCGGCCTGAGCTGCCGCCTCGACGTCTTCGTCTCTGCTGTGCTCTGTACCAAAGGCAATGTTGTCGCGAATACTAGTACTGAAGAGAAACGTCTCTTGAGGAACAAATCCAATGTTCTTTCGCAGAGTTTCAAGGGGAAAATCGGTGATCTTTCGGCCGTCAATCAGCACCGAACCTTCAGGGGCGTCATAAATGCGCGGAATCAGGCTGACCAGCGTGCTCTTACTCGAACCTGTGGGACCAACGATCGGCAGGCTAGTGCCTGCGGGAAGCCGAAGATCGATTCCACGGAGTACTTCGCTGCCTGTTGGATAACTGAAAGTCAAACCTCTGAATTGGATATCACCATGAATCGTAGAGACTTGTTTCAGATCTGGAGTGACGCGGTCATCGGTGACTTCAGGACGCTCGGAAAAGATCTCGTTGATTCGCCCGAGCGAGGCTGTACCTCGCTGGAAGATGTTGATTACCCAACCAAGCGCGATCACTGGCCACGTGAGCTGCACCATGTAGGTTTTTGAAGCCACGAAGTCGCCAACGCCCCTCCCGTGGAAGAGGACTTCCCTTCCAACGAACCATAGCAAGAAGATGATTGCGAGGCCCAGCAACATTTCCAAAGTGGGCCACAACATGCCAAACAGGCGAACCA
>Ga0126376_10000658_pt1 | contig 17307 bp, 13 predicted proteins | sample PanSoiMetPlot_15_FD_92760 | JGI IMG/M metagenome (GOLD analysis project Ga0126376, IMG submission 92760) | Tropical forest soil microbial communities from Panama - MetaG Plot_15 | ecosystem: Environmental > Terrestrial > Soil > Tropical forest > Bulk soil | place: Panama | collected 2016-02-17
CGCTGGCCACCCAGATTGCCAACCAGGAGATCGCTGAAACGGTGCTTCGCCTGTTTCAAATCGGCGCACTTTCCCTGCAGACCAATCCGTTTGAATTCGCCATGACCCCGGGTGAGCGCCCTGTTGCAAGACCACTTGCTCGCCTGCAGGCCGCAAACGGCGAGAACAATCTCGCCTCTTTGCGGCATGCGATGGTGGAAATCAATGATGCTAATACCAGGTATTTCATCAGTCTTCTCGACGGCACGCGTACCCGTCGCGATCTCGTCATCGAGATGGCCAGATTCATCGGCGCGCCGGCGGAAGCGATTGCGACAGAATTGAACGAGACCTTGAACAGGCTGGCCCACATGGCGTTGTTGACCGGCTGACCAAGGGCTTTGCTGATAAAGCTCAGTGCAATGGCGGTAATGGCGGCCGGTAGGCATTCAAAATGAACGCACTTAAAGATGTAGCTTCGGTCAATGCATATGACCGAGTTCGGTATCCTGGTGTACCGCAGCCATCTTCCCATCCAGCCACAATGGGCGCGCTCGCATGTCTATACGGGCGCGACTTTGCCTCCCCGTCGCGTTGCCGCGTCCTCGAGGTAGGCTGCGGCGACGGCGCCAACCTGCTGAGCATGGCAGCAACAAGTCCGCAATCGCAGTTCGTCGGGTTCGACCTTGCCGAAACGGCGATCGCGCACGCACGCGCGACTGCCGACGCGGCTGGCCTGACGAACGTCGAGTTATTGGTCATGGACATCAGAGATGCGTCAGTGTCACTTGGCGAATTCGACTACATCATAGCCCACGGCGTCTATGCCTGGGTGCCGGCACCGGTACGCGAGGCGCTGATGCTTTTGATCAGCCGGACGCTGGCCCCATCCGGCCTGGCGTTTGTGAGTTACAATGCCATGCCGGGATCCCGCGTACGCCAGATCGTGCGCGATATCTTGCTGGACCGCATACGCTGCGGAACTGAAGTCAGCGATAAATTCGCTGTGGCTAAAGAATGCATGGAATTCTATGCCGGCGCTTGGGCAGGGCAGGACCCGGTGAGAAAGGCGATGAGGGAAGAGATGGTCGAGACGCTGCAGCGACCTCCCGCAGTGCTTTTCCACGACGAAATGGGCGAGATATTCGAGCCGCAGTTCGTCTCTCACGTCGCAGCCCACGCCGCGAAACACGGATTACAATATCTTTGCGACTGCAGACCTGCGTTGAGTACCGAGGCGTTCTTTCCGAGCGAGGGAAAAGGCGACCTGCGGCAACGGGCGAATGGCGATTGGGTCCGTTGCGAGCAACTGCACGACTATGTCAATTTGACACGATTCCGCCGAACCGTCTTGTGCCGCGACGATGGCGCCATCGATCGTCGGACCGAATGTACCCGCCTGCAGCACTTGCATGCGCAGGGACGGTTTCGTCAAGAGGAGCCCAAAAAACCTAACTCCGACGCATTTGTTTTCCTTGCCGACGAAAGCGGGAACCCCGTATCCACGACCAACGCGACCCTTGCCAAGTTGATCGGCCGTATCGGCGCTGCCGATCCAAGCGCAATCCCATTGCAGGGTGCAATTACCGGCCGCGAAATCGGCGAAGCCATCTTGCGCCTTTTTTTGGGCGGCTTATTGTCGCTGCTAACCGAACCGTTCGTGTTCACACTGACGCCGGGGGAGCGCCCGCTTGCATCCGCGTTGGCGCGTACGCAGGCCTCGCGCGGCGAGACGAGCCTTTCTACCTTGCGGCACACGGTGGTGGAAGTCACTGATCCCGAGAGCCGTCATTTCATTACCCTGCTCGACGGCACGCTGACGCGGGGCGAGCTGGCGACCGAGATGGCCCGTTTCACCAATGCACCGACGGCCGCTGTTGCTGGACAACTGGATGACATCTTGACCAGGCTGGCGCGAACGGCGCTGCTGATCAGCTAGACGCGAATCATGCCCATCCATACGCAAAATCGTTGTTCTCGATCGTCACCTTGGCCTCCTTCAACGTCTCCCTGGCAAGCGAGCGCTTGAGGAATTCGCGCGACAACGCCGGCAGCAGCGTGTTGGTGATGATATTGTCGATCATGCGTCCGCCCGTGTCCGGGTCGTTGCACATCGACACGATGTGATCGACCACCGCCTCATCGTAGACGAACGCCGCATCGTGATTGTCACGGATGCGCCGGCCGATGCGATCGAGCTGCAGGCGGATGATGCCGCCTAGCATCTTGTTTGACAGCGGATAATAGGGGATCGAGACGATCCGCCCCAGCAGAGCGGCGGGGAACACCTTCAGCAATTCGGGGCGTAGCGCCTGGGCCAGCGCCTCGGAATCCTCGCGATATTTGGGATCGGCGGAAAGCCCCATGATCATGCTGGTGCCGACGTTGGTGGTGAGGATGATCAACGCATTCTTGAAATCTATGCGCCGGCCATTGCCATCATCCATGAATCCCTTGTCGAACACCTGGAAGAAGATCTCGTGCACGTCCGGGTGCGCCTTCTCGACTTCGTCGAGCAAAATGACGCTGTAGGGCTTGCGCCGCACCGCCTCGGTGAGCCTGCCGCCCTCGCCATATCCCACGTATCCGGGTGGCGCTCCCTTGAGGGATGAGACGGTGTGCGCCTCCTGGAATTCCGACATGTTGATGGTGATCATGTTCTGCTCGCCGCCGTAGAGCGCCTCGGCGAGCGCCAGCGCGGTCTCAGTCTTGCCAACGCCTGACGGTCCGCACAGCATGAACACGCCGATCGGCTTGTTGGGATTATCGAGCTTGGCGCGGTTGGTTTCGATGCGCTTGGCGATCATGGAAAGGCCGTGGGATTGGCCGATGACGCGCCGGTTGAGGATTTCCGGCAGCTTAAGGACATTCTCGATCTCGTCCTTCACCATGCGCCCGACCGGAATTCCGGTCCAATCGGAGACGACCGAAGCAACCACCTGCTCGTCCACATGGGCGTAGATCATCCGCTTTTCTGGATCGCGTCCCTCCAGGGTCGCGAACTTATCGCGCAGTTGCTTGCGCACGTCCTCCTTGTCGCCCGCGTCGGGCGGCGCCGGCGAATCCGAGGCCACCACAGGCTGGGCTGCGGCCTGAGGCGAGCTGTTGCCGTCAACCTGCTTCGGCGGCGGGTTAAGGATGTCACGCAGGCTGCGAATCTCGCCGACAAGTTTCTGCTCGGTCGCCCATTCCGCCTCGAGGCCGGCGCGCGTCTCCTTCAGGGCGGCGACTTCCGTATCGATCGCGGCAATGCGTTCCTGTTCTTGTGCACCAAGGTCACTGTCGCTCAAGAGCCCTGCCTTCTCCTTCTCCCGTGCGTCGATCGCGGCTTTCGTATCCTCGATCATCGCCGGCACGGCGCTCTGGCTGATCGCGACGCGCGCCGACGCCGTATCGAGGAGACTCACAGCCTTGTCGGGCAGTTGGCGCGCCGGGATATAGCGATCCGACAGGTTCACGGCCGCGACAACAGCAGCGTCGGAGATCCGCACCTTATGGTGCTTCTCCATCGGACCAAGAATCCCGCGCAGCATGTCGCAGCACCGCTGCACGTCGGGCTGGTCAACCTGGATCGGCTGGAAGCGGCGCGTCAGCGCCGGATCTTTCTCGATATACTGGCGATATTCCGCCCATGTGGTGGCGGCGATGGTCCGAAGCGTACCCCGCGCCAGTGCCGGCTTGAGGAGGTTGGCAGCGTCGCCAGTGCCTGCCGATCCGCCGGCGCCGATGAGTGTGTGGGCTTCGTCGATAAACAGGATGATCGGCGTGGGTGACTGCTGGACCTCGTCGATCACCGACCGCAGCCGCTGTTCGAACTCGCCCTTCATGGATGCCCCGGCCTGCATCAGGCCGACATCCAGCATGCACAGTTTTACGCCGCGCAGCGGCGGCGGTACGTCGCCCGCGGCAATGCGTTGTGCGAACCCCTCCACGACCGCGGTCTTGCCAACGCCGGCGTCGCCGGTGAGGATTGGATTGTTCTGGCGTCGCCGCATCAGCACGTCGATGATCTGTCGGATCTCGTCGTCGCGACCGAGAATCGGGTCCATGTCGCCCGATCTCGCCTTGGCGGTGAGGTCCTGAGAGAAGCGGTCGAGGGCCGTGGTGCCCCTCTGGCCAGCCTGCTCGGCACCGGGCGAGCCCGCGGCAACGAGCCCGGAGCCATCCATCGGACGCAGGTTCTCCTCTGCCGATGTCGCCCAGATCTTGCGGTATTCGGCGGTGAGAGCATCCGGCGATATCTTGGCGAATTCCTTCGACACGTTGGTGAAGGCGCGGGTGAGTTCGCGTGATTGCAACGCGCCGACCAGGAGGTGGCCCGTCCGAATCTGGGTTTCGCCAAAAAACAGGGTGGCGTAGTGCCAGCCGCGGTCGAGCAGGTCCATCATGGTGTTAGACACTGTCGGCATCTCGGTTTCGTTCTTGCGGAAGCCGTTGACCACCGCGGTGACGTCAGTCATCAACTTGCCCCGATCGACCTTGAAGTGGTCGGCCGTAAGGGCGAGGTCGGAGCGCTCGCCCTGGAGGATGTGAACGAGCCAATGGGCGAGCTCGACATTGCGATTTCCCGCGCCCTTGGCTTGTCGGAGCGCCTTGAAGAAGGCTTCATAGCCAATCCGATTTAGCTTGCCTGCGACCGCTTCAAGACTAATGTCGGCCATTGCTTTCCCCTTCCCTACGCATTTGCCTGCGATGCCGGCGTGCGCTTGTGCCTCATACGCTCGGCTGGATGAAACCGCGCATCGCGGCGAAATCCCTCCACTGCGGCCCAGTTCGGCGCCAGCCAGCTAGTCCAGCCAACCTGCCCGAAGCGGCCAAGCCTCATCGGCTCGACGGATGCCGCCGGAATCGCCAATTCGGCATCCCAATCGAGCTGGTCGCCGTTGTAGAAGAAGACGAGATCGGCAAGCGGCTCGCACAGATCGCCGCTCGGCAGAAAGCGCATATACTGCGCCAAATCCCTGACGAATACCCGGACCCTGATCTTGTCCTGCACGCTGAAAACGGTCTTTCCCAAGAGCGCGCCTTCGCCGAGCTTATTGTAGCCCTTGCCCAGCATAGTCCATTCGGTTGGCTCGATCGCGAGGCGCGTGCCGACGAATTCCTCGACCTCCGCGCGGACGTTGAAGATGCCGCAAACCGCTCCGGCAAGCCGGGACGCGGATTTGGCCTGCGAACCCAGCAAGCCTGCGAACCCCAGCTTCACCGCGTCCGGCACGCTATCGAGCTTTTGATAGGGCTTCGAGCCAACGCCGATGGCTGAGCCGATATACGCGACGAAGCGATCGGCATCCGGCCGGTCATGCTGCACGATCGGCCGAGAATCGGCCCAGGCGCGAAAGAACAGCTGGATGAACCTGTTGTTGAATATGTCGAGAAATCGTGCAAATGCGTCATCCTGGGCGAGCAGGTAGTGATAGGCTTCCTCGGTCGTCGCCAGCGGCAGCGCACCTTGTGGTCCCAGCAGGCCGAGGTATTTGACAAACACCCTCAGAGGCTGATCGTCGCCCTGCATCACGCGGGCAAGATTGGAGGCGGGAAAATCCATGTATGGGTCCTGCCCGAACTGAACGTACTCCTCCCGGCGCGCCGCACTGTCACTGATGCGCGGCGAGTCCTTGTGCGTGCGCTCGAGATGGCGCAGCACCGCAAAATAATCGAACCGCCAAGGCTCGGCCTCGAGATTGCGCAGAAAGGTCACAGCCACCTCGCGTGTTGGTCGTAGGGTAGAAATGCGAAGGGTACCACCCTACGACGTCGGTCAGAGCGGCCTGCGCGTTCCCATGCGCGGCGGCCATCGTGCCACCTCGCCGCGTTCGACGGAGCGGATCACCGTCTGGGTAAAATGGTTGAAGCCAGAATACTCGGCGAAGAATCGGTCGAGCACGGCGCCAAGCAAAAAGATTCCGGTGCCCTCGAATGCCTTCTCGTCGATGGTCACCGTGATCTCGATGCCGCGCGCTGCCCCGATGCCGCTGCGTTCGCGAACACGGCGCACCACTGGCCGGCTGTCGACGTTGCGAATGCCGCGGACGCGACGCTCGGTGGCGGCGTCGGTCATTTCCGCAAACATCGACAGGGTTTCCCGCAGCGCCTGAGCGTTGTGCCCGGCACCGCGCTCCACAAGACCGAGATGGTTGGTGCTGAGCATATTGACCAGGCGCCAGGCGACAGTACCCGTATGGGCCACCTCGCTGCGACTGCGGAACTGTGTCACGATCGGCTCGTGCGGCGGCGTCGGCCCAGATACGCACACCAGGTCCAAGGTGGTGTCGTCGATAAGCCGAAAATCGGCGCCGCCTATTCCGATCGGCAGGTGCTCAGTCAAGTGCCGGTTCGAGCATAGCGCCCGCACGCTCAACTCGGCAATCGCAGAGTCATCGTCGTCGCCGCCGAGCGCGCTCAAAGAGATGAACATGTCCGTGCCGGCGTAGTCGGAGGATATGCCGACGCGCTTTTCCTCGACGGTGCGCCGCCGCGGCAACCGGCGTACCGTGAAATAGAAGCCGGTGGCATGTTGCGGCCCATCGAGGGAAGCCGAATAGAGAGGTTGCACCGGCACCTTGTCACGTCCGCCGGGATGATGCGCGTAGACCTCGAGCAGACGATGCGGCTCGTAATCGAGATAATGGCTGCGATCCGGAATCACGTGGTATTCGTGCTGATTCGACTTGAGTGCGATACGATCGGTCGTCTTCTCGAAAAGATTGATTGCGGGCGCCGCGTAAATGGCGAACATCTCCGGCCGCACGGCCGCGGCAAGCTGCGCATTGACCTCGTCGAATGCAAACAGCACATCGACCGTTTTCGCCTTGAGCAGCGGCAGCACGGCATCGAGGCGGGTCAGTTCGCACCCGAGGAACTTGCGCGGAAACACGAAATATTCGCGCAACAGGTCGAACCCTTCGAACACCCGATAGTCGTTCGGAAACAGCGCATCCTCCCGCTCGAGCCCGATTTGCCGCAGACATTCCTCCGGCGCTGGAAGGACGACCGGATCTCCGAACTCATCGAGGAAGCGAAAGTAGACCGCTTTGCAATGCGCGAACATCTGCTCATAGAGCGCAACGGAATCGGCTTCCGAACCCACGAAATACATCGGCAGACCGACCGTGCGGCAGCCTGCGAACAGCATTTCGGGCTTCTTCAGCGCCTCGGTGTCCGATGGCTCATCCTCCCGGCGCACGGCCGAGCGGTGCGTGAGGGTCAGCCGCAGGCCGGCCTGAACCTCGCTGCCGACCGGCGCGCCGAGCGCCTGCAGCGGCGCCGGTGAGGAAAAATACTCGGCGCCGGTGATCTGGAACGGCCAAATCGTGATCGGCGCACATAACCGATAGCGGCAGGCGATCTGGCGATCGAGCTGGCGGAAGGTGGCGTCAAGATAGGAGCCGCGACCGATCGGATGCCCGTCGCGCAGGGCGGCGTCGCCGAAAGTCGGAACAGCCTTTACGAGCATCACCGATGGTGTCGGCGCCAGATAATGCGGGACGAGTTGCTCCAGCAGATTGTTGGTGAATTCGGGAAACTCATGCTTCAGTTTGAGTTGGACGCGTGCGGCAAGAAACGCCGTGCCTTCGAGAAGGCCGCCGATCAACGGATCGGTGCGATCTTCCAAAAGGCCGCCGAGCCGTTCCGCAATGCCCGGATATTCCTTCGCGAACTCGCGCGCCTGCTCGTTGAGCAATTTAAGTTCCCGATTATAGAGATCGAGAAATTCGGGATTCATGGGCGTATCATAAACGATTAATGGCGATCTTGCTGGGCTCGACGATTTCAGCAACGAATTCCACCGGGACGTGGACGGGGTCGCAGGTCAAATCGGCGCGGACGACGAACCGTATTTTGAGCTCGACCGGATCGACGCTTGTGTCGCGGCTGACGCGCACCGAATCCGGCGCAAGGCGCGGCTCAAAATTGATGATCGCCAGCTTGATTTCTTCGGTGATATCGGCGACGCCGACCTCGTCGATCGTCCGGTGCGTGATGTCCGGAATGCCGAAATTGATGATCGATTTGCGCACCTCCGGTGCGTCGGTCATATCGACGGTCGATTCCAGCGCGATGGCATTGAGCAAAGCGTCGAGGTCGAGGCTGACCTCGCGGCGCAGCACCGGCTCGGTGATGACATGGCGCGGACGCAATCGCCGCCCGGCGAGCACCCGCTCGCCGCGTTCGTTGCGGATTTCGATGGTCGTCTTGGCGTCCTTGGCGGCGTGGGCGGCACGAAACACATGCATCAGCGGCGGGCTGAGACGGGTCTTGCTGCTCAAACCGGCCATCGCCAGTCCTCCGGTGCTCAAGGACGCACGGCGCCCGCAATCGGGCGCCAGTCGAAAGCCGCGTAGACTGTGCTACGCGGCTTGCAAGATCTCCCGCAATCCCTGTCGCCGCGACAACGGCGACATGCGGAAGAATTGCTGTCAGGCCTTCGCTTCACCTGTAAAGTGATCATAGGAGGCCGTGGGGCCGGCTCCTTCTTTGCCTTCTCCAGACTGCGTCTTGGTATCGATTTTGATCTTCTGAAACGCGATGGTGAAATTTTCGGTGTGGTCAGCGCCATTGTGGCTGCCGCTCGAAAAGCTGGAAATCGCGCACTTTTCCATCGTTACCGTCATATACTCGAGCCCCTTGCCCTCCGCACCGGTCTGCTTGCGGCAATGGAGGACTGCCTTGCTAAAATGCTCGCCCGAGCACATCTTGTTAAAGAGTGGGGTCGACGCCTTGTCGTGCCATTTGGTCAAATTGAGGTGGCCGAGCGATACCTTTCCTCTGCCACCACCCTCTGCACGTTCGAAGCTCGTGGCGTTTTGACCACTTATACTGAACGCCATGATTTCAATTGACTCCTTGTATTTCTGATCGCCAGATTCGCCCTTGATATCCGGGCCCTGGATTTCAAGCAGAATGTCAGAACGCGCCATATGAGTTGCTCCTTGGATTTGCAGCGTGCCGCTGCGGTGCGGTTAGGACCGGCCCCTCGAGGCTAATAGCCAAGTCTCAGCCGGCGGATACGTGCATTTGTCGCTTCGCAGCGGCTACCGGTTCAATAGATTATTTCGCGGCCGGTAAGCGCGACACCAGACGCAGGCCGATATCCATGCCCTCCAATTGGAAGTGTGGCCGCAGGTCGAATGTCGCCGAGTAGTAGCCAGGGTTTTCCTCGTTCTCCTGGATTCGAATGGCGGCGCCTGCCAACGGACGACGGCATTTTGTGTCTTCGCTCGAATTGGCGGGATCGCCATCGACGTATTCGATGATCCAATTGTGCAGGTCCCGCTCCAGCTGCGTTTTCTCTTTGTATCGTCCCACCCAGTCGCGAACCATGACCTTGAGATAGTGGGCAAACCGGCAGGTGGCGAGCATGTAGGGCAGCCGCGCGGACAGGTTGCTTGAGGCCGTCGCTTCCGGATTGTTCTGGTAGGCCTTCGGCCTGAACAGCGACTGCGCGCCGATAAAAGCGGCGCGGTCGGTGTTCTTGCGATGGACGAGGGGGATCAATCCGGATTTGGCAAGTTCCGCCTCACGCCGGTCGGTGATTGCGATCTCGGTCGGACATTTCAGGTCGACGCCGCCGTCGTCGGTCGGAAAGGTATGCGACGGCAAATTGTCGACCTCGCCGCCGGATTGAACACCGCGAATCCGCGCGCACCAGCCATATTCCTTGAAAGCGCGATTGATGTTGGCGGCCATTGCATAGGCCGCGTTCATCCAGGTGTATTTTTCGCCTTTGTGGCCATCGGTTTCTTCTTCGAAGCCGAATTCGGCGACCGGTTCGGTCTTTGCCCCGTAGGGCAGCCGGGCCAGCACGCGGGGCATGCATAGCCCAATGTAGCGGGCATCGTCGGAGTCGCGCAGCGATCTCCAAGCCGCATAGTCGGGGGTGTCAAACAGCTTGCTGAGGTCGCGCGGGTTCATCAACTCGTTCCACGAGTCCATTCCCATCAGGCCGGACTCCGCGGCGGCGAAAAACGGCGCATGAGCCGCGCCCGCGATCTTGCTGAGGTCGCGCAACAGCTGCACGTCGGTCGGCTGCTGGCTGAAATAATAATCGCCGATCAGGCATCCATAGGGCTGCCCGCCGAGCTGGCCGAACTCCTCTTCGTATATCTTCTTGAACAGAGCGCTCTGGTCCCAGGCGGCATTGGGGAATTGCCGCAGGTGCCGATAGAGCTCGTTCTTCGAGATGTTCATGACGCGGATCTTGAGCATCGCGTCGGTTTCGGAGTGAAAGACGAGGTAATTCAAACCGCGCCAGGCACCCTCGATCTTCTGAAACTCCGGCGCATGCATGATCTGGTTCATCTGCGCCGAGAGTTTCTTGTCCAGCTGGGCGATCATTTCCTCGATGGTGTCGAGGACGTCGCTTTTAATGAGACTGGTGTCGGCGAGCGCCTGCTCGACGAGAGTATTTACCGCGTTCTCGACCTCGGTGGCCGCGCGCTCCGAGCGCGGCTTGAAGCTTTGCTTCAGCAGTGCGGTGAATTCATCGGCTTCGCGGCTTTCGACCCGCGCCTCCTGTGGGGCGGGGGCGGTTGTTGTTTCGGTCGCCATGGCCGTTCTCTCCGGTTTTGGGGTTACGCCGAGGGCTTGCCTTCGCCTTCATCGGCTTCATCGGGGGCCTCCGCAGCACGGTTCTTCAGCGCTGCCATGAGTTGGGGGTCGGCCAGCAATTTGCGCAATGCGTCTTCTGCCGCGACCTTGCCGTCCATGTAGCGCTGCAGATTAGAAAGCTGCTCGCGCGCTTCGAGGAGCTTGGCGACTGCCGGCACCTGCCGCGCCACTGCAGCCGGATCAAAGTCGGCCATTTTGTTGAAGCGCAGGTTGACACCGATCTTGTCCCCCGCGCCGTCGGATAGCTTGTTATCGACCTTGAAACTGACGCCAGGCTGGATGGCGGCCATGCGGGAATCGAAATTGTCCATGTCGAAGTCGAGGAACTTGCGAACGGCAATGTCCTCCTTCTCGACTCCAGGAGTATTTCCGGACAGGTCGGACATCACTCCCATCACCCAGGGGAGTTCGACCTTTTCCTCGGCGTTCTCGGGGTTCTCGTAAGTGATGTGAACCCGTGGCGGACGATTTCGCTTGATGAATCTCTGACCACTGTCTCGCGCCATGTATCACCTCTTGTTGATTCATCGCCTTGGCGACGGGCGCGCGGAAGTCTCCCGCTACCCAGCCGCCAAGGCGCTGCGGAAAAGCGACAAAGCTAAGTGTCAAAAGCCCCGCTCAAAGTTCAAAGGACACTCAAATCTTGTGTGTCAGAGCGCTCCTCCAGGTTCAAAAAGCCGAACCCTAAGCTATGTGTCAAATAGCCCCACCCGACGCAATGCACGTTGTTAGGATTAAAGGGAATTTTTCGCGTCGCGTCAATCGGCGGGGGTGGTGCTTGCGGGCCCGCCTGCGGAGCTCCGGTGCGCCCTCGGCAGGCGGGCGCGACGCCGCCCCTCCCTCGCGCTCGGTGCGCGCTGCCTGAGCGTGCGACCCAAATGCGCTCAGTCTCGCAGCTAATAACGAACCGCATCATCGCTCGCCGTCATCGACGCTTCTGAGCGCGTCCCTCGGCAGCACATCTCTCAACACGCTCATGAAATCCCGTTCCGCAAAGGCGCGGGCGCGATCGCATAGCATCGGCACCGGACTCGATGGTTCGGATCGACGGAAATAACGGTGAATCTGGTCCAGCAACGCGATCGCTTGGGCGCGGCTCGTGACGGTGTAGCCAGCCCCCGGATCCCCGAAAGCGGGCTCCCGATCTCCTACTGACTGACCTCCTGCGGGCTGGTCTCCTGCCGACTGATCTTCTCCTGACTGATCTCCGCCGCCCGCGCGCGCCTGCGGCATATCGGCGAAATTCGAAAGCTTTTCGAGGGGTAACTCGAAAAATCGGTCGGCGCCAATCTGGAACGCCGCCCTCTCCACCTGCGTGGGCATCAAAATGTTCATCACCTCGAAGAACGACTTGCCGATCAGATCGCGGGCCTGCCGGACGAGAAGTAGGACCGGGCTCGAAGGCTCCAACCGGCTGTAGTATTCGGCAATCGCCGCGAGCGCGCCCCTCACTTGGTCAAGCGAGGCGGGCACGGGACCGGCGTCGCCTGCCGCGGCGAGGTCGGCAGCGTCGGTCTCGGCTTCGGGGCCCGCCTCGGCCGCCGCTGCCTGCGGATCGATGAACCCGCGAATCGTTGTGACAAGCGTCGAAAGCTTGTCCAGGCCAGCCGATTCACGGTGCGCTAAAAAGACGTTGCGAATAGTGTCAAGTGATGTCTTTACCAACGAGATGTCGTTGCGGACCGTTGCCAGAACCGCCGGGTCGGCCGCGCTGATGGCCTCGGTAATAACGGACTGCGGCAGTTGCACCTCTCCGGTGCGGGGCTGAACCTCCCCTGTTGCAATCATCCAAGTGCGGTAGCTGATCTGCCCGTGGCGCCGCGCTTCCGACAGCGGTATATATTGTAACGGGAAGATGACAGTTGGCAGGTCGAGCGTACCGACAGCAGTGGATCGCGCCGAATCGCCCGGTTGCGGGCGCGGATGCACGGCGTTCCAGAACTTCTCCAGCCAATAGGCCGTCGCAGCCAAATTCACCGCAAACCCGCCGACATCCTTGTTCAAAATTGAAAGGCGAGCCTGCAAGATCAGAAGCCGGATATCCCGCGTGCGCTGAAGCAGCGGCTTGATTGCATTGAGTTGACCCTGGATGTCGACGGTCGAGCGGTCGAAAGGACTGCCATCTTCCGGAGAGAAGAAGGTCGTCGGTAAAACGCCCTCCACCCCGGCAAAGAAATTGAGATAATCCGCATCACCCTCGATATCGAGATCAGGACCGCAAGGGTCGGCGTCCGACAATGGCCGGCAGAACGGGGCGACCCTCGGATCGAGCACGAGCCCGCCGCCACCCTGTTCGGCCGATGGATCGGTGTCCGCCGTCTGGTCGGTGTCCGCCGCTTGAGCAATATCCACCGCAACTCTCCCTCACGCCAGGCTGGCGGCCGGCGCCCCGACCCACGCCCAACCTTTCTTAATGTGTCGGCATGCGCCGTCAAGCTGAGCGTGCAAGCGGTGTTAGCCTGCGCAGCCGGCTGAAGTGAAGCCCTGCCCCGCTCACTTCCCGCAGGGACCGCAGGACGCTGGTCGATGGGGCGCCAACGGAGCCAGCATGCGTCGAGCGTTGAACCGGGTGGCTGCGTCACTCGACTATGCGATACGGGTTAGATATCGTCTGCGCGCCAATCGCCCTGCAGAAAGCGACGTCGTTATGAACGAAAATCTTCGTCAGGCCGACCGTATTGCCGAACTCACTACACCGCTTGGCAAGGACGTACTTGTTATAACTGAGTTTTCTGGGTCGGAGGGACTCAGCGAACTGTTCGAATACCATCTCGAGGCCCTAAGCGGCCAGGAAAAAACCCAGGACGACATCGATTTCGACCAGGCAATTGGTCAAGGATGCATGGTCAAGCTCAACACCGATGACGGCAAGACGCGTATCTACCACGGCGTCATGACCGAAGCGCAGTGGGTCGGATGGCTTGACAAGTATTGTCGCTACCGCATCGTGTTGCGTCCATGGCTTTGGCTGCTCGGTCACAAGGCTGATTGCCGGATCTTTCTCGGCAAGACGGTCAAGGAAATCATCCAGGATGTCTTCAGCAAGGCGGGCTTCTCGGATTTTGATTTCCGTACAACCGGCTCATATGATAAAATTGAATATTGTGTTCAGTATCGCGAATCCGACCTGGCGTTCGTGTGCCGCCTGATGGAGCACTACGGAATCTACTACTTCTTCGAGCCATCCGACGGCAAGCACACGTTGGTGATGGCCGATTCGCGCTCTTCGCATAAGCCGATCGCGGACCTGCCAAAAGTGAGGTTCAACACCTCGCCTGCAGCGTATGATGACAAAGAACAATCGCTTAGCCATTGGGTTTCGGACCGCCGCTTCCGCACCGGCAAGGTCCACTTCAATGATTACGACTATCTGCAGCCAAGAAAGGATTTGAAAGCGCCCAAGGAAGCGGCCGAGAAGTACACGCACTCAAAGCTCGAAGTGTACGACTACCATCACAAATACGATGAAAAAGGAAAGGGCGAAAACCACGCCCAGTTCCGCCTTGAGGCCGAGCAAGCGATCGACCACCGGCGCACCGCGGGCGGCGACGCTGCGTCGCTTTATGCGGGCGGGCTCGTGACCGTCGAAAAGCACCCGACCTCAAAGGAAAATGGGGAGTACCTGATCGTTCATTCCTCGCATCAGTTCACCGCGCAGCGTTATCGCAGCGGCTACGGCGAGGGCGCCGAGGGGTATTCCGGCAGCTACGTCTTCCAGACGAGCGACCGGCCGTTCCGCAGTCTGCCGCGGACGCCGAGGCCTCGGATCTATGGCATCCAAACCGCGAGGGTGGTCGGGAAGAAAGGCGAGGAAAACGAGGAGATCTCGACCGACGAACACGGCCGGATCTGGGTCCAGTTCCACTGGGATCGCGAGCCGCAGAAATCCTGCCCGGTTCGCGTCGCCCAGGTGTGGGCGGGCAAAAAATGGGGCGGCATCTCCATCCCGCGCGTCGGCATGGAGGTGGTCGTCGATTTTCTGGAAGGCGACCCCGACCGACCCCTGGTGGTCGGCTGTGTCTACAACGGCGACAACAAGCCGCCTTATGATCTTCCCGACAACAAGACGAAAGCAGGCGTGAAGTCGGATTCATCCAAGGGCGGTGGCGGCTTCAACGAGTTTGTCTTTGAGGACAAAAAGGGCTCCGAAGACATCATCATGCACGCCGAAAAGAACAATGATGTTGTCGTCAAGGACACCCAGACGGTCACGATCGGGGAAGCCTTCACGGGCGACAACGGTCCTGCATCTCGAAACTGGACGCTCAAGCACGGCGACGACAAGCTGGAAGTTGCGTCCGGCAACCAGAAGGTCCACATCGCCCAGACGCAAAAGATCGATGTCGATCAGGACATTACCATCACATCGTTCAAGTCAATCACCCTTAAGGTCGGCGGCAATCAGGTCGTCATCGATATGAGCGGCGTCCATGTCCAGGGGATGACAATCGATCTCAAGGGCAATGCGCTGATCCAGCAGCAGTGCCCGATGATTAAGCTCAACTGAGGAAAACCCAAAATGGCGCTGCTGCGCTTCGCCGCCGCCCGGGAAGTGTTCGAGGCCTTCCCGACCGCTCACGTGGACATCAATACGGCGCCGAGCGACCAGCCGCCGATCGCCTACTTGCGCGACCTGGCGAAGGGCCAAACGCCCGACGACGCACTAGCCTTCTGCGCCTATCTGTTGCCGCGGCGCGAGGCGGTGTGGTGGGCGAGCCAATGCGTCCGCACCCTGCTCGGCGAGCCGACCGCGGCCGACGAATCCGCACTGAGGGCTGCCGAGGAATGGGTGCGCGAACCGGAGGAAGCCAACCGGCGACGCGTCCTGGAGATCGGGTTTGCCGCCAACCGACGTGCCGCCAGCACCTGGGTCGCACTCGCCGCCGGTTGGTCCGGCGGCGCAATGATCGTCAGCGACTACGGCGGTCCGGCGGCGCCGCCGCAACTGACCGCACAGGCGGCGTTCACGGCGATCGAGATTGCGCTTGGGGGGCAGAAGGACCGCGCGGGCCTGATTTCGCAGTGCGTCGAGCGCGGGGTGCGAATCATTGAGGGGTGAATTCGTTGCGACGCGAATTTAAAGCGGATTAAAGGCCGATCATCGCGGTTTATTTTTCGGAATGATTCTCATAATCGTAAGCGATATGCCTGCGCCAACGTCGAGGCCGGCTCCGGTAAACTCGCCAAGAGGTCCGAGATCGGGTTCGGCCGCACAAACCGAAGAGTGCACTCTAAATTAATCAAGGCGAACTGATACCGTGCCCGAAACGAGACGATCGCCAGGCGCATCTTCGGCAAGTCCGGGATTGATCGCCGAGTAAACGACAGTCAGAAGGCCCGGCCCATTGATCGCATAGGCCTCACTGAGCGAGACGCCGCTCGTAAGCGATTCGCCCGGCTTGACCGCGATGTAATCCGCCGCCGTTGGGTTCCCGCGTTTTTTCGTAATACCGATGTAACGACACGGTCGGCCATCGACGTTGACACTGAAATAATTTTTTGAATCGATGCGCCCACCGGGAAAGGTCAACCACGACAGAAGCTCATAGATATTGCTGCCTCAGTTGGTGAACTGCAAGCGCGCCAGGATCGGCTCGCCCTTCTTGACACGTAGCGAGAGGTCGACAGTGAGGCCTGATCTCGTTTGTTCGTTCGTTATTGCCTTCGCTCGCCTCACAGTTCCCGCATCGGCATCGGCGCCAATCCAACCGACCAAAGCGGCAATTCCGAAAAGCACGACACCTCTACTGACCCTCAACGAAATATTCGAATGAACCGGCATTGTTCTTCGCTCCTGCCGGGTCCTCCTTTGCCAATTTTTCGCATCTCTTCTGGCCATATGCTGTCTTACCATCTGCCATCACAACGTCGTCGGTTCCACCAACGGAGTTGTAATGCGACATTTCGTGCACCAGCGTGCCCGCTTTGGAGTCCGGTCCCGTGGCTGGCGCCGGGTCAAAGTCGTCTCCCAGATAAATCTTATCATCCTTATCGGGATAAACATAAGCGTAGCAATCCTCTTGTCCTTTTTCAGCGGGCACAAAATTCGTTGTAGTAAAGCTATCGAGCTTCTTTATCTCCTTTTCGACGCGGTCCTGCATCAGCTTCAAAGTTGCGTCACTTGTCGTCGCCAAACCACTTTTTAGCGCGGGTCTTCGTCGCTTTATCCCCTTTCTTGAGGTCTTCGAGAGCCTTGGTGAGGAGTCCCTTTGCATCTGATTTTGCCTGTTCGATCGCCTTCGTTTGGGGATCCGACCACGGTGATGCTCCGCCCGCCGCGGCCGCGCCAGCCCCGCCGGCCCCGGCACCACCTGCGCCCGATCAGGCATCTCCGATCAGCACCGTCAACAGCCCCAACGCCACCTTGTTGGGCGGTCCGACGGCTTCTACGATGGTGTCGCCCTGCCGGCACGCCGGTAGCCCATTGATGAGCACCGTCTGCGAGCCGTCGACGATTACGCCGGGTCCGTGCGGCGGTACCGGCAACGGCGTCGCGCAGATGTGAATATCCGCGCCGCCGGCGCCGCCGGTGATCATGCTGCCCATCGAGGCCGCAGCGGTAGCCTTGGTGGCCTGCTCGGCGGCGAGCGCTGCCGGCGCCCCCGGTGTCCCGGCAGCCGCAACCGTCGCAGCCTCGGCGGCCTGGATCGTGGCGTCAGATGCCGACTTCGCTGATTGAATGGCCGCCGCCGCGGCGGCCGGAATACCGCGCCAAGC
>Ga0126376_10000659_pt1 | contig 17296 bp, 17 predicted proteins | sample PanSoiMetPlot_15_FD_92760 | JGI IMG/M metagenome (GOLD analysis project Ga0126376, IMG submission 92760) | Tropical forest soil microbial communities from Panama - MetaG Plot_15 | ecosystem: Environmental > Terrestrial > Soil > Tropical forest > Bulk soil | place: Panama | collected 2016-02-17
CATATCAGACCCCGGACGGGATCAACGTGTCTGTGGCACGCGCAGACGCCGACGTCGCGACCATTCAGCAGCTCATCAAGGACGATCTCAACCCGGCGCAGCCGATCAACTATGCGCTCGGCGGATGGTCGCGCCAAGGGCAGTTGTTCATCCCTAACCGCGGCTGGCTCAAGTGCTATCCGGGCGACATCGTGTGCGTCGACGGCACGGGGTGGCCGATTCTTCTCTCTCGCCGGGCGGCTGCGTCAGCCGCGGCCTGGACACTGACAGGATCACCGTAAATGGGCGTCATGGACAACGGCAAACCGCCTCGCGTCGAGCGTCGTAATAAGGTTGATGTGGCACCGCAACGTGATGATCCGCGGCGGTTCGAGAATCTTTTGAGCGAGGATGAGATCGAGGCCTTGCGTGCGAAGGCGCGCGAGGAGGCTCGCCAGGAGGTCAAGGATCGACAGTCGCAGGCTCTTTACCGGCAGTTTCTCGATGAGGAACGAATTGAGGTAGAGCCGAAACTGGCGAAGGTGCCGATCACGCTCCAGCTCGCTCCGCATGCACAGTACATCATGCTGGATGGTGTTCAGTACCACACCAACGAGCAGTATTTCGTCACGGCCAACGTGGCGGCAGTGCTGATCGAGCAGGCTAATCGTGGGTGGGCCCACGAGATGGAGACACAGGTTCATGATCCGAAGCGGCCACGTCGAGCTCTACCTCCGGCCGGCTACGGGTTCATGAACTTTTTCGATAACCGATCACCGCGAAATCTGGTGACAGACAGTGCGGGAGTTGTCGGACACGTCAACGCGCTACACGCAACAATGCACGGATAGTCGAGGGAACATGGAACAAGTTGTAGTAACACCTGCTATCGACATCCAAATTGTTTTTTCTCCGGACGGCGGGCGCGCTTTTCAGATGCGCTTTGCACCGTTGCCGCTTAATGTCACGTCGACTGAACTTAACGAAACACTCGATCGCGTGCTTGGCGCTGTTGAGCGGCAGCGTGCCAAATACGAGCTGCAGGAGGAAGAATTGAAGCTTCTGGAGCAGGTCGAACGGATCAAAAAGTACGAGGGCATGGACGTTACGCTGCTTGAAAACGCCAAAGAGACGTGGGCGGCTGAAGGGCGGAAAGGTACTTGGACGCCCGCCAACTTGCCGTCGTCGTGGAAGCAACAGCGTGAAAACACGCAGGTCACGTTGCAGCGGGACCGTGCCGATGCTCAACTACGGGAACAGCGGATCAAGCGTCTGCGCAACGTGGTGAACGGTCATGCCGCTGACAGCAGCCCAAATAGTCACGCTGGCCACGCAAATCTCTAAGACACCAGGGATGGTGTCGCAGGCGGGGCAACGTCTTAACGTTATCCTGCAGGAGCTGGCACAGACGTACGATCTAGACGATGCACGGGGCGTGTTTAATTTCACGTTCAACGTGCAGCAGGCGCCTGGGTTCGGCTTGAACTCCGGGCCCTACCTGCTGCCGGCGGACTATCTGCGTACGGAAGCTGGCCGGCAGTTCTATACGGTTGCCTTTCAGCCCTACGAGCTGACTCGAATCGAGCAGCAGGACTACGACTTGCTGACGCAGCAGCCGGGTTTCAACGACTTTCCGCGCAATTTCACCGTCGACATGTCTCAGTCTCCGCCAGTTGAGTTTGTCTGGCCGCCGCCGTCGATCTCAACCTCAGTGCTGGTGCGCTATTTTCGGCAGATGCCCGACATTACGACGCCGGAGAGCAGCGCGACAGTGCCTTGGTTCCGCAATCAGCAGTATTTGATCACGCGCCTTGCCGGCGAGATGATGGCGCTTGCGGATGACGACCGCGCGGACAAGTTCTTGACCGACAAGGAGGAGATCAACCCGCAGGGAGCGGGTGTGATTCTGCGTCGGTTTTTGAACATGAAAGACGACCCCGAAGGCCGTGCCAAAGTGGTGACATTGGACCGTCGTCGATTTGGGATAAGTCGGTGGGATCGCCTGCCCTCAACGAAGAACATAGGTTGGCCATGAGAAAAATCGCATTGCTGCTCGCTGCTTTGCTGTTCGCCGCGCCGGCTCAGGCGCAGCAGACCAAGGCTGCGATGACGACCGAGATCAATACGAACTTTCTCGACAACACGACAGGTCTGATCACGCCGGCTATCACACGCACGACGACGATCGACATGACGAATTCGTGGCAGCAGGCCACGCAAACTCGAACCATCACAGCGGCGTCCGACACGATTGTAGTCGGGGACTACGGGCATTTGCTCACCTACAACAATGCCGGCGGTGTTGCGGTTTCTATCGCGCAGGCGACAGGGTCTTTTTCTACTTATAATGTATGGATTAAGAATATAGGTGCGGGAAACGTTACCATTACCCCAACTATATCGACGATTAACGGTGCTGCGTCTATAGTTGTTGGTTTGAATGAAGGTCTTTGGATTATATCGGACGGAACTAATTATGTTACGGCCAATTTGCCCACGTCGATTAATACAATGTCTCTTGGGCAAAACGGAGGAGCTTCCGGACAGATAGTTTTGCGAGGAAATACGTCTGGCGCTACAACCATGCCCGTCGATGCCACGGGTAACCTTAGTATTAATTCTAACAACGGAAATACTAATTTTGGCCCAGGTACGGGGTCTGGTGGTTTTGCAACTTTTGTAGGTTCTACAAGCGGGTCTAGTTCGTTCGGTGTGTCGACGACTGGGCAGGCTTTGATTAGTAGTGTGGATGGAAGCTTTAGTTTTGGTAGGGGGTCAGCAGCTGGTCCTACTTTGTTTTTGAACGCGACCACAGGAACAGGCAGCATTGGCGTTACATCGACTGGGCATATGTTTGTTAATTCAGCAGACGGTGCGCTTGCGATAGATGCGATCGTTAATAGTGCATCTTTGCAATTGCAGGGTATCACCAGCGGCGTAGCTTTTATAAATGCTGCTGCTACTGGAGGCGCGATAACTATAGCTCCCGGTACGTTATTTTTAGCGAATACTAATAATGGCATTCAAAATGGGTTTTTGGGTCTTAGAGGGTCAACCAGCGGAGAGGTTGATTTAGCTGCTAATACCACTGGTACAGCCGTTACTGTCACATCAAGTGCCGGCAACGCTACGGTTGCCTTAATCGGGGGAACGTCCGGGTTTACAAATTTAACAGCGACTACGACTGGTGGGCATCTTAATTACGCAGGGTCAGGGTCCAGCCCGACTAACAGCGCCTGCACAGGTTTTTCACTCGCTGGCAGTTCTACCGATATCGCCGGCAGGGTCACGTTCACCAGCGCGACCAGCTGCGTGATCAATTTCGGCACGGCATGGCAGGCAGCACCGTTCTGCCTTGCAGCTGGCAATTCGGCTGCAACTACGATAGACGCAATCAGCTCAACGACACAGCTCACCGTGCAGTTCGGCACAGCTCAGACGGGGATGACATGGCATTGTTACGGTCCGTAAGTTTTATAATTCTAGTTGCTGTGCTGGCAGCTTCGGCTTCGGCTGGAGCGCAGCAGCAAGTTGATTCGCAGCGCGTTCTTGTAGCTTTGCAGCAGCAGCGCAACGAGGCGCTTGACCGCGCGGCGCTTGCCGAGGCGCGCTTGGCGCAGGCGAATGACGACGTGCAGAAGCTCAAAGCTGAGATCGAAAAGCTGAAACAGAAAGATGGCAATCCGTAATTCAGCACTCCTGCACTTTACTCCCCATGGCGCCTCCGACGCCGTGGACTCGACGAATTTGCAGCAAGGGGTGATGCAGGCGCTTACGAATTTGATTCCCGACCCGAGCACTCCCAATTTGTGGCAATGCCGGCCGGCGTCGATCGTGCGTGTTAATTTCAATTCCGGCGGGCCGTTCAGTTCCGGCTTCTCCAGCGGTTTTCAGCACGCACTTTTTGCCGGCACCAGCGGGTTCATTTCGGTGATGCTCGTGATCGGCAACCGTGCGTACGGCATGATCGCGCAGCAGCAGTTTGGTGTCGGTCAGGATGCGCCTTTTTCTCTCAACTTGCTAACCAACTCGTTTGACCCTATTACTGGAATCACCGCGGCTAATATCCCGGCCAGTCCGCCGTCTACAGGTGCCTGGACGCCGCCGATCATGGCGCTGATTGGGCCTAAGATCATATGCACGCATCCAGGGTTCAATTTCGGTGGTGGCTTTGCGTTCGGTGTGCTCGATATCAGCACCGTGACGGCGCCGACGTGGACGGCGCAGAACACGACGATCAACGCGCTGCCAGCCCTGCCCATCTGGGTCGCCAATTTCAATCAACGTGCCTATTTCCTGGTGAACATTCCGAATGGGCAACCAGGTGCATATTTCACCGACGTGCTGTTGCCGACGCAGATCACCAATGCGAACCAGGTGATCACGTTTGAGGATACACAGCTCCTTGTGGCTGCCGGCGGCCTCGCCTTGTTCAACCAGCTGGGCGGAATCGTACAGTCACTGATGGTGTTCAAGGGAACGGCGAACATCTATCAGATCACCGGCGATTCCGCCCTGAGTACATTGTCGCGCAACTCGCTCAACGTCGCGACCGGAACGGCCTCGCCGCTGTCGATCACGAACACGCCTAAAGGTCTCGCGTTCCTGGCGCCCGATGGCCTGCGTCTGATCGACTTTAATGCCAAGATCACCGACCCTATCGGTGTCGACGGACAAGGCATCAACGCGCCGCTGATCAACGCCGTGGTGCCGTCTCGCGTCAATATCGGCTGTAACCAGAACGTGCTACGTGCGTCATTGCAGAACGGTGCTGCAGTCGGTGCACCCAATCAAGAGTGGTGGTACGACATCTCGCGCAGCAAGTGGAGCGGCCCGCATACGTTCCCGGCGTCGATGATCGAGCCTTACAACAACACGTTCATCATTGCACCGATCGCAGTCACAGCGTCGATTTGGCAGAGCGACGTGGTGCAGGGGGGGTCGTCGACATTCGTTGAGAACGGCGTTCAGATGACGTCGACTTATACGACGTGCTTCCTCCCCGATGCCAAGACGATGTCAGAGTTTGCATGCGTCGAGGCGACTCTGAACATGGCTCTCAACCCGGCGCAGGGTCCGGTGTCGGTGCAGGCGCTTACACAGGACGGTTCCGTCATCGGCAGTGTGCTCGTTGCAAATCCCGGCACACCGACACTGTGGGGGCAGTTCAATTGGGGGCAGGCACCATGGGGTGGGTCCGGGTCCACTGCTCTCGCGCATCGTGATTTGCCGTGGACTGCACCGCTGGTGTTCAGCCGCGTGCAGATTAGCGCGGTGGGGAACTCCGCACTCGGGTTCAAGCTCGGTGATTTGTTCATGCGATACCAGAAGCTCGGGTATCTGCAACGATATGCAGGAGCTGCGTGATGAAAAAACTGCTCATTGCTTTGGCGCTTCTCGGATTTGCGACGGCAGCGCAGGCGACCTGCACGACTGGTGCAGTGCCGTTTCAGCTGCAGAACAACACCACGGCCGACGCTACGCAGGTGATGGCCAATTTCAACCAAATCTCCAACGGCGTCGCAGCGAACTGTGCGAGCAACGGCGCCAACAACGACATTACGTCGCTGAGTGCGCTGGTCACCCCGCTGAATCCGACACAAGGCGGTACCACGGTTTTCAATGGCGGCATCGCGTCAGGGACCAATTCCCTGACGATCACGACGGTGCCCAACAACTTTACGCTGTCCACTGGCAACCGTGTTTCGTTCATAGCCGGCGGAACCAACACGGCTGTGACGAGCGCCAATGTGCAGGGCACCGGGTCCAAGAGTGTGTTCCGCAAGACACAGATCGGAGGCCAGTCGACGCAAGGTGGTGAGTTGATTGTTGGTAATAGCTATTCGATGGTCTACGACGGCACTGAGTTTGTGCTGGACACCGAGACGATCATCATCGGCGAGATGAAAGACTACGTCGGCACCTCGGCGCCGCCGGGGTGGTTTATTGCCGATGGGTCATCGTTCGTCTGCGCGACGTTCCAGCAGCTCTGCAATTTGATCGGCACTACGTTCGGCGGGTCGGCATCGAACCCTAACTTGCCTGATACGCGCGGCCGGATTCTCACAGGCCTGGACAACTACGGTACATCGACCGGGGCGGCCAGCAGGTTGACGGCCGCCGGGACGGGATGCGGCACTGCTTTTACGGGCGTCGGTGCCACCTGCGCGAACGGTAACCAGAGCCATACGCAGACCACTGCTGAGGTGGGCCAGCACAACCACACGATTACCGACCCGGGCCACGTCCATTCGGCTCTGCTGCCTGATCCTCCTGTGTTGTTCTCGTCCGGATCACCGCAGTCGATCATTCCAACTCGCTCGTCACAGAATACTGCTTCGGCAACGACCGGCATCACGATCAACAACTCGCCTGGAGCGACTGCGATGCCGATTGTTCCGAACGTGCTAGGTGTGGTAAAGATCATCAGATTCTAGAAGGGGATCAAGGTCATGAAGACGTTTTTGAGGAATTCACTACTCGCTGCTGGCCTGTTTTTGGGCTCCATCGGCGGGTCGATGCTGGGGTTTGGCGGCGGCGTTCCGCTGGTGCCTTCCTCCCCGAATTTCAACGAACCGTCACAGCTCGTCGCGACGCTCAACGCGTTCGTCAACCAGCTCAACGGCAATGCCGCGGGCGCTGGCGGCTACGCGCCGGCCGGCGTCGTGTCGCTCGGGGGCTTCTGCACGGCAAGCGGTGCCACGCCGCAGACTTGCAACACTCAGCGCGGCCTGGTGAGCTTCACCGGCGTGACCGTAGCCGGCGTGTCGACCGGCAACGTGGTGGTCAACGACTCGCTTATCACCGCGGCCAACAGCTGCCGTGCCCAGATCGTCGCCGACAACTCCGCGGCAGCCTCGTTCCCCTATATCCGTTCGGTGGTGACCGGCAGCGGCACCATTACGGTTGCCATCAGCAACGCGGCTGCAGCAACCTCCACCGGGTCGTCCACGTTCGGCGTCCTGTTCAACTGTGAAATCTGATCTCGTTCACTGAACGAGAAGCCCTGAAAGGAACACGTTTATGGAACCGGAAGCGACCACAGCTCCAGCCGATGAAGGCACTGTCTTGCAGCCGCCTTCGCACGAGACGATGGTAGAGAAGATCATGGCCGACCTGCGCCATCCTACCAATCTCGACATCACAACGCGTATTGCGCACCTGGAGACCGCTATTCACGGGTTTGGGACCGCCCTCTTGGGTCTGCTTCGAAAGTGGCCGGAATAGGTGCGCAGCAAGGACACCAAAAAGCACGCGCATTATCGGCCGGCCCGACCCGGTGCCCACCGTCGTTGTGGGCACTGTAAGTTTTTTGAGGTAGAACAGTACGACCGCTGCACTCATGTGCAGGGGAAGATCGAGTTTGACCACGACTGTGACTGGTACAGGAGTAAAGGCAATGAGCAACCGGTTCGGAAGCGGCAAGTCGAACGACAAGGCGCCGACAACTAGTCTACACTCGGGGCTGAAAGACCGGTCGGCCAAGTGGCCCGACGCGAGCACAAAAATGTCCGGAGGCAGCAGCGTAAACAGTGACACCACACGACAAACTACCGCCCCGACACCAAAGACGCTTGGTCCAAGGACCGCCTGACCGGGGGAAATTGACGTTTCAGTGGGAGCGGTTTTCCAAGATTCACCGCGAGCTGCTACCCCTTTTCCAGCGTCACTACGATGAAATCGCGCTAGATCGCGACATCATCCCGCTTGATCCGGACTGGAATTATTACGCGGCCGTCGAACAGAACGGGCTGTTGCACATCCTTACTGCGCGCGCCGCGAGCAACCGTAAGCTCGCCGGCTACGTTTTTAACATCGTCGGCACCCACAACCATTACAAGTCGACCCTGTTCTGCAACACCGAGATGTTCTACCTGCACCCCCACTTTCGCAAAGGGTGGCAACCTGTTAAGATGTTTCTGGAAAATCTTCGAGGCCTTGAGACTTTCGGCGTCGAAATCGCGGTGATCTCGTTCAAGCTGAATTTCGAGAACGCGCGTGTTGGCAAGCTGCTCGGACGTCTCGGTTACGAGTCGACTGATATCGTGATGCGAAAGAGGCTCATCTGATGGGCATCATGGCAGGAATCGGCGGCCTGGTCGGCGGAATCGGCGGCCTCTTTGGTGGCGGCACCAAGCAGCCCGATGCTCCTCCGCAATTCATCATGCCCAATCAGACGCAGGCGGCCAACAACGCCTTTTCTGGAATTCAAGGCCTGCAGCCGTTTAGCAGCGGCGGCTTCAACATTCTGGGTCCGGCACAGAACACATTCTCGAACCTGTATAACAACCCGTTCGCCTCCACCTTCCAGGGCGGCGCCAGCACAGCGATGGGCCTGGGCCAGAATGCAGCGCTTAACGCCTTCAACACAGGCGGCAATCTGATCGGCACGGGGATGAACACCATCCCCAATATGGCTTCGGCGGTTTTCAACACCAGCTTTGACCCGCAGAGTTCGCTGTACGCGCGTACGCTGCAGCAGACGACCGACGCGGCGCGCGCCAACGCCGCGGCTGCGGGTCTCGCTACCACGCCTTACGGGGTCGGCCTGGTCAACCAGGCGACCAACAATTTCAACATCGACTGGCAGAACAACCAGCTCCAGCGGCAGGCCTTGGGCGCCAACACGGCGGGCAGCCTGTTCAACACCGGCGCCGGCATCGCCAATCTTGGCACCGGCATTCAGAACACGGCGCCGGGGCAGTTCTTTCAGGCCACTGGCCTGCCTTACAGCACCTTTGGTCAGATCGGGCAGGACCAGAACGCAGCGATCGCTGCACTGCTCTCCGGTACGAGCGGCGGTGCCAACCTGGCGAACCTGCCGATTCAGGATTACCTGTCCTACCTCCAGGCCGGCAACCAGGCGAACAGTGTCGCCAACCAGAACTACGGCCTGCAGCTCCAGGCCCAACAGCAGCAGTTCAATGAACAGTTGAAGCTCGGCGGCATGCTCGGGCAATCGCTGTACGGGATTGGCCAGATGTTCCCAGGCGGCGGTTTCCTGGGTGGCTCGCAAGGCCTGTTCACCGGCCAGAACGCCTTCATGCCCAGTACGTCGTTCATGGATCACGGTTTCGGATTCGGCTGATGTTCCCCGTTGGCCTCGCAGCACTTGAAGGCGGATACGACCAAGGCGCGCAGGACTACTGGAAGCGCCGCGAGCTGGAGTCGATCGGTCCGTACGGTGCAGGTCTGCGGGCCCTGCTCACTGGCCAGGTGGACATCCCTGGCGCCACCGCGGCGCCTGGTGCGCCTATGTCGCTGTCACCCGGCGACCCTGGTTCGCCGAATTTCAACATGTCATTGCCGGGTCCGATTCCACCGCCTCAGCAGGCGCCGCCACAGGTCGCGGGAGGTCCGCGCTACTCGCCTATCCCTTACACCCCGGTTGACCCCAGTGCGCCGTCAAACCCGTTGATGGTCAGTGGCCAGCCGCAGAATCTTACAGGTCCCATCATCCCGCCTGGCGGCACCGGCGGTGCCGGCTCCCCGCCTGTGCCGGCGATACCCGGTGGGATGCGGATGCCGCCTCCAATGAGCGCTGGAGGTGCCCCACCTGCACCGCCGCCTTCTTCTCCGTCGGCGCCTGGTGCTCCTGGGGCCCCTGGTCCGTCTGTCCCCTCGGCTGGCGGACTGGGGGGCGTTGGGCTGCAAGGTCCCAACGCGTGGATGAGCATTGGCCGCGCGATCTTGCAGGCGAATCCACACATCTCGGATGACCAGCTGGGTTTTGCGATCAACCGCGCCATGCCGCTCATGAACGCGCAGTCGCAGATGGAGTGGAAGAATATCCAGCTGGAGATGGAGCGTGAGCGCAATCGCTTGCTCCTGCTGCAAATCCAGGAGCGCAGCGATATCGCCGGGCGGCGCGAGGAAGGCCTTGACCGGCGTGCTGCGGGGAGAGAGGAAGGCCTTGACCGCCGGTCGCAGCTGAGCGCGGCAGTGCGGCGCGAAGGCGAAGCAGGACGCATGCAGCGCGCCGAGCTGTCATCGCAGACCAAGCTCGAGCTCCGGCGTTTAAGCGACAATACCAGGCGCGAGATTACCGACATTCTCGAAAAGGGGCGCGACCTACGCACCAGTCTCTCGGCTGAGGCGCGCAAAGAGATCGCGAAGATGAACCGCGAGTCTCGCGAGGAGATGTTCGAAGCAGCTGAAGAAGGTCGTGACACACGCTCGCGTCGATCGGAGGAAGGCCGCGACCGCCGGTCTGAAGCCGCCGAGACGGGCAGGCAGCAACGGCAGCAAACCGGCATCGAGGCGCAGGACAGAAGGCAACAGCGACAAATTGAAGCAGCCGGGCAGCGGCAGCAGACCGGCATCGAGGCTGCCCGTGAGCGGCAGCAGACTGGCATCGAGGCGACCAGGGAGCGCCAGGGCGAACGGCTTGCAGCCAAACTGCACCCGCAGATCGGCAGCATGAACGAGGCTCTGCGCGAGATCGACACATCGATAGCGGATTTGCAGGACTCTCAGCGCGGCGGCCCGCCTGTCGCCGGCATCAGCGGCGCTGCCGAGCGGTGGCTGGAGTGGGGCCGTCAAATGCTCCAAACCGACGAAGGCGACCAGACCCGCGCCACAGTGTTCGAGACCCGCATCCGCGCCCTGCAGGCTCAGGTTCCGCGGCTGCTGGCCGGAGTCGGGCGTATCAGCAACGAGGAGCGCGCGAAAATCGACAATATCGTGCGCGGTCTCGGCACGTTCACCAGTCCGCAACAGGCCATCAACGCGCTCACCGAGCTGCGCAACATGCTGTCCGGCCGGTTGACGCCGAATCAGCAGGTGCAGGACCGGTTCCCCGATTATGGCGGCCGGGACGCTCGCAGCCGGCAGTCACAACAGCCGCCTCCGGCGCCGACGAAGCAACTGGTGCCCGATTGGCAGGAAGGCGAGGAGATCGACTTTAAGGCACCTGACGGCAGCGTGCACACCTGGGTGCTGCGCAACGGGGAGGCCATCGAGGTTCGCGGAGGGCAGTGATGGCCGACGAGTTGCAGGGATGGACGGTCATCGCCAGGAGGCCCGCCGATTCGGCGCAGGAGGCTCGAGAAATGGCCACCCTGCGCACCCGCCGTTCGGTGATCGGTGACCAGCCACCGATGAATGCGCCGGTGCCGGCGCGCCTGGAGAGCTGGGGGAACTACTTCTCCGACGTCAAGGCGCAGTTGCGCAGCAGCCTGCAGGATACCCTGAAGCACCCCGAATACATGATCGGTGCCGGACCGCTCGGCGCTGAGGCCGGCGGCGCGATCGGCGCGATGTCGCGCAAGGGCATGGTCGACCTGTTCCGCCAGGGTGTGCCGATCAACCAGATTGCCCGCCAGGCCGGCACCCGCAACAAGTTCGTCTCGGATGCGGTGCGCGAAGCAGGCCTTGAGATCAGGCAGGGACTAACGAGCGACACCTGGCGTGCCCGTATGGCGCAGGTGCCCGGCTTCCCCCTGGCGGTCAAGGGCAGCATCTGGGAGAACCCTGAATTCAACCGCCTGATCATGGACATGTACAACAAGGGCAGCGATTTTGCGGACATCGCCCGGGAGCTGTCGGCGCAGTCAGGGAAGACCGTGACCAACGACATGGTGATTGCGCGGGCGCGGCGGATTCGCCAGGAGAATGCCAAGATCGACGAGCTGCAGGAGCAGTATGGTCCGCGCAACATACGCGGTGTGAAGCGTGGCGAGCTGACGGACTCCGTGATTAAACAGCTGTTGATGAGCGGCAAATCACAGGAGGCCATTGCCCGCGAGCTTGGTGTGACGCCGTCATACGTCTCTCAGCGGGCCAAGGGCATTCGCTTTGTGGACAAAGAGGAAGGCCGCGTACCTGCTGCGCGCCGCCGCGGGCGGCCGCGGCTGCCGATCAAAGGGGATGATTGATGCCCGATACACTGCCTGGAGGGTGGGAGATCGTCGGCCGCAGGCCTGCAGGGCAGCAGCCACCGCCGGACCTGGGCGGCTCGCCTGACCTGGTCGGCCGCAGGCCTGCGCCGCCGGATCCCGACATTACGAACCGGTTGACCCTGCGCGGGCGCGAGCTGGCCGCCCAGGCGGATGCCGACATCGACTACGAGACCGGTGCGCCGATCAACATCCGGGCCCAGGTGCAGAGCGCCGACAATCCCAACGAGGTCTACAAGGCCTTGGAGCGACGTTATGGCCGCGGGAATTTCGGCCAGGACCGCTTTGGGCAGTGGTGGGTCAACGAGGAGGTGGGGGTTCCGACCCGCACAGCGCCGAGCTCGGGAAGCCCGGGGTTCGACCCGGAGGCGATCGGCGGGGCGATGCCCGGCGAGACGAAGGTGGAGAAGCGCCGCGTTGCCGTGCTGCCTAAGGGCCTGGCCGGAGGCCTCAAGAATTTCCTGTCGGGCATGATCTCCTCGCCTGGCGCCATGGCGGGCGCGGCCGGCGGTGCCGTCGCCGGTGAGACGTTTTTCCCGCCTGGCGGTGCCATCCCTGGGGCGGCGATTGGCGGCGCCCTGGGCAAGGGCTATGACCTGGGCGTCAAGTGGATGCAGGGCATCCTTGACCGGTCACCTTCCCAGGCAGCCGCCAGTATGATGCACGAGGGTGCTGTGTCCGGTGCGTTCCAGGGCGCCGGGCCGCTCTTGAAGGCAGTCAAACGGCCGATCCAGACGGCGCTCCAAACGAAGCTTTTCGGGACCGCTGAGAAGGTTCAGCTGCCGCCGACCCGTGGCCCAGGGGGGTCGGTCGTTCCGCGCACAGGCGTGCGCCCTACGGCCAGCGCGACCATGGGCAGGGACTTGGGGCAGGGTGGAGCAGTCCCGCCGGTCGGGGTTTACGCTCCTGGTGCCACTGCTCTGGAGTATAAACGTAACCTGCGGGACATTCTGGCGGGTCCGGGCGGCAGCTCCGCGGAACAACGCAACATCCTCTACCTCAACACCCGCATGCGCGGCGTGCTGCAGGCTGCCGGGTTCACTGATACCGAGATCGGCAGCATGCTGGAGCTGGCGAACGACACGACTGCGCGGCTCTCCGATCGCACGGCCGGCCAGACGGTTGCGACCCGCGCCAACGAGATTCACAACCAGCTCCTGGGCGCTGCGTCGGACTCCCGCCAGCAGGCGGAGACGATTTTGAACCGCGAGATGCAGACGCTTGACTCGATGTCGCGCGCGCCCAATCACCTGGTCGCAAACATCACAGATGCCATTGAGAACAGCCGTGCGCATTTCGGCCGGCACATGGCAGGCCTTTATCAGAACGTCGACCGGATGGGCGGAAACGTGCCGCTGGTGCCCACGGCTGCGATCCAGCAGGCTGCGCAGGAGGTGGTGCGGATGATGCCACCGACGATGGTCCCGCCGCGGCTCGCAGAGTTCGCCGCCGGCCGGTTCACCGCGGAAGCCAGGAATCTCGATGTCGGGGAGCTCGAGCACTACATCACGTTCGAGCAGGCGCATGCGATCCGGACCGCGTTCCGTGAGTTGAGCGAGGTCACGGACCTGTCCGGCGGGAACATGTCGCAGCATTTCTCGCGGCGCGTTGCCCGGGCGGCGAATCTGGCCATCCAGAATGCTGAAGGAATCATGGGGCGTCGCGCCCGCGACGAGCTCCAGCGCGTCGATACGCTCTACCGGGAAGGCATCCGGCGCTACAACAACCGCCAGCTCAACCAGATCGTCAATGAGATGCGGTCGGGCATCAACCCCGAGCCGGAGCTGGCGGCGCGGATTCTGATGCAGCCCGACCACGTCAACGTGGTGCGCGAGCTCAAGAACATTCTGCCCAATCATGCCTGGCATGGTCTCATCCAGGCCGACATGCGCAACATGATCGACGCGGCCACGATCGTGAACAAGGACGGCCGCCTGGTGCTCGATGGCAAGGCCTTCTTCACCCTGCTGAACGACCGGAACAAGCTCCTGTCGGCGGTCTACCCGCCCGATCTCCTGGGGGCACTGCGCCAGCACGGTGCCCAGCTGGCTGCTTTCCAAGGCTCGGTGGATGTGAATGCTCTCCAGGACGCAACGCAGCTCACGGGTCTCCTTAAGCAGGCGGTGCACGTGCGCCAGGCGGCCGACCTGTTTGCGCAGAGGTCGCCCTTGGGAGCGCTTGCCAGTGCCGACCCGGCGAAGGTGGACGCTGCCTTGGACATGATCACCAGGCCTGGCCGGGAAGCAGTCACCGAGTCCGTGGCCGACATGCTGGGGCACAATTCGCAGGCCTGGAAATCGGTGCAGCGCTATGCCCTGCAGAAGCTCATCTCGTCGAGCGTGATCCAGCGCAAGTCGCTCGACAAGACGGTATCCGGAGAGTCGATCGACAACGTCCTTCGCCGGCTGACGCCGCGGCAACAAGAATTGCTTTTCCCGGACGGCCTTGCCGACGACTTACGCATTTTGGCCAAAGAGGCTCGATTTCTGTTCCCCGGCGCGCCTGGCGGCGACGTTGGCACCTCGTTTGCGGCCGCGTCCATCAAGGGAGGCCTTCCGCTCAGCCCGATCGCACTGGTGCGCTACGGGCACATGCTGATATCCGGGTTTATCGCTGATCATCCGCGGCTGCTGCGCGTGCTGACCGACGTCGCCCGGGCCGATCCGATCCGCGCACGGTCCTACATGGGGGTGTTGTCCCAGCTCATACTCACGCGCGGCTTCGCCCGGGCGCCTCGCGGGCAGCCGGACCAGAGTGTTACCAACCCCCTGGTCCAGCCTGGCTCACTGCGCGGCTTCAATCCGCGCGACATGCCGTCCCGCACCTCACCACTTACGGATGAGAACTAAAGATGCGCGTGTTGATCGTCGATCCGCCTGGGCACGGCCTTGATCTCGCGATTCGAGCGGCGCAGGCGGGGCACGAAATAAAGCTCGCTATCCGCAATGATGAACGCACCAAACATATCGGCCACGGATTCGTCGAGGTTGTTCGTGATCACAAAGAGTGGTTGAGGTGGGCCCAGCTGACGGTATGCACCGACAACTCGCTGTACCTTCTCGATCTCGATCGCCACCGCCAGGAAGGCGGACTTATTATCGCGCCCTCGCAGGAAGCAGCTCGGTGGGAGCTGGACCGGAAGTTCGGCCAGGATGTCTTCCGTAAAGCGGGAATCGACACCGCAACATCCAAGGAATTTCATTCCTATTCGGATGCGATTGCCTTCGTGAAAAAGACGATGGGGCGCTTCGTCAGTAAGCCGTGCGACGACGCCAACGCAGACAAGGCCTTGTCCTACTGCTCCAGCGGTCCCGATGACATGATCTATATGCTGGAGCGTTGGGAGCGCTCGGATAAGCTGCGTGGGTCGTTTATTCTCCAGGAATTCATACCTGGGATTGAGATGAGCGCTGCTGGTTGGTTTGGTCCACATGGCTTTCACGAAGGGTTCGAAGAAGCGTTTGAGTTCAAGAAACTGATGAACGGCGAATGCGGTCCTGCCACTGGTGAGCAGGGCACGGTTATGCGCTATACTAAGCGATCCAAGCTGGCCGACAAGGTGCTCACACCCCTAACCGACAGCCTGGCGAAGCTCGGCTACGTTGGCGACGTCGCGGTGAACTGTATAATCGACGACAAGGGCAAGCCGTGGCCGCTTGAGTTTACGATGCGGCTGGGCTGGCCGGCGTTCCAGCTGCAGACAGCGCTGCTGAAAGGTGACCCGATCCAATGGCTGCACAATCTGGCGACGGGAACCCCGGATTCGCCGTTTTTTCTCGACCGTGTAGCGATCGGGGTGGTGCTCTCCGTGCCGGACTATCCCTACTCGCGTATAACCCGGAGGGAGGTAACGGGCATTCCGATCTTCAACGTGACGCAGCAGCTGATGGAACATATTCACCCCTGCGAGATGATGGTCACGGACTGCTTCAACGAGGTGAACGGAGAGCTGGTGAAGATGCCCACGCTGGCAACGGCGGGGGATTACGTGCTGGTGATGACAGCGACGGACGACACGGTGCAGGGCGCCAGGCGCAAGGTCTATCGGCGCCTGGAGAAGGTGAAGAAGGCCATGCCGGGGTCGCCGATGTTCCGGACCGATATCGGCATGCGCCTGTCGACGCAGCTGGCGGACCTGCAGCGGATGGGCTACGCCAAAGGTTTGAATTTCTCGGTCTAGCTGACCAGCTCAACCGTCTCACCGACCTGACGATGAGCGAGTACCACACCATCATGTCGGTGCCCTTGCACATGCGCCCGTCTGCCGAGTGGCCCATGTGGCTGCGCGCTAAGATTCGGACTGGGGCTTACATCCTGGCTGCGAAGCTTCGAGTAGATGAAGCGTCGCTTCGGAGGAGAGAAATCGATTCACTGCCGAAACTGCTCGATCGTATTCGCCAGGCGAAGGCTGAGGACCCTGCACTTGATCTTTGAACGCGTCGATCGCCCATAGCTTGAGCGCGGCGATGAAATGCGCACGAGTCGGCATCCGTTTGGGGAAGGTGCCAAACTGCCGGCCGAACTCAACCCATTCTGCTTCCGTCATGTCGAGCATAGTGTTGCGCAGGCGGTCGATGGTGTCGATCGGCTTGTAGGCCTCGTACTCGCTCTGCGTCATCTTTGCACCTAACCGCTCGGAAACGAAGGTTGTCGGCGGGCCGTTTTTGGCTTGTGTCAATTGCTCCTCCAAATTCAACATTACCTTGTCAAAATCAATTTCCGGTTTGGGTGGACGCAGCAGTTTCAGCATTTGGATTCTCCACGATACGAAGGGCAGGGTGTTTCACCTCGCACTCGATGCACAGCACCTGGCTGCTTGCGAACTCCGTGCCGGCGCCAAGTGTCACCAGTTTCTTGTCAGTCTTCAGAACGCCGATGTCTCCCAGCTCCTTGATTACGTCGTTGTAGGAGTAGCCGTGCTTGACCACGAATTCGCGGAACAGCTTGCGCGAAAAGAGCACGCGGTTCTCGCCGGTTTCATGTCTGATGAGCAGGCGATTCGGTTTCGACAAGGGCATCTGCATGATGCCGTGCCGGTAGGGGTGTTGCACGCGCAGGGTGTTCGCCGTGTTCTCTTTCAGGAATTCGTCCAAGGCCTGCAGACCGTATTTGGTCATGCTGACCGGGACGCCTATCTCGCGGGCGTAATTGCGCAGCTGCTCGACTTGCCACTGCGTGACGGCGTGCTGGTCGACGGCGGCGGGGAACAGGCCGCGCTCCTGGGCAAGGTACATGGCGACTGAGGTGCTGCCGATGAGCCTGGCGCGGAACCGTTGCTCTTGCGGCAAGCCGGAGCTGCGCCATATCGCATTGGTCCAGTCGGCCAACATCTTCGGCGCCGCTGCCATCACATCCGGCCGCATCAGGAACTTGATGAACTCCGGGCCGGCGTGCCCGCTGACGTCGAGTATCTTGTTGCG
>Ga0126376_10000660_pt1 | contig 17293 bp, 18 predicted proteins | sample PanSoiMetPlot_15_FD_92760 | JGI IMG/M metagenome (GOLD analysis project Ga0126376, IMG submission 92760) | Tropical forest soil microbial communities from Panama - MetaG Plot_15 | ecosystem: Environmental > Terrestrial > Soil > Tropical forest > Bulk soil | place: Panama | collected 2016-02-17
CGCGCCAACAACATCACCGGCGAGACCATCGCAGTGGATGGAGGCCAGCATATAATTTGGCAGGCCGCTCCTGGCGCAAGCGACGAGGACTAGGGCTTTGCGGCCACAACATGACATGCAGAAGAAGAACCTCGAACCCGAAATCGAACTGAAGGACGACGACGAGGAGGCACAGCTTCCCGATCTGCCCGACGACGGCGGCGCGGGTCTTGATGTGCCGCCGGGGGATGGTATCGGGGCAGGTCGCAACGTCATCATGGAGTTCGCCAAGCACGCCCCGCAGGGTCCTGGCGTCTACCGGATGATCGGCACCGGTGGCGAGGTGCTCTATGTCGGCAAGGCCAAGAACATCCGTAAACGCATCCTGTCCTACGCGCGTCCGACCGGGGATGTGACTCGTATCGCCCGCATGGTAGCAATCACGGCTTCGATTGAATTCGTCACCACCGCGACGGAAACCGAGGCGCTGCTGCTTGAGGCGAACCTGATTAAGCGGCTGCGGCCACGCTTCAATGTGCTGCTACGCGACGACAAGTCGTTCCCCTATATTCTGATCTCCAAAGGCGACCGGCCGGCTCAGATTCTGAAGCATCGGGGTGCGCACAACCGTGAGGGCGATTACTTCGGCCCGTTCGCGGCCGTAAACGCGGTGAACCGCACAATCACCGCGCTAGAGCGCGCCTTCCTGATCCGCTCCTGCTCGGATACGGTGTTCGACAGCCGTACCAGGCCGTGCCTGCTTTATCAGATCAAGCGCTGCTCGGCGCCCTGCACGGGCGAGATATCGCGCCCCGCGTATGACGAATTGGTCCGGGAGGCGAAGGCGTTCCTTTCGGGCAAGAGCCGCGCGGTAAAGGAAGATCTCGCTCACGAAATGGACCAGGCGGCCGAAGCGCTGGATTTCGAGCGCGCCGCCGTGTTGCGCGATCGGCTTGCGGCGCTGGCGGCCGTGCAGGCGCACCAGGACATCAATCCACGCGATCTTGAGGAGGCGGATGTTTTCGCCGTGTTCCAGGACGGTGGCTTTTTCTGCATCGAGGTGTTCTTCTTTCGCTCTTGCCAGAATTGGGGCAATCGCGGCTATTTTCCGCGCGCCGACCGCTCGCTCAGCCCCGGCGAGGTGCTGGGGGCGTTTCTTGCGCAATTCTACGACGACAAGCCCTGTCCACGACTGATCCTGCTGTCGGAAGATATCGAGGACCGCGAATTGCTGGCGCAAGCGCTCGCCATCAAGAGCGACCGTAGGGTGGAGATCGTTGTACCGCGCAGGGGCGCCAAGCGCGACGTCATTGAACACACGCTCGCCAATGCTCGCGAGGCACTCGGCCGCAAGCTTGCGGAGGCGTCTTCCCAGCAGCGGCTCCTTGCGGCGCTCGCCCGGAGCTTTGGGCTCGCCGCGCCGCCGCGCCGCATCGAGGTTTATGACAACAGTCATATCCAGGGCACGAACCCAGTCGGCGCCATGATCGTCGCCGGACCCGAGGGCTTTCGTAAGAATCAATACCGCAAGTTCAACATCAAATCGGCAGACCTCATGCCGGGTGACGATTTCGGGATGATGCGCGAAGTGCTGACACGGCGCTTCAAGCGTCTCATGAGTGAGAAGGCGCGCATGGCTGCTGTCGGACAGGAAAGCAGCCCTCCTTCCGGGGGCGAACTTGGTGCGTACGGCGTCGCCGCCACTTCTCTCTCCCCTCAATCGAAAACGACCGCTGCCGATTTCGATCACTCCATTGATGGGCCGAAACCCGCGTATCCGCAGTTTCGGCTGGGGCAGGGTCGGAGTGGGGGGTCGGAGAATAGTGGCACGGACGGGCCTCACCCAACGACCCCCGACCCCTCCTCACACGAGGGAGGGGAGAGCGCTGAGCAAGCCTGGCCCGACCTTGTCCTTATTGATGGTGGCGAGGGTCAGCTTCGTGCAGTGCGCGAAACGCTGGCGGCGTTCGGGATCGCAGACGTGCCGATCGTTGGCATCGCCAAGGGGCCAGACCGCGACGCTGGGCGGGAAACATTTCACATGGCGGGACGGGAACCGTTTCGTCTGCCCTCGCGTGATCCGGTGCTCTATTTCGTGCAAAGGTTGCGCGACGAGGCGCATCGGTTTGCAGTCGGATCGCACCGCCAGCGCCGCAGCCGCGACATACGGGAAGCCGGATTGCAGGAAATCGCCGGCATTGGCCCGACCCGCAAGAGGGCCTTGTTACGTCACTTCGGGACGCTCAAGGCCGTCGAACGGGCCTCTATTTCCGATTTGAGCCAAGTACCAGGCATCAGCGCCGAGACGGCGCGCCGGGTCTATGATTTTTTTCACGAATCCGCTGATTAGCGTCGGTTCAGCACTCATAGCCAAATATTAATGCACCCAAAGGTGTCCATGGCAGCGCAAAGCGATTATGTTTTAAAAATGGATGCAGTTACCTCGCGGCCTCTCCCGGGACGGCCCCTGGCGGTCCCAAATTTGCTGACCTACGCCAGAATTGTGGCGGTGCCGCTGGTGGTGGCCTGCCTATTTGGGCAGTCGATCTCGTCGGGGGGAATCTGGTTGCGCTGGGTTGCTCTCGCGATCTTCATTGCGGCCGGGGTCACCGACATTCTCGACGGCTATTTTGCCCGCAGCCTGGGGCAACAGTCGAGCTTCGGCCGCATGCTCGATCCGATCGCCGACAAGCTCCTGGTCGCATCCTGCCTTTTGATGCTGGCAGCGGACGAAACCATCAAGGGCTGGTCGCTGTGGGCGGCGATTGTCATCCTATGCCGCGAGATCCTGGTCTCGGGCCTTCGTGAGTATCTTGCCGAATTGCAGGTGAGCGTGCCGGTGACCCGGCTCGCCAAGTGGAAAACGACCGTTCAGCTTGTCGCCATCGGCTTTCTCCTCGCCGGCAGGGCGGGCGATCAGGCCGTATCTTTTGTGACCGGGAACGAAACAACTCCGGTGGTCACCTATTGCGGCCTCATGCTGCTCTGGATTTCCGCCATCGTGACGCTCTATACGGGATACGATTATTTCCGTGCCGGCTTGCGGCACATAATCGAGGAATGGGCGTGAAGCTCCTATATTTCGCCTGGGTGCGCGAGCGCGTCGGCAAGGGCGAGGAAGTTGTGGATCCGCCGGCCAGCGTCGCTACGGTCGCCGATCTCATGGCTTGGCTTGCCGGCCGGGGGGAGGAATATGCGTTCGCGTTCGAGAACGCCAAGATCATCCGCGCCGCCATCGATCACGCCCATGTCAAGGCTGGTACGCCGATCGCGGGCGCCAAGGAAGTTGCGTTCTTTCCGCCAATGACGGGGGGCTGATGCAATGCCTGCAACCATTCGGTTGCAAAGCGCAGACTTTGATGTCGGAACGGAAGCCGCATTGCTCACCCGCGGACGCACCGACATCGGCGCCGTCGTCACTTTCACAGGAATCTGTCGGGGCGAGGAGGCTGGGGCGCCGGTCTCTGCAATGAAGCTCGAGCATTATCCGGGCATGGCCGAGGCGGAGATCGCCCGCCATGTGGCCGAGGCCGAGGCGCGATGGCCACTACTCGGCGCAACCATCATTCACCGTTATGGCCGACTCCTGCCCGGCGACAACATCGTCCTTGTCGCTACGGCCTCCTCCCATCGCGGCGCCGCCTTCGCCGCCGCTGAATTCCTGATGGATTATCTCAAGACCCGGGCACCGTTGTGGAAGAAAATCGAGCGGGCGGATAGCGTCTCCTGGGTGGATGCCAAATCAAGTGACGATGTCGCGACCGATCGCTGGACCGAGCAGCGCCCTGCGGCGGAATAGCCGCTCGGCGAACGGTGGCATTCTGTGCCCAGACCGAGCCGCCCCCAAACTTTGCGCATTCCTCGCCCGAAGGACCTTGCGACCATCCTCGACCTCGTGCGTTACGCGGTCACGCAGTTTCGGGCGGCGCAGCTTGTGTTCGCTCACGGCACCGTCGATCCGCTTGCGGAAGCCGCCTTCATGGTGTGCGAGGCACTCCATCTGCCCCCCGACCAATTCGATGCCTTTGCCGGCGCACGTCTGACGCGCGATGAGCAGAAGAAAATCTTCGATCTGATCGAAGGGCGCATTCGCACCCGCAAGCCCGCCGCCTATCTCGTGCAGAAAGCCTACCTGCGTGGCATTCCATTCTACGTCGACGAGCGTGTGATCGTGCCGCGCTCATATCTTGCTGAAATTCTTGATAGCGAATTGTTCACCGGAAAAGACGCGTCGCTCGTCGACGATCCGCTCGCCGTCGAGCGCGTCCTCGACCTGTGCACAGGCTCAGGCTGCCTTGCGGTGCTGGCTGCCCGGCGGTTTCCCAACGCCGTCGTCGATGCGGTCGATATTTCGGTGGATGCGCTAGAAGTAGCGGCGCGCAACGTTGCGGAACATGGCCTCAAAGAGCGCATCACGCTCCATGAGGGCGATCTGTTTGGCCCGCTCGGCGACGCGCGTTACGATCTCATCGTTTCTAATCCGCCATATGTAGACGCTGCCGGCATGGCGACGCTCCCACCCGAATGTCGCCACGAACCAGCGCTCGCCCTCGACGGCGGCCCCAATGGTATTGCGGTCGTGCGCCGGATCATCGACAATGCAGGTCGTCACCTGACCGCCGATGCGGGACTGCTTTGCGAGATCGGGCGCGACCGCCCGATCCTGGAGAAGACCTTTCCGCAGATGAGCTTTTTGTGGCTCGACACCGAGGAAAGCACCGGCGAAGTGTTTTGGCTTGGTGCTGCTCAGTTCGTCTGAACTCCCCCACCGTGCCCTCCGCCGCGGGCGGGGAGGGGGGTCGGGTGGATGCCTTGGTCGGGTGGAGGTATAGGCACGGGGGGTCGCGAGTGGCACAGTGATGCCGCTTGGTTCGCCCCACCACCTCCCTCCCACAAGAGGGAGGTGGAGGTCGCTGACGACTTGATGAGGGAGACGAGAATGAGGTTCCTCACCCCAATGGTCACAGTTTTTGCGTGCACGTGCGCGACTGCCGCGTTTGCGGCGCAGGCGACCTTTTATCAGCTGCCGCCCGGCGACAATCCGCATGATGTCGCGCCCGCCGCGGACGGGACGGTGTGGTACAGCGGCCAACAGAAGGGCATCCTTGGCAGGTTCGATCCCAAGACCGGCAAGAACGAGGAGATCCCGCTCGGGCCTGGTGCCGCTCCGCACGGCGTGATCGTCGGGCCGGACGGTGCTCCGTGGATCACCGAGGGCGGGCAGAACGCGATCGCGCGTGTCGATCCGGTGACGCGGCAGGTAAAGCTTTTCCCCCTGCCGCGGGAATTCGCCTACGCGAATCTCAACACCGCCACCTTCGATAAGAAGGGCATCCTGTGGTTCACCGGACAAGCTGGCGTTCACGGCCGCGTCGATCCAACGACCGGCAAGGTCGAGGCGTGGCGTTCGCCCCGACCGGGCAGCTATGGCATCACCACGACGCCAGGCGGCGACGTGTGGTTTGCGTCGCTCGCCGGCGACTATATCGGCAAGATCGACACCGACACCGGTGCCGTCACTGTAGTCGACCCGCCGCGCAAAAGCTCAGGCCCCCGCCGCATCTGGTCAGACTCCAAGGGCATGCTCTGGGTCAGCTTCTGGAACGCCGGCGGCGTCGGCCGCTACGATCCGGCGACGAAGAGCTGGAAGGTCTGGGCGATGCCGAAGAGCACCTCCGGTACCTATTCGGTCTACGTGGATGACAAGGATCGGGTATGGGCGACCGACTGGCTGGCGAATGCGATCCAGCGTTTCGATCCAGTGACCGAGAGGTTCGAGACCTTCCCGAGCGACAAGCGCGGCGCCAGCGTGCGCCAGATGCTGGGCCGTCCCGGCGAGGCCTGGGGCGGGGAATCTGGCAATGACCGGCTGGTGGTCGTGCGCGATTAGTGTGGCGTCGCTGCGCGGTTCCCCTCCCCCGCGTGCGGGGGAGGGGGAAGAAGCGGCCAACACCATTAATCAAGAAGGGTCATAACCAAGAAACTCTAACGGGGGTCCTCCATGTCTCGATCGAAGCGGATGCCGGCTTGGCTGGCTCCTGTGTCAGCCGTCATCCTCGCCGTCACCATCACGCCAGCCACCTACGCGCAGACATCCGCCACGGTTTATGAGGGCGCGCGGTTGATCACGGGCGGCGGCGGGACGATCGAGAATTCCGCCTTCGTGGTCGAGAACGGACGCTTCACCCAAGTCGGGCGGAGCGGCGAACTGCAGTTGCCTGCTGGTATCGGGCGCGTCGATCTCGCCGGCAAGACCGTGATGCCGACAATGGTAGATCTCCACGGCCATTTCGGGTTTCAGAACATCCCGGCCGGCACCATGTCGAAGGAGACCTTCACCCGCGAGAATCTCATCGACCATCTCCAGCGTCTCGCCTTCCATGGCGTCGGTGCCGTGGTTGGCGTCGGCGACTTGGTGGATCGTTCCGACATGAAGGGCGGCCGCACTGGTTGGGGCGACGTGGTGCTGCGCGTGCGTGACGAGATCATCCCCAACGCTGCCCTGTTCAAGACGTCGGGCGCCGGCATGGCGTGGCCGGGTTCGGGCGCCCAGGGCGATCCGTCCCGGGTTGATGTCGCCTATCCGGTCACGACCGTGGAGGAGGCTCGCGCGGCAGTGCGTGACTATGTCCGCATCAAGCCGGAGTTCATCAAGATCTGGGTGGACGATCGCGCCGGCCGCAAGCCGACGCTGACGCCGGCGCTCTATGGAGCAATTCTCGACGAAGCCCACAAGTTCAACGTTCCGGTCGCCGTCCACAACGTCAAGCAGGCAGATGCCAAGGAGATGGTCCGCGGCGGCATGGAAGGCTGGCTGCACGTTCCAGTGCGCGGGGACGAAGTCGCCGACGACGAATTGATCGCTCTCGTCAAAGACCGGGTCGCCCGCAACGACAGGCCCAACATGTGGATGACCCTGTCGCTCATCACGGAATGGATGAACACCAAGGGCGGCGGTCGGCCCAACTTTCTCGATGACCCGCTGCTGCGGGCAACCTATGCACCCCAGCAGATTGAGCAATATTGGGGCGACCCACTGAGAAAGATGACGCCCGAGCAGGTCGCGCGCGCTAAGAGCCGGTTCGAATCCGACGCCAGGAGCGCGATGCGGCTGCGCATTGCCGGCATTCGGGTGGTTGGCGGCACGGATACCGGCCAGAGCCGGTTTCTGATCGGCTATTTCAACCACATGGATCTCGAAAGCATGGTGGCGATGGGCATGACGCCGGCCGAGGCGATCGTCGCCGCAACCCACGACGGCGCCGAGATCGCGAAATTCAACACCGGCCTGGTGGCGGCTGGGCGGAATGCCGATTTCATCGTACTCGACGCCAATCCGCTCGAAAGCATTTCGAATACCCGGCGGATCAACAAGGTGTTCCTGCGCGGCCAGGAGGTGCCCCGCGCCGAGCTGGCGGCCAAGTGGCAGGCCCAGTTCAGGCAGACGGCGGCGAAATAGATGGTGGGGCGCTGGTGTAGGGCGGATTAGTTTAGCGCGGCATAACACCCGTCAATGGCGTTACCGCGGGCAGGGTACGCCTCGGCGAACCCCGCCCACAACAGGCATACGCGCCCGTCTCTACGCCGCCGCCGCCTTGCCCTTCGGCTGCACCTCGGCCGTATAGTCGTCCATGAGCTGCTTAGTAATGGCGCCCGGTGTAAATCGCCAATGGGCAATCTCGGACACTGGGGTGACTTCCGCCGCAGTCCCGGTGATGAAACATTCCGAAAACCCGGTAAGCTCGTCCGGCATGATGCGGCGCTCGATCACCTCGATGCCATGGCGTTTCGCAAGTTCGATCGCCGTTGCTCGCGTGATCCCGGCGAGGAAGCAGTCGGCGATCGGGGTGTGGATCTTGCCGTCGCGGATAAAGAAGATATTTGCACCAGTGCACTCGGCGACGCGTTCCTCCCAATCGAGCATCATCGCGTCCGCGTAGCCGCGCCGCTCCGCCTGGTGCTTGGAGATGGTGCAGATCATATAGAGCCCAGCCGCCTTGGCGAGGCAAGGCGCGGTCCGCGGATCGGGTCGACGGTACTCTGCAAGATCCAAACGGATACCCTTAAGCCGCTGCGCTGGATCGAAATAGCTTGGCCACTCCCATGTCGCGATGGCGAGATGGATTGCATTGTTTTGGGCCGACACGCCGAGTTGCTCCGACCCACGCCAGGCGATCGGCCGCACATAGGCGTCCGGTTTGCCATTCTTTTCCACCACGAGACGCTTGGCAGCGTCGATCTCAGCGGCCGAATAGGGGATTTCGAAATCCAGGACGGCGGCGGAATGCTTCAGTCGTTCGGAGTGTTCCCTGCTTTTGAAAATCACTCCCCCATAGGCGCGCTCGCCCTCAAACACGGTGCTCGCGTAGTGCAGGCCATGGGTGAGGACGTGAATCTTCGCGTCCGGGCTGGGGATGAGCTTGCCATCGAACCAGATCACCCCGGGCATTTGATCGAACGGCACCGCCATATTGTTTCTCCGTGGCTCATTGAGGTCCTTAACGCATGGGCAAAGGCATTGGCCATTGCCTCACTCATTGGTTGCAGCTCGCTTTTTTGCTTCGAGGCTCAAGTCCCGATATGGTGAGAACTCGATGAGAGCGGTATTGAGGCTACCAGACATGGTTCCTGCGATTCGATCCGCGCGCACGATCGTTTCGCATAGCATCTTGTTCCCGTAACAAAAAACCAAAAATATGTCAACATGGCTGACATAAGTTTCGAAGCCGCAATAAGCCGTCTGGGCTCAACCGAAGCGCTGCGACGGGACGCGACCGCGTTCGACCTGATCGAGCTGTTGTTTTTCGCCTACCGGGACTTCGTCGGCGATGCGGACGAGGTCTTGGCCAAGTTCGGTTTCGGACGCGCACATCACCGGGTGCTGCACTTCGTCAATCGCAACCCCGGCATGAAAGTCGCCGAATTGCTGGACATCCTGAAAATCACCAAGCAGTCGCTCGGTCGCGTCCTCAAGCAGCTCCTTGATGAAGGTTACGTAGAGCAGAAAGAAGGCGCCACGGATCGCAGGCACCGGCTGTTGTACGTCACCGCGAAGGGTGAAGCATTGGCTTTACGTCTCGCTGCGTTACAGACCGCGCGCGTCGGAAGCGCGCTCGCCGAGATTGGGCCCGATAGCCGCGAAACGATACGGCGCTTCTTGATCGCGATGCTTAATCCGGATCAGCGCGGCAACGTGGTGCGCCTGATCGACGGTGAGCGCGGGCGCCACCGCCGGAGCTGACGCGATCGCCGATTTTGGGGAGATCAAGCGATGGAAACTTCGGCAGGACCGGTACCCGACGATGCCGCCCACCTGCTGGTGGTTGACGACGACCGCCGTATCCGCGATTTACTGTCGCGCTATCTTCAGCGCCAAGGCTATCGCGTCACCACGGCGAGGAACGCAGGCGACGCGCGCGCCAAGCTCGACGGGCTTGCTTTCGATCTTCTGATTCTTGACGTTATGATGCCTGGCGAGAACGGCTTCGAACTTGCAAAGTCAGTGCGCAGAAATTCTCAGGTGCCGATCCTGATGCTCACGGCCCGTGCCGAGACCGAGAACCGGATCAACGGTCTTGAGATCGGCGCAGACGACTACATGGCGAAGCCTTTCGAGGCGCGGGAATTGTCGTTGCGCGTTGCCAGTATTCTCAAGAGGGCGCAACCGACACCGGCGTCGCCGGCCGAATCCGTACGCTTCGGCCCGTTTGTTTTCCACATTTCCCGTGGCGAATTGCGCCGCGGCGACGACCTCATCCACCTCACCGACCGCGAGAAGGACATCCTGCGGATGCTGGCCGCAAGCCCCGGCGAAACCGTGCCCCGTCTCAGCCTCGCTGGAGGCGGGGCGGCTGCCGGTGAGCGGGCCGTCGACGTGCAAGTCAACCGGCTGCGTCGCAAGATCGAGAGCGATCCCACCAATCCGCTGTTCCTGCAAGCGGTGCGCGGCGTCGGTTACCGGCTTCTGGTGCTGACATGACGAGCATCGATATTGGCTTCACGCGGCTCAAAACGGCGGCGGAACGGCTCGTCGAAGGCTACGGGCGCGTGGATCGCTTCTTCAAACGTCTTTTCAAGAGCATTCTGCCCAAGGGGCTCTATGCCCGCGCGCTTCTCATCATCATCGCCCCGATGTTTTTGCTGACGATCTTCGTCTCAGCCATTTTCATGGAGCGGCATTGGAACACGGTGGCGCGGGGGCTATCGGTGGCGGTTGTTCATGACATTGCAGCCGTTATCGACATGCGCAGGGGTTTTCCGCAGGATCGGGACTACGCTGAACTGCGCCGCATCGCGCAGGCCCGGCTCGGTCTCGTCGTAGATTTCCTGCCCATCACCGAGCTGCCCCCGATTGGGCCGAAGCCCTTCTTCGCGCCCCTCGATCAGGCGCTTTCGGAGGAGCTTCGCAAGCAAGTCGGCCGGCCGTTCTGGATCGATACTGTTGGCCGCTCGAACCTCGTCGAGATCAGGATTGAGCTCGAGGACACAGTCATGCGCACATTCGCGCACCGCAGCGCCGCCTATGAGTCGAATTCGGTAATCTTCCTGTTGTGGATGGGCGGTACGTCGCTAGTATTGATCACAGTCGCGATCCTGTTCCTGCGCAATCAGATTCGCCCGATTCTGCGACTCACCGAGGCGGTCGAGAGCTTCGGAAAGGGCCGCGATGTGCCGAACTTTAGGGCCCGGGGCGCCCGGGAGGTGCGGCGGGCCGCCGTGGCCTTCATCGAAATGAAGGCACGGGTCGAGCGCGCTATCGAGCAGCGCACCGCCATGCTGGCCGGCGTGTCACATGATCTGCGTACAGTGTTGACGCGATTCAAGCTCGAGCTTGCCATGCTCGACGACAGTCCCGAAACCGAGGCGATGAAGAAGGACGCGGACGAGATGAGCCGCATGCTGGAAGCCTATCTGGCCTTCGCGCGCGGCGATGCCGGCGAGCGCTCCGAACCGACCGACATGGCGGCTTTCCTGGATGAGTTGAAGACCGACGCCGAGCGCCATGGGCGTTGGGCAGCGGTCCAATTCCACGGTCACTCGGTGGCAACGGTGCGGCCTGATGCGTTCAAGCGCTGTCTCGCCAACTTGGTTTCCAATGCGGCGCGCTTTGGCTCTGCAATTACCATCACGGGTCATCGCGATCACCGCTACATGACCATCACGGTCGATGACGACGGACCGGGCATACCGCCGAACCGGCGAGACGAGGTATTCAAGCCGTTTCTGCGCCTCGACGACGCTCGCAACCAGGACGAAGCGGGCAGCGGTCTGGGTCTCGCCATCGCGCGCGATATCGCGCGTTCGCATGGCGGCGACGTGATGCTCGGCGACAGCCCAATGGGCGGCCTGCGGGCCTCGGTCCGAATTCCGGTGTAAGCAGGGGCTGTAAGACGACCCGCTCTAAAACGGAATCGCCTCCTCGCCAAGATCTCGATCAGGATCGCGATCGCGGTGGTCACGGCGACGACCACGGCGGAACCTCGACAGGCACCGGCCGCCGGGGGCAAATCGGTACAGATCTTCGAGCAAAGAGGACCAGCGCTGGCCGCGCGCCAACGCGCGATCAAGCGCCGCCATCGTCCGGGCAAGGCCTTCATCCTCATCGTCCACGAAAGTGCGCAGCACACCCGCGAACAACAAAGCCAGGCCTTGGGCGCGGACGATTCCCCTCGTCCCCGCGGCATCGATATTCGCGGCCGTCAGCATCCACTGCTGCGATCTCACTGCGAGCGAGTTGAAGGCAAGCGCAAGGCTCGGATGCCGGCGCGCGGAGCGCATCAGTGAGCGGATTGCGGCCCGATCAGGAGCCATCAGCTCAAGCCTGCGCATCAGCACATCGAAAAGCCGCTCGCGCGGCGGTTCCTCTGCCATATCGGCGTCGTCTGCCGCCAGAACCTTGCGGTCGATCGCCTTGACGTGGGCAGCAACGATCGGGAATTTCGAGCCGAATTCCTGGCGCAGAGTGGCAAGCGACACGCCGGCGCGCGCCGCTAGGTCCGCATACCCGATGTCCTCGAACGGCTGTTCGGCCAGCAGTGCGAAAAACGCTTCGATGATCTTATCGCGATCAGAGAGCGGCGGATTTTGAGAGCCATTATCTCGACCTGGCCGTGGCGAAGGCGGTCGTGCAGGTCTACGTCCCATCGCCTGCTCCTGTCTTGGTGAACGCCATCCTTGAATGTAGTTCGAGCGCGGCGGCACTTCCAGGGTTGCCGTAGCCGTAGGGCGGATTAGCGCGGATTAGCGAAGCGCAATCCGCCAACTGGCGGCGCAATAACGTTGCGCTATGGCGCCCTCCTTCCCCACGTGCTGCTCTAAAACGTTGCACCGATCGTCGGATTGAGCCATCAGGTCCGGCCTTCGGCCGGTCAGATGCTAAACTCAGCGAAATCCAGGATTGCCCTACCGCCTTGCGCAACCTCGCTCCCGGGTTTCGTTGCCCTACGATTCGCCGCGGCGCCGGTCAGCCAGCAAGCTCACGGCCGCGCCGCGTGGCGGCCGCGACGGCGCGCTCCATGAGACGGTCGAGACCGTCGGGCGCCATCAGCACATTGAGCGCCGCTGCCGTGGTGCCGCCGGGCGATGTGACATTCTGGCGCAAGACTGCGGGGTCGATGGACGACCGCTGCAACAATTCTCCCGAGCCCATGACGGTCGCTCGTGCCAGCCGCTGGGCAAGCTCAGCCGGCAGCCCCGCCTCTTGGCCTGCGCGCGCAAGACTTTCGGTGAGCAGGAACACGTAGGCCGGGCCGGAGCCGGACACTGCCGTGACGGCGTCCATCAAGGTCTCGTCATCGATCCATTCAACGGCGCCAGTGGCCGTCAGCAACGTGTCGGCAAGCTGAAGCTGTGCATGATCCACCTGGGCATTGGGCACCGCTACTGTGATGCCGCGACCGATCGCGGCCGGAGTGTTCGGCATGGCGCGCACGACGGCGGCTTCGCGCGGCAAGATGCCGGCGAGAAACGCGATCGTTCGGCCGGCCATGATCGAGACCACGACCGTGGAAGGCGACATCAGAGAGGCGACGTGCGGCATGATTTCTGGGGCGATCTGCGGTTTGACAGCGATGACGATCGCGTCTGGGCAGATCGATGCTGGAGCCGGATTGATCCGCAGGCCGCGGGCCGAAAGGGCTTCGATCGATGCTGCGGGCTGCGGCTCTATCACAACGATGTCGGCTGGATCAACACCGAGGTTGATCCAACCTTCCAACAACGCACCCCCCATCTTGCCGGCGCCGACGAGCACCACATTACCGACATAAGGAGATGAGGCAGGAGGGTTTGCGTTTTCGGAGGCCGGTTTCGGCGCGGTCGGCATTGGTTGCCTCAGTCAAAACATTGGAAGGGATCGCGGCAAAATCCCAGCCCATACCTTGGCGGGTCCTTGACTCCACCAAATCGCGATCGCACGTTGCGGCCGGCAAATGAGCCCCAACCTAACGGCCCCGGCGGTCCCGTCAACGACTGGTGAATGCTTCGTTGTGACCTGCTGAAAGGACCGCTTGCCCAGTACCGTGGCGACTCTCGTCCGGCTTCTGGTGAAATCGGTCACTGCTCTACTCGTCACCGCCGGCCCGTGACTTGTTGACCGCGATTTGCCTGGTCACCCGCCGCCGCGCCCACAACTTGTTGAGGCTTCTTCCGCACAACCGGCAGATCGTGCGAACCATTCACCGTGAGACCAAGTTCCTGCCGATAATGATAGGCGTAGAGCAGCAACACCAATACGTCAGCCAAAATAACGCCGATCACGGTAATCATCCGATATTCCCTCGCCTCGCTGTCATTGCGCGCCGCGGCACCCGTTCGGATATTTGGTGGCCAGGAATTTCAGCCGTCCTGTCGTGAGCTCTGTTCGCCCACTCGTTACTACAGCCATAGCAACACCCATTACAACTATAGAGACTGCCGGGCTCGCTGCGGCCGGGACCGGACTGGCGCACACCTAAGGTGAGCCCTGCTGTCGTGTGCCTTAACTCGCCAGCTTGATGACCAGGCAGTCCATTCGCTTGTGATTGGCGCTCCCCGGACTAAAGCACAGCAGAGCGAAAGACATCGTCTAGAAGCACGGACCACGAATGCCGCGATTACGCCAGCAAATCGGGTTGGGGCGCGGCTGCGATGAGCGATCGACATTTTCCCGCGACGCGACCTTGGGGACGCGCTGCGTCCCGGTCGCGTTCGGGGAGCGAAACAGGTCTGCGACCGTCGACGCGATTGAGGTGAAAAGAAAAATACCGCACAGCAAGGTTGCCACCACAACCAGGCTCTTGAACGGCGCGACGGCCGGCTGAAAGTTCGGCCCGTCGGCGTTTGCACGCAGGAATTGCAGCTCGGCCTCCATCTCGCGCGAGCGTTCCACCTCGATTTGATAGGCTAATCTCAATCGTTCGATTTCGGCGGCCTCGGCAGGTTCGTGATCGAGCGCGCCGATGACACGGCCGAAAGTAAGTCCACAACTTTTCATGAGGCGGCGCGCACCGGCGAGCGCGCTTTGCGCTTCCGCTAATGTCGTCGAATCCATCAACTGCAGGGCTGCTCCCACTTTCGAAGGCAACAACATGCCGCGCGCCTCGATTTCCTGGACGATGCGCCGAAAGGAAAGGTCATGCCGCCGCAGGAATGTCACGGCCTCCTTCATGGCGGATGCTGCGTCGGCATCCTCCCCCGCGTCCATGCCGGCAAATAACTCCCGGAGCGCGCTCGCTTCGTCAGTGTTAACAAGCGCCATGGCGCTACTGTCGCCCTCCCTGATCATTTCGATCTTCAAATCGACAAGGCAGATATGGCCCTCGGATCGGCGTCCGGAGGCGGTAACGCCGGCCGCGACCGTCGAGAAGCGCTCAACCTCGCCACGGTCCGCTCACTGCCGCGTTCCCGCGTTTGCGCCCGGCAGCAAACACACAGCGCCTATCTGTGTTTAACCCCTCATTGCTAAGCAAAGATTAATCCTTCCTTGCACGTCCTCCAGCCGATTAAAGCGCACTCGTGCCGCGCGCCCGCTGGCGCCAACCGCACAGATCGCGGCAGAATATCTCTGCCCGGACGACTGCCCGTCCTGGCCACTGGCCGTGCGCCATAAGGGGCGTGATTGACTCGCAACGACCGTGGATATCCGAGCGAACCAATGTCGCCAGTTTTCCGCGGACACCACTCGCGCTCAGAAAGGCAGCGCCTCGGGTTCGGAAGATGCGGAAGATCCCTCGAAGCAGTGTTGCACGCGCCGCGCTCACGCAAACCGGACGGCGTAGATCGGCGGCAGCGTGTATGTCACGTTGCACCAGTGCTCGCCCTGGTCCTCGCTTACCCACAATCCGCCGGTCGTCGAACCGAACGCCAGCCGGTCGCCGCTCGGGTCGAGCGCCAGTGCGTGGCGGTAGACGACGTCATAGGCGTGCTGCTGCGGCAGGCCCTTGGTCAAAATATCGAAGGTCTTGCCGCCGTCGCGCGTGCGGCTCACGACCAGCCGTCCGTCACGCGGGATTCGTTTCTCATCCTTGATTTCGGGGACGAACCACGCCGTGTCCGGGTCCCGTGGATGGACGACGACCGGAAAGCCGAACGCTGACGGCTCGACACCCGTGATTTCGTCGAAGGTCTTGCCCTCGTCCGAGGAGACGAAAATGCCGTTATGGTGCTGTACCCACATGCGGTGCGGTGCGGCCGCGCATTGCGCCAGGCAATGCACATCCTGGGCGATGGGATCGTGCGTCAACTCGGGCGGCATGTACTCGGCGCGCATGCCCTCGCCACGTTGCGCCCAGCTTGCGCCGGAATCCTCCGTGAACCAGATGCCCCCCGTCGAAACTGCGATCCACACGCGCTTCGAGTCGCGCGGATCGACCAGGATCGAATGAATGCCGGGCAACTCGGCGCCGCCACCGGCCCACTGTTTTCGCTTGGGATGATCCCAGAGCGAGCGGACCATCTCCCAAGTGCCGCCATGATCGGTTGAGCGAAACAGGCCGCCCGGCAGTGTGCCACACCAGATGACACCCGGCTCGTCAGCGCCGCCTGCCTGCAGCGCCCAGATGCGTGCCGTGCTCCACGCGAGCGGCCGGCCCCACGCATCGTTCTCTTCGATGCCTTCGGGTTTTGGCGGGTAGGCCGGAGCCGCGATCTCCTCCCAATCCTTTGCGGTCGAGCGGTCCATCTTGACGCCGAAATGGCCGTGATCGAGCGCCACAAAGTGAAGGCCGCTGCGAGGATCCGTGAGGGTCAGACTGACGTTGTCGCCGAGGAAGTCTGCTTTCTCGATCTTCCAGCTTCCGTTCCGACGGGCGATCCAGAACAGCCCTTTGCGGGTCGAAACCAGTATGGTGTCGGTCATGGTCAGCCTCCCGATAATGCCTGGAATACATAGATCCTGCTGCCCGCGGAGACGGGATCAGACAAACCCGCGCGATCCCGGATGGCTCGGCCATCTACGAAGATGGTCATGTGCCGGCGCAGTACGGCCTGGTCGTCAAGCAGGTAGGATCGTGCCTGGGGATTGGACGCGAACACGTTGTCCAGAACTTCCCGCACGTTGACGCCTGCGGCCTCAGTCTCCGGACACTCCACGAGACGTTGAATGTTAGGGGTGAAGACGATCCTTGCCATCCATCGCCCTCCGATGACCAGACCGGACCCACCGCGTTCCGGCTGGCTCGTTATTCACTGCGGCCGTCGGCTCCCGCATGAATTTGGCCCGAGTATGATCGTGCGTTGACCGATCAAGCCGCCGCCGCGTGCGCTTCAAGGACGAACCAGCGTGCCTGGTGCCGACACCCGGCTGGACGCGTGGCAGCCCGTTCGATGAACACACAATTTCGCGTTGACCGCAGCCAAGGATGCGCCGATGGATAACGTTGCGAAAGCGACATATGCTGGGGTGCCCTGGCGAAAGGAGTACGCAATGCGCCACGACGACCACGTCGCACTCAACGATCCGGTTGCGACAAGGGCAGAGTACGGCACATTCTCCGTCGGGACCCACAACGGCTGTCTCGTGGCTACTGTTATCCTTACGGTTGCCGGGTTCCTGATGGCATCGGCCGTCGCATCGGCTGGGGGCACGAATGAAAACCGAGTATTGAACAGACCCTTTCCCTACCCTCCCGGGCATGCGCAGGAGGGTAAGGGGCGCGGCTATGGTTTCCTGCCTGGCTATGAGCCGCCCGCGGTCGTCGAATTGCAGAGGGCCCGCGCCCGTCGTCCAACCTTCTGGTACGGCGGTCCTGGTTTTTACCGCGGGCGCTGGAATGGGGGCGGGTTCGGGCCTTGCTGGACACCCACTCCGATCGGACCACACTGGAATTGCGGGTAA